>JAABUR0100002661.1_pt1 | contig 26625 bp, 22 predicted proteins | sample 5560091 | NCBI WGS metagenome assembly JAABUR01 (sample SAMN10711879, study PRJNA513375) | rock metagenome | isolation source: Antarctica rocks | place: Antarctica: Victoria Land, University Valley sud
GGCAACGGCGCGAAGTTCGACTCGGCGGGCCGACTGTCGCTGTCCAAAATCGGGGCCGTCCGCGTCTGCAATAGTATCTTCAAAGACCGCCCTATGGCGGGGACGCCGAAGACCTGCACCATCACCCGACGTGCTGACGGCTGGTACGCTTGCATCGCCTGTGATAAAATCACTAGTGACACTGAGCCTGAGCTATTGCCCAGGACGGGCGAGAGCGTCGGCATTGACGTGGGGCTTGAGTCCTTCGCCACACTCTCCAATGGAGAGACCATTGCCAACCCACGCCTGCTCCGCCGTGCCGAACGGCAGTTGAAGGCGGCACAACGCCGCGTCTCTCGCCGCAAAAGGGGCAGTGAGCGCAGGAAGAAGGCCCGCGTCCTGCTGGCGAAGGCGCACCTGAAAGTACGCCGCGCCCGACTGGACTTCTGCCACAAAACCGCTCATGGGCTTGTCGTCCGCTTCGACACCATCGCCGTCGAGAAGTTGAACATCAAGGGCATGGTCAAAAACCACCACCTCGCTAAGTCTATTTCGGACGCGGGTTGGGGTTTGTTCGTCTCCGTCCTGACGCAGAAGGCTGAAAGTGCCGCTCGTCGGGTCGTCGCTGTCAATCCCGCATACACGAGTCAGAACTGCTTCAACTGCGGCATGAGGGTTCCGAAGGCCCTCTCCGTGCGCCTGCACTCCTGCCCGCACTGCGGGTTCGAGGCGCACCGCGACCACAATGCCGCGCTGAACATACTCAAGAATAGCGGGGACACCGCTTTCGGGGAGACGGCGACACTGGTTGCCGTCTGAGAACCGAGAACCCCAGGTGCTTTAGCCCTGGGAGATGTCAGAGCCACATCTATTTTACCCGTTTACGGGTGCTTTCAAATCTATTACACACTGAGAATTACACACTGAGAAAGGACGGGGGGAGTCTTCGGCAGACAGGGTAAAATCCCGCAGAGCGGGAAGCAATTCCTCTATCGCCTAAAGATTAAATCCTAAAGGCGACAGTCTCCTCGCTTGATTTTATGATCATTCGCTCCCACGCCGTCCAGGGCGTTCCCGCGCTGGCCGCGCTTCTGGCGCTGGCTTTCCTTCCCAGCCTGACCGCGCGGGCTGATGCGCCTGCCGCGCCCGCGCCGCCCGCGAAGCACTTTCTTACTCTAAAGCCCGACGCCCAGGGCCGTCTGGGAGCCGGAACGCCCCTGCAAGGGGTGCATCGCGTTGTCTGCCTCGGCGACAGCATCACGCAGTTTGGGGACGGGCCGAACGGCTACGTCGGGCTGATGCGGGCGTATCTGGCCCAAGCGAGCGGTCCGAACGCCATCGAGGTCGTCAACGCCGGCGTGTCCGGGAATACGTCGGGCGATGAACTGGCCCGCTTCAGCCGCGATGTGCTCGCGAAGAAGCCGGACCTGCTCACGGTCAGCGTCGGCGTCAACGACGTCTGGCATGGCTTCAACGCCCAGTACCCCCAGGGCGGCGGGCCGAACGGCGTGGCGCTGGACGTGTACCGCGCCAATGTCGAGAAGATGGTCGGCCAGGCCCAGGCGCAGGGCATTGTCGTCGTCTTGCTGTCGCCGACGGTCATCGGCGAAGACCTGAACGACCCGCGCAACGCGATGGCGGCGGGCTACACGCAGGCGCTGCGGGACATCGCCCGCCGCCACAAGTGCCTGTTCGTGGACCTGCTGCGGCCCTTCCAGACGTACCTTGACCTGTCCCGCACGACCGGCCACACCGACAACCTGCTGACCGTGGACGGCGTCCACATGAACGACTGGGGCAACCGCCTGATGGCCGCGACCATCCTCACCGCCCTGCTGTCCCCCGCCCCCAAAGGCGTGACGCTGCACGCGCCCTGAGTGACGAGCATCAAGCATGGATAAACCTAGGCCTGACACCGTGCCGACGGATAGACCGCCGCCTGTATCAGCGGTCTGGCCTCCGCCACCGGATGTAAGCCCTCCGGCTACTCCGTTCCAAACGCCGCGTCAATTCTGGCCTGTCGGGGGGCTGTTGCTTGCTTGTGTGTGCTTCCTGCTGGATGCTCAGGTGGAACCTTCAATCTTCTGGGGCAGACTACGCTGGCCGAAAGCGGCTATTCCCTGTATTGTGCTGCTTTTGGGGCTGCCGTGGTCGGTTGCAGATGCTGTGCGTGGTAAAACGCGCGGCAGTTGGGTCGCTATCGCGATAGGCGCTGTCGCGGCATTGCTTAACCTGGGGATCGGTCTTGACGTGATATTCTGCCGGGTCAAATGAACGGCGGGCACCTGCACAGGAAAACTTGGCGCACATCCTGCCGCCGCCGAAAGCGACGGCAACAATTGGAGGATAACGATGGACACACCGAACCCCAAAACGACAGAGCAGTGGGCGGCGGACTGGCTGGATGCCGTCGCCGACGGCGCCAGCACCATGTTTGCCGTCCTGATGGGGATACAGGGCGGCAGACAAGGCGGGAGAGAGGGTCGGCAGTATTTGCTGGCGGACCCGTCGCTGAGGCAGCGGACCGTGACGCGCGAGCAGCTCGTCTCGCTGTGGCATGGGGAAGCGCTGCTGGTCGGCCCCTTGTCCGGCGGCCACGCCTCGGCCGGCGCGCCGTAACTTGATGGCGGAGGGGACGAAACGGCGCGGGGCGGGTATAGTGCTTTGGGATGAGCCTCTGGGGATCAACTTGGCCGCGCGGGCGGAAGGCAGGGCTGCTGGGGGTAAGCGCCCTGCTCGCCGTGGCGGCGGCGTTCGGCGTTCGGGCCGTCCAAGCGGCCTGGAGGCAGCAGCAGTTGCAGCGCCGGGAGGGCTTCGATCTCCCCGCGCCGCGCGCCCTGGCGAACCCGAAGACGCTGTGGGCGACCTGGTACTGGACGCCGAGCTACCAATCCACGACCGGCGTGCCGCTGATGGACGTAGAAGAAAAGCCGCTGGGCTTCCGTCTGCCCCCGGAGTCGTTCTGCCGGGCTGCCGTCGAGGGGGCGGTGCGGATGAATGGTCAGGTCTACACGTTCGCGGGCATCGGGACCCGCAAGATGACCGACTGCACGCCTTACTGGCCGACGATGACGCAGGCGCCTTATGTCCGCTTCGAGAAGTCCGACTCGCCCTACGGCGAGGGGGTGGACGACTACGATCTGGTGCCGTACCGGACGATCGCCGTGGACGAGGCGCAGATCCCCATTGGGACTGTCCTGTACATCCCCACGGCGCGGGGCTGCCTGCTGACCCTGCCGGACGGGGCGCGCGTCCGCCACGACGGCTATTTTTTCGCCGGGGACGACGGCTACGGCATCCACGACAACCACATAGACGTCTTCCTCGGCATTTCCAGCGACAACCCGTTCCCCTGGGTCGTCAGCCGCCCCTGGGGCGCGTTTCCGGCGTATGTCGTCACCGACCCGGCCATCGTGCGTGCGCTGCGCCGCCGGCACCTGCCGCCGGATGATCCCCTCCCGGCTCGCTGAGGCTCGCCACCCTCCCCTGTGAGGGGAGGGGTTTCTCAGTGGCCGGGAACCAAAGCAGGGGCGGGCACGGCGTTGAGGTTCACCAGCACCTGGCCCTTTTTCTGGACGGCGGGCAGGAGCGGCAGGGCGGGCAGCGTCTGCTCGGGCTGCCGCGTGGTGCCGTGGAGGTTCTTGCCGCTCGTCGTGAAGGCGGCCCCGTGGCAGGGGCAGACGAACTGGCCCTTGCCCTTGTCCCAGCCGACCTCGCAGCCCCGGTGCGTACACTTGGCGGAAACGACGGAAAGCGTGGCGGGGGTCAGGCGCGTGACGTACAGCACGGCCCCGCCTGCCAGGGCCGTCCGCTGGGGCTGGCCTTTGACGAACTGCGCGGCGTGGCCGATGACGGTCCAGGAGGCCATGTCGGGGGCGGCATGGGAGGCGGCGTCGGCCGCCTCGCGCGCCATCGGCAGCAGCAGGAGCAGGCCCGCCCCTGCCGTCTTGACCGCCGTTGCCAGCACCTGCCGGCGCGTGACCGGACCGCCCTCGGCTTCGAGGGTATTTTCGGCCAGGGTGTCGTGTATCGTGTCGCTGTTCATATTGTCGCTGCTCATAACGTCTCCGTTCATAACGTCTCCTTTGCGGCGGGCAGGCGTAAGGCTGCCCGCCTGATGGTGTCTCCATTATATCATCGGCAGCATGAAAACAGCATGAAAATGGACGACTGAGGGCAGGAGATTTGAGGGCAAGCGGCGAAGGTACTGCCGCGCACTGAGTCATACGAAAGGGAATCCCCATGCGAACCGTTGCAGTCTTAGTTTGCCTCCTCGGCATTGCCGTGTCCGCGCCCGTTTGCGCGCAGGCACCGGCTCCCGCGCCTGCCCTGCCGATTCCCCTGCCGCCCGGCGCCGCCGTGCAGATGGAGCTGGACAGCCGGGACGGGGACCTGCTCGGCATGGTCAAGGGCCTGCTGGCGGGCGCGGCCACGACGCCGGGTTCTACGACGGGTTCGGCGTCCCCCGCCGCGCCGGACGCCAACCCGTTCGTCAGCCTTCTGTCCGACGGGCAGCTCACCGCTCTGCTCAAAGACATCCACCACCTGCACGTTCTCTCCTTCAAGTCCGGCAACGGGGCCGCCGCGCCGGCAGGCCAGACCGCCGACCTGCTGACGTTCTATGAGAAGCCGTTCGAGGCGGAAGGCGGCCACCGGCTGCTGTACCTGGGCGAACAGAAAGTCGTCACGGTCGGCTTCGACCAGCCGCGTGGCTTCGCCGCCGTCGTCCAGTCGTCGGGGACGGTGTTCGTGGTGCGGGCGGACGGCTACCCGGACATGACCGTCATCGGGAGTCTGCTGCGGACGTTTGGGGGCGGAGTCTCGGTGCCGGGCCTGTCGGTGGCGACGCCCGCCTCAGTTCCCCCCGCGCCGCCCACCCGCAAGGCCGCGCCGACGGCCCCTCACGCGAAGGCGCGGCGGGCATAGCGCGTCATCAGCGGCAGGAGGAGGCACGGAAATGGGCAATACTGCGAAACGATCCCTCGCCTTGTTCCTGCTGGCGCTCGTCGTCTGCGCCCTCGCCTGGCGGCTCTGGCCGGATGGTAGGGAGGCGCATCGGCAGCAGCGCAACTGCGACCTGTTTCGGGTGGTGGCGCTGCACCGTCTCGCCGACGCCACTCGCCTGCTGGACGAAGGCGCGGACCCAAATACACAGACGCCACCACTCAGCACCTCCCAAAAAGCCGAATGGTATTACTTTAACGTGCTGCACAGAATGAAGCCGCCAACTTGGGGACAGATGGATACGATGATGCCGCGCTGGTCTGCGCTGCAACTCGCGGTAGTGGGCGGCGATGCGGATATGGTAAGCCTGCTGCTGTCCAGAGGCGCAGATGTCGGCTATCAGGATAAGACGGGAAAAACAGCGTTAAATCAGGCAAAGATGGGATTAAACTCATCGTTGACGACGCCTCGAGAGGCCCACAATTTTCGTCATATCGTCGTATTGCTCCGAGCGGCAGAGGCGAGGAAGAAAGCCCCTAACCCTCAATAACGGGGGAACCAGAAAAGGCTTATCTTCTCCTGCTCCCCCATTATTGGGGGCCTGGGAGACCTGCTCCCCCAGGATTAGGGGCCAGGTTCCCCGTTCACCCCGCCCCGATTTTGCCGAGCCACAGGCCGATGGCGAAGACGATGCCGCCGCCGACGATGACCTGCACGACCGTCTGGGCCAGCGGGCTTTTCATGAAGCGGTAGCGGATGTAGGCGATGGCGAGCAGCTCGACGACCACGACGCCGTAGGCGATGTGCAGCGCCAGGGCGAGATTCAGGATCAGGAACGGCAGCGTGTGCAGCATCCCGCCCACGGTGGTCGCCAGGCCCGTGATCGCGCCGCGCACGATCGGCTTGCCCCGCCCGGTCACTTCGCCGTCGTCGGAAAGCGCTTCGGCCAGGCCCATGCTGATGCCCGCGCCGACCGAGGCGGCCAGGCCGACGAAGAAGGCGGACTTGGAGTGCCCGGTCAGGCCCGCCGCCGCGAAGATTGGGGCCAGAGTCGAGACCGAGCCGTCCATCAGGCCGAGCAGGCCGGGCTGGACTTTCTGGAGGATGAACTGCGATTCGGAGTCCGGCGCTTCGATCTTGGGGGGCTTTTCGGCTTCTTGGTCAGCCTGGTTAACGGCCATGTAGGAGTTCCCATCGTGCGAAAATTGTTCGCTTTATCCTTCCCGGGCGGGGCGCGGCGCAAACGCCGCCCCCTGGGCCTGTGTCTGGGCCTGTGCCTGCTGCTTTCGGCCCCGCTCCCGGCGATCGCGCAGGCGCCGGGGCGGCTCGTCATCCCCCGCGCCGCCCGCGTGGACATCGGCCACACGGGCATCCATACCCACGCCAACTTCGTCTTCTTCGACACGGGTGGGCGCGACCTGGCGGCCATGCAGGGCGACCCGGCCCGCTTCCCCCATCTGACCCTGCGCGCGCATTCGCGCCTGCCCACCGACCACGCCGCCCTGCCGCCCGACATGACCATGCCGGGCGACCCGCCCCTGCCTAACCCGTTCGGCCCGATGGAGGGCGGCGCGGGCAAGCCCGGCTGGAGCGTCGTCCCGGCGCGCCTGGGGGAGCGCCATGAGGCCAAAGTCATCGTTCCCACCCGCTTCGCCAATTGGGTCGCGCTCCAGCCGCCCGCGCGGCGCAAGGCGTACCTTGACCCGCGCCGGTACTGGCTGGAGGTGCGGTGGGGCGGGTAGAATGCCGATAGCCCGGAAGGGCCGGGCAACCACGGAGGGCTGCCCCTACGCGCCCCGTCATGGGTAGGGGCAGGCCCCCGTGCCTGCCCTCCACCCCGTGCCTGCCCTCCAAGTGCGATTGCCCCGGCCCTTCAGGGCCAGGGCCGCTTGCCGTCGCTGTCTCCTGGGTACAACACCCTCGCTACTCACGAACAATTCATTCACGACGGGAGACTTACCCATGGAACGACGACAGTTAGGAAAAACGGGGCTGGAGGTCAGCGCGCTGGGCTTCGGCGGGGCGGAGATCGGCTACGAGAACGCTTCGCTGGAGACGGTGGAGCGGCTGCTGGGGAGCGCGCTGGACGCGGGGCTGAACGTCATTGACACGGCGGAGTGCTACGCGGGCAGCGAGGAACTGATCGGCAAGGCGGTGGGGCACCGGCGGGACCAGTTCCACCTGTTTACCAAGTGCGGGCATTCTTCGGGGCTGCCCGGCGAGGACTGGGACCCCCAGATGCTGCGCGCAAGCATTGACCGCAGCCTCCAGCGGCTGGGCACGGACCGGGTGGACCTGGTGCAGCTTCATTCGTGCGACGAGGCAAAGCTGCGGCAGGGGGATGTCATCGCCGTCTTGCAGGAGGCGCGGGACGCGGGCAAGACGCGCCTGATCGGCTACAGCGGGGACCGCGAAGCGGCCCGGTACGCCGTCGAATGCGGCGCGTTCGACACGCTCCAAACGTCGGTCAGCATCGCCGACCAGCAGCCGATTGAGCTGACCCTGCCCCTCGCGCTGGAACGGGGCATGGGCGTGATCGCCAAGCGCCCCATCGCGAACGCCGCCTGGACGAAAGAGAACCTGCTCGAAAGCGAGTATGCTTACCCGTACTTCAAGCGGCTCCAGGCGCTGGCGTATGACTTCTTGACAGGCCCGGATGCCGTCTCGGTCGCCCTGCGCTTCACCCTGGCCCAGCCGGCCGTTTCGACGGCCATCGTTGGGACGCAGAACCCGGACCGCTGGCTGTCCAACGCCCGCCTGCTGGACGCCGGCCCGCTGCCGCCCGCCCAGATCGAGGCCATCCGCGCCCGCTGGCGGGAGGTCCGTGGGGAGGATTGGGTGGGGCAGGGATAGGCCGCGCCGGTTGCACCCGGCACTTCAGTGCCGGGAAAATGCTCAGAAGCCCTTGTTGACGTCCAGCCGGAAGTTGCCGACCACGGTGCTGGGGGTGTCTTTTGTCTTGCGCGACCAGTTGGTCACCTCGCCGTTGAAGGCGACCGAGTTGTCGTCGTCCAGTTTGCAGAGGAAGGTCATCTTGAAGGTCTGGCCGGGCACCGTCGTCCCGTCCACGCGCAGCTCGGGGCGGCCCAGCATCAGCGCGATGCTCTCGTGCGGGGTGATGTCGCCCTTGAAGCCGGCCAGCCAGGATTCGAGGCCCGACTTGTCCGCCCGATTGTCCGTGTGCTCGTACTGCACGTTCCAGGCCAGCTTCTTGGTCAGCGGGCCGTCCACCTCGTAGTGCGACTGCACGGCGTCTTTGATCGAGCCGTCCGGCTGCTCCTGCTGGTTCAGGTAGTGGTAGGCCAGCGTGATGTGTCTTAGCCGCATCCCGACCGTGTAGTCGCGGATGTCCGGCAGATGCCCGCCCCGTGTCTGCGACCGCGCCTTGTAATAGGCGCTGTAGTGCAGCCAGTCGCCCGGCGCGATGCTGGCGACTCGGATGGCGCGGCTGACGAGCGAGTTGCGCCCTTTGTCCCAGCCCAGGGCGCTGCCGGTGTATTCCAGGTGGACGTGCGTGTCCGGCATGTCCGTGTCGAAGCACAGGGCGCGGGTGTCGCTCTGCATCTTGCCCTGGGACACGGTTTGGGCGAGATTGAGGACCGCCTGCGAGTGGCGCAGCCAGCGCAAATGCAGCTCGTTCAGCGTCGCGGTCAGGTCCCGTGTTTCCTCGCGGTTCGCCCCGCCCTTGCCCGGCTCGGCGTGCGCGGCCTGGGTGTTGATGCCCGTCCAATGGCCCGCCAGCGTGACGTCCTTGCGGGTCTGCCAGTTCATTTCCAGGTGCTCGGTCGTCCTGGTCTGCCCGTCCCCAGCCGTGGCGGTGAACTGGACGAGGGAAGCTTTCAGCGACAGCCCCTTCGTCTGGCGGGCCAGGTCGAGGTTCAGCGTCTTGTCCCCGTCCCCCCGGCCGCCGTCCTTTTTGGCACTCCCGTTGCTCTGCAAGTTAAACGCGATCTGCGTGTCTTTCAGCGCCAATTCCAGGTGCTCGGTCGTCTTGGTCCGCCTTTCCCCGTCCTTGCCCGTTGCGGCGAACTGGAGGAACGAGGCTTTCAGCCCCAGGCCCTTCGTCTGGCGGTCAATATCCACGCCCAGGGTCTGGTCCGAGGTCTTGCCGCCAGCTTTTGCGTCGCCTTCTTTCAGGCTGTTGGACCCAAAATGGGCGGCGAGGTGCGTGTCCTTGAGCTGGTCGGCGAAGCTGTAGGCGAGGTGCTGTTCGGCGCGGCCCTTCGTGTCGCCGATCAAATTGGCCTCGGCGGAGAACGACAGCCCCTTGCCGCCGTCCATGCCCAGCTTCAGGTGGTTCGTGGTCGTCGTGAGCGTCTTGGCATCCTTGCCCTCCGTGGGCTTGGCCGCCACCGCGTCACGGCTCGCCTCGAACTGGAGGCCGTGCCCGAAGGAGTGTCCGAGCGACAAGGACTGCTGCGTCGTTTTGAGGTGGCTGACCTTGTTGTCGTTTTCTTGGAAGCCGACGCGGACGCTGCCGTGCGCGTCCGCGTGTGCCAGCCCGAAGCCCAGGTCGTTCTGCCCGCGCAGCCCTTCCAACTGCCCTGCCGCCGCGGCCGTCAGGTCGGAGGCCAGGCCGAGCGACGGGGCCGCGCCTTTGAGCGTGTCCGCCGCGCCGAAGTCCTTGCCGACGGACTGGTAATGGGCGTCGAGCTTCCAGCCCTTGTTCTCGAAGGCCAGCGCCTGCGAGATGACCTGGGAAGTTTTGTTCTTGCCGTCCGCCCCCGCCCCGTTCCCGAAGAACATCAGGCCGTTCAGGTGCAGCGAATCTCCGCCAAAGGCCAGCTTGTTCGAAAAGCCGTAGGTCGTAGAGCGGGGCGCGGCGGGCGTCCTCTTCCCGTCGGCGGGTGCGGCGGGCGCGGCCAGATGATACAGGAAGGAAACGCCGCTGCCTTGCCCGAACTGGACGTTCAGCGGGAGGGAGAGCGAGGTCGAGGCATCCGCGCCCAGCCGCGTCGTCAGGTCCGCCGCCTGTCCGGGCTGGTGGGGCTGGAGGCCGTGGAAGGGCAGGGGAATGGCGGGGACGGCGGGGCCTGACAGGGAGCTGAACGGCAGGGGCGCGGGTCCGTCCGCCTGGGCGCGGGCGGCTGCCGCCAGGCAGAGCCAGCCCAGCGCCCAGCCGACGCGCATCTGCTTGCGCGTCATGCCGTTCTTCATGCCGTTCTTCATGCCGTTATGGGTGATGTCCGTGCCCGAAAGTACCATGCTTTTCCGCGCTGCTCTCATGTTATCGGCAAAATCCCACAGCCATTGTACCCTTTGGAGGCGCGGCAAAGTGTGTCTACGGCTTCAAAGACAGCGAATTCATAAAAATGTTTCAGGCGTGATCGCCGTGTCCGAGGAAGCCTGATGCCCCGAAAAGCTTTTGGCGACGATCACGTCCGCAAAATCATGTCCGCAAAATATGCTGCTCGTTGTTTGGAATTCCGGCAGAATTGTTCGTGTTTTGGGTATGATGTCAGCAAACGGGACAAAGAAATGGGGCGGGAACATGTCGGTTCCTGTCGTCGTCTGTTGCCCGGAGGTGGGAACCAGCCTGCCCCGATAAACGCTCTTTTGATAAGTTTTACGCCATATTAGGAACAACTTTATGAGCACAGTGATGGAGATGCACGACACATTGGTTTTGGACGCGCCCGCCCCCGGCCCGCCCCCTTCATTTTCTTCCGGCCCTCCCGTCCCGCGACGGGCGAAGCGGCCCGGCCTGGTGACGACGGAAACAGGCGTCCATATCCTGCTCCGGTATTATGCCCGGACGCGATGCGGGCGCAGCCGGGAGGCCATCATCGCTCACTACTCGGGGCTGGTGCGGTCGCTGGCCGCGCGCTTCCTGTCCCGCTCCGAGTCGCTCGACGATCTGGTCCAGGTCGGCGCCATCGGCCTGATCCGGGCGGTGGACCGCTACGACCCCGCCCGCGCCCTGCCGTTCCCCGTCTATGCCGCGCCGTCTATTTTGGGCGAGATCAAGCACCACTTTCGAGACCGGACCTGGTCGGTGAAAGTGCCGCGCTCCTTGCAGGAGCGCCTGCTGCAAGCACGGAAGGTGGACGCCGCCCTGTCCGCGCGGCTGGGCCGGAGGCCGACGGTCGGGGAGATCGCCGAGGCGCTGGAGCTGACCGAGGAGGACGTGCTGGAAGCGATGGAGACGGGCCGCAAGACGCGCGCCGATTCGCTGGACCGGCCGCTGGACGGGGAGGCCGGCGAGGATGGGCTGACGCTGATGGACCGGGTGGGGTCTTGGGACTCGGACATGCATGCCTGGGAGGCGTACACGGACCTTGCCCGCGCGCTGGCGTGCCTGAACCCGCGTGAGCAGGAGATCCTGCGCCTGCGCTTCTGGGAGGACGAGTCGCAGACGCAGGTGGCCGAGAAGCTGGGCCTGTCGCAGATGCACGTCTCGCGCCTCCAGGCGCGGGCTTTGGCGCGGCTGAAGGGGATTCTGGCCGACGAGGTGGCGCGGCGGTAGGAGGGGTTCCGGGTCATCTTGTCAGCGTCACCTTACTTAATCCACGCGGGCTGTCCGGGTCCAGACCCTTCTTGAGCGACAGCCAGTAGGTGAAAAGCTGGCCGGCGATGATGTAGACGAGGGGACTGACCCACTCGGCCACGGCGGGGATGCGCACGGCGGTCTCGCTGCCGGCCAGAAAGGCGGCGTCGTGGGCGAAGCAGATCAGGGCCGGGTGCTGGGCGCGCAGCGTCTCGGCCAGTTTCGCCATCGGCGCGAAGGCTTTGCCGTCGGGGGCGAACAGCAGGCAGGGAAAGCCCGACACGACTTGCGTGATCGGCCCGTGCTGGAAGCCGGCGGCGGAATACGCCTGGGCGGACAGGGCGCAGGTTTCGGTCAGCTTCAGGGCCAGCTCGGTCGCCGTCGCGTGGTTGTAGCCCCGGCCCAGAATGATGCACTCGCTCATGTCGGCGTACTTGTCTACCAGGCGCCGGATCGCCTCATCCAGCCCCAGCGCTTTCTCCATCGAATCGGCGGCTCGCCGCAGATGCTCCAGCCGCTCCGGGTGAGTCTCGTCCAGAGCCGTCGAAAGCAAGGCGAGCAGGGCGAGTGAGCCGGTATAAGTCTTGGTCGCCGCGACCCCCACTTCCTCGCCGGCCCCGATCAAGAGCGGGAACTCGGCGGCCCGTGCCATCTCCGAGGCCGGCTCGTTGGTGATGCAGGCGGTCAGCGCGCCCGTCTCTCTCGCGCGCTTGATGACTTCCAGCACGTCGGGCGCGGCCCCGGACTGGGAAATGCCCAGGACGAGGGCGTTGTCGCCCAAATGCGGCACCGCCTCGTAGAGCGTGAACACGGACGGCGCGGCCAGGGCGACGGGCAGGCCGTGCTGGATTTCGAGCACATACTTGCCGTACAGCGCGGCGTTGTCGGACGTGCCGCGCGCGGCAACGTAGGCATAGGCGATTCGGCGGCGTTTGATCTCGGCGGCTAGGGCTTCGACGCGGTGAAATTCTTCGCTGATGATCCGGCGCACGACTTCGGGCTGCTGCCGGATCTCGTCAAGCATGTGCGACATGTGTTACCTCAAAAGAGAGTCGTCAGAGAGTCGTCAGCGAGCGAGTGAACTCGCCGCTGCGTGGCGAAGCGCCATGTCTCCGCCTGCGCGGAGACGAGATGTTCCTTATGTTACTTTGTCCGCGCAGGCGGAGGCTTTATTGGGGTGACAGGCGGCGTCCGCGCCACGCAGCGGCGAGTTCACTCGCTGACGACTCTCTGACTCGCTGACGACTCGCTCTCGCTACTCTGGCCCCTTCTCCCGCGCCGCTTACTTTTCCCGTGCCGCCTATTTCTCCCACCCGACCTCGTACTCCTCCGGCCCGTCATACTCCCACTCGATCTCTCCGCGATCCCCCACGGTTGCCTGGTAGGACACCAGCCCAAAGCGGGTGGGCAGGCCGCTCACGCCGAACCGCGCGCCCGGAAGCCGCCATGACTGCGGGATGTGCGCCCCCAGCACCAGCCGGGGTCCGTCATCGCGGACGAACAGGTCGCGGATCAGGAGAATCCATTCCGCCGCCGTCCATCCGTGCGGCATGTTGCCGGCTTGGGCGGTCTGCGGGTCCAGCCAGCCCCGGCGGCCCTCGCCGTTGCGGTATGGAAGGAACTCCGCCCCGCCGGGCGCCCCCTCGCCGAAGGCGGACACGTCCCAAGTCGCCGTGCCGCCCTCGCCGAGCAGTCCGTCCAGGGCCGGCCAGGCGAGGTCATCCAGGCCGAGCCGGAAGGCGTTGTGGACCTGAGCGACCTCAAAGTAGGTCCACCGCTTTTCCGGGCTGCGCGTGCCGTCGGACCCCAGCCGGTTGGCGCGGAACCATGCCTCGAACTGCGCGCGCAGGGCGTCCGTATGGTCCGCCAGCGCCCCCGTCGGGTGGGGGGTGACGACCGGGTCGCGCTCGTTGCCGTAGAGTGGCAGGAGGTGTCTCGCGAGAGCCTCCTCCAGCCGGTCGGCGCGGTCGGTCCAGGCGAAATGCGGCCCGGCCTTGCCCGCCTCGGCCGCCGCTTGGGCGGCCAGGCGGAAGCCGGCCACGGCCCAGCAGTTGATGTAGAAGTCGGGCGAGTGCCAGTCCATGCGGCCCCGGATCAGGCCGTTTTCGGACGGGAGGCAGAGCAGGTTGACGGCGGGCGTGTCGGTGTAGGCAGGCAGCCGGTTCTCGCCGACCAGCCGGATCGGCGCGTCGGCGTCCAGCATCCGCTCCAGCCACTCGGCGCGGCGCTTGATCTGCGGGAAGTACGGCGTGAGCCAGTCGAAATCCTGCGTGATCCGGGCGTGGCTGACCAGCGCCCAGATGCCCTCGCCGGGCGCGTCCGCTTCGGCCCCGAAACCGCCGCTGAAGATCAGGGAGACCAGGGACTCGCAGGCCGTCCGGCCCAGGTCGGGGCGCCCCATCACGTCCAGGGCGTGCAGGGCGAGGACGCCGTCGCGCATCCAGAAGAAGGGGTAGTTGGCGACTCCGATCCGGGGCAGGCCGTTCTCCATCGCGGCCTGGAGGTGGTAGGCGCAGCGGTCCCAAACGCGGGTGAGCCGCGAGTCCGGGGCGATGAGGCGTCCCGGCCGCCGGCCGATCCAGTCCTGACAGCTTTCGGCGATGCCCTGCTCGACCGAAAGCGTGCCAAAAGGTTCTTCGCGGGGGATCTGGGCCGCGCCCGGCCGGCCGGCGAAGCCGTGCTCGGCCTTGAAGGACAGCCACAGCTTTTGGCTGGGGACCAGCGCGAACGGGAAGCGCAGCAGGGCCAGCGGCGAGTCGAATTCGGCGTCGGCGGGGACGATCGTCACCGTGTCAGGCGCGTCCTCGAGGACGATGCGGGCGCCGCCGCCGACTTGCAGGGCCAGCGCCTCCGCATCCCACTCCAGCGACTCGATCTTCGCGCCCGCCGGGCCGGCGTCGCGGACGACGAGGGTGCAGACGCCCTCGACGCGCCCCGCGCCTTCCGAGGCGGCCACCGAAGCCTCGCAGAAGTCCACGCCCTCCGACCCCGCCCCGCCCGCATGGCACAGCTTGCTGGAGACGACAACGCTTTCGCCTGCCCCCCAGCGCGTGTCCAGGACCGGCGGGCCGTCGCGCCCGTCGGCGAAGCCCCACCGGACGGCGTCGTCGGGCAGCGTGTCGGGGGTCCACAGCCGGCCATCCGCCGTCTCGATCCAAAGCGAGACGCCGCAGGTCCACAGGCCGGGCGAAAAGGTGTTGCCCGGCTCGACCGTGGTCTTGTCGCCGCCGTCCGAGTTGGGGTGGCCGAGGAAGACGTGCATCCGCCCCTTGTTGGGCGTGTCGCGAATCGTGCGCGCGAGTTGTGTCAATGATGCGTGTGGTGTTTGTGTGGGTAATGTCACGGAAGGTGTTTTCTAGCGATGGTGGATTCCCGTCTTAAAGTGTGTATAGAAAGCGCTTCGCCCCGGCTCCCAATACTGGGGGAGCCAGAAGCGACTGCGACCTCTCCTGTTCCCCCAGTATTGGGGGCTAGGGGGTTCCTCGGAGCTTTTTATACACAACAAGGCTCGGTGAGCGCATTATCAAAATGCGCGTAAGACCCCTACTTTTAAGGGGAGTGGTTTCAAGTAAAGGGAGTGGTTTCAAGCCGGTTGTTGCCTCACGGGTGTGCCCCGCGCCATCTTCGTGTTTAGTGGTGCAAGAAGAGCCGCAGGCAGTCCTCGTGCATGACCCCCGACTTGCTGAACGAGAGCGTCTTGCGGACGAGCCGGCTCAGGCGCTGCCGGAGCGTGTTGTTGAAGCGCTCAACGTGGTTAGTCTGGCCGCTGCCCTTATCTCCGAGCGCGGAAGACCCCTTGATTTATCAACGGGGATGGATAGCGCGGGAACTTTCTGAAGTCCCTGCTCCGTCAGGGCGAAGTTCCCCCCTTTGGCGTTTCGTTTTCACGCAGGTTATGGTATAATGATTATAGAAATCAATCTCTATAATCATGCTCGTTTTAGAATACAAACTGGTTGCCAAAAAGCAACAGGAAGAAGCCATTACCGAAGCCGTGAGAACCGTACAGTTCATTCGCAACAAGGCACTGCGGCTTTGGATGGACACAGGCGCACGGCAGTACGATCTCAACAAGTATTGCGCTGTCCTCGCCAAAGAGTATCCCTTCGCCAATGCTCTGAACTCCCAGGCAAGACAGGCGGCGGCGGAGCGAGCCGCCTATGGCATCGGACGCTACCTGAAGGCCGACAAGAGCGGCAAGCGACTGAAAAAGCCCCAGTTCCAGAAAGATAACCGCTCCGTCGAATACAAGACCACGGGCTGGAAACTCTCCGATGACCGAAAGCGGATCACGTTCAAGGATAGCATCGGTATCGGCGAAGTCAAACTCCTCGGCACCCGTGACCTTTGCGCCTACTCCTTGGCCCTCATCAAGCGCGTCCGCATCCTCAAGCGAGCCGACGGCGATTACGTCCAGTTCTGCCTCGCCGTTGACCGCAAAGAGGCCGTGGAGCCAACGGGCAAGACGCTTGGCCTGGACATGGGCCTCGCCAAGTTCTATACGGATAGCAACGGCCAGGCCGTGGACTGTCCCAAGTTTCTCCGCAAGGGAGAAAAGAAGATCAGACAGGCGCAACGCAGGCACTCCCGCAAAGTCAAAGGCTCGAATAACCGTCGAAAGTCCAAGACCATTCTTGGCCGCAGGCATCTGAAGGTACAGAGGCAGCGTAAAGATTTCGCAGTCAAACTTGCGAGATGCGTAGCGAAGTCCAACGACTTCGTGGCTCTGGAAGACCTTCAGGTGCGGAATATGGTCAAGAACTACTGCCTGGCAAAATCCATCGCGGATGCCTCTTGAGGGGTATTCTCCCACTGGCTTTCGTACTACGGCTCCGTGTTCGGCAGGCCCGTCGTCAAAGTCGCGCCGCAATATACGTCCCAGGACTGTTCTTCTTGCGGGCGTCGGGTTCAGAAGTCTCTGTCTGAGCGCACCCACGCCTGCCAGTGCGGATGCGTCTTGAATAGGGACCACAACGCCGCCAGGAACATTCTGCGGCTTGGACTCGAACTTGACTCAAAAGATAGTTCTCAATCGTACTCGGGGGCACCGAGGAACGAGGAAGGTTTTCCTTCCGAAACGCTTGTGGAGAGTGACCCTCTGCCAACTGCTCAATAAAAACTCTTGAGCAGGGAAGTAAGTTCGCTCGTAGAAGCAAGAAGCCCCGCACTTTAGTGCTGGGGAGTTGTCACTGAAACCACTACCCAATCCCTTTGTTTTGTTCACTAACTTCTTTGTGGATTCCTGCTTTTGTGCAGGGTCACGCCGTTTTTGACCGTATTTAGCCCGCCGCAAGCACCCTTGCTTTAGGATTAAGGCTTTAGCGGGGCGTTGAAAACCTTTGGTTAGGCGGGCTTCCCCAAGCCCTGCGACACTGAGGCTTTAGGATTATCTTTTAGCCCGAACGAAGTGAGTTTGCATGATGTGTAACCAAGCAGCCTTTCGGGTATAATATGCGTGTTCATTGGTTGCAGTTCGGCAGTTAAAATCCGTCAAAGGGACTCGTAGCAGGTTTTCGTCTGTTTGTGCTTCGGCTAAGAACGGACAAGGAACTTTTGTTTGAGCGAGAGAAAACAAGATACGCGCTGAGTGCGGTTGGCAACGCAAGAACACAAGGTTTCGCAGAAACACAAGGTTTCGCAGGCTCGAACTGTGTTCTTGTCCTGCGGAATGGGCGGGGACACCGCCTTTGGGCGTCAACGTAAGGCATTGGCCTAAGCGTAGCCCAAGGAGCCGTCGGGCCTCGGCCCGTGCGGAGTGTCACAACCCTCCCTCCAATACGCTATACTCTTGGCGGCAACGCTGTTGACTTTTTGCAGGCGGCAGTCGAGCGGAGGTAAGGATGATGGCGCCGTTCCTTGAGGACCCTGTGCAGCGCCTGCTGGCGCGGCTGACGCCGGACGCGCCGCGCGCACTTGTCGGGCTGGCGGGCCTGCCGGGGGCGGGGAAAAGCACGCGGGCCGCCCGGCTGGCCGATGAGGTGAACGCCGCCGCCGGGCCGGACACGCTCGCCGTGCTCGGCATGGACGGGTTCCATCTCACCCAGGACGCGCTCCGGCGGATGCCCGACCCCGCCGAAGCCTTCGCCCGGCGCGGCGCCCCGTGGACGTTCGACGTCCCCGCGCTGGCCGGCCGCCTGCGGGCCGTGCGCGCGGCGGCGGGGCGCGCATCGGTTCCCTGGCCGGACTTCCGGCACGAGATTGGCGACCCCGTGGAGGGCGCGCACGCCGTCGGGCCGGCCACCCGTCTGGTCCTCGTGGAAGGGCTGTACCTGCTGCACCGGGAGGACGGTTGGGAGGCCGTTTCCCGCCTGTTCGACGAGCGGTGGTATCTGGACACGCCGCTCGATGTCGCCCTCGACCGCCTGGCGGGCCGTCACAGGACCGCGTGGGGCCTGACGCGCGAGGCCGCCGAGCAAAAGATCGCCGCCAACGACCGCCTGAACGCGGAGATCGTCGCGCGGAGCCGCACGTTTGCCGACTGGCTGCTGGCCGATTGATGGGGCGATTCAAATTGATGGGGCCATTCAAGAGGAGTATCTGAGTGCAATACTGGAAACCGCCCGCCGACGAAGAGTTTGCCGGGGATATGATGCCGTTTTGGGACGGCCGCCGGTTTCATCTGTTTTATCTGCTGGATCGCCGCCATCACGCCGAGCAGGGCGGCCTGGGCGGGCACCAGTGGGCGCACGCCTCGACCGCGAACCTGACAGATTGGGAGCATTACCCCCTTGCGGTCCCGATCGGGGAGCCGGGGGAAGTTGACCAGCACGGCATCTGCACGGGGTCCATCTTTGAGCACGAAGGGGTCTGCCACGCCTTCTATGCCACGCGGATCAAGCGCCCGGACGGCTCCGTGTTCGAGGCCGTCTGCCGGGCCGATAGCCCCGACCTGATCCGCTTCGATAAATCCCCGGACAACCCGCTGTTCGCCGCCCCGCCGGGCCTGGACCCGCGAAACCACCGGGACCCGTTCGTCTTCCGCCACCCGGAGACGGGCGCGTTCCACATGTTGGTGACGGCCTCTCGCCTGCCCGGCGACGCGCCCGGCGATGGGCCTGAGCGCGGCGTGCTGGCCCACTACACCTCGAACGACCTGCAACAATGGCGGTATGAAGGTCCCTGCCTCACGCTGGACAAAGACCCTTGCCCCGAATGTCCCGAACACTTCTTCTGGAACGGCTGGTGGTATCTCGTTTATTCCCAGGGCGCGCAGTTACAGTATTGGCTTTCCCGCGACCCATTGGGGCCGTGGCAACGCGCGCGGCGCCTCGCGATCGAGGGGCCGAGCCTGGCCGTCCCGCGCACGGCGGGCTGGACGGGCGGACGTCGGCTGGCGGTCGGTTTCCTGCCGTGGCGCCAGGGCGGCCGCGACGACGGGGGCTACGTTTATGCCGGCAGCGCCGTCTTCCGTGAGCTGCTTCAAGAGGACGACGGCACTCTGGCGACGCGCTTCGTCCCCGAAATGATGCCCCAAACCGGCCTGCCGCTCCCCTGGCGGCTGCAAGATCGCGCGGCGAACGCCGTCCGGGAGGCAGACGGCGCGATCACCCTGAGCGCCGGGGACCTGAGCGCCGGGGACCTGAGCGCCGGGGAGGGGACGGCAACGGCGCTGATCCCCGACGCGCCCGCCGACGCCGTCCTCACGTTCCAGGTCATCCCGACCGCCGGGGTCGCCGAATACGGGCTTCTGCTGCGGACGGACGAGCGCGGGGAAACCGGCTACCGGCTCCGCTTTCTCCCGCACGAGAATCAGGTCGTTTTGGAGGCATGGCCGGCGCGCGCCGGTGGCCCAAAGGCCACCGCCGCCGGCATCAAGCGTCTGGACCAGGCCGCTGCCATCGTCGTGTGCCTCAAGGGTTCGATCATAGACATCTGCATCAACGAACGCCACACCCTGGTCGAGCGCTGTTTCGACCATCGGGGCACACACTTGGGCCTGTTCGTACAGGCCGGGCAGGCGAAATTTGAAGACCTCCGCCTCTCGCCGCTGCTCTAAACCGCAAAGAAAAAGCCGGGGCTGACACCCCGGCTTTGCACCTCGCTCTACTCTTTGTCCGACTTGTTCTCCTTCTTCCCGAAGGCATACCCGACGCCGCCGGTGACGATGGCCGTCAGAATCGTTGTCCCCAGTGTCTTCTGCGCCTCCGTCGCCTCCGACTTGAACGCAAATAGATAGACGCCAAGCCCGAAAAAGCCCAGCAGGAGCAGGCCCGCGAGAGAAAGCCTAATTAGCTCTACCCGGTGCTTCTGGATTTGGTCGGCGGCCTCTTTCCGCTCCCGCGCTTCTCTGGCCTTCGGCGCCTCGAACTTGACGGTCGCCTCGGTCAGACTGTCAAAGCCGGAGGTCGTCTCGATGCGATCCAGGTCAATGACGCTGGGCTGCTGGGCCTGCGTCTTTTACTAGTTCCGCCGGTTGATCTCGGCGTGGTGCTTCCGCCATGTGTCTGCTCCTTGTGGAGACGAACACGGCGCATCAACCTTGGTTGTTCACAAGGATCAATACTCGAAGCCGATGATCTCAGTCGTGAGTTGCTCCGTTCGATCCGCAATGCCGATCTTTTTGCCGCTCTTGTGCGCCTGGACGGCGACATCCATCAGCGCGAGCGACTTTCGGAGAACGTCACTCTTGGTTCCCCGGATGTCCTTCGCCAGTGCTTGCAGCTTGGCATAAAGTTCGGGTGAAATGTCAAGACTCACGCGGATTTTTGGAGCAACTTCGTCCAGATCTTGCTCCGAGTCGATTTGGCCCTCGTGGTAAGAGGCCTCAGCTTGATGCGTCGCGTTTAGCCTTCGTTCTTGTAATATGGTTTTCATGGGCTGTCTCCTGTCGGGATAATACAATTATACCATATATTTACACATTTTTTACACATTTTGACAAGCGACTCCCCGATGCGCTATACTCTTGGTACGAATGCGTCTGAAGAAGCTGCAACTGCATGGGTTCAAGACCTTTGCCGACAAAACGGAAGTGGAGTTCGCCGACGGGGTGACCGCCATCGTCGGTCCCAATGGTTCCGGCAAATCGAACATCGGCGATGGAATCCTCTGGGTGTTGGGTGAGCAGAAGGCGTCGGCCCTGCGCGGGACAAAGGCCGCCGACGTGATCTTTGCCGGCAGCGAGGGGCGCCGGGCGATGGGCATGGCCGAAGTCTCGCTGACGGTGGACAACTCCGACGGCGGCCTGCCGGTCGAGTTTGGCGAGGTGACGATCACCCGCCGCGCCTACCGCACGGGCGAGGGCGAGTATTTTCTGAACAAGGTCCCGTGCCGGCTCAAGGACATCTACGAGCTGTTCTTAGACACCGGCGTCGGACGCGAGTCCTATTCGCTCGTGAATCAGGGGCAGATTGACGCCGTGCTGTCGGTCAACGCCGAGGACCGGCGCGGGCTGTTCGAGGAAGCGGCGGGCATCAAGAAGTATCGCGTCAAAAAGCGCGAGGCCCTGCGGAAACTGGAGGCGACCGAAGCCAATCTGAACCGCGTCCGTGACATCCAGAGCGAGATCGTGGGCCGGGTCGAGCCGCTGCGGCGTCAGGCCGAGCGGGCGGAAAAGCACTTCGCGCTCAAAGATCGCCTGCGGGCCATCGAGAGCAGCCTGCTCCTCGTGGACCTGCGCTTCGCCCATGCGGAGATGACGGCGGTGCGGGCGGCTCGCGAGGAGGGCCAGGCCCAGGCCGCCGAACAGGGGGCAAGGTTGGGCGAAGCGGAAGCGCGCGCCCAGGACATCGCCGCTCGCACCGCCGAGGCCGAGGCCCGCCTGGAAGCCTGCCGTCAGGCGCATGGGGTGGCCGTGACGGCGGCAGAGCGGGCCGAAAGCGCCCGCGCCCTGGCCGCCCAGCGGGCGGAAGGGCTGGCCCAGTCGCTGCGACAGACGGCGGGCGAGCGTGAGGAACTGGCCGACCGGCGCGCGCGTCTGGTCCGGCAGGTAGCCGACCTGGAAGCGGAACTGGGCGAGGCACGGGCGGAAGAGATTGCCTTGCGGCGGCAGACCAGCGAGCGGCAGGCGGTCGTACAGGCGCTGTCCGAGAAGATCGCCGCCCTGACCCGGCAGGCGGAGCGGCGGCGGGCGGAGAGTTTGGCTTTAGCCCGCCGACAGGCATCGCGCGAGGCGGACGCGGCGCGGGCGGGGGCGCGGGTCGCCGAACTCGAAGCGGGCCTGCCCGCCCTGCGCGACGAAGCGGCGCGGGCGGAAGCCGGCGCGGGCGATCTTCAGCAGGAAGCGACAGCGGCGCGGGCGGCCGTCGAGGCGGCCAAAGCGTCGCTCGCCGGGGCCGAAACGACGCTGACGGAGGCGCTGGCGAAGCGCGACGCCGCCCGGCAGGCAGTCGGCGCGGTGCAGGCGCGGGCGAGCGCGGCGCAGTCGGCAGCGGTCGCCCTGTCCACGCGGCTGCGGACGCTGCAAGAGCTGGAAGCCGCCCAGGAAGGCTATTTCGCGGGCGTCAAGGCCATCTTCGAGGCCAGAAAGCGCGGCGAGCTGCGCGGCGACTTCACCGTCGTCGCCGATTCGTTCGGGACGCCCGCCGGGTATGAGATAGCTTTTGAAACTGCGCTGGCCGCGAGCTTGCAGGACATCATCACCGACACCGAGGAGGCGGCCAAGGCCGCCATCGCCTTTTTGCACGAGAACAGGGCGGGCCGCGCGACCTTTTTGCCCCTGAACCGGATGCGTCCGGGCCGGGACACGCTCGACCTGGGGCGGGCGACGGGATTGGCCGGTGTGCTGGGGGCCGCGCTGGACATCATCACGTTCGACCCGAAGTTCCGGCCCGCCCTGGAAGTCTTGCTGGGCCGCGTCTTCATCTGCGAGACGCTGGACGACGCCCTGCGCGCCTCCACCGTGGCGAAGGCCTGGAACCGGGTCGTGACGCGGACGGGCGAGCTGGTCCTGCCCACCGGCGCGCTGACTGGCGGGCGGCAGTCCGGGCGCACGGCGAATATTTTGGGCCGAAAAACGGAGATCGCGGCGGGTCAGGCGGAGATGGGGTCCCGGCAGCGCGCCTTCGAAAAATGCCAAAACGAACTCGCCGAGGCCGAAGGGTCGCGCGAGGCGGCGGAGCGCGCCTTGTCCGAGGCCCAGTCCGCCCGGCAGTCCGCGTCGGGGGCCAAAGCCGACGCCGAGCGGCGGGCGGAGCGGGCGGTGGGCGAGGCCCGACGGGCGGACGAGGCCCGTGCGGCAGGCGCGCGCCGGATCGAGAATGCCGAGGCCACGCTGACGCTGGCGCGGGAGCAGGCCGCCCGCGCCGTGGCGGTTTTGGCTTCGGGCAGCGTCGAAACGGCGGCCACCGATGAGACGCAAGCCGCCGAGGCCGAGCAGCTTGCCCTGCTTACGGTGGAGCGCGAGGGCCTTCAGTCTGAACTGACGACGGTTCGCATTCAGCTCGCGACCACGTCTGAAAAGACGGGCAGCCTGGATCGCGCGGGTCGCCATGCGCGCGGCGAGGCCGGCAGCCTGGGCGCCCAGGAGGAGCGCCGGGCGCGGCAGGCGGAGGCAGCGGGGGAAGAATTGGAGGCCCTTGTCGCGCAGGCCGAGGCCCGCGAACTGGAAGTTCTCCGCGCCCGCCAGGCCCGTGAGTCGGCGCAGGCCGCCCTGGAAGCGCAGTCGGCGGCGCGGCAGAGCTTGCTGCAAGAGTCCTACGACGCCAATGCCCAGATGCGTGCGTGGGGCGAGGCACGGGCGGCGGCCCTGGACGCCGTCCATAAAAATGAGGTCCGCGAGGCCCGGCTGCAAGTCCAGCGGGATACGCTGGCCGCCCGGCTCTGGGAGGAGTACGAGATTTCGCTGGAGGCGGCGCTGGCCCTGGACGAAGACCCCGATGTGGCCGAGGGGATGCCCCAGGAAGTCGCCCGCCTGCGCCGCGAGCTGCGCGCCCTGGGAGACGTCAACCCTGCCGCCATCGAGGAGTACGAGGAGGTGCGGGCGCGGCACGAATTTCTGCTGACCCAGGCCGCCGACCTGGACGAAGCCCGCGCCAAGCTGCTGGCCGCCATTGGGGAGATAGACGAAGGCACGCGCGGCGTCTTTTTGGAGACGTTCCAGGCCGTCGGCGCGGCCTTCGAGACCCTCTTCACGCGGCTGTTCGGCGGCGGCAAGACGGAACTGGTCCTGACCTCCCCGGACGACATCTTGGAGACCGGCGTGGACATCCTCGTCCAAGTCCCCGGCAAGAAGCGCCAGCCGCTCGCCCTCTTGTCCGGCGGCGAGCGCGCCCTGACCGCCGCCGCCCTCCTGTTCGCCTTCCTGTACGTCAAGCCCAGCCCTTTCTGCGTGCTGGACGAGGTGGACGCTCCCCTCGACGGCGCGAACGTCGAGCGCTTCGCCGATCTTTTGCGCGACTTCGGGCAGCGCTCGCAGATGATCGTCATCACCCACAACCCGACGACGATGGAAGCCGCCCCTGTCTGGTACGGCGTCACCATGACCCAGCCCGGCATCTCCCGCGTCCTCGGAATGCAGGTGCCGGCGGCGGAGCGTGTGGCTTGACATTCCTGCCGCTCGTGGGTAATCTCTAGCGCGAGGACCGCCACCATCTCAGGAGGAGGAAACAAGTTCATGGCTGCTCCGCTCACTGCCCCCGAAAAGGCTCCGCCCGTATCACGCACCCAAGACGCCGAGGCGCTGGCCCTGAAGTTCCAGGACTTATCTTCCCGCTGGCGTCGGGAGACGGCCCTGCAATCCTCCGTCACCGCCATCGCGATGCACCCCGCGTACCAGCAGATCATCGGGCTGGGGGAACCCGCCTTGCCGTTGATCTTCGAGGAGTTGCGACGCGAGCCGGATCACTGGTTTTGGGCGCTTCAGGCGATCACCGGCGAGAACCCGGTGTCCGAGGAGAACGCGGGCGATCTGGAAGCAATGACGAGTGATTGGCTGGCCTGGGCAAAGACACACCATTACCTATAGATGACATCTGCCGACATTGAAGCCTGCTTCCCGCAGATCGCCCAGGCGGGCTACGGCATCACAAGCCCCCAGACACCACGGTACAACTGCATCGCCTGGGCGGCGGGCGACACGCGGAAATGGTGGTGGCCCGACCCAAGCCCCTTCGCCTACTGGCCGCCGAACATCCCCCGCGAGAACACGCTGCAAACATTTACCGTAAGAGCCGTAAGACCCCTTGATTTATCTATGGGGATATAAGCGCGTCGTCTTTCCTGCGAAGCAGGAACTAGTTCCTAAGACGACATATTGGGGCGTTGCGTGTTTTAAGTAGTTTTCGGGTATAATGAACCCGTGAATGTCGTTTGCAATAAGTTCAGGCTATACCCAAGCAAGGCGCAAGAGACGGCGTTGAATGAAACGCTGGCTGTTTGCCGCCTTGTCTACAACAGCCTTTTGCATGAGCGGACCGCACTCCATGAGCAAGGGTTAAAATCACCCACCTACTACACTCAGGCTCCCGCCATCACGCGCTGGAAGAAAGACCACGCCGAACTCAAAACCGTTCACAGTCAGGTTTTGCAGAACGTCGCCATTCGCGTAGAACTCGCCTTTCAAGCCTTCTTTCGGCGCGTCAAAGAGAATAAAAGCAAGCAGGGAGAAACCCCTGGCTACCCGCGCTTGAAGGGCAAAGGGCAGTACGACAGCATCACCTATCCAGGAAGCGGGTTCAAGATTGGCGAGTCTTCCGTCTGGCTGTCTCTGTTCGGCAAGCAGGTTCAGGTTCAGGCCAAATTGCATAGACCTGTTGTTGGCACAGTCAAGACTTGCACGGTTCGCCGCTATGGTTCCAAATGGTTCGTCTGCTTCTCTGTGATAAAATCACTAGTGGAGCAGGAGGATAACCCCCTTTCAACCTGTGCGGAAGCAGTCGGTCTTGACGCGGGACTGAACTCCTTTCTGGCATTGTCCAATGGCGAGTTCGTAGACAACCCGCGCTTCTTCCGCCGTGACGAAAAGGCGTTGGCGAAGGCTGGCCGCAAGCAAGCCAAGACAAAAAAGCGTTCCAAAGAGCGGCGTAAAGCCAATAAAGTTCTTTCCCGTATCCATGAGCGCACCCGCAACAGAAGGCATGATTTCGTCCACCAGACCGCCCGCAGGCTGGTCAACCGATACGGCGTCATCGCCGTCGAGAAGTTGAACGTCAAGGGCATGGGCAGGAATCACTGCCTCGCCAAGAGCATCGCCGACGCCTCCTGGTCTATGTTCCGAACTGTCCTCACGCAGAAGGCTGAAAGTGCCGCTCGTGATGCTAATGGCACGGCTCTCCGTGAGGTGATTGCCGTCAATCCCGCCTATACGTCGCAGGATTGTTCTGGATGTGGCTACCGTCCTGATGGGCTGGAAGGCCGCACCAAAAAGAAACTCAGCGACCGTTGGCATTTCTGCCCGAAGTGTTCCGCTTCCCTGGACAGAGACACCAACGCCGCCATCAACATTCTTGCTCTGGCAACATCTTGAACCTCGCAAGAGGGACAAGTCACGCTGGGATTACAGCGTGTCAGGCAACACCTGTAGAAGCCCCGGCGTTTACGCATGGGGAGTAATCACCGAAGCCTTCCAAACGCTGGGCTATGAGCCGTGCGGCGACGCTGATCTGGAACCTGATGTCGAAAAGGTCGCCGTGTATGCCGATGATAATGGATCACCCACTCACGCCGCGAGGCAGCTCGTCACAGGTGCCTGGACGAGCAAACTCGGTCGTGAGGAGGACCTTGAACACCAAAAACTTGCCGGGGTGGAAGGCGAGGAGTATGGTCATGTGGTCCAAGTGATGAGAAGGCCCCGGCAAATCCCTCCCTGAAATACCTTCCGGCGCAGCAGAAAAGCCGGGCATGACTGACAAACCATGCCCGGCTTTTTCTGTTCCGGCTGATGCCGACGCTCCATGTGACACTCCGCACGGGGTAAACCCCGACGGCTTCTTGGGCTACGCTTAGGCCAACGCCTTACGTTATCGCCCAACGGCTGTGTCCCAGCCGATATTCTCAGCGAAACCTTTCACTGGAAGGCCCTGCCGAGAAATTTGAGTTCCTGCGTTGCTCGTGTGCGCGGCTCGTATCTTGTTTTCTCTCGCCAAACAAGTTCCTAATCCGTTCTTGGCGAAAGCCTGAATCCAGGCTGAGGCACAAACGGACGAAAACCTGCTACGAGTCCCTTTGACGGATTTCAACTGCCGAACGGCAACCAATGAACAAAGACATTATACCCGAAAGAAGACATTATACCCGAAAGGTTGTTTGTCTAGACATCATGCAAACTCGCTTTGCTC
>JAABUR0100002665.1_pt1 | contig 26593 bp, 24 predicted proteins | sample 5560091 | NCBI WGS metagenome assembly JAABUR01 (sample SAMN10711879, study PRJNA513375) | rock metagenome | isolation source: Antarctica rocks | place: Antarctica: Victoria Land, University Valley sud
AGCCTCGCTCGTTGACCATTGCTGGCATACAGACCATGAAGAAAGGGGAACTGCGATGACGAACTGGACGCTCGCCTACGATAACTACGAGCCCGAGGAGGAGGGGCTCAGGGAGGCGATGACCTCCACCGGTAACGGTTATTTTTGCACTCGAGGCACCGCCCATTGGTCCGACGCCGACGAGGTCCATTATCCGGGGACCTACGTCCACGGCGGCTTCAACCGCGAGACGACGATCATGGCTGGAAGGCCGGTGTTGAACGAGGATCTGGTCAACCTGCCCAACTGGCTCGTCTTAAAGCTCCGTATCGAAGAGGACGGCGAACCTGTGGACCTTGACAATGTCGAGCTTCTTAGCTACCGGCACGAGTTCGATATCCGTCACGCGACGGTGATAGGCAACCTGCGCTTCCGGGATAAGGAAGGCCGCGAGACCAGCCTGGAGAGCCGACGCTTCGTGAGCATGGCCGACATGCACCAGGCGGGCATTGAGTGGAAGATCACTGCCGAGAACTGGTCCGGCAAGGTGGAGATAATAACGGCGCTGGATGGCCGGGTTACGAACAGAGGAGTCGCCCGTTACAAGGAGCTTGAAGGCCGCCACCTAGACCCTGTCTCTCCCCGGACGTTTGGACCCGAGGTCATCGCCCTGGTGGAACGGACCCGCCAGTCGCGGATCTACGTTGCCGAGGCGGCGCGCACCCGCGTATACGGAGAGCAAGGAATACTCGCCGTAGAACGTAGCCTCTACCAGATGCAGGACTACATTCACCAGGTAGTCTCCCTGGAAGTCGAAGAGAAAACACCCGTGCGCGTCGAGAAGATGGTCGCCTTCTACACTTCCCGAGATTACGCCATAAACGAACCGCTGGCTAACGCCGGGAAGGCGGTCGCGCGCTACGGGACCTTCGACGAGGCTTTCGACGAGCACGCTCGCGCCTGGGATAAATTGTGGGATGCCTGCGACATGCAGATCCCTGGTGACGACCGGGTTCAGCTCCTGGTCCGCCTGCACATCTCGCACATCTTGCAGGTCTGCTCTCCGCACACCGCCGACCTCGACGCAGGCGCTCCCGCGCGCGGGCTCAACGGCGAGGCTTACCGCGGACACATCTTCTGGGATGAGATCTACATCTACCCGTTCCTCAACTTCCGGTTGCCCCAGATCACGCGCGGACTTCTCGTTTACCGTTACCGGCGTCTGGATGAGGCTCGGGCGGCGGCCAGAAAAGCCGGCTATAGGGGCGCTATGTACCCCTGGCAGAGTGGTTCCGACGGCCAGGAAGAGACCCAACAGGTACACCTGAACCCCAACTCCGGAAACTGGGACCCCGACCTCAGCCATCGCCAGCGGCACGTAGGCGCGGCCATCTTCTACAACATCTGGCACTACTATCAGGTAACGGGAGACATGGAGTTCCTGCTGGACTGCGGGGCGGAAGTGATGTTGGAGATCGCCCGCTTCTGGTCCTCCATCGCCCACTACAACGAAGAGCGGGACCGGTACGAGATCCACGGCGTAATGGGACCGGATGAGTTCCACGAGAAATACCCCGATTCGAACGACGAGGGGCTACGCAACAACGCTTACACGAACGTAATGGTGGCATGGATGTGCGAGAGTGCCCAGGAGATCCTGAACATGCTCCCCGAGCGGCGCCGGGAACAGCTGCGCGCGAAGATCGGGCTCTCGGATGATGAAGTAGAGCTTTGGGGTGAGATGAGCCACAAGATGTTCGTTCCGCTCCACGAGGACGAAGAAGGCAACTCCGTCATCAGCCAGTTCGAGGGTTATGAGAACCTGGAGGAGTTGGACTGGGAAGCGTACCGGGAGAAGTACGACAACATCCAGCGGCTCGATCGCATCCTGAAGGCTGATGGAGACGACCCCGACCGCTACAAGCTCGCCAAGCAGGCCGATACCCTGATGCTGTTCTTTCTTTTTCCCGAAGAGGATCTCAAGCGGCTCTTCGAGAAACTCGGATACGAATACACGCCTGACACGGCACGTCACAATATCGACTACTACGCGAAACGCACCTCTCACGGCTCCACGTTGAGCTTCGTGGTTCACGCGGCGATCATGGCCGACATCGACCCCGAAAGCTCGTGGAAGAGGTACATGGTGGCGCTCGAAAGCGACGTTGGGGACGTGCAGGGCGGCACTACCAGAGAGGCCATTCACTTGGGGGTCATGGCCGGGACGCTGGACCTCCTGCAGCGCGGCTACATGGGAAGTGAGATCCGGGACGGAGTCCTCTACTTCGCCCCGAAGCTCACGGATAAGCTCGATGGGTTGTCGTTTCCGATGCGCTTTCGCGACACTCCGATGGACGTCACGCTGAAGGATGCAAAGTTGACGGTCGCCACGCAAGCCGACGGTTTCAGCGACCATGTCAAGATCGGCGTCGGTGACGAGGTTCACGAGATCAAGACGGGTGAGAGCTCCACGTTCAGCCTCTAAGTAGCCTCTCTGATCGATCGAGCCTGTTCTCTGGAGGCCGCCAGTCCTCACGACTGGCGGGTGGCGTCAACGCTTGCCCAGAGAGAACAGGTAAAGAGATTTTTAACCGCGCTCTTGCGCTGCCACGCCCACGTCGAGGAAGATATAAGCCGTGAAGATCAAAAGACCGGCGGACGGGAAATCGGTGAAGGGCGTAGAGTCTGCTTTGCTCTCCGGGCCGTTGTTGCTGCTGGCACTTGCCACGTTTGCGATCTTCTCTGGCTTCCAACTTCTTCTCTCGGTCGTCCCACTCTACGCGGAGGAGGCCGGGGGCGGAAGTTCGGGCGCGGGACTCGCCACTGCGGTATTCATGCTTTCGACGGTCCTTACCCAGGTCCAGATGCCGCGTCTGTTGAACCGCTTCGGTTACACCGCGACATTGTCAGCTGGGCTGCTGTTCCTCGGGTTGCCCTGTTTCCTCTATCCGCTGGCGCGAAGCCTGGGTGGAATCCTTGCCGTAACTCTCGCGCGGGGCGTGGGGTTCGGGATCGCCACCGTTATATTCGCCGCGCTCGTGGTGGAACTGGCTCCGCCCGAACGCCGGGGCGAGGCGCTCGGCGTATTTGGCGTGGCGATAACATTACCCTCCATATTCTGTAACCCTCTGGGACTCTGGCTCGTGGACCTCTCCGGCTACGGCGCGGTATTCGTTTTGGCCGGCGCCGCGCCCTTGATCGGTCTCGCGGCCGTACCCGGTATCCGGGCGGGCGCGCCCCTCGTGCAGGGACAAGGCAACGGCGCGGGCTTCCTGAAGGGGCTGAGGCGCGGTCCGCTCCTGCGGCTCTTCCTGCTGTTCTGTACGGCGACCTCGGCGACGGGAGTCCTGGTGACTTTCTTGCCGGTTGCCGTCTCTGACCGGGGCGTTTTCTCCCCAGCGGCGGCGCTCCTCGTCTTCGGGATCACGAGCACTGCCAGCCGCTGGTGGGCGGGGCGTTTCGGTGACCGTCACAACCCGCGCCTCCTGCTCGCGCCCGGCCTCCTCGCCGCCGCGCTGGGCATGGCCGCCCTCCCCGGTGGCGGACTCGCCATGCTCGCCGGGGCGCTTCTCTTTGGCGTCGGACTCGGGCTACTCCAGAACTCGACGCTCATCCTCACCATGGACCGGGTCGGCAAAGAAGAGCGCGGCCTGGGCAGCACCATCTGGAACGTTTCCTTCGACGCGGGTACCGGCGCGGGCGCGTTTCTGTTCGGATTCGTCGTCGGCTCTACCGGATTCGCCGCCGCATTCTACATCTCCGCCGTCATCCTGCTGGCCGCTATAGGGATTGTCGTCCTCGACCGTCCTCGGCGGCAAGATCCCGGCCAAGCTGAAACTTGACATATCAATCGCTGATTCGCTATGCTTCGTGATCCAGAAGCACAAATCCGTAATGCGGAACGCAGCAAGAGACGGAAAAGGCGCGCCGCGCACGATCACCTGGCCTATCTTCCTTTTGGGTAGAAGGAGAAGGCGCGTGGGGGCGATCACCTCGCCGGATCTTCCAACGTAGCGTCGTGAGACGTGTAGGGAGGTGCAGGTGGAATTTCTTCAACCCTCGAATTTTCGGGAAGCCTTAGAGATCAAGGCCGCGCATCCGGCGTCGGCGCCTATCTTTGGCGGTACTGACGTCATGGTGGAGATAAACTTCGCCCGTGGCAGGCCCAAGGCGATCCTCGACCTCACCCGAGTCCCGGAGATACACGATTGGAGTGAAGATGACTGCCTTCTGCGCGTCGGAGCCGGGGTCACGTATACGCGCATCATCGCCGAGATAGGGGAGAGGCTGCCAGGGCTGGCGATGGCCTCCAGGACCGTTGGGTCGCCTCAGATTCGGAACCGGGGAACCGTCGGCGGAAACCTCGGAACCTCATCTCCGGCAGGAGATGGTCTGCCGCCGCTGTACGCCTCGGACGCGGAAGTGGAGATTGCGTCTACCGATGGCGTCCGGCGGGTTCCGGTAGCGGAGTTCATCGTAGGTCCCAAGAGGAACGTGCTCAAGCCCAACGAGTTGATCTCCGCCTTCTACATCCCGAAAGCGGACGGTCCGCAGCAGTACGCCAAGATCGGCACGCGCAACGCCATGGTCATAGCCGTCTGCTCCTTCGGACTGGCCCTGCATCCCGAGCGTAACAAGGTCGGGACGTGCATAGGCTCCGCCGGGCCGACCCCGATCCAGTCCGCGGAGGCGGAACACTTTATCGAGGGTGTGTTGGAAGAGCATGGACTGTGGGAATCGCGGGTGGAGATCGAAGACGCCGCCCTGCGGCGCTTTGGTGAGCTGGTGGCGACGGCCGCAAGGCCGATAGACGACGTGCGGGGAACGGCGGAATACCGCCGCCACTCCGTGGGCGTGCTGGCGAGGCGCACCCTCAAGTGGGCCTGGGAAGAGTACCGGGAGGTCAACAATGCGGCTTAGGCTGGAGGTAAACGGAGAGCGGCGCGAGGTGGACGGTGTCTGGGAGGGCGAGAGCCTCCTGTACGTGCTCCGGGAGCGGCTCGAGTTGCCCGGCTCCAAGAACGCCTGCGAGCAGGGAGAGTGCGGCTCCTGCTCCGTGTACATGGACGGCACGCTCGTCTGCTCGTGTCTGGTGCTCGCGGGGCAGGCAGAGGAGCGGGAGGTCGTAACCGTCGAGGGGATCGCGGAGGGGGATGACCTGCATCCGGTACAGGAGGCATTTGTCGAGGCTGGCGCTGTGCAATGCGGCTTTTGCACGCCGGGGTTCATCGTGGCGACGCACGACCTGCTGCGGCGGAATCCGGAGCCATCCGACGCGGAGATTCGGGAAGCCCTCGCAGGTAACCTCTGCCGCTGCACGGGATACGAGAAGATCCTGGACGCCGTTCGTCTGGCCGCGACGCGGCTTGGATCGGCGTAGCGTTATGCAAACGGTAATAGAGAACTGCGCCATCGCCACCGTGGACCGTGAGCGTAACGAGTACGCGTCCGGGCACATCGTCATGGAGGAGAACCGTATCGTGTCCGTCGGCGGAGTCTCCGCGCCTGAAGAGTACGTGAGGGATGCTCACCGCATCGACGGCAGTGGATGCCTCGCCACGCCACGCCTCGTGAACTGCCACCATCACCTTTATCAATGGGCGACCCGTGGTCTCGCGCAACAGGCCACGCTCTTCGAGTGGCTGGTCGAGCTCTACCCGGTCTGGGCGCTAATAGACGAGGAGATCACTTACGCCGCCGCTCGCGCCGGGCTGGCCGCTCTGGCTACCTCCGGCTGCTCGACGAGCACGGACCACCACTACGTATTTCCGCGCGGCGGCGGAGACTTGCTCGCGGTGGAGATCGAGGCGGTGCGGGAGATCGGTCTTCGATTCCATCCCTGCCGGGGTTCGATGGACCTCGGTAAGTCTCGCGGCGGTCTGCCCCCGGATGAGATCGTAGAGTACCAGGATGAGATCCTGGCCGCCTGCGAAACGGCGCTCGACCGCTTTCACGACCCCTCGTTCGATTCGATGCTCCGCGTTGCGCTCGCCCCCTGCTCACCTTTCTCGGTGACGCAAGAGTTGATGGCGGAGACGGCGGAGTTCGCCCGCGAACGCGGAGTGCGGCTGCACACACATATCGCCGAGACAAAGGACGAGGAGAATCTCTGTCTGGAGCTATTCGGTGTGCGGCCTATCGAGTACCTGGAAGACCTCGGCTGGCTCGGACGTGATGTCTGGCTCGCCCATTGCATCCACCTGAACGACGCAGAGGTCCACCGTTTCGGAGAGACTGGCACCGGCGTCGCCCATTGTCCGTCGTCCAACGGGCGGCTCGGAGCGGGGATAGCCTCGGTTGCGGCGCTGGTCGGCGCGGGTGCTCCGGTTGGTCTGGGGGTGGATGGCGCGGCATCGAACGAGGCCGGAGACCTGGGACCGGAGATGCGGCAGGCTCTACTGGCGGCGCGCTTCGCCGGAGGACCGAAGGAGATGACGGTTCGGCAGGCGCTAGAACTGGCGACGATCCACGGGGCGCGTTGTCTCGGGCGGGAGGCTGAGATCGGGTCGCTGAAGCCCGGCAAGCTCGCGGATATCGCACTGTGGCGTATGGATGATCTCGAGCACGCGGGCATCGCCGATCCCGTGGCGGGGCTCGTTCTCGGTCCCTCGCCGCGCCTGGAGCTTCTTCTGGTGAACGGGAGGCCAGTCGTGGAGGGTGGAGAGCTGAGGACAGCGGATGAAGCCGGGATCGCGAAAGAGATATCCATCGCCAGCCAGCGGCTCGCCGCTCGTGCGGAGGAGGTTGATTGATGACGTATGGAGAGATGACTCCGGTCCGGGAGCGCCCGCAAAGTCCGATCCAGAGGCCCGGCAAGGTCGGTGAGAACAGTACCCGTGCGGACGGAGTACCGAAAGTGAAGGGCGAGTTCGAGTACTCGTCCGACCTGTGGATGGATGGGATGCTCTACGGCGCTACACTCAGGAGCCCGCATCCGCACGCCAACATCTGGTCCGTGGATACCTCCGAGGCGGAGGCGCTGCCGGGCGTTTACGCGGTCCTTACGCACGAGGACGTGCCGGGGCGCAAGGTATACGGCATGGAGATTCCCGACCAGCCCGTGCTCGCGTGGGAGAGGATACGTTATCAGGGCGAGGCCGTCGCCATCGTCGCCGCCGACCACCCCGAGACCGCGAGGCGCGCGCTGGAGAAGATCTCAGTCGAGTACGAGGTGCTGAACCCGGTCGTGGACGCGGAGCAGGCGATGGGCGAGGATGCGCCGAAGCTGCACCTCTCCGGCAACCTGCTGCGGCGCGTCCACATAAAGCACGGCGATACCCAGGCTACCGCCGACGTGGTAGTAAGCGGAGAGTACGAGGTGGGGATGCAGGATCAGGCGTTCCTGGGACCAGAGTCCGGGCTGGCGGTTCCGGACGGGCAGGGCGGGGTGGACCTTTACATCTCTACCCAGTGGTTGCACATCGACCGGGATCAGGTCGCCGAGAGCCTGGACCTCCGTCCGGATCAGGTCCGGCTCACCCTCTCCGGCGTGGGAGGAGCGTTCGGCGGACGCGAGGACCTCTCTATACAGATCCACTCCTGTATGCTCGCGCTCCATACGGAACGCCCGGTGAAGATGGTCTATAACCGCGAGGAGTCTTTCTACGGCCACGTCCACCGCCACCCCGCTAAGATGCGCTTCGAACACGGCGCCACGCGCGACGGCAGGCTCATCTACGTGAAGGCCCGGATGCTCTTTGACGGCGGCGCCTACGCCTCGAGCTCCAATGCCGTATGCCTGAACGCGGCGACCTTCGCCTGCGGCCCATACGACGTGCCGAATGCGGACATCGAGAGCTTCATGCTCTACACAAACAACCCGCCCTGCGGCGCCATGCGCGGCTTCGGCGCGGTGCAGGCGTGCTTCGCCCACGAGTCCCAGATGGACAAACTGGCTGCTGAACTCGGGATGGACCCGGTAGAGCTACGAATCCAGAACGCCATCGAAGCCGGTGACAGGTTCCCGTTCGGCCAGGAAGTACCGCACCCGGCCCCGGTAAGGGAGGTTCTTGAGCGCGTAAGGGCCATGCCCATGCCGGAGGAGAAAGACGTAATGGGACGCGATCTGCGCGAGCTTCCGGGCGGCGTCTCGAACGTGACGCACGGTGAGGGCGTGAAGCGCGGCGTCGGATACGCGGCCGGGTTCAAGAACATAGGCTTCTCCGCCGGCTTCGACGACTACTCCACGGCTCGCGCCACTCTCTCTATCGAGGACGGTGAGCCGCTGGTCCGGGTATACACGGCGGCGGCCGAGGTGGGACAGGGTCTTGTCACGCTGCAGGCCCAGATCGCCCGCACCGAATTGGGAGTAGAGAAGGTCGCCGTTCTTCCGGCGGATACGCGGGTTGGCTCCGCTGGATCGACCTCAGCCTCGCGCCAGAGCTACGTTACCGGCGCCGCCGTCAAGAAAGCCTGCGAGGCGGTGCGCGAGCGAATCTTCGCGATGGCCGCGGACGAGCTCGGAGAAAATGTGGAGAGCTTCTCCATCGAGGACGGTAACATCGTCTCCGGTGGGCGGGAGATCTCCTCCCTGGAGGAACTTCTTGGGAGCGAGGAGGTCGAGGAGACCGTCGAGTTCCATCATCGGGAGACGCATCCGGTAGACGAGAATGGGCAGGGAGAACCTCACCTGCAGTTCGCCTTCTCGGCGCACCGGGCGGTGGTGGAGGTAGACACGGAACTGGGGCTCGTGCGGGTGGTCGAGATCGCCACGGCCCAGGACGTAGGGAAGATCATGAACCCCCAGGCGCTGGAGGGCCAGATCGAGGGCGGCATCGCCCAGGGACTCGGGCTCGCCCTGCTGGAGGAGATACAGGTGAAGGAGGGCAGGATCCAGAACGCCTCCTTCACGGACTACCTGCTCCCAACCATCCTGGACATGCCGTCCGTCAAAATGGACATCCTGGAGCTGGCGGACCCCGAAGCTCCATACGGCCTGAAAGGCGTCGGCGAGCCACCGACGATCTCCTCTACCCCGGCGATAGTCGCGGCGCTGAGAGACGCCACTGGACAGAAACTAAAGCGAATCCCCGTCCGCCCGGAACAGATAGTAGGCATCACCGCGAAACCACCCAACGAACCTCCGCAACCGGGTAGCGCCGGATACGCGGAAATCGGTCGTCTGGACGAGAGGCGCGAGACCTGATGCCCGGCTACGAGAGGGCCGAGGTCACCGCCGAACTGAAGGTAATAACCTCGAACCAGGCCGAGAGGCCGCCGCAGGAGCAAATCCAGGCTGCGAAGAAGGCGGCGGGTGAGTCGAGCCTCGCGCGCGAGGCCGGTCCCGAGACTACGATGCTCGCCGGCGGACGGTCGGAGGTACTCGAAATGGCCGTGAAGATCATAGAGGCTTCGCTCGATGCCGGGGCGCATGCTGTCGAAGTGAAGGTGGAAGCCGAAGCCGACGCTCCGAGATTTGACGGATAGAAACTTTGAGAGAGGAAGCTCTGTGATAGAGAGGATCACCATCGAGGAAGCGAACCGCTTGAGCGAAGACGAGTTCGTGACGAGGTTCGGCTCGTTGTTCGAGCATTCGCCGTGGGTGGCCGAAGGGGCGTGGCAAGAGCGCCCCTTCGGGAATCTCTCCGAGTTGCATGGCGCGTTCGTGAGAGCTATGCGCGGCGCCTCTATTGAACTTCAGCTCGACCTTATTCGGGCGCACCCGGACTTGGCGGGGAAGGCGGCTATCGTGGGAGATCTAACCCTCGAGTCTACGCGAGAGCAGTCCTCGGCCGGCCTGGACCGGCTGTCGCCAGATGAGTACAAGCACTTTACGAGGATGAACCGGGAGTACCGCGAGAAGTTCGGTTTCCCGATGATAGTCTGCGTCAGGGAGCATACGAAGGAGACGATCTTGGATCAGGCCGAGGCCCGTCTGGAGCACTCGCGGGTGGAGGAGATAGATATTGCGCTCGGGGAGATAGCCAAGATCGCCCACCTGCGCCTGAAAGATCAGGTCGAGCCGGCCTCCGCCTAGGAATCCGGGGAAGGAGAATGACCATGACCGATACGCCTGGTAGAGAGACGGGTGGGGGAGAGATTTTCCTGAGCCAGAATAACTACGGCAAGTCCGAGGTCCGGCTTGTCAAGGTGAAGCGTGACACGGACCGCCACGAGCTATGGGACCTGGACGTAGCCGTCGCCCTGGAGGGCGACTTCGACGCCGCCCACATCGCGGGCGACAACACGAATATGCTGGCGACCGACACGATGCGTAACACGGTCTACGCGCTGGCGAAGGACCATCTGACTGGGAGCATCGAGGACTTCGGTCTCGCGCTGGTAGACCACTTCCTGGAGGCAGGCCCGACCGTGGGGCGGGTCCGTATCGAGATCACCCAGTTCCCGTGGAACAGGATCGAGGTGGACGGCCGTCCTCACGAGCATTCTTTCACGCGGGGCTCCGGCGAGCGGAAGACGAAGATTGTGGGTGATGAGAGCGGCAGTCGGCAGGTAGAGGCCGGCATCGACGACCTCTTCGTGCTCAAGACGACCAACTCCGGCTGGGAGGGCTTTCACAGGGAGCAGTACACTACCCTCCCGGATACCAACGACCGCATCCTCGCCACCATCATCACCGCGAACTGGACCTATGGCGATAGGACGGACCTCGACTTCGACCACCTCTGGAACGGGGTGCGCGACCAGATCCTCACGACTTTCACTGACCACTACAGCCTCTCGGCACAGAACACCCTGTACCGAATGGGCAAAGCCATACTGGAGAGGTTCCCGGAGATCGAGAAGATACACTTTTCCTTCCCCAACAAGCACCACATCCCCTACGACCTGGGCCGGTTTGGGATCCAGAACGACAACGAAATCTTCCACGCCACCCACGACCCCTACGGCCTGATCGAAGGTACCGTGGAGAGGAAGCGCTGACCCATGACTGGACGACTCACAACCCACGTTCTCGATACCGCCGCCGGACGGCCCGCCGCCGGAATGCGTCTGGAGCTATTCCACATTGATGGCGAAGAGCGAGAGCTTCTGAAGACCATTCAGACCAACTCTGACGGTAGGACTGACGAGCCCCTGTTGAGCCAGGACGAGTTCGAGGCCGGAGTCTACGAGCTAGTCTTCGACGTGGGCGGATACTTCGCCGGGCAGCCGAGCCTCCAGGACCCGCCTTTCCTGGGTAATGTTCCCATCCGGTTCGGTATTGGCGACACTGATGCTCACTACCACGTCCCGCTCCTGACCTCGCCCTGGTCCTACAGCACCTACAGAGGAAGCTGAGGATACCCTCTTCCGTCGAAACGTTTCCGGACGAGGGCCAGAAGATCACACCGCCTGGTTGTCTTTGAAAAAGGTTTGTAATGTATTGACATCTATTTCTCATCTCTGTATGATCCGTAATGCAGAACCGAATTATTGGTGGGTGGAAAAAAATAGAGGATAATGGGTAGGTACGACGTATTGATCCGCGGGGGCGTCGTGGTAACCGCTTCGGGGGTTTCGGAGTGTGACGTGGGGATCTCCGATGGCGTGGTGGCGGTGGTGGGGCCTGAGTTGGGGGGCAACGCCGGTACGGAGATAGACGCTTCCGGGCTGCACGTGTTCCCTGGTTTGATCGACGCGCACGTACACTTCAACGAGCCGGGACGCACGCACTGGGAAGGGTTCGCGTCCGGGACGCGGGCGTTCGCGGCCGGGGGCGCGACCACCGTCTTCGACATGCCGCTCAACGCCTATCCGCCGACCGTGGACGGAGAGGGCTTCGACCGCAAGCGTGAGGCGGGGGAGCGGAGAGCGCTCGTGGACTTCGCGCTCTGGGGGGCCATCCAACCGGACAACCTCGGCGGGATGGAGAAGCTAGCCGAGCGCGGCGTCGTGGGGTTCAAGACGTTCATGTCGGCGAGCGGCACCGAGGATTTCAAGAACGTGGATGACCTTACGCTCTATGAGGGGATGATTGAGGCCAAGCGGCTGGGGTTGCCGGTTGGGGTGCATGCGGAGAGCCAGCCGTTCACGAGCCGCCTGACTCAGAGAGCGTTGGCCGAGGTGCGGGTCTCCGCGAGGGACTACCTGGATTCCCGGCCCGTCATCGCGGAGCTAGAGGTGATCAGTCGCGCCGTCCTATTCGCGGAGGATACAGGTTGCGCGTTGCACATCGTCCACGTAAGCACCGGACGCGGTGTGGACCTCGTGGATGCTGCCCGCAAGCGCGGCGTGGACGTGACCTGCGAGACCTGCGCGCACTACTTGATGCTGACGGAGGACGACCTGGAGGAACTCGGAGCCATCGCCAAGTGCGCGCCGCCGTTGCGCCCGGCCGAGAAACGGGAGGCGCTGTGGGAGCGCATCCTGGACGGTCGTATACGGATGGTTACGTCGGACCACTCGCCCTGCCCGCCGGAGATGAAGCTCGGGGACGACATGTTCAGGGCGTGGGGTGGCATTTCGGGCGGACAGTCCACCATACAAGTGCTGCTCACCGAAGGCGAGAACCGAGGACTGCAGCTTCCGACTCTGGCTTCGATCACCTCGGAGGCTGTCGCCCGGCGGTTCGGAATACCGAAGAAGGGACGGATCGAGGTCGGAATGGATGCGGACCTGTCGCTGGTGGACCTGGATCGCAGCGGAACCTTGAAAGCAGAGGATCTACTCTACAGGCACAAGCATAGTCCTTACGTCGGCAGAGAGCTAAAGGGGCAAGTGGTACATACGCTGCTCCGGGGAACGCCGGTCTATGCAGAAGGGAAGGTGGTTTCAGAGCCGATGGGACGGCTGGTAAGACCCGGTGTCCCGGAATGATATTCGGCATCGGGCGGCAGTTTGGGGCGGGGAAATGAAGGGCGGTACACGAAGGGACTTTATGCGGAGTGTAGGAATCTCTTAGAGGTATGAATCTTGATGGTAGGAGTCGAGCAAAGGAAAGGAAGATCGAGCCATGAGTGAGAGACAGATGCCCGCGAACTACAGCGATCGCCTCTACAACGAGGATCTCGCGCCGGTCACGGAGCGTACGTGGACAGGGTACAGTCTCTTTGCGATGTGGATGGCCGACGTACACAGCATCGGCGGTTACACGTTCGCGGCAGGACTATTCTTCCTCGGGCTGGCGGGTTGGGAAGTATTCCTCGCTCTGTTGGTTGGAATAACAGCCGTATACTTCCTTATGAACCTGACGGGGCTTGCGGGGCAGAGGAATGGGATACCGTATCCGGTGCTGGCGAGGATCAGTTTTGGGGTTTTCGGGGCGAACATCCCGGCTCTTATCCGGGCGATCATAGCCATCTTCTGGTACGGCATACAGACCTGGCTCGCGTCGGTTGCGGTGGTCATCCTGTTGCTCAGGATATTTCCAGGATTGAAGCCTTACGCGGAGAACTCGATCCTGGGGCTCTCTACCCTGGGTTGGGTCTGCTTCCTGATCCTCTGGGGTGCGCAGCTATTCGTCTTGAGGCGCGGGATGGAGACTGTCCGCAGGTTCGTTGACTGGGCGGGACCGGCGATCTACGTCGCCATGTTCGCGCTGGCGATCTGGATCCTGATCGAAGCCGGCGGCAAGATAGACTTCAGCCTGGGCTCGAAGGACCTTTCGGCCGGAGGAGCGATCCTGGCGTTCTTCACCGCCGCCTCGCTGGTGGTGGCGTATTTCTCGACGCTGCTTCTTAACTTCTGCGACTTCTCGCGGTTCTCGCCCTCGGAACGGATGGTCAAGGTCGGAAACTTCTGGGGTCTGCCGGTCAACTTCACGGCTTTCTCGCTCGTTACCGTTATCGTCACGGCGGGGTCGGTGGCCGTCTATGGGAAGGCCATCACGGATCCGGTCCAGCTAGTGGCGAAGATCCCGAATACGTTTGTCCTGATCGTTGGCGCCATAACGTTCGCGGTTGCAACGGTTGGGATCAACATCGTGGCGAACTTCGTCTCGCCGGCATACGACCTCTCGAACGTCGCTCCCAAGTACATAAACTTCAAGCGTGGCGGACTGATCACGGCTCTCCTCGCCCTCTTGGTTACGCCCTGGAACATCTATAGTAGCCCGGTCGCCGTGAACTACTTCCTCGGCGGTCTGGGCGCGTTCCTCGGTCCTCTCTTCGGCATCCTCATGGTCGATTACTACCTCGTGCGGCGAGGCCAAGTAGACGTGGAGGCTCTATATCGGGCGGGAGAGTCCGAACCGTACTGGTATCAGGGAGGCGTGAACCGCACGGCGGTTGGGGTCTTCGTGATCTCCGCGGCGGTGGCTGCTCTCATCGCGCTGGTGCCGGCGTTGAGCGCCCTGGCTCCTTTCTCGTGGTTCGTGGGGGCCGGTCTCTCGGGAGCCATGTACTGGGCATTGGCGCGCCGCGGCGCGGAACGTACGTCGGCGGCGGTGTGAGTTACAGTCCGGCGGGTCGCCAGGTATCCGGCAAGTCTTCACGGCGCGGTTCGCCAGCGGAAGGAGGTCTATGAAAGATACCACGACGACCGTGATGGACCGCTGCGATCTCCTCGCCAACATCAGTGAGGAGTCCGGTCTGATCGTGCGTCCCTTCGGGTCGCAGGCGATGCGGGAGACGAACGACCTCGTCTCCGGCTGGATGTGCGGAGCCGGGATGAGTGTGCGGCGGGATGTGATCGGCAACCTCATCGGCCGCTACGAAGGGACCGGGGATAAGACTCTTGTTCTCGGCTCCCACCTCGACACCGTACGGGACGCCGGCAGGTACGACGGTATCCTGGGCGTGATGGCCTCCATCACCTGCGTCCAGCAACTTCACGACCAGGGAGAACGCCTCCCTTTCGCTATAGAGGTGGTCGCCTTCGCCGACGAGGAGGGCCTGCGTTTCGGCACCACTTTCCTTGGCAGCTCCGTGTTCGCCGGTGCATTCGATAGGAAGCGTCTGAAGCTGGAGGACAAGAACGGCATAACCATGGAGGACGCGGTTCGGAACTTCGGGGGGGATCCCTTCGCCCTGGAGAGTTGCGGACGCGACGCGGACGACCTTATCGGCTACTTCGAGGTCCACATAGAGCAGGGGCCCGTGCTTGAGGAGCTGGACCTGCCTGTCGGCGTAGTTACCGCCATTGCCGGACAGAGCCGCGTAAGCGCGAGCTTCACCGGCAAAGCCGGGCATGCCGGGACGGTGCCGATGGAGAGCCGCGAGGACGCGCTGTGCGCGGCGGCGGAGCTTGTGCTCGAAGTCGAGCGAGCAGCGAAGGCGGAGACCGGCTCGGTCGGAACGGTCGGTGAGATCTCCGCTCTCCCTGGAGCGAGCAACGTCGTCCCTGGCGAGGCGCATGTCTCGCTAGATCTCCGCCATCAGGATGATGAAACGCGGGTCCGGCTGCGGGATCACCTCAAAGCCAGAACCCGCGAGATAGCCGAAGTCCGAGGATGCGAGTACGAGTGGCAACTCCGTCAGGAGACCCCGGCGGTTCCCTCTAATGCGAACTTGAGCGCCCTGCTCGCGAGGGCCGTTGAGAGCGATGGGCTCACCGTGCATCAATTACCCAGCGGAGCGGGACACGACGCCGCGCAGTTGGCGGCGCTTACGCCCATCGCCATGCTATTCGTGCGCTGTAAGGAAGGGATAAGCCACAACCCCGCCGAGTCGATCACGAAGGAGGACGTAGGGATCGCTCTGGACGTAATGAGCCGCTTCCTCGAACTGGTAGCTGGAGAAGCAGACTAGAATCGAAGAAGGAGAATTTATGAGCGATGTAAAGATAACGGCCGGGCCGTATGAGTTCATGGCCCGGTGGGAGAGGGAAAAGTCTCCGAAGACATGCGAGGCTTTCGAGAAATTGTTGCCTTACCGGCAGAAGGTTATTCATGTCAGGTGGAGCGGGGAATCCTGTTGGATACCTCTGGGTGACTACGACCTCGGTGTGGGTTTTGAGGACGCCACGAGCGTGCCGCAGGCCGGGGAGATTCTGTTCTACCCCGGCGGTTACTCGGAGACGGAGATCCTGTTTCCGTACTCCGGCACGATCTTCGCCAGCAAACTGGGCCAACTCGCCGGTAACCACTTCCTCACCATAACCGAAGGGCATGAGAACCTGCGCCCCCTGGGAGAGATGACCCTCTGGGAAGGCGCCCAGGACATAGTCTTCGACTGCGCCTGAGTACCTCGGAAATGAGTCCAGGGACCGGTGGGATCTCCCCGGCCCCTGCTGTCCCTACCGCGTCTGATCGTAACCTCGCCGCCTGGAGTATAATCTCGCAGAAGTTCCAGGATGCGAAAGTGTAATTTTAGGAAGCGAGTGTGGTCCGTGGCCGGTGGAGCATCGAACAATGGTTCACATGGGGCGGGTGTCCAGTCTCTAGAGAGGGCGCTGGATATCTTGGAAGTATTAAGCAAGTCCGAGCGCGAGATGGGTGTTACGGAGATCAGCCCGGCCGTCGGTCTGGCTAACGGGACGACGCATCGCCTGCTCGCCACCCTGACGCAGCGAGGCTACGCTCGTCAGGTCTCCGGGACTCGCAAGTACACTTTAGGACCCAAGACGATAACGCTAGCTTCCTCGGGCCGTGAGCGGCTCGGACCGCTGGCCCAACCTTTCCTGAAAGAGCTGATGGAGGTCAGTCAGGAGTCTTCCAACCTCGCCGCGCTGGATCGGAACTCGGTAGTCTACATCTCTCAGGTGCCGGCTTCTCGAATGGTTCGCATGTTTACCGAACCCGGTAACCGCGTCGCCTCACACGCAAGCGGCACGGGCAAGGCCCTCCTCGCCTACCAGCCGCCGGAGGTGGTGGATTCGATAGTCGGTAGGGGAGACCTGCCACGCTTTACACCCCACACAATAACCGACATAAAACAGCTCAAGGAGGAATTGGGGCGCATCCGTGAGCAGGGTTACGCCATAGATTCCGAAGAGGTGGAGGAAGGAGTCCGCTGTCTCGCCGCGCCGGTCGTCGGCGCTGAAGGCAGGGTAGTGGCGGCCATAAGCATCTCCGGCCCGACGAGCCGCCTGGACCGGGACCGGATGAAAGAGTTGATCCCCCACATCAAAAGGATCGCCAGCGACCTCTCCAACAACCTCAACGGCGCCGACTGAGAACGGGCGGCCCGAACTCTCAACCATCCGAGAGGACTCTACTGATCTACCCACGTTCGTAACCGCAGTATAAGCACCTTGCCCGCTCCTCCCCGGAGCACAGTGATTACGCCATTCAAATCATCCCCAAGATTGCTCCTCACCATAGACTTATCTCTCCTCCACGCAAGAGGATTTTCGCAACCCTGCTCTTGACATCCGCCACACTCGTTCCTATAATTCATTCCACAAAATGAAATATATATTTTATATAATGGAGACAAACTGGATGTGAGGAGGTAGGGAGTCGGATGAAGTTCAGCGCGAACGTTTCGATCCTGTTCAAGGAGTCGCCGTTTCTGGAGCGCTTCGGACGGGCGGCGGAGGCGGGATTCTCGGCGGTGGAATTCTGGTGGCCGGCAGGGGAGGATCTGGGAGAGGTAGAGAGGGCTATAAAGGACACCGGTCTTCACGTCGCGCTCTTCAACTTCGATGCGGGAGACATGCCGGGTGGTGAGCGGGGGCTGGTGAGTGACCCGGAGCGGCAGGAGCAGTTCCAGGAGAACGTTCTGGTGGCGCTGGAACTGGCACGGAAGCTGGAATGCGGGCGGATGAACATACTCGCCGGACATGAGAAAGAAGGGATGAGCCGCGAGGAGCAGTTGGATCTCGCCCGTGAGAACGTCGCGTTCGCCGCGGACGAGGCGAAAAACGCCGGGGTCGAAATAGTAGTAGAGGCGGTCAATACCTTCGAGAATGGACCGTACCTGCTTTACCGGACGGAGCAGGCGATGGAGTTCGTGCGGAGCGTGGGGCGGGAGAACGTCAAGATACAGCACGACTTCTACCACATGCAGCGGATGGAGGGGAACTTGGTCGCGACGCTGCGGGAGCACATCGGCGTGATCGGTCACGTCCAGATCGCCGACGCTCCTGGACGTGGGGAGCCTGGGACCGGCGAGATCCACTACCAGTATGTACTTGGTGAGCTGGAGAAGCTCGGCTACGACGGATACGTCGGCCTGGAGTACAACCCGAGCGGTGGCGACACGGAAGCGAGCTTCTGGTGGCTGCCGGAGGGGTCGCGCGGGGGCGACGTCAGTGTAGAAGACCTCAAACTCTAGAAGGAGGATCAGATGGCGGAGAAGATCGGATTCATCGGGCTCGGCATCATGGGCAAGCCCATGGCGAAGAACCTGCTGGAAGCCGGCTACGAACTGACCGTCTACAACCGCACCCGCGAGAAAGCCGAGGAGCTTGGTGGAGACGGCGCGACGGTGGGCAGCAGTCCGAAAGAGGTCGCGGAGAACAGCGACCTCATCATCACCATGCTCCCGGACTCGCCGCAGGTCCGTGAGGTCGTGAACGGGGAGGGTGGTGTTCTGGAGGGTGTCAGAGAAGGCGCTCTGATCGTGGACATGAGCACCATCTCTCCCGTCGTGACTGAGGAACTTGCGGCGGTGGTAGAGGAGAAGGGGGCGAGCATGCTGGACGCTCCGGTCTCTGGCGGGGACGTGGGGGCCATCGAGGGGACGCTCTCCATCATGGTAGGTGGCGACGAGGGGGACTTCGAGCGGGCGAAACCGCTGTTCGACGTTATAGGCAAGACGGTTACGCACGTCGGGCCGACGGGGGCGGGGCAGGTCACGAAGGCGGCGAACCAGATCGTGGTGGCGCTGACCATCGAGGCCGTTTCGGAGGCGCTGGTGCTCGGTTCGAAGGGCGGGGTTTCGCCGGAGAAGATCCTGGACGTCCTCGGTGGCGGGCTCGCGGGTAATAAGGTGATGGAGGTCAAGCGGGAGAAGTTCCTGTCGCACACGTTCGACCCCGGCTTCCGCTCCGAACTGCACCATAAGGACCTCGGCATCGCGCTGGCGGCGGGCCGCGAGTACGGCGTGGCGCTACCCGTTACGGCGATAGTGGACCAGATGCTACTCGCGATGAGGAAGAAGGGTTGGGGCGGCGAGGACCACTCGGCGCTCTTGAGGATTATCGAGGACCTATCGCAGCACGAGATCGGCTAGTTCGGACAGCAGGGGAAGCCCGCAAGGGCCACGGGAAAGAGGAGAAAAGCATGGCGCGCATGGACGTGATGGACGCGGTCGTGAAGGTGATGGAGGACGAGGGCGTGGAGGTCGCCTTCGGGGTGCCGGGGGCGGCGATCCTGCCCCTGTACAAGTCACTCAGCAAGTCGGATCGGATAAAGCACTACTCCGTGCGCCACGAGGAAGGCGGCACGCACGCCGCAGACGGATATACGCGGGTGACGGGGAAGGTCGGGATCAACATCGGGACGAGCGGTCCGGCCGGCACTAATATGATCACAGGCCTCTACACCTGCATGGCCGACTCGATACCCCAGATCTGCATAACGGGACAGGCCCCCACGAACGTGTTGCACAAGGAGGCGTTCCAGGCGGTGGACATCGTGGAGATCGCCAAGCCTGTCACCAAGTGGGCTGTGCAGGTCAAGGAGCCGGCGCAGCTTGTGTGGACGTTCCGCGAGGCGTTCCGGATCGCCCAGGAGGGGCGGCCCGGTCCGGTGCTCATAGACCTCCCGCTCGACGTGCAGACCAGCGGCCTGGAGGTGGACTTCGACGCGCAGCGCGGCGGACGGCTGCATTTTGACAAGCCCGAGCCGGGTCCGAACGCCATCCGGCAGGTCATAGAGATGATCCTGGACGCCAAGCGCCCCGTGCTGATGCCCGGCGGCGGGGTTATCGCCACCGATGCGGCGGAAGAATTGGTGGAGCTGGCAGAGTACCTGCAGGTCCCGGTCAGCCCGACGTACATGGGCAAGGGCGCTATCAACGAGAACCATCCCCTCTACATGGGTATCGTCGGACTCCAGACCCAGCAGCGCTTTGCGAACGCGCTCTTCCTGGAGAGTGACTTGGTGGTGGGGATCGGCAACCGCTGGGCCGAGCGGCACACGGGCGACCTCGACGTGTACCGGGGTGACAGGAAGTTCGTCCACGTAGACATAGACCCGCGACAGATGGGGCGCGTCTTCCCGCCCGACCTGGCCGTCGTCTCCGACGCGAAGCTGGCCGTGGAGGCTATGTTCCAGACCGCCCGCGACATGACCCCCGAGCGGGAATCCGGCGAGTGGGTGGACCGGGTGGACGAGTTGCGTTCGACGTTGCTGCGTAAGATGGACTTCGACGACTCGCCCGTCAGGCCGCAGCGGGCCTACCAGGAGATGAACGAGTTCTTCGACGAGGACGCCATCATGGTAACGGCCATCGGTCTGTACCAGATCTTCGGCGGCCAGTTCCAGAAGACCTACAAGCCGCGCCACTACCTCTGCTGCGGGCAGGCTGGTCCGCTCGGATGGGAAGTCCCGGCGTGCATCGGCGTCAAGCTCGGAAGGCCGGACAACCTCGTCGTGGGTGTCGTCGGCGACTACTCGTTCCAGTTCCTCATGGAAGAGATAGCGGTCGCGGTTCAGTATAAGATTCCGTACGTGATCGTCATGCTCAACAACGGCTACATGGGCCTCATCCGCCAGAGCGAGATGAAGTACGACATGAACTTCGCGGTGGACATCTCCTACGAGGGGCCGGACTCAGACTACGGCATAGACAACGTGATGGTCATGGAGGCGATGGGCGCGTTTGGCCGCCGGGTGAGCAACCCGGAAGAGATACAGGACGCTCTGGCGTGGGCCGTGGAGACCAGCGAGGAGCGGCAGGCGCCGGTGCTGGTGGAGATCATGTGCGAGCGCGAGGTCAACGCTGCAATGGGCGTCTCGATAGACAAGATCAACGAGTACGAGCCCATCCTCGACGGCACGAGAGAGAAAGCCGGACAGGTGGTCGGAGGCATCCCTGAACGAGACTAGCGAGATGCGGCGCGAATTGGAAGAGATCCTATCGGCGGCCCTCGAAGCCGCCGATCCCGGAGAGGCGGTTCGCCGCTACCTGAAGGTCGAGGACGGCAAGATATTCGCCGGGGACGCTTCTTTCGAGCCCCGGCGGGTCTTTGTGCTCGCCGCCGGCAAGGCCGCCTATGCGATGGCCCGAGCCGCCGAAGAACTGCTCGGCGACAGGATATCCGGTGGTCTCGTCGTCACCAAAGACGGCAACGAGACGACTCTGGAGAGCCTGGAGGTCGTCGTCTCCTCACACCCCGAACCGGACGAGCGCGGCGTCGAAGCCGCGCGGCGGGTCGCGGAGTTGGCCGAATCCCTCGAAGAGGGAGACCTCTTACTCGCGCTCATCAGCGGCGGAGCGTCGGCGCTCCTTGCTGACCCCGCGCCGCCTATAGAGCTGTCCGACCTCAAGAAGCTCACCGGAGACCTACTCCGCAGCGGGGCCTCAATAGATGAGATCAACGCCGTCCGCAAGCACGTGTCTATGCTCAAGGGCGGCGGACTCGTCCGGGGCGCCGCCCCCGCGGACACTCTCGCCTTACTCCTCTCCGACGTGGTCGGCGACGATCTCTCGTCCATCGCCAGCGGCCTCACTGCCCCCGACCCAACGACCCTGGAAGGCGTGGAGAAGATCATCCATCGCTACGACCTGGACCTACCTGAGAGCGTAAAAGACCACCTGAAAAGCGGCTCCGAGACGCCGAAACCCGGAGACGCCATCTTCGAGCGGGTGACGAACGTCTTGGTTGGCGGTGGCCGCTTGACGGCCGAGGCGGCCGCGGAGAAGGCCAGGGACCTCGGCTACGAGCCGCTTCTACTCTCTACTTACGTCACGGGCCAGGCGCGCAACGCCGCTGGTCTGTACGCATCGATCATTAAGGAGATCCAGGAGAGCGGCAACCCCATACCCGCGCCCTGCGCCATCATCAGCGGCGGCGAGGCCACGGTGGTCGTGCGGGGAGACGGCACGGGTGGCCCGAACCAGGAGTTTGCCCTGACCCTCGCAGTCGAACTCGATGGCGTCGAAGGCTGGGCCGCTTTCGCTATCGACACGGACGGCAACGATGGTCCGACGGATGCCGCCGGAGGAATGGTTTTCGGAGAGACAGCAAAGGATATCCGGGCGAACGGTATCGACCCTGGAGAAGCTATTGACGACAACGATGCTTACGAAGCGCTTTCCGCCGGAGACGCTCTGATCCACACCGGACCAACAGGCACCAACGTCAACGATTTGCGGGTTGCCCTGATCTCCACTCTGGACTAACGCTGAGCAATGCCGGACGACTGCGGGTAGAATCCTTGCGTTTGTGACGTCGGTGCGTGCAGTTACAGGAGGAGGATCTTCTACATGAGGCCCGAAACCGGAGAGATCCTGGTGAGCTCGGAGCAGATCGCGGAGAAGGTGCGCGAGATGGGCGCGCTTATCACCCAGGACTATCGTGGCGAGCGTCCGCTGCTCGTGGGCATTCTGCGTGGCGCCGTCGTGGTGCTCGCGGACCTCATGCGCTACATAGAGTTGCAGTGCGAGATCGACTTCATGGAAGTCAGCTCTTACGGTACGGGAACCTCTTCCAGCGGCGTCGTCCGAATCCTGAAAGACCTCGAAGAAGACCTCACCGGCCGCCACGTCCTGATCGTCGAGGACATCATAGACACTGGAATTACGCTCTCCTACCTCCGTCGCTCGCTACTAACCCGCAAACCCGCGTCCCTGGAGTTCTTTACCCTACTCTCCAAACCCTCCCGCCGCCGCGTGGACCTGGACGTGAAGTATGTCGGCTTCGAAGTACCCGACGAGTTCGTCGTCGGGTATGGCATCGACTACGCGGGCTACTTCCGCAACTTGAAGGACATCTACGCCCTCAAACCCGAAACCACCGGCAACACCGACAACTAGGGCGTGTCTCCCAAGTGGACAAATCTCAGGCCGTTTGGATAGCTCTTGGTGTCAAATGTCCGGTAGCGAGATGCCGATACCGTAAGAGCGGTGAGCTATCCAACGAGAGTTGACCGGCCGGCACCCCATCGAGGGCAGCTGAAGCAGAAAGAGAAGAGAAATGAGGCTCGACAAGCGGGACCACAGGTCATTGGTGCTCTGGGCCACTGACTGCGCCGAGCACGTACTCCCATACTTCGAGGAGAAGTACCCGAAAGACAACCGGCCTCGGAATGCTGTCGAAGCAGGGCGCGCCTGGGTGCGTGGTGAGATTGCGATGAGCGAGGCGCGCGCCGCCGCATTTGCCGCCCACGCCGCCGCCCGCGATGCCGATCAAGGTGCGGCCTGCGCCGCCGCCCGTGCAACCGGCCACGCCGCCGCAACCGCCCACATGGCCGCCCACGCCCCTCACGCCGCCGCCTACGCTGTTAAGGCCGCCACCTACGGCCCGTCACCACCGACTCCGCCGTGCCGCCGCAAAGGAATGTGACTGGCAGTACCGACGCCTTCCGAAGCACCTTCAGCCAGTAGCGTTTCCCGTCTAAGACAATCCCCCAAGGCAATAACTGAGGCCGTGAGGACTGTTCCCTGACGGCTATCGTGCCGAGCTACGGTTAGATGCCACGCCTGGAGCATCGCCGCCGACACATGCTCGACTTGGGAGACATGCTCTAGGTCTCGACCTAACTCTGAACCCCCCGCCATAACCCTCGACAAACCATATCTACTCTTGGCGAGATCGCTTTAGAGACCTGCTCAGTGAAATTTTGCAGATTTTCTGAAAAACATCGTATCTACTCTTGCTTTTGTAAACACAATCGGGTATAAACAAAAATATACAGGCATAATAACAACAGAAACGGGAAAGGTTCTGAGGTTATGTTGCAGGAGGAGCAGGGACAACCGAGGTATGCGGAGGAGCGTCACCGGCGCATTGTGGAGCTTGCGCGGGGCGGGGGGCGTGTCGAGGTGACGGCGTTGGCTTCGTCGTTCGGGGTTTCTCCGGAGACTGTGCGGCGCGACCTTGCGGCACTGGAGCGTCAGGGGGCGTTGCGGCGGACGCACGGTGGGGCTGTTCCGGTCGAGCGTCTTTGGTTCGAGCCGGAGGTTGCCGAGCGTCTGGTAACGATGCCGGAGGAGAAGGCCCGCATTGCGCGGGCTGCGCTGCGTTTCGTGCCGTCTCAGGGGGTGATCCTCCTGGATGCCGGCACGACGACCGGGGCGCTGGCGGAACTGTTGCCGGCGGGCCGGGATCTCACGGTGGTCACCAATGGGTTGCCGATAGCCACCGTGCTTGCGGCAAGTCCTTCGATAACCGTCTACGTCGCCGGTGGCCGGGTACGCGGCAGGACGCTCGCGGCGGTCGACGACTTCGCGGCGCGTTTCATTGAAGATTTGGCCCCCGAGGTGACATTCATCGGGACCAACGGGGTAATCGCCGGGCGGGGGTTGATGACGCCGGATCCGGCCGAGGCCACCGTGAAGCGGGCCATGATCCGGAGCGGGCGCCGGGTGATTTTGCTCGCCGATCACACGAAGTTCGGACGGGAGCATTTCGTCCGGTTCGCCGAGATCGGCGATATAGATGTGTTGGTCACCGACAGCGGCCTCGGTGACGACACGGCGCAAGAGTTCGAGGCCGCCGGAGTGGAGGTAGTGCGCGCATGATCGTTACCCTGACCCCAAACCCGAGCCTGGACCTCACTTACGAACTAGAGGAGATGCTGCGTGGGGAGGTCCAGCGGGCCGTAACAGTCTCCGTCGAGGCCGGGGGCAAGGGCATCAACGTCTCCCGCAACCTCGTCGCGAATGGCGTTGACTCCAGGGCCGTTGCGCCGGTGGGCGGGCCGAGTGGGGAGCAGTTTCTCAGCCTGCTCGAAGAATCCAGGATCAAGCTCGCGCGAGTGCCGGTAAACGAGCCGGTCAGGGCGAACATAACCATTGTCGAACGAGAGGGGGTACTGACCAAGATCAACGCTGCCGGTCCTAACCTATCGAACGCGGAGGTTGACCGGCTACTGCAAGAGACCGCCACCGCCGGGAGCGGTGCGGATTGGGTCGCGGCCTGCGGGAGCCTGCCGCCGGGTGCGCCAAAAGACCTGCTCGCCCGAGTAGTGACAGCCGCCCGCGAAGCCGGGTGCCGCGCCGCCGTGGATAGCAGCGGAGCCCCACTAATCGCGGCGCTGGAGGCGAAGCCTGACCTCCTGAAGCCCAACCTGGAAGAGCTCTCCGAGATCGCGGGTCGCCGGCTGACCACCTTCGGGGATGTGCTCGCCGCCGCGGAAGAGGTCCGGGCGTCAGGCATCGCGACCGTCTTCGTCTCCCTCGGGGCGGACGGCGCGATCCTGGTGGACGAGTCAGGCGCGCGGCACGCGGATACGCTGCCCTTTACCCCGCGCAGCACGGTAGGCGCGGGGGACGCACTGCTGGCCGGATTTCTCGCGGCCGGTGGCGCGGGCGTGGCGGCGCTCGTGGAGGGGGTGGCATGGGGAGCGGCGGCGGCGCGGCTCCCCGGCACTAGAACCCTGACGCCGGGAGATGTGGACCGGGATTCCGTGCGGGTCCGCAATGCAATTGATAAGGAAAGACAACTGAAAGGAGAAGCACCCAGATGAGCCCAACCATAGACGACATCAGCAGCCCGAACCTCGTGGCGCTCGACCTCGACCTCGCCGACCGCTGGGCGGCCATAGACGCGCTTGCCGACCTCCTGGAGCGCGACGGGCGACTTAACGACCGGGACGCCTACGTCCAGGCCGTCCGCGCCCGGGAAGAGGCCACCGGCGGCACCGCGATGGAGATGGGCATAGCCATACCGCATGCCAAGTCCGCAGGAGTGTCGGAGGCCGGCTTCGCTTTCGGACGCGCCAACTCCGCCGTTGACTTCGGCGACGCGGAGGCGGACCTCATATTCTTGATTGCCGCACCTGATGGCGAGCATAACCTGCACGTCACAGTGCTCCAGCAGCTTGCCCGGAGGCTCGTGCATGAGCGGTTCAGGACGGCTCTGCGGGAAGCCAAGACGCCCGAGGAAGCCTTCAACTTAATACGCGAGGAGGTTTCCATCTCCAAGTAGCCGGTCGATAGACAGAGGGAACCGTCAAGACAAAAGTGAGGAAAGGGAGATAGAGCAGTGAAGTTTATAGGAGTAACCGCCTGCCCGACGGGGATCGCGCACAGCGCGATGGCCGCCGAGGCGCTGGAGACGGCGGCAAAAGAGAAGGGGCATGAGATCTGGATCGAGATCCACGGCGCCTCCGGCGTTGATTTCGTCGATCCGCAGGTGATCCGTGACGCGGACGCGGTCATGATCGCATCCGACGCGACCGTCGCCGAGCGCGGACGTTTCGCCGGTAAGCCGACCGTGGAGGTCCGTCTCAGGGAGGCGATAGATAAGCCGGGTGACGTCGTGGACCGGGCCGTTGCCGCCGCCGAGCAAGGCGCGAGCGCGGCAGGAGCCACATCCACCGCCGCCGCTGACGCCGACGACGAGAATGCGGCAATTCCCTCAGACATGGGGGGTTCCGGATGGGGCGCGGAGGTCCGTCGCTGGCTGATGACCGGTGTCAGTTACATGATCCCGTTCGTCGTCGCGGGCGGCATCCTGATCGCGCTCTCCTTCGCGTTCGGCGATACGGTGAAGGTAACGGATTCTGACGTGTATAAGCACTTCACCATTCCGGCCCTGCTCTTCAAGATCGGGGCGACCGCCTTCGGGATGCTCGTGCCGATTCTCGCCGGGTTTATCGCTTACGCGATGGCTGACAGGCCCGGTATCGCTCCCGGCGTCGTCGGCGGGCTCATAGCCAACGACATCGGCGCCGGGT
>JAABUR0100002666.1_pt1 | contig 26589 bp, 28 predicted proteins | sample 5560091 | NCBI WGS metagenome assembly JAABUR01 (sample SAMN10711879, study PRJNA513375) | rock metagenome | isolation source: Antarctica rocks | place: Antarctica: Victoria Land, University Valley sud
CACTCCCCGCCGCACCAGCCGCCCCATCAATCTTCTGCCCGCCAACCCCGCTGCCCTCCCCACCACCACCAACGGCTTTGCTCTGCCCGCTAGCATCATTGGGCACCATGACGTCCCAGACTCGGACGGTGCCGTCGGCGCCGCCGGAGACGAGGACGGTGCTCTCGACGCTCCAGCTCAGGGACCAGATGCCGCCTTTACCGTGGCCGCGCATGCGCTTCAGCAGTCTCCCCGGGCCGAGATCCCAGAGGATGATGGTTCCCGCATCGTCGGCGGATGCGAGGATTTTTCCGCTGGGGCTGCAAGCTAATGCCGTGACGTTGCCTGTATGGCCTGTAAACATGCGCACCGGGTAGCCGTTGCTGACGGCCCACATGCGGACCATTTTGTCGCAGCTGCCGGTGAAGACATAGGCGCTGTTTGGGTGGAAGGCCACGGTGTCGACGTCGAGGTCGTGGCCGACGAACATGCGTAGGTAGGAGATTTGTTCCGTGGACCAGAGGCGCGCGGTGCGGTCGTGGGAGCCGGTGAGGAAGTAGTGGCCAAAGGGGCCCCAGGTCACGTCCCAGACGGTGTCGTCGTGGCCTTTGTAGACGACGAGGCAGGTCCAGGTTTCGAGGGACCAAAGGCGGATGGTTTTGTCGGCGGAGCAGGAGAGGAGGTGTTTGGAGGCTGTGGAGGGGACGGTTGTTGTGGAGGATGGGGATGGAGGGGTGGTTGAAGGGGAGAAGGAGACAGCGTAGACGGTGCCGGAGTGGCCAATCAGGCGGCGAGAGGCAGAGGGTTGGGCGCCGGGGATGGTGGATGGGAGGGCTTTGCCTTCGAGGGACCAGACACGGATGTAGGATTCGGACATGCCGGCGGCGACGAGGAGGTTGTCTTGGGAGAAGTCGAGGCAAGTGATACTGCAGAGCATTTGTTAGTCCACGGTTCAGCATCACTGAACGTGACGTTTACCTGTCAAAAGTATTATGAAAGGTAAACATCGTCACGCTGACACCAGGCCCAACACCGCCAGTTCTACCTTCAATCTTGAACCGATCACGATTCTCCTTGACCTTCTGGACCTCCATGGCAACATCACGAGCTACCGATTGTGGTAGAGGAATTTCGGTGCGGTTCGGTGCATCCTCGCTTTCTTCGCGTTTGATATGTTGCTCAAAATGTTGCGAAAGCGAGTTTTGACCGTCGCCTGGCGGATTTACCGCGTCCTCCGACTCCAAATCAGCCCTAACGTCTCCTATGAGGTCTGGTTCCATAGGCAACGGTCCAAGTTTCAATTTTGTTAGCACCGTGAATCCTGCATTGAGGTCAAGGTTTGCGGATCCAGGGTTGTGGCCTGGTATTCCTTCATCTTCCGCAGGAAAATCTTCTACCGTTCTCGCCCTCTCTACCAGTTTTGCAAGACCATGCTGATCATCTGCAGCCCGCTCTACAGTAACAATGTTGAGGCAGCTTGCCAGTATGCTTATTATGACTGTGCCACCCTCCTTCTCTTTACTCTCCAGAAATTGGCAGAGGTTGTAGAAAGCCGTAGAACTCATCGTCACCCTATATTTTGCTCCTTGATAGATCTTGGCGATGTCGTTGGTCAGGACATGTTCTGGAAGGCTAATTGGTTCAAGAGCGCGCAAATCGGCTTCATGTTCTCTTTCGAAAAACTCCTTGAAAGTATTGAAGAAGTTGCAGCTCTCTCGAGGATAGTAGTCGGATACAATATTCAGGAACGAGTAAACGAAGACCGGCCAAAGGAGGCGCCGTAAGTCGGGCTGCATGGTTGTTAGGGGCGATATAGTTCTGCTAATTAGGGAAATATACCTTGTATATCTCTAGATTCTCCTCGATCCATCGTTGCATGAGGTCTGCGGAATGATGTCAATCTTTGTCACAAATAGCCTACAACCACAAGTCCAGTACTCACCTAAGGCTTTGCCATACTTCGCCCCACCAGCATCCTCAGCTCTCGCATGTATTGGCTTTCCTTCAGCATCTTGGTTTGCCGATTCAAGTCGGAGCATCGCCTCGGTGCGAGTATATCCTTTCTTGCACAGATACTCAATGACCTGACGTTTTGTATTAGCATCGATCATGGCTAGTGAGTCAGTACAAGAAAGCCGTTATGAAAGGTGAGTGTTGAATGAAAGGTAAATGTTGACAACAGATGGTTAGGGACAGTGATGAAAAGGCGAAGCTGAGTCAAGAGGAAGATGAAGGCAGCGCAAATGAAAGACAGAATTTCCAGCTGAACTAATATTGCCGTATTATGGAATTAGCGCCATGTTGCAATAGCTCATGCACAACTGGATAATACCGCCGGATCACCAGAGGCATTGGTAAGACCCACCCCACTGTCTGTAGGAGCTGAATGACTTGCCAGATTGTCAAGTGGTAATCCATTTTGTATCCGTAAATCTCGTCCAGGGGTTACCGTAGTCCAAACAACGCTAGACTGAAAGGTTTGCTCTCTATTATCACCACCATTTAGTCGAATTAAAGAGATAGAACTGTTTTTAGAGGCAGAGTCTGGACGACCTGCTGGATTATCGTGGTCGAATGGACGTTGATTGTGAAAATTCCGACCAGTGTTCGTTGTCGTTCCTGGGGTTTCGGCTTTCCGGGTTGCTCCACTCACATCACCGCATATCCCTGAAGCGAGTGGCACAAAAAAGCCCGGCGTTGCTGTAGAACGTAATTGTGACGGTAATTGTGACGGTAGTATATGGCTTGCAGGAGGCAGTGGAGGGTATGGAGGTAACAGATCTCTTGTTAGCTGTACATTTGAAGGGATACAAATTTGGGTGGGCTGGTCATCATTCGGTTTCCCTCATGAGTAATTGCAGGCGCCAGCCTTTTCGCTGCAACATACTCGGCAACACTAGGGATACGTCCTCTCGCAGGAGGAAATTTAGTCGTCCCACAGGTATAACTGGCTAGTATGTTTGGTGCTTGGTTTTGAACTGGAGGCAATGATAATCTTTGCGAACTTGTTAGTTCTCCCATTGGAACCCCTGTGTAGATTGGTTGGCGATGTGTTGCTGAATGATATCCCCCGAGTTGGGCATGACCATAAGGGCTGCTGTAGGTATAAGGCATATGAGGGCCTCTTAGAGTATCAGGTTGGTTACTAAACGGTGGAGCCCAATTTAACGGTGCAGTCTGATCTGATGGCAAGTTTGGAACGCTCAGGCCGTTATCTGGCTTGATTGTGGACGCGCTTAATATGGTGGATGACTCGTTTCCAGGTGTAGATGCTGTCTCTGCCGCAAGTCTCGTGGATTCCGCAGTCTTAGCTTTCTCGAGGGTACTTTTCAGATCTTGTTTCCTTGCAGACGAGTCTCGTTCGGGTATTTTTGTTCCCCCTTCAGACGACTTTGGTTTTGGTTTCTTTATGACTTTTGTTGAACGAGTTCTAGAGGAGATTTTTGGCTGTTGGGTAGTATCGGCGCCAGAGTCGGATGCTTTCTCAGGCCCTTTGATTCGCGAGCTCCGCCTAGCAGCGCCCAGTGACGGCTTGCTGGATGATCCAGCGTCAGGGCCAGTACCTGCATGTGAAACATCCATCTTGACGAAATCTCAGTCACTATGGATGTGACTGGAAGTGTGAAGTTTGGGGGTGGTAGACCGTGACAGCCGAGCACCTCCTTGGAAGTCAAATGTTGTTGACGTTAAAGCTCGTGGCAGCAACATAATACTAAACTAGGGCGGATCTTTTTCGGAAGCAGGAAGCATATAATTCCGGATATAGGGCTCAGGATCCTCCTCCTCCTATCTCTTACACAATGGTCGATGGTTTAACACATCGTGTCATGCAACTAGAAGGCGCGACTGACGCTGTCCAAGCTCTCCAAAGACAACGACTAGATCTTATCGGAAACGGACCCAGATTGACAATCAATTCAGGATTACAAAATCACAGCCAACTTATGCATATGTTGAGATATAGAGATGAAAACTGTCTGCCTTACAATACCATTGAGATTTTGCTGCGACATTCCGCCGTTCTGCCCGGGCCCATTGCCACCTATTTGACCCTCATTTGGTCTTTGCTGAGGTGGCATTGCCATTCCCATGCCTCCATTGGTATTGCCATTAGTGGTAGGTCTGGAGACTGAAATGCTGCTGCTCCCTGGCTGTTGCCCGGACATAATTTAAAGGTGTACTACTACCGAGCTATTTATTACTCGATAAGACGGTGAAAGGAGTAAGAATGTAAGGCAATGAAGATGGTAAAGTCTTCGAGAAGTATAAGAATCCATTGCACTGGGATTCACACGTTGTATTGGCTGTAGGCATGGGAGGCTCATCAGCGTTGAAATAAGCTTCAGCCCTAGCCCTAATTTTATGAAGCGGAAAGCTGCAAACACCGACTGTCCGATCAACATCCCTGTACCTGTGTGCCTGTCACCATGCACCTGCTCTACACCTTAACCACACCGTATGACAACCTCTCTAGCTATGCAGTTGAAGTACTAACCGACATAATTCAATGACTTCAGGAACGGGAAAGGTAGAGCTTACTGCCAGTGATCGGATTAAGCAGCTAAATGATATTGATAAAGTATTTTTCTCTGTCGCAACTACTAATAGCTACGCAATAACACTGACGACATGTGAAGGACGTTACCAAATTACTTGAATCTGCTGGCCTGGCTGTGAAAGCTCTGACAAAAAGTACATCTTTTAATCCAGATGCAGAACCGCATATAAAAATGGTCCAAGAGCAAAAGAATGATTTCACTGCTGCAACGGCAAGATACTTTTCCCTACTATCATCTATCGATGTTCGACTGCGACGTCAGATCTATGCTTTGGAAGAAGCCGAAATCATACCTGCTGAAACGGCATCAAAGGATACCCAGACAACTCAGAATGAGTCATTAGCATTTCCAGACCTTGAGGGAGCACCGAATATGCCTTTTACGAAGCAGACTGGAGCCAGTAGATATACCAGCAAAAGCACCGGACAGAGTAATCTAGACGTCGGGTGGCTTAATAGTAGAAACGATAACGTTGGGAAGGAGATGGAAGCAGAACTGTGGGCGAAGGCCAAAGCATTCGTTGATACCCTTGAGCAGCGACAGGCGAAATCCAGCGAGGGCGACACTTCGGTCTTGATTTCTGAAAATTGAGAGCTTTTTATCTCAAGCTGCGAAGCCTAAGCCTCGCAAGAATTCGTTGTGAAGCCGAGTCTTGATTTTTCGACTCCGAACCGGGCCATCAAAATAATTGTCCGTCTTGCCGATGCTCTACTTTTACAAGGTCGAATCAATCTACGTCGCATAATGACCTTAGCATGAATTAAGATAGCTGAAGACACAATTCCACGCATTCGGAGACGCACCATCGTCCACATGGACATGTCGAATCCTACTCTTGTAAACACTAAGAAAGACTTGGCCGAAGTAGAAACCCGTGTGACTAGGCAACCTGCTGCTCACAGCTAGACCTCTATCATTATCAATGGTAGATGCATCGCGATGGCTTAAATTGTTAAGACTCGTTTCTATGGTACCAACTTACCGCTCATTCCATTTCCAGACCTATTCATGTGGGAATATCACCAGCCCGTGGTTTTTGGATTTCTTATTGCAATTGATATAACAGGTCTTGGAAAGCTACGATTTGTGGGAGGTCAGGCCTACGGAAAGATAAAGCTGAACTCAGACTAATGACGCATTTGTCTTACAGAATTCATGCAATACTACCCGTTTAATTCGTATCGGGTTCTTTCGGTTCGCCTGTTGGTCATTGCTAGCTGATAATAACGGGATCCTCAATATCTTCTCATAGGGAAGTTTACCCCGTCAATGCTTTGAATTCAGGTCAGATCGTAGTTGCTCAACCACCAAGCGGCGAAACCCTCTCTTCTTTCTAGGCGTCAGTATAATAAACCGTATGATCGATTTGCCGTATGTGTAATTTTTTCCTTCTGCTTCCTCGCTATAGCTGAGGCATGAAACGAAGTGAACAAGGCGTATAGGCAAATAATTGACACCTATGTTGCACGTGACATGCTAGGCAGACCGTAAACCCTATGAAGGCTATGATTTTGGACAAACCGAAGTATTCATGAATAACCTCATATTCACTGGCATATATCTCGTTTACATGGAATAAGGTGTACCTTACCTTAGATTGTAGGTTATGTTTGATTGGTGCGTAGCTTGATAGCCCCAAAGCTTTCCGCAAGAGAGGCTAAACCGTGCTTTTCCATACCTAGATACCTCAATCCCCACCATATGATCCACCGATTCTCTCAGAAGTCACGACATTGACGCGCATATACTTCCGCATCTGCATACTATGGACGCGGAAGATTCTCCATGGGGCGGTGCGCTACAATTTCCTATAGTTTGCACCTGGAGCTAACAATAAATCTAGATGTACCCTCTCGATCAAGCTCCAACGCCAACCTGGATAAAGCTGACGAGACAGAAGCTCTAGGTACGATTGAATACCTGCCCACAGTCTCAGTCACTCACTAGCCCCAGAACCAGACACGAAACCAAAGCCTCCGCAATCTTCAACGACTTCTCAACCCCCAACCCCGAGATCTCCAGCTGGTAAAGGTCCGCGAACACCACGCCGGATAGGTGCGCAAGCCACCCGATTAGAAGCTGTCGATGACTCTCTTGGACCCCTCGGCCCATTGGGCGACAATTCATCCATCCGCGAACCCGAACAACCCCCGATACCCCCTTCAAAAGAGCTATCACTACCGGTCAGAAATGCTCGCCAAGCACAACCTCCTGCTCAGTCACCGCTGAGCAGGAGTATGATGGATTCTGTAGACCTAGGTGACAGCGATCACTCTGCTGCTTCAAAGACGAGGTTTTCCCAAGGACAACCATCACCGGGCGGCGGAGAAAGCAGCCGGCGGCAGACGCAACCGAGTGTTAGTATTGAGCAAGCCGCAAGACCAAATTTTGATATCACGGTCGGGGATCCACACAAGGTTGGAGACTTGACAAGCAGTCATACTGTGTACCTAGTACGGACCAAGGTATGGGGAGAACTGGACTGATCTGACAAGTCGGCTTTGAAGCTAAAACCTTTTCAGACAACGTCAAAAGCATACAAACAGCCCGAATTTGCCGTCAGTCGTCGCTATAGAGATTTCCTATGGCTCTATACTGCATTACATAATAATAACCCCGGTGTCGTTGTTCCACCGCCCCCAGAAAAGCAAGCCGTTGGTCGATTTGATAGCAACTTTGTCGAGTCACGAAGATCAGCATTAGAAAAAATGCTGAACAAGACCGCCGCCCACCCCATTCTCCAACATGACGGTGATCTAAAGATCTTTCTTGAAAGTGACGCCTTCAACGTCGACGTGAAACACCGTGAACACAAAGAACTCGGTCTTGGTGAAAGCAAAGGCATGTTCAGCTCTCTTACTTTTGGTGCCACTGGCGGCGGCGGCAAATTTATCGAACATGACGACTGGTTCCACGACCGCAAAATCTATCTCGACGCCCTCGAAAACCAGCTAAAAGCACTGCAAAAAGCTATTGACACCGTTGTCCTGCAGCGAAAAGCGCTTGCCGAAGCTGCCGGTGACTTTTCCGCTTCCCTCCACGCTCTCTCAACCGTCGAACTCTCAGTCTCTCTATCCACCCCTCTGGAAGGTCTCTCAGACCTTCAACTTCGCATCCGCGAGCTCTACGAACGCCAAGCCCAGCAAGATGTCCTAACCCTCGGCATCACAGTGGACGAATACATCCGCCTCATCGCCTCCATAAAGATGGCCTTCTCCCAACGCCAGAAATCCTTCCACGCTTGGCGCAGCGCCGAGACCGAACTCTCAAAACGCCGCACCACACAAGAGAAGGTCCTATCGTCTGGGAAAACGCAGCAGGATCGACTGAATCAGCTGCAGGCGGATGTCAGCGATGGGGAGCGAAGATGTCACCAAGCGAGATTGCTGTTTGAGGATATGGGACGGCTAATGAGGGTAGAATTGGAGAGATTTGAAAGGGAGAAGGTTGAGGACTTTAAAAGTGGGGTGGAGACGTTTTTGGAGGGGGCGATTGAGGCGCAGAAGGAGGTATGTCCACCCACTTCCCCTACTTACGATACCTTCTTAATCTAAAAAAATTTGTTCTATTCTCAAGAGTGCCCTACTAACACATCCGCCAGCTAATCGAGCTCTGGGAAACCTTCCTCATGCAACTCGACGCTGACGAGGACGGCGAACCCTTTTTCAAACCCCAGGCCATCACTCCCGCGCCCATACAGCCGCGCGACGAGCCGTCAGAACAGCGGCAGGAGGAGCATGGCGCGCGGGTTGAGAGCCAGCAGGAAACGGTGGCTACGGCTACGGCGGAGCTGGAGGAGTAGGGAAATGTGTATGGGGATGGGATATTTGTTGTACTGATAGGGACAGGGAGTATTTAAATGGGTAGGTTCTGCAACACGAATCATCAACTTGTGTGCGTGGAGAGTGCTGTCATTGCCTGTTACCTATAACCGGTTATGTACTGAATAATGCATATTTCGAAAAAAAGCGCCAGTATAGAAACGTGTTCCAAATCGCTGCTCAGCCAAATTCCCCAGCATATAGCCATGTCCGCTGTATCCATAATCCTACAACCTTGGCCTTTTTCAAAAACGCCACGCTTCATTCCCAAAAAGACAGACTCCCTCTTTGTCTTATCAGATTCACTATTTCCCGTTGGAACCTCCGCAAAGGTCACAAGCACAAACCCTTTCAAGCCTCAACCACCCTCCCCCCTTCAACAATGATCGCCTCCCCCACTCTCCCCTCCCCCACCGGCCACTCCACTCGCTTCCACGTCGCGATCCTTGCCTCATTGAAATCCGCCTCAAACACCCTCACCCTGCGGTGATATCCCCCATACCCGCCATACCCGCCGAAGCCGCTGCCGCCCGCATAGCACATCCACAGCTCGGGCTTGGCAGTGTCCTCGTTCTTGGCGAGGCTGCAGTAGTCGTTGACGTGGTCGTGGCCGCAGCTGACGGCCAGGACGCCCTCTTCGATGAGGGCGGCGGCGAAGCCGGAGTTGAAGCCGGGGGCTGTGGGGGGCTCGGTGTAGGTGCCTGTGCGGTCGGAGATGAGGTTTAGGAGGCGGTATTCGGGGAGGGGGATGTGGATGAAGGCCATGTCCATGTGGGTATGCTTGTAGCCGGTGTGGACGGGGCTGTGTTTTAGTTGCTGCGCCTTGGTGTGGAACCAGTCGATTTGGGACTTTTTGAGCCAGTCATAGCCGCGATATTGGCGCTCATCGGGGCTGTAGCCGTGCGTGTCGAGCAGGTAAAGTGTCATTGCGCTGTGGGCGGAGGTGCCGCGTGCGAGGATTTCGAGGTAGTAGTTTCCTACGCCTTCGATGTTGGAGGGGCCGGGTTCGGAGAGGGAGAAGGGGAGGGATTGGGCGAGTTGCATTAGGGCTGGGCGGGATAGGGAACCCTCGTCGTCGTGGTTGCCGAATATCATAGCGTAGGGGATGGAGCGGCGGATGAAGAGCTCAGCAAATTTGAAGACCGCGGATTGGGCATCCGGCGCTGTTTCGCCATTGACTTCGTCACCCGAAAGGATTACTAGATCAGGTTTTTCGCTGTCAAGGACCAGGCCGATGAAGTCGAGGGTGCGCGGGTCAGCGTCGCATTTGCCACCGTTGAGGGTGGAAGGTTCAGCATCACGGCAAATGCCAAGGCCCGTGGAAAGGTGGAGGTCAGAGACCTGAAGGATCTTGAATTTGCCGTCTTTGTTGACGCGAAGTACAGGTGCTTCAATGGGGGGTGGGGAACCGCGACGAATACTGAGGCGGGCTTCTTGGTTATCGCCAGGGTTGGAGAGGAGGAGAGCTTGGTCACGGATTTCCCAGCCCGGTCGGGGTTCTTCGGCGTCAGCACCGAAGAGAACGTCTACTGCTGTGATTGTTTTTTGGGAGTCGGAGGCATGCCGTGCCGCTGAGCGCTTAAGCCAAATGCCTCCGGGACGTGACTCCCAGCGTTCAGCGCCTTGATCCTTCTCTGAGGTGACAGGGTCAAGGCGACCGACGCGAACATCGACAATAACTCGATCGTTCTCGGTCAATTCCGACTCTTGCTTCCTCTCAATATGTACATAGGCATGCGTGATCCAACCACGAGATAGGTAGAGATCCTTGTCTATGCGGTGCCACTTCGCTGGGTCTAATTTGCAGCTAGAGAGGAGGTTCAGGCTGGAGCAGGTTGCCAGGGTTATGTCCGTGATGACGAGTCCCGGGTGGTGAATAGGAAGGGCATTATGTATGGCTTCTGGAAGGACTCGGAAGCGGTTGTCGAGTACGAAGACCAGAAGGAGAATGATAAGAGTCAGGACTCCAAGCTGTATGCTAGTGCGTACCTACCAAGGGCTCCAGGTGAGTACTTTGATTTCTCTCGAGGATATGCACTTACAATCCTGCGAGTCATTATCCGTCAATCTCCTGAAGCTCAGCTTTCGGACTTCTGACCACTGCATTCATGAGTAGGCTGGACGGTGACGGCTTTAGCTTGGATGAGAGCAACTAGATACACTATTCCATCGTGTCACGAATCGGACTTGTTTGGTGGGATAATTCAAGCATAATCTCGACCGCTCAGATCCCTAAAGCCTCCATACATACAATCATCAACGTTCAAGCTTCAGCAAGCTTCAAGATTTAGGGTTTAGGGTTTAGATTAAGGTTACATACATACCTTACCGAATCATGGGGCAGCCGAAAGGCGGGATACTCTATGTTTAGTCACGTGACTCTTCTGAGCCACGCTCGACTTCCACAGACAGCACATAGTACTTCTGGAGATGAACACAATCGTTTAACGTGGCCTGGTTAGATTATATTATCTCTCTCTAACCCTACTACCTGGAAAGCAACCCCAGTGCTATATCTGCGTGGCTGTACTCCAAAACCAACTAAGATGGTGACGAGTCTTCTTCTGAGAGATCTCTGCCAGGCAACAAGCTTGTTGAGATACCCCGCTTGAAATCTCAAGAAGTGGATCGTAAACGGCGTGCAGGCTTATTTTTACAGACTAGGGAGAAATTCCTTGGTCCAGAGGAGCTTTCAGAAAGTGTGGCCTCCTCTACTTTTGATGGCACCTCTGATCCAATGCGCTACATTGCATCTGTTGTTGCGAACGCAGTAGAGTTCGGCGATCTCCACGAAAAAATTCTTGAGATTGAGTGGGATCTCAAAAACTACGTGCTAGCTGAAATGAGCGCTGGCCAGTTGCTAGATGACATGCTTACCGTCACTGGTACGACAGACTGCGCTTGGGCAGCGACATGTAAAGAATACCGAGCGGATGTGGCCAAATACACGATCAACAGTTTTTGAGGCTCTTGGCAGGCTAGTGGTCTGGTGGAAGGAAGGTCACACCGGCTTGCTGGCTGCCCGCAGTGCTTAGGATGGAGACTTTGCGGTTGATATCTCACCTACCGTTCAATCAAAGATTCACATCAAAATTCAAGGTACGAAGAACCAAACTATTCAGGTAACGCAGCAGCTTGCTTGGCTTTCCAGTGTATTTAAACTCGGCTGTGATGGGCTGGCACACTCAAAACTGCACTTTGAAACTGTCAGCCCTTCACCAAGCCCGGATGTTTATGCCTCTTGCTAGCTTCCGGTTTTTCTTAGTGGAGTCATCGCAAGTGGGTTTCCTACCCCTGAACGGGCCTCAGAGTTTGGGGTTGAAATTTCATTTGATGCCATGATCCGTTTGGCAAACGTGGAGTACCCTGTTCACTATGGTAATGTTATTGTCTTCAGATGGTCGACCCTGCTTTTCCCGGTAAGAGCCTCTCCAGATTTTACCAGAATACAATGGCACTTTATGTCCTGTGATGAACCAGATGATCCCCGATTAACCGATGCTCTTTCTTCGATTCGCCACATTCCAAATTGGAAAGACTGTAGCTTGGATCTGATTCGAAAGGCTGGGTCATTCCTAGGATACTGCAGTTCTGCAGAAATCTACTTGGGGGCCAAGAGCTTTGAGACACAGACATCAGATGACAAGCCTAGCGCCCGCGTTGAAAAAAGCCGCATATTTTAGGAAAAGAAAGTAGGCATTCCAATGGGTACCCCGGTATGGGTGTATTCGGGGTCACAGCAGCTGGAGAGCTGGGTCTGACCAGAACGCAAACAGCACACATGAAATCACGCGACAGCTTTGATCGTGTGTTGGACTTGTCACAGAGGACGCCGGTACTGATGTACGATGTTGCAAGAAGCACCGCCTGGCCAGTCCCAGAATTGAACGTTGTTCTACACATTGTACGGTCTTGATTTCTCGAAAGAACGGACCTGGCCTACGAGCAAATAGAGAGACTGCCAAGTGCATTGATCTCAGCGGATGAAGGGCGAGCAGCAATAATTTGCATTGCAAGCAATAGAGAGCTAAGTTTTGAGCGACAATCAGATGCAGCGCCATGAAGATTTATAAATATTGTTAAAGACTTCGTCCTGATTCTGAAAGCTTGCAGAGCCACACAGGATCGAACGTCATCATCCAATTCAGTCTCCTGGCTACTAGCATGAGTTCAGAATCCTCGTCTTTATGAATGGAATCTTGCTGACATGATTGACGCTCGAGTAACCACTCTAAGAAAGGAGGTTGCCATTCAGAATAACGCAGATGATAAATGGATCAGCTCCATAGGCAACCACCCAAATATGCTTGTTCATTTTCGTAGAAATTCGGATCCTCCCATCAGGCCACGTAATGCCGAAGAGGTGTGTCAGACTTGGACTCCGATTCTGTCTGGAAAGAACTACCCGGTGGCTTCGGCACAGTGCTTGAGAGATCTGGAACGTCATTGCGAAGGAGATGATAGAAACCGCAGATTGACGGACAAGCGTTGTTGGTCACAGCCGCAGGGTAGCAACCCATTCAAGCCATGCAACTACAAGTCAAAAACTGGATGCAATCGATAACAGCATGTTGTTGCGGCACATCCAACACGACCGTTGGAGCTTAAAGTAAACGGTGCAGTCGTCTTTGAAGCCGCCCGCAGTCTCGCGCGGATGAGATGTCGCAGGCCAGTAATGGCCAAATCAGATGACAGCTTTGAGGATATCTTGAGTGTTGGAAATAGGGGAGTTGGTAACCTTCGTTTCATAGGGCTGGTAGGGTCGGAATCATCAAAATGTTTCTAGCATTGACGGTCAAATATGACGACGAAGTCGAACAAATGAACGTCGTCATCGCTTTCCTAGAAGCACATCTAAAAGAAGAAGTCTGAATGCAGCAACCGTCGGGGTTTGAACAGAAAGGATCAAATGGAACGTTTTTAGCCTGTCGCTTAAACAAAGCCCTATATGGGCTAAAACAGGCATCTCGGGAATGGTATGCAACCCCGAAGGTCTATCTCATCTTCATCGACTACCAAAGGGTAGAAATTGACCATTCAGTGTTCACTCACGAAAATGGCATTATTATAGCTGTCTATACTCATCCTAGGACCAGATAGATTCGATATTCAAGCTCTGAAGCTGCAATTTGCAGAACGCTTTCAAATGAAAGATCTTGACTCAATTGACTGGTATTCAAGGGTAGCTTGGTACTCAACCCACTTCTTAAACTTTCAATGAACGTTCTTCTTAAGCTGACACTGATGATGCATCGATGTTTTGGTGAGACTGCAATCGCTCATACCCAGAAGCTCTATGACTCGCTTGATGTATGTAGTTTGGTTGATCCAAAGGGTTCGTTCAGCCCTATCATGATTTATGTGCATACCTAAATACCAACCGATTGAGCCAAGATCTTTCATTTGGAAGCGTTCTGCAAATTGCAGCTTCAGAGCTTGGATATCGAATATATCTGGTCCTAGGATGAGTAGGTCGTCCACATAGATAGCTATAATAATGCCATTTTCGTGAGTGAACACTGAATGATCAATTTCTACCCTTTGGTAGCCGATGAAGATGAGATAGATCTTCAGGATTGCATACCATTCCCGAGGTGCCTGTTTTAGTCCATATAGGGCTTTGTTTAAGCGACAGGCTAAAAACGTTCCATTTGGTCCTTTCTGTTCAAACCCCGGCGATTGCTGCACTCAGACTTCTTCTTTTGCGCTTCTAAGAAAGCGATGACGACGTTCATTTGTTCGACTTCGTAGTCATATTTGACCGTCAATGCTAGGAGCATTTTGATGATTCGCTACCAGTCCTATGGAGCGAAGGTTACCAACTCCCCTATTTTCAACACTCCCGTTGGAGAATCGAAGCCTTCATGAGTCAAAATTCGAACCTTCAAGCTTCTCTTTCTGAAGCTTCCAAGCTCCCCTTTTTGAGGCTTTCGAGCTTCCCTTTATGAAGCTTTCTAGCCCCCCTCGCTTCTACACGAAGCAATAGCATGAAGCTGATCAGGCTCCCCCGGCTCCTAACACGAAGCAGTATATTCTGGAACTTTCAAGCTCCTCTGTCACCTGACGTGACTTTCCAACTTCGGCTTTGAAGCTTCCTAGCTCTCGAATCCTGACAGTCCTGTCATCTGACGTGGCTTCCAAACTTCAACTTTGAAGCTTCCTAGCTCTTGAATCTTGACAGTTCTTTCGACTTCCTAGCTTCCTGTCACCTGACGTGGCTTCCAAACTTCGGCTTTGAAGCTTCTAAGCTCTTGAATCCTGACAGAAGGCTTCCAAGCCTCTTGACTTTTATATACCGTTTGCCCTTCGCAGAGGCTATTCACGGTCTCCAAGTGGCTAATACTTTTATATACCGTTTGCCCTCGCCCGAGGCTATCCACGGTCTATCGGATCCATCGCTTTCCATTCACGATATCCAGGTGGCTTATACTTTTATATACCGTTTGCCCTCGCCCGAGGTTATCCACGGTCTATCGGATCCATCGAGGTCAGTAGCATCTGCTACATAGATCTGACTGTTGCATGCCGCGCAGGTCTTCTATTGATTGCTCGCCGTGCAGAGCTTTATTGATTGCTCGTTGTGCAGAGCTTTCTTGACTGTCATTGTAGCAGACTCACTATGTGATGATTTGCCTGCCGCGCAGGGCTTTATTGACTGTCGTTTGAATCTGATGACGACAGCGAGCTTGACGCACTCGATAACGGAACAACAAATGAATTAATTACTGTGCAGCTTGCACTAACCCGAGCTCATAACCTGTTGGAGGACGAGGTCATATGGGGCATTGTGGTATGTAGGTTGTTGCTGTTAGAAGGCTATCTAGGAGGTGGAAGGTGAAAACTCTGAGGCACATAGCGCCAGCCCTATAGGGCTCGGAGCGGAGATTACTAACCACAGGGGTAGCAGTACTGTCCCCTGTTTCCAACATTGAGTAGTAGCGAGAAGATCTCTGACGATGTTAGCAATAGCCCTCAAACCAGACATTCAGGCCCCGCGAGCTCACATACTACCCACGATCTCAGTAGGAGCATGTTCCATATACTGTATGATACGAGAACTGACGGTCCGCAGCAAAATTTACCTTGATAGTGCATAGAGTCCAGAGCATTGCAAGCGTCCTTACATGAGAGGGACGTCCGTACGCTGCAGCTGAACTCGACGCTGTCATTCAGGAGCAATAAGTACTGTACGAAGAGTTCCAGCAGCAAAAGCGCGAGAACGAGAAACTCGGAAATTCATCTCGACTCTTTACAGCCAGTTGGACGATTGGCATCAAACCGATAGCCATAAGCCACCAATCAAATTGTCCGATGCGGATCCTTCAGATTACGGCGGGACCGACTCCGACTCTATGATATTAGCGATGCAAGCAGCCACACTGGTATTTGTATGAAAAGGCTACTCCAATACACAGGGTCCCCGCAACCTCGTAGGTCCTTGTCATGATCTGATGAACTTTAACCTGACCTTGGGGTCAATACAATAAGAACCCCCTATAACGATATTTCACATCATCTTTGCAACAATTTATTTGTTGAGAACGACAGGGGTTGTGGTGCATATTATCCCCGCGTTTGCTATATTGATGTTCCCTTATCACGGTGGATTCTGAGCGATTTTGAACTTTTTTTCATAGCAAGATCTTCCCATGCGATTGATAAATTCCCTCCAATTTTTTCGATCTCTAGGAGTCGTACGTCGATAAAACAAGACCTTGAGTACAAGGAGCAGCAACATGTTGTACGTCTGACACAACTTATCCCGTTATCTGCACGAAGCTCTAATGCTGACTCTTACGCAAATCTGGATCCCACCCAAGCATTATCTCCAATTCTCCGTTACTAAATCACATATGGTATTCATTCCTTCCTTTGCCTCGCCCTTATATTAAGAAATTACAAAGTCCTATATCAGCACTCTGTCTGTCACTAAAAAAGAATAGGGTCAACACGAAACTACACGTTATCAACAGAACAACGTCAAAGTCCCAAGAACACACAAAACCCAAAACATGTACCTTTGAGAAATTTGACATACCACTTAAGAATCTCCACCCCCAAAAATCAAACCGCCAAACCCAATCCACCCTCTCCCCAACCCAATCCAGCCTCTCCCCGAGAAGAAAACCTCTACCAAACCTACACCCAGAACCTTCCACCAAAAGCCGCCACCACCCCAATCACCCACCACCACAAAACCGACACCCTCCCCACCACCCCACTACCCACACCCACCACCCCACCACAAAACCCCAACCCCAACCCCCCCTCACGCAAGACCTCCCCCCCCCCTTCCCTCAACAAAATCCCCTTCGCGAACCAAAGCTCCATACCGCGCTAAAAAAAAACCCCCCGTCTCCCCCTACCCAGCCAGCTACTAAACCCTACATACATATTTCCCCCTCTCTTACATAGCCCATTCTCTATCCCCCTACTTAAACACCTTCCCAGACATTTCCTCCACCATCCTTTCCCCCCCACTTTTAAAAGCCAATCTAAAGTACACCCAACCCCCTATCTACATCATCAACAACACCCCCACTCAAACCAGGGAAGTTGAGGATCCTATGAAAGCGGCGTCGAGGAGATGCAAACGAATGATTTGCGCTGCTGTTGTCTTTGAGGATGCTGTGGGCGGGGTTGGGAATACTTGCGGGTGTAGGGGGGGGCGGGAGTGAAAGGGTTTTCGTGATGGCTTGAGGTAGAGAATGGAAAAATGGTTGGTTTGGCTGCGTTTTTGGGTTCGGGCTATGTAGGTGGGCATGTATGGGTTGTTGAAGGGGGTGGTGGTTGATGTGGAGGAAGGGTGGAGAGGGGGCATGATGGTGATGGAGATGGAGATTTTTGAGGGGGAGTAGTGGGGTTTGTTGAAGGGGAAAGCATGGTTGTGGCGCTGTTTGTTTGGTATGATTTTCGTGATTTTCGTGATTAGGCGGGTAGGAGTGTTTTGTGTCTGATTGGTCTATGCTTCCGTAGGTGTTCATACAGCTTTATGGCCGAAGAAGAACTTGCCTCCAGAAATCCATTACCGCGTTTTCCGTTGTGTCCAAGTCGGAAACCCATCCATGCAAATGCACGTCTTCCACCATCCTCAACAACGAATTGCCCTTCTCCGCTCCCATCGGGGTCCCTCAACCCACATGTCTCTCTCACCGCTCACCCCTCCATCAGCACCGCCCTCGTCACACCCACCGCCGGCTGGTGACTCAACCCGCCTACCGTGGCGCCGCACTCCGGACACCGTGCCTGCTGCATTGGCATACCGCACTCGCCTACTGCAAACTTTTTGTGCACAAGGTCGTTAGCTCAGAAGATAACGGTGGGTAGCATATTTGGACTTACCGGGTGGCCGTTTTGGCAATTGTACCAGTGACCGGAGTGAGTAGCAAGACCGCGGGGACCGGCAACCATGGCGTCTTTGATGGCTGATAGTTCCGAGGCGCTGATGGGGGTGTACCATTCTTTCCGCAACGAATTGAGCGTCTCTTCGACAGCGAGGAGGAGGATTTGGGCGTTTTGGAATGGCTGGGTACACATTTCCTTGGCTTCTTCAAGTTGGGCACGCGCGGTGGCTACGTAGTCTGTTGCCTTGGTACTGGAGTTTTGGTTCGAAGCCGCGTATTTTTGGAAGAGGCGAGCAGCCTGGGCGTAGTAGAGGCGAGCTGCGACGTTGGGCTTTGGGAGATTCTCGGTGTTGCAGTCGGCGATGAACACTTCGCAGGTTTTGAAAAAGGAGGTGGAGAGTTGGATGGGATCCTGGCCTGGGATCTTTATGGTCATACCGGCAGATATGGAATTTATTTCCTGGACTGTTTCCACTTTATCGGCGAGTATGATATATAAGAGCTTTATTTGCATTGACCGTGCACCGAGAACAATTCGACGATCCCGTGGGACCTCAGCGGAGACTTCAACGGAGAGCTGCTTCATTTGTTCTTCGATGCTTGCTGTGGCTCTGGCGGCCTTTACGGTGGCATCATGGAGTTTTCTGGCCGGTTGATTCTTGTCGTCGACCTGTTTCAAGAAAGCGGCAACAGAGCGAGACAATTTTAGAGACCTATCGTGCCTAGAAGTTAATCTAAGATTTGTCTCAATCGTTGCTGCTGGGCTCAATGATTGCCCAGTAATACCAGCAATAAGTTCCTTCTGCGATTTTTCAAGCTCCCCTGCCAGTCGATCAACTTGAAGCTCAAGCTCTTCGATTTGGACCTTGCCAGTTACCAAAAACCGCTTCGACATTTCGTCGGCGACTGCGCGATTGATGACTCGGTTATAGCGTTGGGTGGCATACTGCCTGACGGGCTGCTGGCAGTCTGGGCATTGGGGTACTGCCTTAGCCAAGGACCCTTGGTCGTCTCTAAGCCTGACGAATTCCCCGTTAAGGTCTTGATCATAGACTTCACTCATCTGCATGTGGCCATCGAGAGTCTCGGCGGTGAAAAAGTGGCCACAACCAAGAACAACAATAGGGCTTTCGTCAATGTCAACCTCGCTAAACGATTTGAACTCAAGTAGATCGATACGCTGCGCTCGTTTGCTGTCAGATGAGCATGACTGACAGTAGTCGATAGGGCAGATCTCGCCGCACAGGCTTGGGCATTGGTGACCACACGGAAGGACTTCGTTACAGCGCTTTGAACATGGTAGTCGATTGCACGGTGCTGCACATGGCATACTGCATCGGCCTTGGTGCTCGCAGAACCAGCTGCAGTCCTGAATGCACGGCGCACATGGCTCGTGACATGACTTGTTGCACCGAGAGTGGCCACAGCGGACCTAGTATATGTCAGCGGAGTCTGTGTTTTGCAAGGTTGGTTACATCAGTCCATAGCCGCACAGAATTCAAACCATATTCGGTACTCTTCGACAAATGACAGATACTCATGGGATCAGCTTACCTCACATGGCGAAGAGCAAAGGCCGCAATCAGATCCTCCATGACATGTCCGAGGACATGAATGATTACAGGTACCAAAGTGTCTTCCACACAAGGCAGTGCATTTGGTATGTGTCATTGTGGCCTGACCATTTTGATTTATGCCATTGCACTTACCACAAGTTCCACGGCAAGGATGCCCACAACTAAGGACTTTCTCGCATCGCACCGGGCATAATACTGATTTGATATCTCGGAAGCATTGCAGTTCAATATCATGGCCACATGTTGGTACTTGTCGATGGACCAGTTCTTTGCACTGTATTGATTCAAGATCAAGGGTCTGGTAGCAATAGACATTGTCTTTGATGTGACCGCAAAGGAGTTTCACGCCATTTACTTTCAGCATACAGTCCCCACATTTTTCGCCGCAAGACTTGGGGCACTCGTGATTGCATACGTTGTGGAGCCGCTGGCATGGTTGTGGGCAAGGGAACACTTGATGCATGGCCTCAGAATGGCATTTCGCAAAGCATCGGTGACCGCATGCGCTGAGACGCCTGTCACAAGGGAGCATACACCCTCCCTCGGGGCTAACGTTGGCGAAATCTTCCGGCTTAGAGACCCATATCTCTGTTTCCATATGCCGTGGACAACAAAGGCCAAGAGCTTCGCCCACTGAGTCATCTACACGGAGCATTCCAAGAACTTTGGACCACATCGCAATATTCGAATACGTTTTGGAATTGCCAATGAGGTACATGCCGTGTTGAGCACGGCTCAGAAGGACGTTGATGCGATTTGTAGTCTTGAGAAACCCAACCTTTCTCTCACTATTGCTCCGGACAAGGGAAACGACTATGACCTTGGCTTCCTCGCCTTGAAAATTATCCACGGTGGCGATTCGCAACAACTCGTTCATAGCTTTCTTTTGGAGAACTGGACCATTTGTAGTCACCTGACCAGCGTCTTCCATTAGGAATCCATCCTTAAGGAGGACGTCCTGATCTCGTTCACTCAAGATAATTTCGAAGTCATGTCGCATTTTCGCACGAAGCTTCTGCAACTGGCCGCTATAAGGAGTCAATACAGCAATATCTTCACTCTTGTATACGCCCTGGCGGATGATATGTCGGACTAAAGCATGCGTTATATCGACTTCCCAAAGATTACTCTTCGACTTTTGGTGAGAATCAGGCCGAACCCCTTCCTCAAGATTGGTATGGTCGAGCCAAAATAGATTCTTCCGCAAGCCTACTACATCAGGCAAGCTTTTAACAGTCTCATGATCTTGAAGCCGAGGGTAGAGAGTATTGCGGATTAGTGCGGATATTTCGGGGCGCATTCGACGCTGGACATTGAGCTGCGAAATAGGAAACGCAGGCCTCCCATTTTCGACAACCGAAAGTCGCTCAAACTGGCTGCGATCAAGCTTGTATAGTGCTCCCTGTGGGCTCTCAAGTGACAAGTCCTTGAAGTTCTTGATCTGGGGTCGAAGCTGTTGTTGGTCACCGATCTGTATAAGGCTCTCAACACTAGGAACCAAGGCTGAAAGCATATGCGCCTCCAGTACTTCGCCAGCTTCCTCGCAGATTACAACCTTGGTGTGGATGTGTCGCAGTACCGAGATCCTCTTTGCAAGACCTGAGGTTGTTACACCAATGACTTCAGCTGTCTCAAGGACCCGCCGATCGACTTCGTCGTGGACCTGGGCCACGCACTGTTTGAGCGTTTCTGTTTCCTTTACCGCGTTGAAGATGTCATCCATAAGATTATCATGCATCTCCTGTAACCAGTAATTCAAGAGTGTTTGTCTATCCCTCATCGACACATTATATATCTTGCGATTTGCCTTCCGGAGGATGTTGTTAGTGGTTCCTGCGCAGTCATCAAGTTCTCCGAGATCCTCTCCCTGACCAGTTCTCCAGAGATCGAACGGCTCTTCACGACTCACCAGCTCAAATCCCTCATTGTCAATACGGGAGAATTGAGAGTAGATGTGTGGGTAGTTGCGAAATAGGTGGGATTTGAGAGTTTCCCAGTCGGGCTTAAATCTATGCAAAGTAGCCAGCTTAGACTTGACGGTCCGTTCAAGCTTTTCTATTTCCCCGTACGATTTACCTAAGAGGAATCTCTCAGCACCCGTCTTCGATTCGCCTAGAGATGCTAGTCGCAGGTTCTTTCCTTCCAAAATTTGAGACTTGCTCTCACCCCCAATACGAATAACCTTGTCAATGCCAACCTTCACTAGATGCTCAAGAAACTGGTCCAAAGCATGGTTGGTGTAGCAAACGACTAGTATGGGACCTAAATCGGCACTTTCCCGGTTGTGTATAAGAACTCGCATAACTTGAACCCCAAGATGTGATTTACCCGTGCCCGGTGGGCCTTGGATGAGAGCGAATTCACGCGTAAGAGCAGTGACTAGAGCCTCGCATTGTCCTTTGTCTAAAGACGTTCTCCGGTCGAGCTCATCCGATATACTGGGGTCGTCTGCAGATGCCGGGTTCAAGAAGAAGGCATCGTTTGTATTATCCAGAATAGGTTTTAGATCGAAGGTAAACTCAGGACTACGAGCATAAATAGGAGGAGGCACATTAACTTGGGTGCGAGCTTCTGCTGCGCCATCACCGGTTGAGCTGGGGGCAATCCATTCGTGGAAAGGCAAGCGACTAAATTTCTGCATTTGCTGTATGTTCTCGAGGATTGGCATAAATGTTGCAAGCAGTACCCCTGGAAATTCGATGATCAGTTTAGTTTGTGACTTCTTTTGTGCCAGACTTAGCAGAAGCAGCTGTTTCAACGGTTCCACGTCTCCACAAGAAATAAGTTTTGCAGTGATCGTAGCGTAATCTCCTGACTTTTCCGAAGCCAGTCCATACGGATCCTTGGCATCGGTGACTTTGTGACTAATAGTGAAGAACAGCAATGAGCTTTTCGCGTCCTCAAAGGTAACGAGGCACAATAGTGAGCCCTCCTCGAGACGCTTCGTGTCCTCCCACCATTTTCGGCGTTCTGCTGTCTTCTTCTTCAGCGTTTGATAAGGCTGCAGAAAGGAAAGTTGAGCTTCTAATCCACGCTTCTTGTCGAATGAAAGATAGCTGACACGGGCGCCACTATAGCTGTATGCTTGTAAGTCTCCAAGAAACAGCTTAGGATTCTTGGCAAGGCTAGAGTCCTTCTCACAGGCATCGATTAATCCATTCAATGCTGTCTTGACTTCTCCAAAAATGTCGTGGCGGAGTAAACGAAAGTGCGTATCGAATAGCCGCTCAACCCCGTGTAAGAAATGTGGCTGATCAAGGCTTGTAGATGGTAGGTAGTCAGGACGATCGCATCTGATTTCGTCTTCTGTCGGGACTATCTTAATCCTGGTGATATCCATCTTGTCATTATCATGTCTGTTCCCAGGCATATCAACGTCTCGCGGATAGGTAGACGTAGCTACATGTGGCTGGTCGTTGTCGATTTCATTGCCGTTCTCTTCCACCAGTAGACCTTTTGCTCGATGAACCATTCGCAGAAGCTCGGTTACACGTCTTGTAACGATAATATACGACGCCGAAGTCTTATCGAAAGCCGTGACCTCGAAATTGTTCTGTAGAGACTCAACTAGATCTGGGAGCTCATCATGAAACAACGCTCGTGGGTTTCGTCTAAGGATCTCTCGAACAGCTGTAGTAATCGCAATATGGACTTCTCCAAATGATTTCGTGTCAGCCGACGCTGGTATTAGACTTGCTTCCAGCAGGCTACTGCTTAGTCGCTGAAAGAAAGGGATGGCTCTCGAACCACCGCTGCCACTAACAAAGTTGTACAAGTCTCCAACATAAGTGTCTACTGAAAGGCAATCCAGCAATGCTGGATGCGTAATGACCTTTAGGAAAGGCCATGCTAGTTCGTTAAACCTCGCCCAGCCGCCAGCATTGACCGTCATGCTCAGCAAGACCTGGATATGCTGATAGCCGTGAAGCTGCTCGTCGTTGATAAGATCCTGAGGGAGCATTTGTTTCCAATTCCTCTCGCCATGATCCAGGATTTCCAGAGCTTGGCTCCATAGGCTCTCGATTGTTTGGAAGTCATTGGACTGCAACGGTGTTCTCAGCAGTCTCCTCCATGTAGTATAGTCTTGTTTTGCGGCTTGTTCTTCTTCTGTGATTTCAGCTCTGACACGTTGTTGAACTGATGACACTTCGCGATCTAAGCCCAAATCGTGCGAGAAGTGGCAGTGGGCAGCGTTGTGCCGGCAATTACCCTGAAGGAAAAATCGGCATACAGCTCCATTCATTCGGCTTTGGTTTGCGTTCCCTCGTCCTCTTCCACCTCTTCCACCCCTTGGAGCCATAGCCAATGATCTCGTCACACTCTTTTGTTCTGGCAAGCTGTAGATGGCGCAAGAGCAAAATTGTAGTGGCTGTGTGAGATGGAAGAAACGCAAGGAAAAGTAGAGAGGATAAGGCTACACTCAAGCTATCAGCGTTTGCGTAGCCCGACTATGCGGGATTCCATCATATCCAATAAAAGCGAACAAAGGCTTGAAACCCTGGAAGTGTATGCACGACACAGGATACAATTGGTGTTCAGGCGAAGACGCATGCTGCTTTAGCTGGGGTTGGATATTCTGGCAGGGCATGTGAATGGTCTGAACGAATACAGAAGTGAAAACTAAAGGATGGCTGCACCACGTCAATCTGATATTTTCCAACATTGCAACTTAATACCCGGGCAGGTCCCACCACGGTTCTCTGCATGAAAGCATAGTCTATGATGAACATGTCTGTAGAGGATGGATATAAGGATGAATCCACAATGTAAAGTCAAGGCCATAGTAGCAGGCGATATTTGGTTGGTCTCTGCAAACGCTGCACTACTTGATGGCTGCACCTCAGCCATGGTCTATGCCACGCTCACCTCGAGGCTTCGCTTGGCTTGCTGGGGCTATCATATACTGTAAACCCTGCCCCTTTACGAGTAGATTGATTGAATTCATCTTCTGCGAGCAGTTATCTCAATAGTATTACCTTCACATAACTGTGACGACCAGAGCCCTTGGATACAAGTGCCCTCTTTCATCTAGAGAACACTCTCCCCATACAGTGTAACCCCCTCTAAGACATAGAGACCATCACATGCAGGGCGGAGTTTGCTGGCCCCTATGGCAAAAATCCTGCTCGAGTCTCGGCGACAGTGAGATGGTAATGCGGAGCCAGAGGAGGTTCCTATCGTCAAGGCTACTTCGGCTCCACCGAGCACCTGGTGTTGTCGGGTTACTTCTCTCTCTACCACTTCTATGGTCTTTGCCGGATGCAGGATCGGGTTTGGGACTCGAAGAGGTGATAGAGGATGTGGTTGGTTTGGAGCAACCTAGGAGCAGCTCAGTGGACTCGATTAGAGGGGTGTTTGGATCTGATAGAGCAGCCGGGCCACAGAGCCTTTCGACTTCGTTGGCCGACTGATCATATGAAGATGATTTTTATCTTGATGCTACCGAATGCGATAGGAGTTGAGCCTACTTGACGCTAGGCCATAGTTCGGGACTATGCCCGACTAGGGTCCCTATCTAAAAGGCAATCATAAAAGAGCTTCTGCCCTCGTGCACACATTTCTTCTTTGTGTCGCAATAACTGTTTGTAAGGTTCAAATATACGTGATTTGCATCGTAGTTACCACTCTAGCTTAATTGTACGACAGTTGCAGCAGGCGACTGAGTCTAAGCAGCTATCGACTAAGCTTAGGTCTTTCACATTCGGTTCGTCGCTTCTTGAACGGTAAATACCAAACCCAGTCTTAGGGTCGAGGGTTAAACCCTAGGTTCCTTGAGTCTTCCCCATCGATATTGTAGATTTATTAGATGTTCAATTGAACAGCCGTTTGCGCATTCGTTTGCGCATCATTTCCACCGCTTACGGGCGTGGGATATCGCCTGGGAAAACACCGATTCCCTGGCCCCAAATTCATTGCATATTCTCTATGTTCTCTGGACCTCTATGTTACCTCTGATTAAAACCGTTTTTGAAGCTCCAAATAACCTCTAAATGCATGCATTTGCCCTCGGGATAACACCTGTTTTAGGTGGTAAATAGACTGACTTCCGTCCTCCTCAATCATCCCAATCACACATCCAATCATCATCAGAATCCGCGTCACCGTCACCGTCTGCGTTAGTTTCGTCCTCTTCATCGACATGTATAGCTCCTTTGAAGGTTGCGGAGGTCTTGGTCGCCCCCGCCGCCCTCCTCGCTGTTTGCCTGGTAATTATACCCCTTACGTCTTCTTCGATATCGTTTAAACCCTTGTTCAGCGTCTGTATATCTGCGTCTATCGTTGCGACGATGACGAAGACTAGCTCCTTATTCTTCTGTTTCTTCCGTATGGCTTTGCCGCGTGCGGTGACTGCTCCGCCTCTTCCACCTCTTCCGACTTTGTGTTTACCACCGCGCGAGGCCTGAATAGCTGCATCGACGTGTTCAAAGCCTGAGTGGTCCCTCCTAGTAGACCTCGCCTTCGTCTTTTCAGCTCGAGTCATAGTACCTTTCTTGTTCTTTGCTCCGATGAGACGTCGACAGCGTATCCTTCCGCTACTGCGTGAGCTTGTACAGCTTCAACAAGAGCCTCGAGTGTAGGATAGTCCGCCGCAGGCGGTGGTTGCAGCACCATAATGGCGACGATGAGGTGTAGATGCAGGAAGATGGTGGAAGAGTTGAGGTTGATGTGCGCGTTCAGCGCGGATCAGCTTGATTCCTGTTCAATTCTCGAACCCTAAGACTGGGTGTGGTATTTACCGAAACTGAGTGTGCGCGGACTGGTTAACTTCTTTTATGTACAAAGCGAGTGACCTCAGTCTAGTGAGCCAATTGCGAAACTCATGTCGCTTTGGAAGACACACTATTTTGTGTGAGGTTTTCCAGGTTCTCAGCTATTCTTATAGTATTCGGATGATTTGATCCCCGTGCCTTCTCGTATCCTTTCAACGCTCGCTGATACATCTCTTCAGCCTCCTTCAGCTTGCCTTGAGCACGATACAGTAAGCCCAGGTTGTTGACGGTCTCAAGCGTAGATGTGTGTTCTGATCCCCATGCCTTCTCCTTTCCTTTCAACGCCCGTTGATACATCTCCTCAGCCTCCTTCAGCTTGCCTTGATCACGATATAGATTGCCTAGGTTGTTGACGGTGCCAAGCGTAGATGTGTGTTCTGATCCCCATGCCTTCTCCTTTCCTTTCAACGCTCGTTGATACATCTCTTCAGCCTCCTTCAGCTTGCCTTGAGCACTATATAGATTGCCCAGGTTGTGAACGATGTCAAGCGTAGATGTGTGTTCTGATCCCCATGCCTTCTCGTATTCTTTCAACGCTC
>JAABUR0100002670.1_pt1 | contig 26574 bp, 27 predicted proteins | sample 5560091 | NCBI WGS metagenome assembly JAABUR01 (sample SAMN10711879, study PRJNA513375) | rock metagenome | isolation source: Antarctica rocks | place: Antarctica: Victoria Land, University Valley sud
TGGGAACAGTGGACCCGCACCCTCAGGAGAGCGCTCAGTGTAAACGCGCTCCTGCTGGACAACGCCCCCGGCGACGATCGGACCGCGTACCGCCTGACCCACGCCCACTGCCACCACCGGAACGGCAGCGGGCTCAACAAGAATCAGCCGACAACGCCCTAGGGGCTTGCTTGAGCCGGATGCGGTGAAAGTCGCACGTCCGGTTCTGAGGGGGCCCGAGCGCAGCAATGCGCTCGGGCTACCCGACAAGCGCACACCCGTAGTCGGATGTAGTCGCTGGTAGTACGATCGGCTCGTGGACCCGTTCGACGTCGACGCCCTCGACGAAGACTGGCCCTTCGAGATGGATGAGCAAGCCGCGCACCTGTTCAAGCACCCTGAGCTGGGCCTGGACGACGTAGCCGACGTCTGGGCCAGCGATCCGATCTTCTATCCCGCTAAGCCGCCTGCCCACTGGCTGATGGTGGCCGAGACCGGCGGTCGAGTCCTGACCGTGCCGCTCCCGCCATCAAGGTCGGGCCACCCACGCCGGTGCCGGCCCATCGGCTGCTACATCGCCAGCGAGCACCTCGCCCGCCGCTACCGGGAGGACCGATGACCGACACCACGCCCCACCTGACACCCGAGCAGGAGCACGCCTTCTACGCCGACCCGGCCAACCAGGAGCCTCAAGGCCCTGCCGTGCGACGTCGATCCAAGCTCAGCGCTCCGGTGCCTGTGCGGTTCCCAGAGGACGTGCTGCAGCAACTGCGTGACCGCGCCGCTGACGACGACCGCTCCATCTCCCAGTGGATCCGCCGAGCTGTTGAGCGGGAGCTCGCCCGCGCCACCGGTTGACCGCTGAGGGATCCGCTTATGGGACGGCCCACCCGGTGACGGGGCGTTCGCTTGACCCTGCTACCGAGCCGAGCATTGGATCCATCTGCGCAGCACAGACGTCCGCGCGCCGTAGCCCATCAGTTGGGGGCCTGCCTCGGCTAACGGCGGCGCGCCTCGACCGGCCGCGTTCGTGCTGCCTGCCGTGCGGGTCAGTTGTGAGTAACGGCGCATGGCTGAGGTTTGGCCGGTGATGAGTCCTTGTCGACGGCGAGGTAGACGCGCCACGTCCCGTGCAGTTGAGCTGCGAGCCGGCAGGTGGGTGACCAGCCGGTGATCGCATGCACGGGCGTGCCCGCTGGGAGGAAGGAGGCGTCCCCATCTCGCGGCGGCGGGGGAAACACGTGGGTCTGGTTGTTCAGCTGGCTCAACGAGCACCGAACGCGGAACTGCTCTGCGCCGATGTCAGAGACGGCGATAGGAACCGAAGGAAGGTTCATCTCTTCAGCGACTCCGTAGGACATGCCGTTGGCGTGGATGAAGTCCACGTAATCCACGGCCACTCCGTGACCTGGCGTGGTCGTCAGGCTGGGGCAGCCTGACGACTGTTGGGCGGCGGCGTCACTACCGGCGGGGCTGGGGACGTCGCCGGCTCCGGCGTTGTCGCTCCCGCAGCCCCCCAGCAGGTAGAGGAGGCTCAACGAAAGTACGACGAGGTAGTGCCTCGACAACAGCGCACCTCATCTCAGTCGGCAGTTACTCCCAAGACACTCCATCGGCTCATTCCGTTCCGTCGACGGTTTGGCCTTCATGCTGTGGAACGAGTTGCGCGTTGCGCCAGGGTGGAAGGGATTCGTGTGTCAGCACCTGACGGTCGCCAGGGCCGCTGAGGGTCCTGGTGGTCTCGTGGAACATGGCCAACGACCTTGGTCGCGAGTCCTCGCCGGTACAGTCGACGACGATCTACTTTATGGCGTCGACGGTGGAAACTACTGAGGAGCTCCGTCGAATGAGAATCACTCGTCGTTCTGTCTCGTTGGCTTCCGTCGTGCTCCTTGGGGTGGCTGCAGCATCAGCGGCCGGCGTTCACTACGCCGCCAGCTCAACGGCCACCCCTGATGTTTCGGCGGTCCAAGACGTCGTGGGGGAGGCGCTCTACCAGCAATACGCCTTGGGCACTCCTTCGAAGGTTCAGCACGGCCGGGCTCCGCACACGTTCACCACGCCCAAGATCACGGTGGATGCCTCGCAGCACGCCGAGGGGGACAACGCCCCTGATGCCGCTGAGGTCAGCGAACGCCGCAACCTCGGCAAGAACGCCATAGACACGGTGTTCAGTCAAAGCTCCGACGCGCTTAAGAAGCGAGTCAACCTCGCCTACACGAACACGATCGCGGCGGCCGGGGACCCCAACGGCCGATTCCTCGGCGCAGGCATCAGCAAGCTGACGTTCGAAGACACCACCATCTCCGGAGACACCGCGACGGTGCATGCGACCGCGACGATCTGGTCGACAACTCAGCAGAAGGGACCCGACGGCAAATGGATGACCGCCGAGCCCTCGGGCGACAAGTCCGTGACCGGCACCGTCAAGAAGACTCCGCAAGGGGTATGGGTCATTGACGACCTCGTTTCGAGTTACCTGCCAAACTCGCAGCCGTGAGGTAACGCTGACCGGCTTCTGACCGGGCCTCCTGCGGTTCCAGCCGAGCCTGCCGGACTGCCTGCGCGCCCCCTGGACCGGGACTTCCGGCCCCTTGGCCCCGAACGCTGACGCAGCGCCTGGTCAACAGTCTCGCGTTGGCCTTCATCCGTGTAGCGGCACTCGTTTGGGTCTCGTCAAGATTTTTGGCCCCACCCGTCGTCAGGCGGATGTCGGCCCACGCTGGGAAGGGTCGCGTTCCGGTTGAGAGGCGTGAGGCCTGGCGGTGATGGTCAGGAGGTGGGACGACGGAAGATGCCTTGAAGGTCCTCGACGTGGTCGGTCTCCCCAACGTCGTCGGCCCAAGGCGTTGACGCAGCAGCATCGGTCGAGTCGGATTGCGATGGTTCTTCGCTGGTGAGGAGCCTGCTGTGCAGGACCCAGGCGATGAGCGCGGCGAGCACCGCCAGGACCAGGCAGAGCACGAGCTGGCCATTGATGAGGTCGTTGTCCCAGAAACTGCGGGCGGCCGTGGGGTCCCGGGACAACTCGAACCAGCCGCCCGCCACGGTCAGCGGGCCGGACAGCTCCAACAGAGCCAGTAGGCCGGTAAGGCCCAAGGCTGTTACGCGCAGCCGGTTGTGGACCGCCGGAAGCTGGTGTCTGCGGCTGAGGGCGACCACGGTGAAGGCGGTTAGTGCCGCCAGGGTGGCCCAGCTGGACGCACTTCCGGGTCCAACCATGACCCACCACGTCGCCCGGTCCTCGAACCGGGTGACGAGCGGCCTGCCGAGATAGGGGCCGTTGCCGGCGAAGCAGACCCACAGGGCACGCAGCATGAGCAGGATCCCGGGTACCGCGGTGACGAGCAGGACTGGGGCCATCCACCCTGGCAACGGTGACCCAGTCATCTTCTTCGGCGGTGGTGCAGCCACCTGTCGCCCCCTAGAGTCATGCGTGATCTTGGCAATCTTGACTTGCCAGGTCCACTGTCGTCCCTCGACTCCCAGCGACCTCGTGTCGGACCGGATGGGACCTCTCAGCTCAGACGTTGATGTGGTTGTTGTTCAAACGCCATAGTGCTCCCTCGGCTGACGTCCGCCGCGGGTTCGGCGCAGCACCCGGGACTTGCTGCAAGCTGCGCGTGACCCCGAGACACGCGGTCCGCCGTTGGCCGCGCGGCGGCCGGTCGGCTAGCTGCCGGCGGGTACCCCGTTGTCTACGACGGGGTGATCGGTCCGTGGTTCGTCGACGACTTCGGCCGCGCGGCTGGCCTTACCCGCCTGCATTACGCCCTTCTACTACCGCCCGAGCAGCTGTGTCTGCACCGGGTCGAGTCCCGCGTCGGGCACGGATTCACCGAGTTGGACGCGGCGCGGCATATGTAACGCGGAGTTCGCCACCGCGCAGATCGACCGGCGCCATCTGGTGACGAGGGTTGACGACGCACACACGCTCGGAGCGCACCTCGCGAAGCTGATTGAAGACGGATCGATCATGTGGGCAATCGAGTCCCGTTCCAGCTGACGATCCCCAACCGGGGTCACTCGCGGGGGTCAGCCGCCAGACTTGGCTAGTGCCTGAAGAGGTTTTGAGCGGCGGCAACGTCGCCGACGTGGTTGTCCGGGTCGGCGACACGGTGCGTAAGCCGGCGACCCTCGCGACTCCCGTGGTGGAGGCGCTGCTGCGGCACCTCGACCGTGAGGGGTTCTCGGCTGCGCCCAAGACGCTGGGCATCGACGACCGTGGCCGGCACGTTCTGGAGTACATCCCCGGCGAGCCCGCGGACAAGACCGCACCCCTCGACGAGGACGAACTGCACCGGCTCGGCGCGCTGGTCCGGCAGCTCCACGAGGCGACAAGCACCTTCGTGCCGGGGCCGGAGGCACGGTGGTCGGTCGTCAGCCCGCCCGACCGGGAGGACTTGGTCATCCACCACGACATCGCGCCGTGGAACCTCCTGCGCGGCGGGGACCGGTGGGTGATCATCGACTGGGACGGCGCCGGCCCAGGGTCTCGGCTATGGGAGCTGGCCTACACCGGGCAAACCTTCGCCGGGCTGTGGGAGGGACAGGACCCCACCCGCTGCGCCCCCCGCCTGCTGGCCCTCGTCGACGGGTACCGCCTGGACCTCGAGCAGCGGGGGGCACTGCCGGGCGTGCTCTCCGCCCGGACCTGGTCGATGTATGACCTGCTGCGCCGCGGGCACGCCTCCGGGCAACAACCCTGGGCCCGGCTCTACCGCGAGGGCCATTGGCAATCATGGTTTAACGCGGCCAGCTTCGTCGACCGCCACCGCCAGGTCTGGGCAGCCGCGCTCGACGCGCCGTAAGAAGGTCCTCCCGGGACGTGCCCCTGGGAGGCGGAGGGCGGCACTGACATGACCGGATCTAGTCGGGATGCGGACGTCAGGCAAGGCGGGTGGCCGAGTGGAAATGGGTTGGCGTTAGGGCAATTCCTCCGTAGCGTGCTCCCCGCCATGGAGACCGTCGTGCCGTACCGAGCGCTGCCGATCCACCAGTCCGACGTGCGCTACGAGCACGGGCCAGACTCCGTACGCCGTCCCGGCGCACCGCCAGGCGACACCATCGAGCTGTCGCTGCCCGCCAGCGCCGTCTACCCCGGCACGACGCGCCGCGTCTGGGTGCACGTGCCGACCGGCCACGACCCTGCGACGCCGGCCGCAGTCGTCGTCTTCCAGGACGGCTGGTGGTACCTCGACCCCGACGGCGACGTGCGTGGCGGCATCGTCCTGGACAACCTCGTGCACGCCGGGGATCTGCCGCCGACGATCGGCGTCTTCGTCGACCCCGGCCTGTTCCCCGACGTCGAAGACCCGGACGAGCGCAAGAACCGCAACGCCGAGTACGACGCGTTCGACGACCGGTACGCCACCTTCCTCGTTGAAGAGGTGCTGCCCCTCGTGCAGCAGCGGTGGTCCCTGAGCGAGGATCCGGCCGACCGGGCGGTCTGCGGCGGCAGCAGCGGCGGCAACGGCGCCTTCACCGTCGCCTGGCAGCGTCCGGACCGGATCGGCAAGGTCGTCGGGTTCCTGTCGAGCTTCGCCCAGATGCCCGGCGGCAACCCCTACCCCGAGCTCATCCTGGCCACGCCACGGAAGCCGCTGCGGATCTTCCTGCAGGCCGGCCACCGCGACCTCCACTGGGACGAGCCGGAGTGGAACTGGCTAGCGAACAACCTCCGGGTCGCGGCCGCCCTCGCCGAGGCCGGCTACGACTTCCGGCTCGTCCTCGGCGACGGCGGGCACAGTCCGAACCACGGCGGCGTCCTGCTGCCCGACGCGCTTCGTTGGGTCTTCACCAAGTAGCGCGCTAGTGCCGCTGTCGCAGGGGGGCCGCCCGATCGTGCGTACTCTCTCGCGCGTGAGGGCGGGGACGGACGCGAGCTGGATGGACCCGCTGCCGGTGCGTCGTATCGAGCGGCGTAAGGGCGTTTCCCTTGTCTCGGAATGGTGGCCGCTGACTCTCGCCCCGATCGCCCAGCTGCTCGAGCAAGGGTTAGACCTCGGCCCGTCGACGGTCTTAGTCGGGGAGAACGGAGCCGGCAAGTCCACCCTCGTCGAGGCTGTGGCGATTGCCTATGGCTTGTCCCGGGAGGGCGGTTCTACCGGTGCCCGGCACAGCACTTACGCCAGCGAGTCGCCCCTTCACGAGGCGATGACACTGATTCGCGGGGCCGGGGCATCGCGGTGGGGTTACTTCCTGAGAGCCGAGACGACGCATGGACTGTTCACGTACCTACGGGCCCACCCTGGTCGTCGTCCAGAACCGGATTTCCATGCCATGAGCCACGGGGAGTCGTTCCTGGCCATGCTGGGCACCGACCGCTTCCCCCGTGCGCCGGCGATTCGCCCTCGCGAGGATTGCCGCTGTCCACGATAAGCGGCGTCCACCCGCCCAAGAGGGGCGGCGGGAGGACCTGCACCGCGGCAACGTCCTCATGCCGTTGAGGGCGGACCGAGTCTGCTTCGACTGACAAGTTTCAATCCGGTGGCCGCATGAAACGGGGTGGCATTCGGCTGTCCAAGTCGACGATCACGGTGCCGTCGCGCTCCGCATGCAGGCGGGATGGCGCTTCACCCTCGGGCAGGCCAGCGGCGGAGAAGCGCAACCCGAATGGGGCGATGACCGGTGACATGCTCAGTTCGACCTCGGTCCCGCGGTCGGTAATGGCCACCATTCGGTCAATCACAGGATCGCTGCGGCTCATCACGAAGTAGGGCAGGTCATCCGTTCGGCCACGCCAATTGCTGATCAACCGTCCGGGGGAGAGGGGCGGCCCGCCGAAACCCGAGCCGGCCACCACCCGGCGTGAGCCCTGGTGGACTTGGATCATGGTGAATAGCTCCTGCGCGTCGCCTCGAACAAGGACGCGCCAACTTAGGTCGCCGTGTTGGCCGGTGAGAACTTCCGTCCCACCGAGGTTGCCCTCGTCCTCCCTCACGACTCTTAGCCTGTCCAGGAGTGCGGCCTCAGGCAAGTCCCGGGGCCGGGACCAGAGCGGCTGCGCGGCACGCGACCTATGCCGTGTTGAGGGCGGCCACGCTCGCCCGACGACCGGGCCAGGTCGGGTACACGGCGTCCCACATCAGGATCGGCATGCGGGACAGAGTGCTGCAGCCGCCTTTCCCAGCAGGTTTACCGGTCGTACCTAGCCCGGGTTGCTCGTTGGCCGCCTCGCCAGACTCCTGCGATGTTGCGCGTCGCAGCGATATCAGTGGTGGGGTCACCATCGACGAGGACAAGATCGGCCGACGCCCCTACGATGATGCTGCCGCGGTCGGGCAGCGTGAAGACGCTGGCTGGGTTGAGGGTCGCCGCGGCCAAGGCGTCGCTCTGGGTGAGTCCGGCCTCGACCAAGAGGCGCACCTCGTCGTGGAGCGTGGCGCCGTGGGCGACTCCCAGAGTGCCGGCATCGCTGCCTGCGAGCAGCGTGACGCCGCGTTCATGCAGCGAGCGGACCGAGGCCGGTGCGACGTCTGGGTCGGGGCGGAGCTTGGCTGCGGAGCCGATGGGAAAGTTGCCGCCCATCATCGTGAGCATCATGACCGAGGTCTGGTCCAGGTAGGGCTGTAGGTGCGGGTCGGCAGCCACCTGTGGCCCGTCGCCGCACCCACACACAGCACGGTTCACCCCTAGTGTGGGTATGACCGCGATCGAGAGGGCCGCGATCTGGTCGACCATCTGATCCGGCAACGGGTTGTCGGTGGGAACGTGACCGAGCACGTCGACCCCGGCGTTGACCGCGGTCACCACGTCGGCGCAGGTTGCTACGTGGGCGACGGCGAGCATCCCGCGCCGGTGTGCGGCATCGACCAGCGCTTTGACTTGGTCGAGTCGCAACGAGGGGTGAGGAAAGCCGACGACACTGCCGTCGTCGATGAACACCTTGAGGTAGTCGCTGCCTTCGGCTTGCCGATCGGCGACGAACCGCTGGGGGTCCGTGGAGTTTTCGAGCAGCGGGAACGGCCGGTAGAAACCGCGGTCGACAAGCTGCGTGGGGTGTCCGCCGGCAACGGTTGCGCCGGTTCCGGCCGATCGCAGGTCAGCCACGCTCGCGTCGCCCGCGGCGCGCACTCGATAGTCGGCCGCGACTGCGGGATCGGCGAACATGTCTAGCTCGGTGGTCACACCGAGCACTAACGCCTGTTCCAGCCGACCCGCAGACACGTGGGTGTGCGCATCGATCAGTCCCGGGAGCAAGGTGGCTCCCGAACCGTCGACCACCTGTTCCCCAGGGCGCCCGCGGCCCTCGCAGCCGAGCTCAGTGATCAAACCGCCAGCGACCCTTACCGTGTCCGTACCGTGCAGAACCTGACGCCCGTCGAAAACCCGTACGTTAGTGAAAACCACGTCACCAGCCGTCTCCGACGGATCCGCTTCGGCCGTACCACTCATGGACCTCATCGTAGTAACCGTTGCAGTAAGTTCCCGGCCGGTGGCGCAGCCGACTCAGGCCGGTGGCGGGTGAAGAGCCTCGCCGTAAAGGGAAGGGCTACTGGGACGCGTTCCGCGCTCGAGCGCACGCTCGCGCTGGTGTCCGGCGGACGATCGTCAGGCGGAAGGCGGTGAGCCGGTGCCGGGGTGCGGTACGGCGACGAGCGTCAGTTCGTCGATGCCGGTGAAGTCGCTCGGGTTGCACGTGTACAGGGGAAGGTCGTTCGCCACGGCGACCGAGGCGATCAGCACATCCAGGGCGCGCGGTCGAACCTCCCGCCCGGTGCGCCGCAAGCTGGCCGCCAGGCGACCGAAGGCTCGTGCTGCCGGTGCGTCGAACGGCAAGGGGTCGAAGGCGGCCTCGGTCACCTGTAGCCGCGCCTGACGGGCCGCGCGCTCTGCGGCGTCGTCAGTCACGAGAGGCCCGACCGACAGCTCGGCGAGGGTGACGGTACTGATGACGGGCTCGGCCGGCAGGTCCTCAGCGCGTAGGCGCCCGAGAAGGATCACGATGTTGGTGTCGACGACGCCGACCGGATGCGTGATCACAGCCGCTGGTCGAGGAGGGCGTCGACGTCCTCCCGCAGCCGCTGGGCATCGAAGTCAGGCAGGCTGCGGAACCGATCGACCAGGGCTGCGGCACCGACGCGACCACGCGCGGCCGGCTCGAGGCGGGCCACGGGTCTGCCATCGCGCGTGATCGTCACGCGCTCCCCGGCCAGAACCCGGTCAAGAACCCGGCCGCCCTGGTTCCGCAGCTCCCGCACCGTCGCCTCGCTCACGGCACCACCGTATCACCGGTGAGACAAGCGGAGGCATGCGTGCAGCCGTGCCACGACACGAAGGGCCAACGGGACGCCGGACTCCATGTGCCGGTCGCGATCCCTCAGCGGTCAACCGGTGGCGCGGGCGAGCTCCCGCTCGACAGCTCGGCGGATCCACTGGGAGATGGAGCGGTCGTCGTCAGCGGCGCGGTCACGCAGTTGCTGCAGCACGTCCTCTGGGAACCGCACAGGCACCGGAGCGCTGAGCTTGGATCGACGTCGCACGGCAGGGCCTTGAGGCTCCTGGTTGGCCGGGTCGGCGTAGAAGGCGTGCTCCTGCTCGGGTGTCAGGTGGGGCGTGGTGTCGGTCATCGGTCCTCCCGGTAGCGGCGGGCGAGGTGCTCGCTGGCGATGTAGCAGCCGATGGGCCGGCACCGGCGTGGGTGGCCCGACCTTGATGGCGGGAGCGGCACGGTCAGGACTCGACCGCCGGTCTCGGCCACCATCAGCCAGTGGGCAGGCGGCTTAGCGGGATAGAAGATCGGATCGCTGGCCCAGACGTCGGCTACGTCGTCCAGGCCCAGCTCAGGGTGCTTGAACAGGTGCGCGGCTTGCTCATCCATCTCGAAGGGCCAGTCTTCGTCGAGGGCGTCGACGTCGAACGGGTCCACGAGCCGATCGTACTACCAGCGACTACATCCGACTACGGGTGTTTCACTCAAGGTTCGGCTTGTGAGACGCGCGCTCATGCCGAATAGCGGACGTTGCCCGACTGGCTACCCATGCAGCGGGGCGGATGACTACTCAGCGAGCCAATCGTCAGACGATGGGTTGCGGTCATCGGTCGAGGCGGCGAAAGGCGACGTGTTCGAGCGCCACTCTTGATGCGTGGACTACTTTGTAGAACGTCCCCTGCTACAGGGGACCGAGAGCGGGATCCTTCACCGAACCAGTATTACGGGACACCCCGGGGGTTCAGGGCCAGTTCAAAGTCGGTGTGACGGCGTGGCGCGGGGCTGACACGCCTGGTGGGTGTACAAGCGGGGCGGGCACGGCTGGTGCCGGGATCGTTGTGGGTGCTTGACGTCCATGACGATCGACTCGGAGGCCTGCCGTGCCCGCACCGGTATCTTTGCTCATCCCGACCGTTGACGCACTGCGTGCCGCAGGCGCGGCTCGTAGTGAGGGCCTGCCGGTGGCGGCGTGGGAGGTCCTGTCCACGCTGGTGGACCCGCGCCAGCGCCGTGGCCGACGCCATGATTTGGCGACCGTTTTGGTGGTGGCGTTGGCGGTCGTGGTCGGCGGCGCCAAGACGCTGGCCGGGGTCGCCGGCTGGGTCGGCGACCAACCGCGGTGGGTGCTGGCCCGAGTCGGCGTCCGTCGCCGTCCGCCGAGCCAGTCCACGATCCGGCGGGTCCTGCTGCTGGTCGACCCCGAGGTCTTGGACGCGGTGCTGCACGCGTGGCTGGCCGCGCTGGCGCCACCGCCGGCGGTCCCGGCCACCTTTCCGGGCGGTGGCGGTGGACGGCAAGACGTGCCGGGGCGCCCTGGCACCGGACGGGTCCCGGGTCCACCTGTTCTCCATCGTCGAGCACGGCACCGGCGTCCCCCTCGGCCAGGTCCAAGCACCCTCCAAAGGATTCGAGATCGCCGCGTTCGCAACGATTCGAGACCGCCGCGTTCGCAACGGTGTTGGACCGGCTCGACCTAACCGACGTGGTGGTCACTGCCGACGCGTTGCACACCCAGCGGACCCACGCCGCCTACCTGCACCGCCACCACGGCCGGTACGCATTCATCGTCAAGGGCAACCAACCCACCCTGCACGCCCAGATGCGTGACCTGCCCTGGGCGCACGTCCCGATCGTCCACGATGAGCTCGTCAAGGGCCACGGCCGACGAGAACACCGCACCCTGCAGGTCGTCTCCGTCGCGGCCGGGATCGGCTTTCCGCACGCCCGCCTGGCTGCCCGGGTGACCCGCACCCGAGGCCACACCCGGACCGGGAAGACCAGCCGGCAGGCCATCTACGCGGTGACCAGCCTGGGCTGGGACGACACCAACGCGACCGGCTTAGCCCACCTGATCCGCGGCCACTGGGCCATCGAGGTGCAGCGTCCACCACGTCCGCGACACCACCTACGACGAAGACGCCTCCCAGGTCCGCACCGGCACCGCCCCCCAGCTCATGGCCACCCTGCGCAACATCGCCATCGGCCTGATCCGCACCCGAGGCCTCGGCCCCAACATCGCCGCCGCGACCCGAACGCTGGGTCGACACAGCAGCCGACTCCTCGCCCTCCTGGACAACACTCACGTCACATCCGTCACAGAAGCATCGACTTTGAATTGACCCTGCCCCGGAGGTTGGTGGTGGATCCGGACCGGGCCGGTTTGGCTGCGTTGTGGGTGTCCCGGTGGGTGTTCCTCCATGGGAACAACTGCGCGGCGACACAGTGCTGGCGGGGCTCACACCATCTTGGTGTGGTTTCGCTGCTGGATGACGGTGTTCTGCCGGTTGTGGGTGGCGGTGTAGCGACAGTGATGGGGTGTCGAGGCGTCAGCGCCCGCTGAGCGGGCTGGGCCTACCGACGGGGGGGCTCGGACGTAAGCACGTTCACCCTGGGGTCCGATCAGGATCAGTAGTTCGGTGGGTTCGCCACCGGGGTTGGTGAACGTGTGGGGGGTGTGGGTGTCGAATTCGCGGTGATGGTCTCGCCGCGGATGTAGTTCTGGTCGATCCAGGACAGCCGGGCTCGGGTCAGCGCCGGGGTGGCGGCTCTCACGACGGGTTCAAGACCGATGTTGCAGGCTTCGGCGACCAGGACCGCGCACATGCTGACGCAAAAGTCCTGCTCGGGCCACGCCTTCGGAGACGTGGGTGAACTCGCTCAGGAACCCGGTCCATCCGGCTACTTCCAAAAGCACATCGGGCAGGTCGACCCGGGGCAGCAGATCGTCGACCGAGGTCCGCAGGGCGACCAGGCTGGCCGGCTCGTCAAGTTTGTCCAGGGCCGTCAGGACGGGTCGGTCGTACCCGTCTACGGTCTCTATCCGGACGGCGTCGTTCTGCTCGAGCCGGGCGGCGACGGCGTGGTAGGCAGCGTCGAGGTCCTCGGCAAGCACGGCGAGCTCGCGGTGAGGGTCGAGGTCGCGGCCGAGGCTGAGCGCGACCCCGTCGCGTGCGGCTTCCCAGGCGGGCCCATCCAGCAGTCAGGCCCGGGGGTCGGCCCAGCGCCGGCTCAGCGGGGCGTAGATGTCGCGTCGACGCAGGGCTTCTCGGAGTCGCTCGAGAACGAGGAAGGTGTAGGCCGGGCGGTTCAGCTCACCCTGACGGCCGACGACCCGTGCCGCCCATGCCCCGTTGGCCAACGCCATCGGCACCTCGTCGGCGCGGACAGTCCGGCGTCCTTCCATGGCCCGCAGCGCCTCCCATGCCGCCAGGACCTCGGTGCCTCCGGGCGCGGCCTGCAACTGCACGGTGGTCAGTAGCGTCGGGAGGAAACGCCGGACCAAGCTGTAGCGGGCGAGGAGATCGTCGAGGTGGGTGTCGGCTGCGGGGCCGGTGGTGGCGTCGACGGCCTTAACGGCGCCGGAGAGTTGTTCGCGTGACACGGTGCGAGCGATCGCCTCCCAGACCTGCGCCAGGTCGCCTGCTGGCGGATCGAGCAGGACCTTGACCGCGTCACGTAACTGCCTCGCGGCACGGTCCAGGGTCGGCAGGGTCCTCAGTCGTTCCTTGGCGCCGGCGCGGTCGGCGCGGGCCAGAATGCCGCCCAGGAGCTGGTCGAGCAGGTCGAGCGTCGTCGATTGGTGCGGTTTCAAGGTGGCGGGCGGCGGCGAGCAGCGTTGCGGTGCGGCGCTGTTCGCTCATCCGAGTGATGGCCTGTGCCTTCGCCGTGGTGCCGTATCGGGCGGTCGCCTCCAGCCGAGCGGGGGAAACAAAGCTCAGGTCGAGGCCGCCGACACCGACTGCACGGATCTCCTCGAGTCGGCGCAGCGCCCGGAGTAACCCGGCGGCTGTGACACTGGTCGGCCCGCGTCACAGCCGTTCCACGCATCGGGCTCTAACCTGACGCTTCGCCCGGGCGGAGACCTGACGTCGGTATGGGGTACACCCCAAACCAGGAACGGGGGGCACCCCCGGTCACGGGAGCATCCAGCCCAGCACGGGCGTCGACTGCAGGTAGACGAGCAGGCACATGAAGACGAGGAAGCCCAGGCTCCACCCGGTCACCTTGCGGAACAGCTCGCCCTCCTTGCCCGCCATGCCGGTGGCGGCCGCGGCGATGGCGAGGTTCTGCGGCGAGATCATCTTGCCCAGGACGCCCCCCGAGCTGTTAGCGGCGGCCAGCAGGACAGGATCGAGGCCCGCCTGCTTGGCTGCTGCTACCTGGAGCGTGCCGAACAGGGCGTTGGAGGACGTGTCGGAACCGGTGACCGCGACTCCGAGCCAGCCGAGGATCGGGGACAGGAGGGCGAAGAGGCCGCCGGCTCCGGCCATCCACCGGCCGATGGTGATGGTCTGGCCCGAGAAGTTCATCACGTATGCCAGCGCGAGCACCGCGGCGACGGTGAGTATCGCCCACTTGAGCTGGTCCAGCGTCTTCCAGTAGGCCCGCAGAGCGGCTCCCGGGGAGAGCGCCAGCACGAGCATCGTGATCAGGCCCGAGAAGAGCAGCAGCGTGCCCGCGGACGGGAGGTACCCGAACGCGAAGGTCACTGCCGACGGAGGCTTGCCGTTGGGGGTGACGATGTCCAGACCCGGCCAGGCGAAGGACGTCGCACCGTGGGCGAGGAATGACGCGACGGCCTGGATCTGAGCGAGAGAGAACACCGCGATAATGATGAGGTAGGGCGCATAGGCCTTGAGCACCTCGACCCCGCGGTCAGGCAGCCGGGCAGCCCCGGTGCCGGCCCCGGGAACGACCGCGTCCGCGCCGTTGGTCGCTCGCAGGCCGGTATCGGCTGACTCTCCCGCTGAGGACCCCCCGGTTGATGACAGCGCACCGACGCGTCCCCGACGGGTCCCACCGGTCTCCACGGCGTGCGCGGTAGCCGTGGCGTCGGCGATGCGCTCGAGCAGCTCGTCCTCGCTCAGGGTCTCGGCGGTGAGCTCCTCCACGGGCTTCCACACGCGTAGCAGCAAGACCACCGCGGCCGCCGCGGCGAGCGAGGCGATGATGTCGGTCAGCTCGACCGAGAGGTAGTTCGACGACACGAACTGGGCCACGGCGAAGACGACGCCACTGAGTACGGCGGGTAGCCAGACTTGGCGCAGCCCACGACGGCCGTCGACCATGAAGACGAGCACCAGGGGCACGATCAGGGCCAGCACCGGAGTCTGACGCCCCACCGTCGAGGCGAGGTCGTGAACGGGAATCCCGGTGATTTTCGCCAGCGTCGTGATCGGCACCGCGATGGCGCCGAAGGCGACCGGCGCCGTGTTCGCAACCAGCGCCACGGCCGCTGCCTTGAGCGGGCGGAAGCCGAGCGCGATGAGCATCACCGAGCTGATGGCCACAGGGGTGCCGAAGCCAGCCAGCGCCTCCATGAGGCCGCCGAAGCAGAACGCGATGATGATCGCCTGGATCCGCTGGTCTCGCGAGACGGTGCCGAACGAGCGGCGGAGGACGTCGAAATGGCCGGTGGCCACCGTCATCGTGTAGATCCAGATCGCGTTGATGACGATCCACATGATGGGGAAGATGCCGAAGACGGCCCCTTCCGTGGCGCTGCTGAGAGCCTGGCCGACGGGCATGCGGTAGACGAGGATGGCCACGAGCAGGGCGACGGCCAGGGCGATGAGCGCGGCCCACTGCGCCTTCATCTTCAGGACGCCGAGGAGCAGGAAGATCGTGAGGAGGGGGAGGGCGGCGACCAGCGAGGACAGCGCGAGTGAGCCGGCGACGGGATCGAAGATCTGTTCGTACATGGGCTCTCTCTTTCCTAGGCTGGGACCTGGCGCCCGACCTTGGTCGCCTGGATGGGGTCGATGCCGCGCAGGGAGGCGTCGACGAGCTGGATCGGGTGGAAGAGCGGGATGCCCGCGTCGAGATAGCGCCGGATCTGCAGGAGGCAGCCGGCATTCGAGGTGACCACCGCGTCCGGGGTCGTGGTGAGGATGTGCTCGACCTTGCGGCGGCCCAGGCGTTCGGCAGGTTCGGGCTGCACGAGGTTGTAGATGCCGGCCGAGCCGCAGCAGATCTCGGTCTCCGGAATGTCGACGACGGTGAGGTCGGGTATGCCGCGAAGGACGGCCCGGGGCTGGGCCCGGATGCCCTGCGCGTGCGCGAGGTGGCAGGCGTCGTGGTAGGCAACCCGGGCCGCAATGGGGTGGCGGGTCGCGACCGGGCCGATCTCGGCCAGGAGCTCCGAGATGTCACGGACCTTCGCGCAGAACGCGACCGCGCGCTCGGCGTACTCGGGGTCGTCGCGCAGGAGGATGGAGTACTCCTTCATCGAGGACCCGCACCCGGCGACGTTGACGACGACGTACTCGACGTTGGCGCTCTCGAACGTGTCGATCAGCCGTCGTGCCCGGGCCGCCGCCTCGTCCTCGCGGCCGGCGTGGCTGGACAGGGCGCCGCAGCACTGCTGGTCCTTGGGAGAGACGACGTCACAGCCCTCGGCCGCGAGCACTCGGGTCGCGGCGGCGTTGACGTCGCCGAAGAACACCCGCTGCACGCAGCCGGACAGCATGCCGACCCGGTGGCGGCTTACGCCGACTGCTGGTGTGAATGCCGGCTGCCGGGCGACGACGCTGCGCATCGACAGCTCGGGCAGCAGCGCCTCCATCGCACGCAGCCGGGCTGGCAGCCGGTCCAGGACACCGGTGCGCTCGAACAGGCGTGCGGCGCCGGAACGCTGGTAGAGGGTGCCGAAGAACGCGGCCGGTCGCAGCCTCGCGGGGTAGGGGAACAGCGTGAAGATCATCGTTCGGAAGAGCCGGTCGGTGCGGGTCCGCTCCCAGTTTCGTTCGATCTGCGGGCGGACGGCCTCGATGAGCTGGTCGTACTTCACCCCCGACGGGCAGGCCGTGACGCAGGCCATGCATCCCAGGCAGGCGTCGAAGTTGCCCACGAACTCCTCGTCCATGGGCACCTCGCCGGCCTTGCCCATCTTCATCAGGTAGATGCGGCCCCGGGGGGAGTTCGTCTCGTTGCCCTCGAGCAGGTACGTGGGGCAGGTGGGCAGGCAGAACCCACAGTGCACGCAGTCGTCGATCAGCTCGCCACTGGGCGGATGAAAGATGTCGAAAACGCCTGTACCAGGCTCATACTCGGCCTGCATGCCGGCCGTGACAGCGCCGCTGCCGTCACCGCCGACCGTGCCTCCCGAGGTCGGCTGGATCGGAGGAGGGATGGACGGGGTCACGGTTGGCTCCTGGTGTTCAACGATGGATCCTTGGTGGATGGCCAGATGGCTGGACGACGTGCCGTGCCGGACCGTCAGTACCAGGGCGCGAACCGCGCGGGCGCCAACCGTCCGGCCGGGTCGAACTGCGCCTTGATCTGCCGCAGCAGCGCGGCAGTCGACGGGGGTGGGCCGAGGACGTCGACGAGCCGGTTCACCTCGTCCGGGCGCTGCCGGAGCAGCACGCTCGCACGTCGGCTCAGGGCGTACTCGCGCACCACGGTTATGGCTCGGGCGTGGTCGGCAGCCTCGCTGCCGCGCAGCCGGAACGTGTGCAGGCCCAGCCCAGCGCTCGAGACCACCTGCAGGGTCACACCCGACGCGCGAGCCGCCTCGGCAGCGTGCCGCACGAGGTGGGCAAGGTCACTGGGGCGACTGCTGACCCGGAGTACCGTCTCGTCGCTGGAGCCGATGACGGCGGTGGCGTGGTCCTGCCAAGCCGCGCGTCCCTCGTCGGACGAGAGGGTTTGGGCGACGACGCCCAACGTCTGCAGCAGCTGAACCGTCCGGGTCCCGGCCGTCTCGACGTGTGAGGCGCTGCCGTCCTCGCGGACGTAGAGGGTGCCGGACTCGGCGCCCCCGACCCACTCCACCGCGGCGGGCTCCAGCGGGCTGGCAGCGAGGGCGAGCGCGGCGGCCGTAGCCTGGGCGGCGTCGGCCGGACCGGCGACCGTGAGCGACGCGGCCGGTCGTGGGTGCAGTCGCACGACGACTTCGGCGACCAGCGCTAGGGACCCCAGCGAACCGTGGACCAGCTTCGCCAGGTCGTAGCCGGCGACGTTCTTGATGACATGGCCGCCGGAACGGGCCACCGTGCCGTCCGCGAGGACCAGGGTCACGCCGATGACGAGGTCGCGCAGGCCGCCGTACCGCAGGCGTGAGGGACCTGAGTCGCCCGCGGCCAGCAGGCCCCCGACCGTCGCGCCCTGAGTTGCTGTCGGAGGGTCGAGGGCCAGCCACTGGTTGTCGCCGGCCAGGTGCTCCTGCAGGTCCGTGAGCGTCGTTCCCGCCCGGACTGAGGCGGTCATGTCGGCCGGGTTGTGCGTCAGAACCCCGCGCAGGTCCCTCGTGTGGACGACCAGGTCGGGGTCGGTGACGAGACCGCCCCAGTCGAGCTTGGTCCCACCGCCGCAGAGCAGCACGGCGCCGTGGCTCTGCTTCAGCAGTTCCGCCGCCGCCGCGAGGGAGTCCGGTCGCTCGACGCGTGCGCTGTCCCCGCCGAGGGCGCCGCCGGGCCTGCTCAGTGTCGTGTGTGTCGTGTGCGTCGTGTGCGTCGTGTGTGCCGTGTGGGCGTCGGTCATCGCGCGCCTCCGGTATGCGTCATGTCGCTCACATCCGATCAATGATCCCGGCGGCCTCGAGCGGGTGGACCCGGTAGGGGCCGGGCCGCTCTCCGCACAGGCGAGGGGTGGGGAAGATCTTGCCGGGGTTGCAGATCCCGTCGGGGTCGAAGGCCGCGCGCAGTCGCTTCATCACCGCGAGGTCGTCCTGGGAGAACATTTTCGGCATGGAGCACGCCTTGTCGGTGCCGACCCCGTGCTCGCCGGTGATCGACCCACCCATCTCGACGCACAGCTCGGCGATTGCCGTCGAGAGGTGCTCACCACGCTCGGACTCACCCTCGACGGCGGCGTTGTAGAGCACCAGGGGGTGCAGGTTGCCGTCGCCGGCGTGGAAGACGTTGGCGACCCGAAGGCCGGAGTCCTCGGCCATCTGCTGCATCCGGGACAGGACCTCGCCCAGCCGCGTCCGGGGGATCACCCCGTCCTGCACGTAGTAGTCCGGGCTGATCCGGCCCATGGCGGCGAAGGCGGCTTTTCGGCCCTTCCAGATCAGCATCCGCTCACCCGGGTCGGCGGCGATGCGGATACCGGTTGTTCCCGCCGCCCGGCAGATCTCCTGGACCTGCGCGAAGCCTTCGTCACATTCGGACTCAGGTCCGTCCAGCTCGACCACCAGCGCGGCCGCGGTGTCCAGGGAGTAGCCGGCGTGGACCGCGGCTTCGCAGGCCTCGATCGCCAGGGCGTCGAGCATCTCGACAGCGGCCGGGATGATGCCGGCGGCGATGATCCCGCTCACTGCCTCGCCCGCTGCGGCGGGGCTGGAAAAGTCGGCCACCAACGTACGGACCGCTTCGGGCTTGCGCAGGAGCCGGACGGTGATCGAGGTCGCGATGGCCAGGGTCCCCTCGGACCCGATGACGGCGCCCCTGAGGTCAGGGCCGACCGTCTCCACCCCGTCACCACCGACCGTCACCACCGAGGCGTCCGGGAGCACCAGCTCCATCGCGTGGACATGGTTGGTGGTGAACCCGTACTTCATGCAGTGGGCGCCACCGGAGTTCTCGGCGATGTTGCCGCCGATCGTGCAGACGGTCTGGCTCGAGGGGTCCGGGGCGAAGTAGAGGTCGTGGGCGGCGACAGCGATGCTGATGTCGGCGTTGGTGACGCCGGGCTCGACCGTCATCCGCTGGTTCGGGACGTCGATGCCGAGGATCCGGCGCATCCGCGCCAGGCTGATGACGACACCATCGGCCACCGGAAGGGCGCCTCCGGACAGGCCGGTGCCCGCTCCCCTGGCCACGAACGGGACGCCCGCCTCGGCACAGGCGGCGACGGTTAGGGCCACCTCGGCCGTGGACTCCGGCAGCGCGACGAGCGCCGGAACCACCCGGTAGCCGGTGATCCCGTCGCACTCGTAAGTGCGCAGCCGGGTGGCATCGGTGATGACCCGGTCGTGCGACAGACCCCGCCGCAGCCGCTGCGCGAACTCGGGGGTGACGGCATGGGGAAGATCGGCGGGAGCAGCGAGCAGATCAGTCGGGCTGGTGGCCACGATGCCATCCTTCATCTTCCAACAGGTGAAAGTTTACTATTGCGTGTTGAAAGAATGGCGCCCCGGGCCAAAACTGTCAAGGGCTACCAGGATTCGTCGCGGCCCGGATCTTACCCAGGCAGGTCGGCCGCGAGCTGCTGGGCCGTGCGCGCCAGCACCGGGCCGATCTGGTCGGCGCGGTCCGATGTCAGTCGCCCGGAGGGGCCGGACACGGAGAGCGCGGCGCGCGCCGACCTGGTGGGAATGGGGGCGGCGACGCAGCGCACCCCAAGCTCCTGTTCCGCGTCGTCGACCGCCCACCCCCGGGCCCGCACCTGGGACAGCTGATCCAGCAAGGCGCGCGGGTCGGTCAGCGTGTGCGGCGTCTGGACCGGCATACCGGTGCGGGCGAGCAGCCCGGTCACCTGCTCGTCTGTCAGTTGGGAAAGCAACGCCTTGCCGACTCCGGTGCTGTGAGCGGGAAGACGGCGACCCACCTCGGTGAACATCCGCATGGAGTGGGGTGACGGGGCTTGGACCACGTAGACGATCGAGTCGCCTTCGAGGATCGCCATGTTGGCCGTCTCCCCGAACTGGGTGACCAGCTCGGCGAGCCTCGGCGTCGCCCACGCGCCCCACGCGCGGCCAGCCGTCTCCCCGAGTCGTATCAGACGCGGACCGAGCGCATACCGTTTCGAGGGTTCCTGCTGGACGTAGCCGTTGCTGGCCAGCGAACGCAGCAGCCGGTGGATGGTGGGCAGCGGCAGCCCGGCGACCGCCTCCAGCTCGGCGAGGCGCATTGACCCGCCGGCGTCGGCCAGGTGCTCGAGCAGCCGCATGGCGCGGTCGAGCACCTGGACGCCCCTATCCGACGACGATCGAAGTTCCACGATGTGAAAGATACCGCATTATCTGAGAACCGCGTTGACGGCCCACCGACCCAGCCACTACTTTCATACCGTAGATTTAAAGTTCCACTCGACGGAGGTTCGACGTGCCACACGCCCTGTCCTACCTCGCCAACTGCTCGATGCTTTTCACTGAGGTCCCACTGCTCGAACGCCCCGCCGCCGCCAAGGCGGCCGGGTTCGACGCGGTGGAGTTCTGGTGGCCCTTCACGACTGCCACTCCCGACGACGGGGCGAGGTCGATCGTTTCGTCGGCGCCGTTTCAGACGCGGGGACCACCCTGGTCGGGCTCAACTTCGCCGCCGGTGTCATGCCGGCCGGTGACCGAGGCTTGGTGTCCTGGCCGGGCCGGGAGCCTGAGTTCCGCGACAGCGTGGACATTGCGGCGGCCATCGCGGACCGGCTGGGGACTCGTGCCTTCAACGCCCTCTACGGCAACCGCGCCGAGGGGACTTCCGCCGAGGAGCAGGACGAGGTCGCGGTCGCCAACCTCGCGGTCGCCACGACGGCCGCGGGTCGCGTCGGCGCAACGGTGCTTCTGGAACCCGTCAGTGGGGCTCCCCGCTACCCACTGCGGGCCGCTGACGTCGTGTCGGTCCTCGACCGGGTACGCAAGGAGACGGGTGCCGACAACCTCCGGATGCTCGCTGACCTTTGTCACCTCAGCGTCAACGGAGACGACTGACCGCAGTCGTCGCCACCCACCATGAGCACATCGGCCACGTCCAGATCGCCGACTCACCCGGTCGGCACGAGCCGGGCACCGGAGACCTGGACCTGGACCGGTGCCTCGAGCAGCTTCAGACCACCGGGTACGACGGCTGGGTGGGCTCAAGTATGCGCCGAGCACCACCACCGTCGCCGGACTCGAATGGCTCCCGACGAAGCGGCGTGCCGCCGCGGCTCGGGTCGGCTGACAGCGCCGCTTTTCCTCACCTCACCCCGTAACGACTCCCTACCAACCTCAGGAGACCTCGTGGCCACCATCGCCTTCATCGGACTCGGCATCATGGGTGAGCCCATGGCGGGTCATCTCGTCGCGGACGGTCAGGACGTGATCGGCGTCGACCGGGGGCCCGAGGCCGTCGAGCGGCTCGTCGCGAGAGGCGGACGCCGCGGCTCTGGGATCGCGGAGGCGGTCTCTCAGGCCGAGGTCGTGATCACCATGCTCCCGGACAGCCCGGACGTGCAGGGTGTGGCCTACGGCGAGGACGGCATCTACGCTAACGCCAAACCGGGGACCTTACACATCGACTGCTCCTCGATCAGACCCGACGTCGCTCGGGAGCTGGCGGCACGTGGGGCCGAGCTGGGGGTCCGTGTCGTCGACGCCCCAGTCAGCGGTGGTCAGTCGGGGGCGGTGGAGGCCACCTTGGCGATCATGGTCGGCGGCGACGACGCCGACGTCGAAGCGGCGTGGTCGCTGCTGGGGCTGATGGGCAAGACCGTGGTCCACGTCGGACCGGCCGGCTCGGGTCAGACGGTCAAGGCGGCCAACCAGCTCCTCGTGGCCGGTCATCTGGCTTTGCTCGCCGAGGCCATCGTCTATCTCCAGGCCCAGCACGTCGACACCACCGCGGCGATGACGGTTCTGGGGGGCGGTTTGGCGGGGAGCACCGTGCTCGACCGCAAGGCGAAGTCGATGCTGGAGCACACCTTCGCCCCGGGTTTCCGGGTCGACCTGCACCACAAGGACCTCGGCATCTTCACCTCCTCGGCCCGCGCGGCGGGGGTCGCCACCCCCATGGGCGCCTTGGTGGCCCAGCTGATGGGTTCGTTGCGGGCCCAAGGTCACGGCGACCTCGACCACAGTGCGCTGCTGCTGTTGGTGGAGAGCCTGTCCGGTCGCGCGTCAAACGGCGCGGACACCAGCACGAGCGACGGGGCATGACCATGACAACGATGCGCGCGATCGACGCCGTCATCCTGATCCTCGAGCGGGAGGGTATCCGCTGCGCCTTCGGCGTGCCGGGGGCCGCGATCAACCCGATGTACTCCGCGATGCTCAAGCGCGGCACCATCACGCATTATCTGGGTCGCCACGTCGAGGGCGCGGTCCACATGGCCGAGGGGTACAGCCGCGCGACGGCCGGCAACATCGGCATGTGCCTGGCCACGAGCGGACCGGGAGGCACCGACACCATCACCGGGCTGTACTCCGCGTGGGGCGACTCCGTGCCGCTGCTGGTGGTCACCGGCCAGGCACCGGTGTCCAAGCTCGACAAGGAGGACTTCCAGGCCGTCGACATCGCCGCCATAGCCGCGCCGGTGACCAAGATGGCCCAGACGGTGATGGAGTCGGCTCTCCTGCCCGAGGCGTTCCGGCAGGCCTTCCACCTTATGCGTTCGGGTCGCCCCGGCCCGGTCCTGCTCGACCTGCCGATCGACGTGCAGCTCGGCGAGATCGACTTCGACATCGACGCGTACGAACCACTGCCCGTGTCCAAGCCCGCCGCCACGCGCGATGAGGCTGAGCAGGCGATCGAGATGGTCTGCGCAGCCGCCCGGCCGCTGCTCGTGGCCGGGGGTGGGATCGTCAACGCCGACGCGGCGCAGCTGCTGGTCGAGCTCGCCGAGATCCTGGACGTGCCCGTCGTTCCCACCTTGATGGGCTGGGGCGTGATCCCCGACGACCACCGGTTGATGGCGGGGATGGTCGGCCTGCAGACCCAGCACCGCTACGGCAACGCCACCCTGCTCGCCTCAGACTTCGTTATGGGGATCGGCAACCGGTGGGCCAACCGGCATACCGGTGAGCTGGAGGTTTACCGCGCCGGTCGCACCTTCGTCCACGTCGACATCGAACCGACCCAGATCGGCAGAATCTTCACCCCCGACTTCGCGGTCGTCTCGGACGCCAAGGCCGCCCTCGAGATCTTCGTCGAGGTCGCCAAGGAACGCCGTGATGCGGGGACGCTGCCCGACCGCCGGGCGTGGGTGAACGAGTGCGTGGCCCGCAGGGAGACCATGCTGCGGCGCACCGACTTCCCCAACGTGCCGATGAAGCCGCAGCGGGTCTACCAAGAGATGAACGCGGCATTCGGTCGCGACACCCGCTACGTCAGCAACATCGGGCTGTCCCAGATCGCAGGCGCCCAGTTCCTGCACGTCTACAAACCCCGCGGCTGGATCGACGCCGGCCAGGCCGGGCCGCTCGGGTGGACGGTGCCGGCGGCCCTCGGCGTCTGTGTCGCCGATCCGGAAGCGACGGTCGTCGGACTGTCCGGGGACTACGACTTCCAGTTCCTGGTCGAACAGCTCGCCTGTGGCGCCCAATTCAAACTCCCGTTCATCCAGGTCGTCGTCAACAACTCCTACCTGGGGCTGATCCGCCAGGCACAGCGCACCTTCGAGATGGACTACTGCGTCCAGCTCGCCTTCGACAACGTCAACGCTCCGGAGCTAGACGGGTACGGTGTCGATCACATCAAGGTGGCAGAAGGGTTGGGCTGCAAAGCTATTCGGGCCCGCGAACCCGATGAGCTCCCGGCCGCGTTCGAGAAAGCCCAAGCCATGATGGCTGAGTTCCGGGTGCCGGTCGTCGTCGAGATCATCCTGGAGAGGGTGACCAACATCGCCATGGGCACCCAGCTGGACAACATCGTCGAGTTCGAGGAACTCGCCTCCGAGGGCCCGAGGGCGGAGGACCTAGTTCTTCGCTGAGCAATTTCGGCATTAAAGTCCGCCCGCTCTGCGACGAGGGAGCGGCGCAAGCAGTTGTGAGAGCACAAGCCGCGCAAGGCCACGCTTGTCGAGCGACACGCCACAAGTTGTGTGCCTACACGAAATCACGTTCAGGCGACACCACTATGCCCCTGACCTGTAACGATGCAGATGATCAAGCCTGTATGTGCCCATCATCCTCGGAAGTCCGGTCAGGCCCGTCGGCGTAGTCTCCGAGGCTGTCTGGGACCCCCCCGGCGGAGCCAATGGACTTGAAGACGGACTACGTTTGATGAGGCAGCACGGAACTCAAGTCCTGCCAGACGGACGTCCGATCAGGTCGGACTGGAATTCACGCAGGTAGGGAAGGCGAAGCCGCGATGAGTCAAGACAGCAACGAGGACGAGGGCCTCGAGGACAGGACGGCAGAGCAGGACGAGCCGAGCCGTGGGGATGCATCAGACACGGAGCACCCAACCGGTGAAGCCCAGGCCGCGGAGAACGCGGAGCGTGAGTCACCTGCCTAACAGGCCTGAGACGACGACGGCCATCCCCCTCGACAGGATGCCACGGAGTGCGCGCGCGACCGCCACGCGGCAGGCGGGGGTCGGGCCGGGCGATGAGCGCCGGGTAACTGCCGCCCGAAGTCAGGGAGAACAAGTACGACGTGTAGGCCGTGCAGGTGGGCGAGGGCTGCACCACGGAGAAGTCGAAGACGTGCGCAGCGTGCAACTGTCGTTCCACAGTGACCGTGTTGACGGCGCTTTGCGCCCAGAACACGAGCTCGTCGGGCTGCCCGGTCTGAGCCGCCGCGCCCGCGAGGACGCGACCGTAGGAGGCCAAGTAGTGAGCATCTTGGGTGAGGTAGTAGTTGAAGACCTCCGTCGACAGGCTGCCGTCTGCCAGGGCCGAAAGAAACGGTAACCGGTCGATTGCGCCGCGCACGGTACGAATTGACTGCCATGCTTCGCTGCTGAACGTCACGTCGTTTTCCACATCTCGTGGAAGTGATGGACCGGCCCGTGACCGTGCCCGACCCGCAGTGTGTGGGCAGCTTCCAATGCTGCCGTGAGCCAGACCTTGGAATCGCGCGCAGTCATCAGCCAGTCCTCGCGCCGCGGGTGTAACGCCGCCAACGCCGACGAGAGGCTCCAGCCGGTCCCATGGGTGTTCGAAGTGCGGATATGAGGACCGTGTAACTCGTGCGCACCCTCGGGCCCGACGAAGACATCCACCGTCTCGGCGGGGCTCTGCAAATGCTCCCCGGCAAGGTGTCCACCCTTGAGCAGCACCCGAGCAGGGCCGAGTGCGAGGAGTGCATGCGCCTGATCGTGCATATCGGCCACGGTCGCAGCGACCGGGCAGTCCAAAAGAGGCTCTTCTGACACATCCGTGGGTGGTGTGAGCGCGCCGTGACGGCGACACGCCGCCTCCTGTCTAGGTTCTGACCTTGTCGAGGGGTTCGGAACCGTGGGACGGAGAACGGCGTGTCGAGGGTCAGGGTATGGCGTGCGTTGCTGGGGGTCGAGCGGGCGGTCGTCGAGCGGGTCGAGCTCGATCAGGGCAAGGAAGTCCTGGTGGTGGGGGTGCCGTCCGGGGGCCCGACAGCGGGGCCGGTGTGGGGTGTGCAGACGCCGTGCCGCGGGTATGACCAGGGCAGTGGCCGGCGGCGGTTGCGTCATCTGGACGCCGGGCTGGTGCAGGTCTGGCTGGAGGCCGACGCACCCCGGGTGGCCTGCCCCGAGCAGGGGATCGTGGTGGCGTACGTGCCGTGGGCTCGGCACGGCGCCGGGCACACGAGTGCGTTCGATGACACCGTCGCGTGGCTGGCCGTGGCGACCGCCAAGTCCACGGTCTGCGAGCTGCTGCGGATCGCCTGGCGCACGGTCGGGGCGATCATCACCGGCGGTGGCGGCCGAGGTGGTCGCGGCCTGCGATCCCCTCGAGGGGCTGCGCCGGATCGGGATCGACGAGATCAGCTACAAGCGCGGCCACCGGTACCTGACCGTGGTGGTGGATCACGACAGTAAACGGCTGGTGTGGGCGGCGCCTGGGCGGGACAAGGCCACCTTGAGCCGGTTCTTCGACGCCCTCGGTGAGGCCCGCAGCGCGCAGGTCACGCACGTGTCCGCGGACGGCGCGGACTGGATCGCCGACGTCGTCGCAACCCGCTGCCCAACCGCGGTCCGGTGCGCCGACCCGTTCCACCTGGTGGCCTGGGCCACCGACGCCTTGGACGAGGTTCGTCGCCGGGTCTGGAACGACGCCCGCCGCAGCGGGGACGCCCACGGCGCCCGGAAGCTGAAGGGCGCCCGGTACGCGCTGTGGAAGAACCCCGGCGACCTGACCGCCAACCAGCAGGTCAAACTGGCCTGGATCGCCGGAGCGAACAAGCCGCTGCACCGAGCCTGGGAGTTGAAGGAAGCCTTCCGCAAGGTCATCCGCATCAAGGGGGCCCCACGGCTGCCACCTGCTCGACGACTGGTTGGCCTGGGCGTCCCGCTCGAAACTGAAACCGTTCGTTGACCTCGCCCGAAAGATACGCAGACACCGGCCGGCGATCGAAAACATGCTCGAACACGACTTGTCGAACG
>JAABUR0100002673.1_pt1 | contig 26566 bp, 19 predicted proteins | sample 5560091 | NCBI WGS metagenome assembly JAABUR01 (sample SAMN10711879, study PRJNA513375) | rock metagenome | isolation source: Antarctica rocks | place: Antarctica: Victoria Land, University Valley sud
TCAAGGCGCGGAGCGCGCAGGGACCGTTCCCGTTCGAGCGCTACCTCTGGCTCAACACCAAGAAGAAGCCGATGGACAACGTCAAGGTCCGTCAGGCGATGAACTACCTGGTGAACAAGAAGACGTACCAGACGGCGCGCGGTGGTCCGGTCGCGGGCGGCGCGATCGCCACGACGATCATCAACGACACCACGCCGGGTCACAAGAAGTTCGATCTCTATCCGGCCCCACCGGAGGGTGACGTCGCGAAGGCCAAGCAGCTGCTGACCGAGGCCGGCTACCCGAACGGGTTCAAGGTGACGCTGGCTACGACCAACAAGGGCAAGGGCGTCACCCAGGCCACCGCGGTCCAGGAGGGCCTGGCCAGGGGCGGCGTCAAGGTCGACATCCTGCAGCTCGACGCGGCCGTGTACTACAACACGGTCGGTGACGCCGCGAAGTCGCCGGAGATGGGCTTCGCCGCGTGGGGCCCGGACTGGCCGTCGGCCAGCACGGTGATCCCGCCGCTGCTGGACGGGCGGCAGATCCAGCCGCAGGGCAACAACGCCCTCGCGCAGTACAGCAACGACGAGGCCAACAAGGAGATGGACCGCATCTCCGCCCTCACCGACAAGAAGGCCGCCGACAAGGCCTGGGGTGACCTCGACGAGAAGATCATGAAGGACGCTCCGTGGGTCCCGCTGCTCTATGGCCGGGTGGTCTACCTCCACGGCGACAAGGTGAAGGGCGCCTACCTGCACGCGTTCTACGGCGACTTCGACCTGGTGTCGCTGAGCGTGGCGTAGCTCTGCAAGGGGTCTTGACCCCTGAGTCCTACGTAAGGGGCCCGGATCGGCGCAACTGCCGGTCCGGGCCCCTTCTTGCTGACCGGGCTGGTGCCGGGCGCGGCTCTCGCCGGCGTTGGTAGCGTGCGGGTCGTCCCCGCCCCACCCGCGACCCGAGGACTCTCGCCTGCCCATGGACATCGTCGTCTGCGTCAAGCAGGTCCCAGACACCTGGGCCGAGAAGAGGCTCGACCCGGGCGACCGGACCCTCGACCGCAGCTCCGACTCGGTGATGAACGAGCTGGACGAGTACGCCGTCGAGGAGGCGCTGCGGCTGAAGGAGGCGCACGGCGGCGAGGTGACCGTGCTGACCATGGGGCCGGAGTCGGCGGTGGAGACGATCCGCAAGGCCCTGTCGATGGGCGCCGACAAGGCGGTGCACCTCACCGACCCGGCCCTGCACGGCTCCGACGCGGTGCAGACGTCGTACGCGCTGGCCCAGGTGCTCGGCACGCTGCCCTACGACCTGGTGGTCCTCGGCTCGGAGTCGACCGACGCCCGGATGTCGGTGCTCGCGCCGATGCTGGCCGAGCGGCTGGGGCGCCCGCAGCTCTCGCTCGCCCGCAAGGTGGAGGTGGAGGGAAGGTCGGTTCGCATCGAGCGGCAGACCGACGCGGGCTATGACGTCGTGACGGCGACCATGCCCGCGGTCGTCAGCGTCGTCGAGAAGATCAACGAGCCCCGCTACCCGTCCTTCAAGGGCATCATGTCGGCGAAGAAGAAGCCGCTGACCACGCTGACCATCGCCGACGCCGGCATCGAGCCCGGCGCCGTCGGACTGGCCGCCGCTCCCAGCCGGGTCGCGGACTTCTCGACCCGGCCGCCGCGGGGCCAGGGGACGCTCGTCGACGACGACGGAGCCGGCGGCCGCGCGCTGGCCGACTTCCTGGCCGCGGCGAAGTTCATCTAGCTAGAAGGGTGACATGGCAGAGGTACTGGTCCTGGTCGAGCATGCGGATGGGACCAACAAGAAGGTGACCTACGAGCTGCTCACCAAGGCGCGCGATCTCGGCGAACCCAGCGCGGTCTTCGTGGGCACCGGCTACGAGGCGGCCAGGGACGGCCTGGCGGAGTACGGCGCCGCGAAGGTCTACATCGCCGCGGACCCGGAGCTCGAGACCTACCTCGTCGCCCCCAAGGCGGAGCTGCTGGCCACGCTGCTGGCCGAGAGGTCGCCGGCCGCCGTGCTGGTCGCCTCCACGGCCGAGGGCAAGGAGGTCGCCGGACGGCTCGCCGTCCGTACCGGCTCCGGGCTGGTCACCGACGCGGTCGACGTACGGGCCGACGGGTCCGGTCGGCTGGTTGCCGAAGCACCGATCTTCGGCGGCGACACCGTCGTCTCGGCCGAGGTGACCGCCGGTACGCCGATCTTCACGCTGCGGCCGAACTCGGTGCCGCCCTCGCCGGCTCCTGCGACGCCCCAGGAGGAGCAGGTCACGGTGTCCCTGTCCGATGCCGCCAAGAGCGCGCGGGTGACCGACCGGGTGGTGGAGAAGCGGACCGGCCGGCCGGAGCTGAGCGAGGCGGCGATCGTGGTCGCCGGCGGCCGCGGTGTGGGTGGTGCGGAGCACTTCGCCCTCGTCGAGGCGCTGGCCGACCTGCTGGGGGCGGCCGTGGGGGCGTCTCGCGCCGCCACGGACGCCGGCTGGTACCCGCACCAGTCGCAGGTCGGGCAGACCGGCAAGACCGTCTCGCCATCGCTCTACGTCGCGGCCGGCATCTCCGGGGCGATCCAGCACCGGGCCGGCATGCAGACGTCGAAGACGATCGTCGCCATCAACAAGGACCGGGAGGCGCCGATCTTCGATCTGGTCGACTTCGGCGTGGTGGGCGACCTGCACAAGGTCGTTCCGCAGCTGATCGAGGAGATCGAGAAGCGACGGGGCTGAGCCGACGCCTGCGGTTGGCAGCGGTTACCCTCGAAGCGATGGTCTATCTCGATCACGCCGCGACCACGCCGATGCTGCCCGAGGCCATCGACGCGATGGTCGCGGAGCTCGGCCTGGGGGGCAACGCGTCCTCGCTGCATGCCACCGGCCGCCGTGCCCGCCGCGTGGTCGAGGAGAGCCGCGAGACCATCGCCTCGGCCCTGGGGGCTCGACCCAGCGAGGTCATCTTCACCGCCGGCGGCACGGAGTCCGACAACGTCGCGGTCAAGGGCATCTACTGGTCGCGCACCGGCGCCGACCCCCGTCGCCGCTTGATCCTGGCCAGTGCGGTGGAGCACCACGCCGTACTCGATGCGGTGCTCTGGCTGGTCGAGCACGAAGGCGCCGAGGTTCGCTGGCTGCCGGTCGACGAGCACGGCCGGGTGCGACCTGAACGGCTACGGGCGGCGCTCGACGAGCGTGCCGACGAGGTCGCGCTGGTCAGCGTCATGTGGGCCAACAACGAGGTCGGCACGGTGCAGCCGATCCTCGAGGTGGCGGAGATCGCTCACGAGTACGGCGTACCGGTGCACAGCGACGGCGTGCAGGCGGTCGGTGCGCTGCCGGTGGACTTCGGTGCCAGCGGCCTGGACGCGGTGACCGTGACCGGGCACAAGTTCGGCGGGCCGTTGGGGGCCGGTGCCCTGCTCCTCGGTCGCGGTGTCGGGTGCGTTCCACTGCTGCACGGCGGCGGACAGGAACGCGATGTGCGCTCCGGCACCCTCGGGACGCCGGCGATCGCCGGACTGGCAGCGGCGGCCGAGATCGCGGTGAAGCGGCAGCCGGAGCGCGCCGAGCAGGTCGCCGAACTGCAGGACGACCTGATCCGACGAGTGGTTGCGGCTGTGCCGGACGCCGTGCTGAACGGCGATCCTCAGCTCGGCATCGACCGCAGGCTGCCCGGCAACGTGCACTTCTCCTTTCCCGGCTGCGAGGGCGACTCGCTGCTGCTGCTGCTCGACGCCCGCGGCATCGAGTGCTCGACCGGCTCGGCCTGCTCGGCCGGCGTGGCCCGTCCCAGCCACGTGCTGCTCGCCATGGGCGCGGACGAGGAACGTGCCCGCGGGTCGCTGCGGTTCTCCTTCGGGCACAGCTCCACCGCGGCCGACGTAGATGCGCTGGTCGAGGCGATCGGTCCGGTGGTCGAGCGCGCCCGCCGCGCCGGTCCAGGCGGCGGCGCTCGGCGGGGGTGAGACCGATGCACGTCCTCGCTGCCATGTCCGGCGGGGTGGACTCCGCGGTGGCGGCCGCCCGGGCCGTTGACGAGGGCCACGACGTCACCGGCGTACACCTCGCCCTGTCCGCGGCTCCGCAGTCGCACCGCACCGGCGCGAGGGGCTGCTGCACGCTGGAGGACGCCCGCGACGCGCGGCGGGCAGCGGACGTGATCGGCATCCCGTTCTACGTCTGGGACCTGGCCGAGCGGTTCCGCGCCGACGTGATCGAGGACTTCGTGTCCGAGTACGCCACCGGCCGGACGCCCAACCCGTGCGTCCGCTGCAACGAGCGGATCAAGTTCGCTGCGGTGCTCGACAAGGCGGTGGCGCTGGGGTTCGACGCGGTCGTCACCGGCCATCACGCCCGGCTGGTCGACGGCGAGCTTTGGCGCAGCGTCGACCGAGGCAAGGACCAGTCCTACGTGCTCGGCGTACTGACGCCCGAGCAGCTGGCCAGGGCGCGGTTCCCGCTGGGCAGCTCCACGAAGGCGCAGGTGCGCGCCGAGGCGGCGCGCCGAGGGCTCGCGGTGGCGACCAAGAAGGACAGCTCGGACGTCTGTTTCATCGCTGACGGCGACATCGCGGGCTTCCTGTCCCGGCGGCTGGGACCCGCTCCGGGGCCCATCGTGGATGTCGACGGCGAGGTGGTCGGAGCGCATGGCGGGGCCTACGCCTTCACGGTCGGCCAGCGGCGGGGGCTGCGGCTGGGCCGGCCGGCGCCGGACGGCCGTCCGCGGTACGTGCTGGAGGTCGTACCGACCACGGGCACTGTGGTCGTTGGACCGGCCGAGGCTCTCGACGTACGCGAGGTCATCGGCAGTGCCGCCCGCTGGGCTCGGGGCCCAGCTGCGACCGCGTTCCACTGCCTGGCGCAGCTCCGGGCGCACGGGGCGCCGGTGCCGGCCACCGCCGAGGCCACCGGGAACGGCGTACGGGTGCGCCTGCACGAGCCGGTGCGTGGGGTGGCGCGTGGCCAGGCCGTGGTGCTCTACGACGGCGATCGGGTGATCGGCTCCGCGACGGTCGACGCGACGGCCTAGCGTGCGCGGCCGGGCCGGCCTCGCGACGCCGTGCTCCGATGTGGTGCCGTTTCGCGGTGTCATCACACCGTTCTCGCGCTCATCCCACCCAGCCGCCGAGCCGCAGCGCCGTGTGCACGAGATCTCCCACTTGCATCGAGCGGTGTCGTACGGCGTACGCCGGGAACTTCAGCAACCGCGCGTCGTCCGTCAGCTCCAGGGCGTTCTCCCGGTCGAAACCCGCCCACCACTGCTGGACCTCGCGGTGGGCGCCACCGTCGATCTCGACTCGGGTGCGGTATCGCTCCCACGCGACATCGAGGTAGCGCCGGCGGCCGTTGCCGTCCCGGCGCGGGACCTGGTGAGAGGGCGGCGGCAGGCCGCGCCGGTGGACCAGTCGGGCGAACTCCCGCTCCGGCAGCGAGTGCAGGCCGCCGACCGCATCGCCGAGCACCTCGCCCAGAAAGCCACGTCGACGCAGCTTGGGAAGCCGGTCCAGGGTCGCCCGCAGCCGATCCGGTCGGGTCAGTCCCTGCTGCACGGAGGCGAGCACGAGTGCTGCAGCACGGTCCAACGACCGCGTCACAGCGGCCGCATCGAGCACCGAGCGCTCGATCGAGGTGCGAGGCGGAGTCCGTCCCAGCGCGAGGTCCCCAGCCACTCGCCTCGAGTGCCGGACGACCACTCCATCCGCTCGCGGCGGATGCGTGTGAGCTGGGACCACGACGTGGATGCCCGGGTGCTCGTAGCCCTTCAGGCCACCCAGGGCGGCCGCGGTCTCACGGCCCAGGGCCGTGCCGGGGCCGCAGTGCAGCACCGCCGCCCAGTGCCGTTGCTCCATCGTCAGCGGGCCCGAGTGCGCGACCAGCACCCTCGGGTACCGCCGTTGCCATCGTCCTGACCGCACCCGCCAGCGGACGGCATCCCTGGTCAGAAGGCGGACCGCCTGTGCCACGGTGAGAACGCCGGCCTGCCGGGCAACCAGTTCCGACAACGAGCCCGAAGGTTCCATGGCGCGCCACGCTGCCGCCTCCCGCCGGGGTGCGAAATGGCCGGGAGTCGGCCTGTGGAGCGGGGACGCACCTGGGGGCAGCCGGATGTGGTGCCGTTTCGCGGTGGCATGACACCCGGAAAAGGCACCACATCGCGGGCGGTGAGCGCTCACTAGGCTCCGTCGTATGGACAGCAGCACCCCACCATGGCCGGCCGGGGCGGCCACCGGCGTGGGGTCGCTTCCTGGCACCGACCCCGGCGAGGCGGCCCGGCTGGTGTTCGGCGAGCTGCCGGACCTGCCGCACCTGGTCGAGCTGCCGGCCCGGGGTCCCGGTGCGGACCTGCTCGGCCGTGGCGCCGCCCTGCTCGCCGAGCTCTACGTCGACCTGCAGCCGGCCGGCTGGCGGCTGGTGCCGCGCCCCGGCGCGGACTTCCGGCGGGCAACGGACCTGCTCCAGCGCGACCTCGACGCGCTCGCGGCTGCCGCCGAGGGGTACAACGGCGCGCTCAAGCTCCAGGTCGCCGGCCCGTGGACGCTGGCGGCGGGTCTCGAGCTGCAGCGCGGGGACAAGGCGCTCTCCGATCCGGGCGCGGTGCGGGACATCGCCGCGGCGCTGGCCGAAGGGGCGGCCGCTCACGTCGTCGACGTGGCCCGGCGAGTGCCCGGTGCCAGCCTTTCGCTGCAGCTGGACGAGCCGTCGCTGCCCGCCGTGCTGACCGGTGAGGTGCCGACCGCCAGCGGCTTCGGCACGTTGCGGACGGTGGACCTGCCGAGCGCCCTCGATCGGTTGCGCACGGTGCTGGGCGCCGTCGAGGCGGCCGGCGCGCTGCCCCTGGTGCACTGCTGCGCCGCCGCCCCTCCGGTCGGGCTGCTGGTGGACGCCGGTGCCCGTGCGCTCTCGATCGACGCGACCCGGCTGACCCCTGCCGACGACGACGCGCTGGGATCAGCGGTGGAGCGCGGCGTAGCGCTGTTCCTGGGGTCCGTCCGTTCCACCGATGCGGAACTGTCCGACGTCGGTCCTACGGTCGCTCCTGTCCAGTCGTTGTGGCGGCGCCTGGGCTTCGCCCCGGAGCGGCTGGCCGGCGCGGTCGTCGTCACGCCGACCTGCGGGCTGGCAGGTGCGACGCCGGCCTACGCCAGGGCGGTGCTGCGCCGATGCCGCGAGGCGGGCGCGCGGCTGGTGGAGGCGCCGGAGGGAGCGAGGTGACCAGCACGTCCCGGTCGGTCGAGGGCGTGCCGGCTGACGTGCTCCAGCGGCACGCCGCCGGGTGCCGTGACGTCGACGAGCACGCCTACCGCTACCACGTGCTCGATGCGCCGACGATCAGTGACGGCGAGTACGACGTGCTGATCGGCGAGCTGACTGCCCTGGAGGAGCGCTACCCGAGCCTGCGTACGCCGGACTCGCCGACCCAGAAGCTCGCCGGCGGCTACTCCACGTCCTTCACGCCGGTCGGGCACCTCGAGCGGCTGATGAGCCTCGACAACGTCTTCACCGACGAGGAGCTCGCGGCGTGGGCACGACGAGCGGTGCGGGAGGTGGGCACGGAGGCGTCTTACCTGTGCGAGCCCAAGATCGACGGGCTGGCCGTGGCGCTGGTGTACGAGGACGGCCGGCTGGTGCGCGGCGCCACCCGAGGCGACGGCCGCACCGGCGAGGACATCACTCCCAACCTGCGCACCCTCGACGACGTGCCGGCCCGGCTGACCGGGTCCGGCCCGCCTCAGCTGCTGGAGGTCCGCGGCGAGGTCTACTTCCCGGTGGCTGCCTTCGCGGAGCTCAACGCCGGACTGGTCGCGGCGGGCAAGGCACCGTTCGCCAACCCGCGCAACGCCGCCGCCGGCTCGCTGCGGCAGAAGGACCCGCGGGTCACCGCGTCACGACCGCTGCGGATGATCCTGCACGGCCTAGGGGCCCGCCGCGGCTTCGACGTCGAGCGACAGTCCGCGGCGTACGCCGAGCTGGCCGGGCTCGGCCTGCCGGTCAGCAGCCGCTACCAGGTCAAGGACGACCTCGACGGGGTCGCGGCCTACGTGGGCTACTACGGGGAGCACCGGCACGACGTCGAGCACGAGATCGACGGGGTGGTCGTCAAGATCGACCAGATCTCGCTGCAGCGCCGGCTCGGCTCCACCTCGAAGGCACCGCGGTGGGCGACGGCGTTCAAGTACCCGCCGGAGGAGGTGACCACCAAGCTCCGCGACATCTCGGTCAACGTGGGGCGGACGGGGCGCGTGACACCGTTCGGCTACCTGGAGCCGGTCCGCGTGTCCGGGTCCACCGTCGGAGTCGCCACCCTGCACAACGCCGACGAGGTTCGGCGCAAGGGCGTGCTCATCGGCGACACCGTCGTCGTACGCAAGGCCGGTGACGTGATCCCGGAGATCGTCGGCCCGGTGGTCGCGCTGCGCCAGGGCACCGAGCGCGAGTTCGCCATGCCGGCCGAGTGCCCCGAGTGCGGCACGACGCTGGTCCGGCCGGAGGGCGAGGTAGATGTCCGCTGCCCCAACACGGTGTCCTGCCCGGCGCAGCGTCGAGAGTCGATCTTCCACTTCGCCGGCCGGGGTGCGCTCGACATCGACGGGCTCGGCTACGAGACCGGGATCGCGCTGATCGAGCGGGGCGCCGTGCGCGATGTCGGCGACCTCTTCTCGCTCGAAGTGGCGTCCTTCGCGGGCCTGGAGGGGTTCGGCGAGAAGAAGACGACCAAGATCCTGGACGGCATAGAGGCGGCCAGGCAGCGGCCCATCTGGCGGCTGCTGGTGGGTCTGTCCATCCGCCACGTCGGTCCGACCGCCGCGCAGGCCCTGGGCCGGGAGTTCCGGTCGATCGACGCGATCGCGGCGGCAACACCGGCTGAGCTGGCAACCGTCGACGGCGTCGGACCGACGGTGGCGCAGGCGGTGGCCGAGTGGTTCGCCGACGAGCGGCACCGCGACATCGTCGAGCGGATCCGTGCCGGTGGGGCCTCGATGGCCGACGCGACGGCGCGGCAAGGCCCAAGACCGCTGGACGGCGTGTCGGTGGTGATCACCGGGGCCTTGACCGGCTACAGCCGCGACTCGGCGATCGAGGCGGTACAGCACCGCGGCGGCAAGGTCAGCGGTTCGGTCAGCAAGAAGACCTCCTTCGTCGTCGTGGGCGACTCGCCCGGGACGAAGTACGACCGCGCCGTTGCGCTCGGCGTACCGGTGCTCGACGAAGCCGGGCTGGCGGTCCTGCTGGGTGACGGCCCGCAGGCCGCCGCGGCCCTGCCGCCGCCCCCAGCCTGACCACCCCGGCAGCCGCGGCGGGCCGCCCGCTCAAGCGTTGCCGCTCGCCGTTCGATGCACTCAACGAACCACGACTGGTGGCTTCAGCCTGTCCGGAGGTGAGGCGCGGTGCCGAGCGACGCCTCACGAAACGTCGCCCCGCCGAGCAAGCTGCGCCCGTTCTGGGCCTTTCTCACCGGCACGACGGTCCTCGGCGCCGTCGTGGTCGCCACCTCCGTGGCCACCCTGTCGGCGGCGGACTTCGTCGCCATGGGGTCCGCCTTCTGGATCGTCGCGGCGCTGCTCGTGCTCGGCGAGCTGCGGCCGCTGATCACGGCCGGCAAGAGCGACCCGGACGGCGTCACGATCTCCACCGCCTTTGTCTTCGCCCTGCTGTTGCACTGGGGGCTGGCGCCGGCGCTGCTGATGCAGGCGATCGGGACGCTGGTGGCCGACGTGGCCAACCGGAAGGCGTGGTGGCGCACCAGCTTCAACATCGCCCAGTACGCCCTGAGCTTCGGTGCGGCGTACGCCGCTTTCGCATTGGTCGACCAGGCACCGACGCCGCAGCACGCGCTGAGCATCACCGGCAGCGACCTGCCGGCGACGGCGCTCGCCGCGGCGGTCTACTTCGTCGTCAACGACGGCCTGGTCGCCCTCGCCATCGCGCTCAAGGAGCGGATCTCCTGGCGGGAGGCTGTCCTGGACGACTTCTCCTACCAGGCCGTCACCACCGGCGCCTTGCTGGCACTCTCGCCCCTCGTGGTGGTGGCGATGGAGCGCAGCGTCTTCCTGATCCCGTTGCTGCTACTGCCGCTGTTCGCCGTCTACGCGACGGCGTCGGTCTCGGTCGAGAAGGAGTACCAGGCACTGCACGACGCCTTGACCGGGTTGCCCAACCGCAAGCTGCTGCTGCAGCGCGCTCGGGAGGCGCTGGAGGAGGCGCGCCGATCCGGCGAGCCGGTCGGCCTGTGCCTGCTCGACCTGGACCGGTTCAAGGAGGTGAACGACACCCTTGGCCACCATGTCGGGGACCAGCTGCTGCAGCTCGTCGGCCGGCGCCTCGAGCAGGTGCTGCGGCCCGGGGACACGGTGGCCCGCCTCGGCGGCGACGAGTTCGCCGTCCTGCTGCCGGAGATCGGGGACCAGGACAGTGCCGTCGAGGTCGCCGGCAGGATGCGCTCGGCGCTGACCGAGTCGTTCCGGCTGGAGGGGATGTCCTTCGACCTCGAGGCGAGCATCGGCGTGGCGGTGCACCCGATACACGCGGACGACTTCGAGACCCTGATGCAGCGGGCCGACGTGGCGATGTACCAGGCGAAGGAGACCCGTACCGGTATCGAGTCCTACGCCGCCGAGAAGGACCGCAACTCCACCGCGCGTCTTGCCCTTCTGGGCGAGCTGCGCCGGGCCCTCGAGGAGGATGAGCTCGAGCTGCACTACCAGCCGCAGGCCCGGCTCGACACCGGCGCGGTCGTCGGCGTGGAGGCGCTGGTGCGCTGGCGGCACCCGCAGCGGGGGCTGATCTACCCGGACGAGTTCGTGCCCCTGGCCGAGCAGTCGGGCCTGATGCGGCTGCTCACGCAATGGGTCGTCGACGCTGCGCTCATGCAGGCGGCGGAGTGGCGGCGGCGTCGGCTGCGGGTGCACATCGCGGTGAACGTGTCGGTGCGCGACCTGCACGACGTGGCCTTCGCCGACTACGTCCAGGGCCGCCTGGACCACTACGACGTGCCGGCTCGGTCCCTGCAGCTGGAGATCACCGAAGGTGTGCTGATGTCGGATCCCACCCGGGCGGCAGCAACGCTGCGGAGCCTGGCCGTCCTGGGGCTCGAGCTCAGCCTGGACGACTTCGGCACCGGATACTCCTCGCTCGTGCATCTCAAGCGCCTACCGGTCCGCGAGATCAAGATCGACCGGTCCTTCGTCCAGCGCATGGACGTCAACGAGGAGGACGCGGCGATCGTCCGCTCGATCATCGACCTGGGCGGCGCGCTCGGGTTGCGCGTCGTCGCGGAGGGCGTGGAGACCGTCGACGCCTGGAACGCCCTGGCCGAGCTCGGCTGTGACCTGGCCCAGGGCTATTACCTCGGGAAGCCGATGCCGGCGGTGGAGATGACCGACCTGCTCGAGCGGTCGCTCCCGATAAGGCCGCTGCTCGACGTCGTCAACCAGTAGGGGGGAACGGGCTCGCAGCGCGACGGCGGCGCGACACTAGACTTCCAGGGGATCACCTCGTCCTCGTACCGACCCCTCGTCCTCCGCCCGGAGCGTCCCCGCATGCCGTCCGTTCGCCGCTCCGACGTCGCCTCGCTGGCGCGGCTGGCCCGGCTGGCGCTGACCGACGCCGAGCTCGATGCGCTCGCGTCCGAGCTCGACGGGATCCTGGCTGCCGTGGCGCGGGTCGGCGAGGTGGCCGCAGAGTCGGTCCCGCCGACGTCGCACTCCGTGCCGTTGACCAACGTCTTCCGCCCGGACGAGGTCGCGCCCTGCCTCGAGGCGGCCGATGTGCTCGCCGCCGCACCGGCCGCCCACGAGGGCCGGTTCCGGGTGCCGCGGATCCTGGACGAGCTGTGACCGACCTCACCAGGCTCTCGGCCGCTGACCTCGGTGGAGTCATCGCGCGCGGCGAGGCGTCGGCGGTGGAGGCGACCTCGGCCCACCTCGACCGGATCGCAGCGGTCGACGACAGGCTGCACGCCTTCCTGCATGTGTCGGCAGAGCGGGCGTTGGGCTGCGCGCGCTCGGTGGACGCGCGCCGAGCGGCGGGGGAGCGCCTCGGCCCGCTGGCAGGCGTACCGCTGGCCCTCAAGGACGTGTTCGTGCAGCGCGGCGTCCCGACGACCTGCGGCTCGCGGATACTCGACGGCTGGCGACCGCCGTACGACGCGACCGTCGTACGGCGGCTCGAGGGCGCCGGCGTGGTGGTCCTCGGCAAGACCAACATGGACGAGTTTGCGATGGGTTCCTCCACCGAGAACTCGGCGTACGGCCCGACGTTCAACCCGTGGGCCCTCGATCGGGTGCCGGGCGGATCCAGCGGCGGGTCGGCGGCGGCGGTCGCGGCCTTCGAGGCGCCGCTGGGCATCGGCACCGACACCGGCGGCTCGATCCGGCAACCCGCGGCGGTGTGCGGGCTGGTCGGGGCGAAGCCGACGTACGGCGGGGTGTCCCGCTACGGCCTGGTGGCGTTCTCCTCCTCGCTGGACCAGGCCGGCCCGCTCACCCGCACGGTCCTCGACGCGGCGCTGCTGCACGAGGTGATCGGCGGCCACGACCCGTTGGACTCCACCTCGATCGACGCGCCGGTGCCGGCCCTGTCCGCCGCCGTCGGCCAGGGCGTCGACGGTCTGCGGATCGGGGTGGTCAGGGAGTTCACCGGCGACGGCTATGCACCGGGGGTCCGGTCGCGCTTCGCCGAGGCGGTCGCGGTCCTGGAGTCGCTCGGCGCGGAGGTGGTCGAGGTCTCCTGCCCGCACTTCGACTACGCGCTGCCGGCGTACTACCTGATCGCGCCCAGTGAGTGCTCGTCGAACCTGGCCCGCTTCGACGGGATGCGCTACGGGCTCCGGCAGGGCGACGACGGCACTGCTTCGGTGGAGGAGGTCATGGCGGCGACCCGGGCGGCCGGCTTCGGCGCGGAGGTCAAGCGCCGCATCATTCTCGGCACCTACGCGCTGTCCAGCGGCTACTACGACGCCTACTACGGGCAGGCGCAGAAGGTCCGCACGTTGATCATCCGCGACTTCGACGCGGCGTTCGAGTCGGTCGACGTACTCGTCTCGCCGACGACGCCGACCACGGCGTTCCGGATCGGTGAGCGAGCCGACGACCCGCTGGCGATGTACCTCGCGGACCTGTGCACGATCCCCTCCGACCTGTCCGGCGGGGCGGCGCTGTCGGTGCCGTGCGGCCTGGCGCCCGAGGACGGGCTGCCGGTGGGGTTCCAGGTGATGGCGCCGGCAATGGCAGACGAGCGCATGTACCGGGTGGCCGGCGCGCTCGAGGCCGAGCTCGACGGGCGCCGCGGCCACCCGCTGCTCGAGGAAGCTCCGGCGCTGTGACGGCGTACGACGAGGCGCTGGCCCGCTGGCAGCCGGTGATCGGGCTGGAGACCCACGTCGAGTTGTCGACGCGGTCGAAGCTCTTCTGTGGCTGCCCGACCGCCTTCGGCGCGCCGCCGAACACCCAGACCTGCCCCACCTGCCTCGGCCTGCCCGGCTCCCTGCCCGTGGTCAACGAGGCGGCGGTCCGCTTCACGGCCACGATCGGCCTGGCCCTGAACTGCTCCGTCGCCGAGTGGTGCCGCTTCGCGCGGAAGAACTACTTCTATCCGGACATGCCGAAGGACTACCAGATCTCGCAGTACGACGAGCCGCTGTGCGTCAACGGCTGGCTGGACATCGAGGTCGAGAGCCAGAGCGTGCGGGTCGGCATCGAGCGGGTGCACCTCGAGGAGGACACCGGCAAGTCCCTGCACGTCGGTGGCGCGACCGGCCGCATCCACGGTGCCAGCCACTCCCTGGTGGACTACAACCGGGCCGGCATCCCGCTGGTCGAGATCGTGACCCGGCCGGACATCCGTTCGGCCGAGGCTGCTCGTGCCTACGTCACGCAGCTGCGCGAGCTGCTGCGCGGGCTCGGCGTCTCCGACGTACGGATGGAGCAGGGCTCGCTGCGCTGCGACGTGAACGTCTCGCTGATGCCGGTGGACGCGACGGCGTACGGCACCCGCTCCGAGAGCAAGAACGTCAACTCGCTGCGCTCGGTGGAGCGGGCGGTGCGCTTCGAGGTGGAACGGCAGGCGGCACTCCTCGAGGCGGGGGAGCGGGTCGTGCAGGAGACCCGGCACTTCCACGAGGACTCCGGTACGACGACCTCGGGGCGGAGCAAGGAGCAGGCCGAGGACTACCGCTACTTCCCCGAGCCGGACCTGGTGCCGCTGGCGCCGGCCCGGAACTGGGTGGAGCGGCTGCGGGCGGAGCTTCCCGAGCCGCCGGCGGTCGTGCGGCACCGGCTGGCCGAGGCGCTGGGTGCCGGGGTCGACGACCTCGCGGCGATGAGCAACGCCGGCGTGCTGGACCTGGTAGCCGCAACGGCCGCCGCCGGGGCGCCCGCCGCGGAGGCCCGCAACTGGTGGCTCGGCGAGCTCGCTCGCCGCGCCAACGAAGCCGGCGTCGAGCCGGCCGAGCTGCCCATCACGCCCGACCAGGTGGCCCGGGTGATCAGGCTGGTCGCCGACGCCACGGTGACCAACAAGCTGGCCCGCGAGGTGGTGGACGGCGTACTGGCCGGTGAGGGCTCACCCGACGACGTCGTGCGAGAGCGCGGGCTGCGCGTCGTACGGGACGACTTCGCCCTCGGTAGGGCGGTGGACGATGCGATCGCCGGTGCCCCGGACGTGGCCGAGAAGATCCGGTCCGGCAAGGTGGCTGCGGTCGGCGCGCTGGTCGGTGCCGTCATGAAGTCGACCCGCGGCTCTGCCGATGCGGCCCGGGCGCGCGAGCTCATCCTGGAGCGGCTCGGCGTCGGCTGAGCACGCCGGGTCAGGCCGGGATCAGCGGGATGCGCACGATCCGGTCGTCGCCGGCGACCGGGTCGCCGCGGCCGTCCCGGTTGCTGGTGAGCACCCAGAGCGAGCCGTCCGGCGCCAGCGCGACGTGGCGTAGCCGGCCGAAGTCGCCGACGAAGAGCGGCTGGGGCCGCCCGAGCCCGCCACGGCCGTCGAGCGGGATGCGCCAGAGCCGCTCACCCTTGAGCGCCGCGACGTAGAGGGAGCCGCCCGCGATGGCGGCGCCGCTGGGGGAGGCCTCGTCGGTCGACCAGGTGACCAGCGGATCACGGAAGGCCGGCGGGCCGCCGGCACCCTCGACCTGCGGCCAGCCGTAGTTGCCGCCGGCGACGATGCGGTTGACCTCGTCGAAGCGGTTCTGGCCGAACTCGCTGGCGAACAGCCGGCCCGCCGGGTCGAAGGCGAGCCCCTGCACGTTGCGGTGCCCCCGGCTGAAGACCAGCGAGCCGGGCACCGGGTTGTCGGCCGGCGGCTTGCCCTCGGGCGTCATCCGCAGCACCTTGCCGCCGAGCGAGCCCAGGTCTTGCGACCGGCCGCGCTCCGAGGCGTCACCGGTCCCGGCGTAGAGCATGCCGTCCGGGCCGAAGACCAGCCGGCCGCCGTTGTGGATGCCGGAGACGGGGATGCCGCTGACCAGCACCTGTTGGGGCCCCGGTCGGTCGCCGTCGAGCGGGAACCGCACGATCCGGTTGTCCCTGGCGGAGGTGTAGTAGGCGTAGACCAGCCGGTCGGTGTCGAAGCTTGCCCGTACGGCGAGACCGAGCAGACCTCCTTCGCCGCTCGCGTCCACGCCCGGGACCGTGCCGAGCACCTGCACCGATCCATCCCGGCGTACGCGGAGCAGCCGCGCGCTGTCGCGCTCGCTGACCAGCGCGTCCCCACCCGGCAGGAAGGCCAGCCCCCAGGGGGCCGCCAGCCCGCGGACGAAGGCTTGCGGCGTGCCGGGGCGCAGGGTCGGGGTCGCCGTGGAGGTACTGGGGCTCGGGCCGGCCGGCCCGGCGCTGGGTGAGGTGGCGCTGGGGCTCGAGCTCGGCGGGAGCGGGGCGGCCCGCCCAGGCGGATCGCCGTTGCCGTCGTTCGAGCAGCCGACGGCGAGCACCGCGGTCGCCACGAGGGCCGCGCCGACCCGGACGGAACGGGACATGCCCAGCGCAACGCCTTGCTGCCCCGCGGCGTTCCGTCGCCCGTGGCACGATCGCCGCCGTGGCTGGCTCGAGGCGTGTGGTCATCCTGGTTCCGCACCGCCAAGGCGCGGCGCTCATGGGTCCGCTGCCCGACGGCGTGCACGTCGAGGTCTGGAACGGCAGCGGCGAGCTTCCGGGCGACGCCGCCGAGGTCGAGTTCCTCGTGCCGCCGTTCCTCGACGGCGCCGACCGGAGTGAGCTGCTCGCCCGCCTCCCCGCGCTGCGGGTGATCCAGACGTTGACCGCGGGAGTCGACTCGCTGGTCGACTCGGTGCCCGAGGGTGTGACGCTGTGCGACGCGCGCGGCGTCCACGACCTCAGTACGGCGGAGTGGGCGGTGACCGCGATCTTGGCCGCCATCCATGACTTCCCGCGGTTCGCCCGCGCGCAGGCGGTCGGGGAGTGGGTGGAGGGGTTCACCGACGTCCTCGGCGGCAAGCGGGTCCTCATCGTCGGCTACGGATCCATCGGCGCAGCGATCGAGCGCCGGCTGTCGGGGTTCGAGGTGGAGGTCACCCGGGTGGCCCGCCGTGCGCGTGCGGGCGTGGCTGCCGTCGAGGAGCTGCCCGACCTGCTGACCCGGGCCGACGTGGTGGTGCTCGTCGTGCCGTTCACCCCGGCCACCCGCGGGTTGGTCGACACCGACTTCCTGCGCCGGATGCCCGCCGGCGCCCTGCTGGTCAACGCCAGCCGTGGGCCCGTCGTCGACACCGACGCGCTGCTGGCCGAGCTCGCCGCCGGCCGGCTCACGGCGGCCCTGGACGTCACCGACCCGGAGCCGCTGCCGGCGGGACACCCGCTCTGGACGGCGCCCGGCCTGCTGCTCACTCCGCACGTCGCCGGTTCCACCACGGCGTTCAAGCCGCGCGCCTACCGCCTGGTCCGCGAGCAGCTCGAGCGCTACGTCGCGGGCGAGCAGCTGGAAAACGTCGTCACCGAGGGGTACTGAATGCACGCGAACACGGCGACCCGCGCGGTGGTGCTCGTCGCCGAGGAGCTCTCGGCGGCCGGCCTCGAGCTGCTGGCCGCCGACTTCGACGTACGGCGGGTGGACGGCACCGACCGGCCCGCGCTGCTGGCCGCGATGGCCGACGCCGACGCGGTGGTCGTGCGCAGCGCCACCAAGGTCGACGCCGAGGCGCTGGCCGCCGCTTCCCGGCTGCGGGTGGTGGCCCGGGCCGGCATCGGGCTGGACAACGTCGACGTCGCCGCCGCCACCAGCGCCGGCGTACTGGTCGTCAACGCTCCCACCGCCAACATCGTGAGCGCCGCCGAGCACGCCATCGCGCTGCTGCTCGCCTGCGCCCGCAACGTCGCCGCGGCCGATGCCGCACTGAGAGGCGGCGTGTGGGCGCGGTCCAGGTTCACCGGCGTGGAGCTGGCCGACAAGGTGGTCGGCATCGTCGGGCTCGGCCGGATCGGCGTACTCGTGGCGCAGCGGCTGGCGGCCTTCGACGTGACCCTGCTCGGCTACGACCCCTACGTCCCCCCTGCCCGGGCCGTCGAGGTCGGCGCCCGGCTGGTCTCCCTCGACGAGCTCCTTCGTGAGAGCGACTTCATCACGATCCACCTGCCCAAGACGCCGGAGACCGTGGGTCTGATCGGCGAGCGCGAGCTCGCCGTGGTCAAGCCCGGCGTGCGCATCGTCAACGCCGCCCGCGGTGGGCTGGTGGACGAGCTCGCACTGGCCGAGGCCATCGCCAGCGGCCGGGTGGCCGGCGCCGGCGTGGACGTGTTCGAGACCGAGCCCACGACCGAGAGCCCGCTGTTCGATCTGGACTCCGTGGTCGTGACCCCGCATCTCGGCGCCAGCACCACCGAGGCGCAGGACAAGGCCGGTACGGCGGTGGCGCGGTCGGTGCGGCTGGCGCTGCGCGGCGAGTTCGTGCCGGACGCGGTCAACGTGCAGGCGGGTGGCGTGGTCGCCGAGGAGGTCCGGCCGATGCTCCCGCTGGCCGAGAAGCTCGGGCGACTCGTGACCGCCCTCGCCGGAGGCCTGCCGTCGAGCCTGGGCGTCGAGGTGCGCGGCGAGCTGTCGGCGTACGACGTCAGCGTGCTGAGGCTGGCAGCCCTGCGCGGGCTGTTCACCGATGTGGTCGAGGGAGCGGTGACCTACGTCAACGCACCGCTGCTCGCCGCCGAGCGCGGAGTGCAGGCGCGGCTCACGACCGCGGCGCACAGCCCGGACTACCGCAGCGTGCTGACTGTGCGCGGCGCGCTGGCCGACGGTGGGCAGGTGACCGTCTCGGGGACGCTCACCGGCCCGCGGTCGACCGAGAAGCTGACGGAGGTCAACGGCTTCGACGTCGAGCTGGATCCGGCCCGGCACCTGGCCTTCCTGCGCTACCACGACCGGCCCGGGGTCGTCGGTGCGGTCGGCCAGGTCCTCGGCGCTGCCGACATCAACATCGCCAGCATGCAGGTGGCCCGACGATCCCAGGGCGGCGAGGCCCTCATGGTGATCACGGTCGACACCGCCTTGCCGGCCGGTGCCTTGGCGGAGATCGTCGGGCGAGTCGGGGCGTCCTCCGGCCGTACGGTGGACCTGTCCGACGGCTGACCGCCCGGCCGATCGATGTGGTGCAATCGTGCTCGAGGACCGCGACCGAGGAGCAAGCCGTGCCGATCACGCCGACCGAGAAGATCTGGATGAACGGCGAGTTCGTCGCCTGGGACGACGCCAACGTGCACTTCCTCAACCCGACGCTGCATTACGGCTGGGGCGTCTTCGAGGGCATCCGGGCGTATGAGACGCCACGGGGCCCGGCCGTCTTCCGGCTCACCGACCACATCGCCCGGCTGTTCCGCTCGGCGAAGGTCTACCTGATGACGCCGGACTTCACCGAGGAGCAGATCGTCGAGGCCGCCAAGGAGACGGTCGCGGTCAACAACGTCGAGGCGTGCTACATCCGCCCGCTGATCTACCTCGGGTACGGCGAGATGGGGCTCAACCCGCTGCCCTCGCACGTCGAGATCTCGATCGCCGTCTGGCCGTGGGGCGCCTATCTCGGCGAGGAGGCCATCGAGAACGGCTGCCGCGCGGTGGTCAGCTCCTGGAAGCGCAACGACATGAACATGATCCCGCCCGCGGCCAAGGCCTCCGGCCAGTACCTCAACTCCTCGCTCGCCAAGGTCGCCGCGGTCAAGGCCGGGTACGACGAGGCGATCCTGACCGGTGCGAACGGCCACATCGCCGACGGCTCCGGCGAGAACGTCTTTCTCGTGAAGAACAACCGGGTGATCACCCCGCCGCTGACCGACGGACCGCTCGGCGGGATCACCCGCGCCTCGGTCATGCAGATCGCCACCGACGAGGGCTACGAGGTGGTCGAGGAGCACGTCGTACGCACCGACCTCTACCTCGCCGACGAGGCGTTCTTCACCGGTACGGCGGCCGAGATCGTCCCGATCATCGAGGTCGACGACCGACCGATCGCTGACGGCAAGCCCGGCCCGGTCACCCGGCACGTCGCGGAGCTGTTCCGCGCGGCTACCCACGGCGAGCTCGACCGCTACAAGGACTGGGCAGAGTACGTCCGCGACTGAGCCGCTGGGGCTGCTGCCTTGGCGACGTTCGACTGAGCGACGACTCCACCGCTAGACCCGTCGCTGTAAGTGCAGCAGGTACGCCCTGCGGTCCAGCGGGTCGGCGTCCGTCCGTGGTCGGGTCGGCGCACTGCCCTGGGCCGGTTGGTAGCGGTCGAACACGGACTCCAGCGCGCCCTCGCCGCTCGTCAGCGTCGGAAGCCGCTGCCGCAGACTGTGCACCCGAGCCGCCGGGATCGTCCCTTCCAGCAGGTACGTCGTGCCGTGCGCTGTCGGCGGGTGCGGTACTGCGCGCAGCTGAGCGAGGACGGGCAGTACCGCCCCGTAGGTCGCCGCCGGGATCTCGAGCGTGAAGCGGTGCACCGGCTCGTACACCGTGGTGCCGGCCTGCTGCAGCGCGCTCATGAGGACCAGCGGCGTCAGGCCGCGGAAGTCTCCGGCCGTGCTGGACATGCTCTTGTCGAAGGTGCCGTGCGCGTGGCTCTGCCGCGCCCAGTACCCGGAATGCGTCAGGGTGACCATGCAGTCGGTGACCCGCCAGCCGGCGAGCCCCTGCTGCAGCGTCGTGTGCACGGTCTCCTCGACCGCCCTCATGAACGCGTACGGCATCGACCCGAGCTCGACGCCGAGGCGGAACTGCACGCCCGTACCGGTAGGAGCCGGGTCAACGCGCAGCCCGACGGTGGCGAGAAAAGGGTTGGGGTCAGTTCCGATCGTCTCGACGGCAGCGCCGGTCCCGGTCGGGCGCTCGATGCAGATCGTGGTGGTCTCCCGGAAGGTGACGTCGATGCCGAGCTCGTCGGCCAGCGTCGCCTGGAGGACCTCCTTCTGCACCTCGCCGTAGAGCGAGACGGCGATCTCTCCGCGGATCTCGTCCGAACGCAGCGCGATCAACGGGTCCTGTTCTGCGAGCTGCGCGAGCGCGATGTGCAGCGCGCCCTTGTCGGCGGGTCGGACGGGTACGACGACCGTCTCCAGGCTCGGCGGTGCGATGTGGTCCATGCCCCCGGCGGGCGTCGGTGGCGACAGGCCGATGGCGTCGCCGATCTGCACGCCGTCAAGCCCCCGGACCTGGGCGATCTGCCCGGCGATGACGGTCGTACGGCGCACGGCCGTGCCACGGTCGAAGACGCTGATCCCGGTGACCTTCTCGTCGCCCCCGCGCACCTGCAGCCGGTTCCGGACGTGCAGCGAGCCCGAGAACATCCGGACGTACGCGATCTTCTCGCCGATGCGGCCACGGTCCACCTTGAAGACCGTGCCTGAGAGCGGGCCGTCGACGTCACCCTCGCTGGCGGGCAGCAGTCTCGCGATCCCGGCCATCAGCGCGTCCAGTCCGGCGCCGGTGATCGCCGAGCCGAAGAACACGGGGTGCACGCGCCCCCGCCCGGTCATGGCGGCGAGCTCGTCGAGAAGCCGGCGGTAGGAAACCGCCGCCTCGTTCTGGACGTATGCGGCGAGGAACGCGTCATCGCCCTCGGCAAGCAGGTCGACCAGCCGAGACGTGAAGCTGGTGTCGGTCGGGCCGTACGGCGAGAAGGCCGCGCCGCGGGTGCCGAGCCTGCTGACCGAACCCATCGCGACGAGGGCGGGGGTCAACCGCTCGGAGATGCTCCGCAGCACGCCGTCGTACCGCGCGCCCCTGCGGTCGATCTTGTTCACGAAGGGTGATGTTGCCGACACCCGCGCCGCCGTTGTTCAGGACGTAGACGAGACTCCGGCGCACCGTGACGCTGTAGGGCTCATCGCCGCCAGAGGGGACGACGTCAACCAGTCGCAGCCCACCACTGACGACGCGGAAGACCGACAGGTCAGCACTGCCGACGTTCACCACGAACCGGTGACGTCCGTCCTCGCTGAGCGTCACCGAGCCCTGAGATGACAGCCGGATCTCGCCGGTGCCACGACCGCCGGTGTCGAAGCGGCCCAACAGCCGCAGCCCGCCGTTCGCTCCCCGGGAGTAGGCGATCACTCGATTGGCGTCCGCTGCATTGGTCATGGCCAGTTTTCTTGCCCGGCTGAGGGCAACCCGCGACAGGGGCGGGGCGTCTACAACCGACGCCACCGCCCCTGTCGGTCGGTCAGTGGCCGAAGCCGTGCGCGTCGAGCCAGCTCGAAACCTTCTGCGCGAACTCGGGGGCGGTCCGCTCGAGCGTCACACCGTGGCTGGTGGCGCCGATGGTCTTCAGCGTGACGTCGTTGCTGCGTGTGAAGAGTTGAGCCTGACGGGGTCCGGCCGGCGGCGGGAAGAGCGCGTCCTGCTGACCGATGATCACCAGCACCGGCACCTGGATGCGGTCGGCGAACCGGACGTTGGTGCGAGCTGCCGGCCCGAAGCTGGCCGTGTCGCCGCACGGGTTGCGGTTGCGCAGCTCGGTCGACACGTCGATGGTCTCGCGGTCGGCGTTGACGAAGAAGGCGTTGCGGAATGCGGTCACCGTCGGGGCGAAGAAGGCGTAACCGCCCGGGGCGGAACCCTCGGTCGACTGGCCACCGGTTCGGCAGATCCTGGCGTTGTAGGCCGCTGCCTTCTTTGCCGCGGCCGAAATGACCTGGTCGGAGTAGGAAGCGAGAATGATGCCGTCGACGTTGTTGAAGCTGTACGCCGTCAGCTCGGCGATCAGGCTACCGACGGAGTGCCCGGCGAGCACGACCTTGTTGAAGCTCGGCATCCGGCTGCCGCTGTCGCGGTCGGTGTAACTGCCGTTGCGCAGCTGGTCCACGATCTGGTGGGCCATGTCGGCCTGGCCGCCGAAGCAGGACTTGAACCCGTACGGCTTGTCGCTCGAGTCGTAGCCGAGCCGGTCGATGACGAGGGAGGTGTGCCCGGCCCGAGCCTCACGCTCGACGAAGCTCGCGCCCTGGACGTCGAGGGTCCAGAACCACTCACCGAGCTCCAGCCCGTGCAGGTAGAGCGTGACCGAGCTGGCCCGCCCGATGGCGTCGCGCGGACCGACCAGATGACCACGGACCGTGTAGCTGCGGCCGTCGGTCGCGCAGGCGAGCTTCGAGCGGTTGACGTTGCGGACGCTGAAGCTGACCGGAATCGAGTTGGTCGCCGTACTGATCGACGTGCTGTTGGGCGACTGGGCCGATGAGCCGGACGCGGTCAGCGCCGGAAGCATCGCAATCGCCAGCGCGAGCGCGAAGAAGTGCATGAGCCGTCGTCTCACTGCGGTCCTCCTGGGGTCATCCCGCTCCCCGCGGGCAGCGTCAACCTATCCAGCCGGCCGCCCGGGGCTGCGGCGTACGGCTTCGACCCGAGTTGCGGAGGCCGGCAGTGCACCGCCACCCTCCGGGTGAAGTCGCCGGCGGAGGGAAGCGAGGGACCTTGGGCAGCCCCCAGTACCTCGAGTCCTTCTCCGGGCTCGAGGTGCTGGTGGTCGGTGACGTCATCCTCGACAGCTACCTGTACGGCGCCACGACCGGTATCTGCCGGGAGGCCCCCATCCCGGTCGTCGCGGTGGACCGCCGCTCGAGCGCCGCCGGCGGCGCCGGCAACACCGCTGTCAACCTCGCCGCGCTGGGCGCTCGGACGACGCTGCTGTCGGTCACCGGCGAGGACGACGACGGCGCGCAGCTTCGCCGGGTGCTCCGCGGTCACGGGCTGGCTGACTCCGACGTCCTCCTCGACAGCGGTCGCCGGACGCTGGCCAAGCGGCGACTGCTCGCCGGCGACCAGATGCTGGCCCGCTTCGACGAGGGTGGCCGCCGGCCGCTGCCCGCGGCGGTCGACGCGGAGCTGCGCCGACGGCTGCTGCTGCGGGCGGCCGACTGCGACGCGGTCGTCGTCTCCGACTACGGCTATGGCGTCCTGGGCCGACGCACCATCGCCGCGCTCGCCGAGCTGCAGCGCGCTCGGCCCCGGGTGCTGGTGGTCGACGCCCGTTCGCTCGGGCGCTATCGCGAGGTGAGGGCGACAGCGGTCAAGCCGAACTTCGACGAGGTGCGTCCGTTCCTGCCGCCCGGCGCCGCGACCGGGGCCGGGCGAGTGGCCGCCGTGGTGGCGGCGTCCGCGCAGCTGCCCGCGGCGACCGGCGCCGGTCTCGTCGCGGTCACCCTCGATCGGGACGGCGCGGTGCTGTGTGAGCGCGGTCGCCCGGCGTACCGGACCTACACCCGGCCGATGCCCAACCGCCGGGCCAGCGGCGCGGGGGACTCGTTCACCGCCGCTCTCGCGCTGGCCCTCGCGGCCGGTGCCGACGTGCCGGCCGCAGCCGAGATGGCCGCCGCCGCCGCAGCCGTGGTCGTCGGCCGCGACGGGACCTCGGCCTGCTCAGCCGCCGACCTGCGGGAGCACCTCTACGACGGCGCTCCACGGCTGGAGGACTGGTCGCGGCTGGCCGACCGGGTGGCTTTCCAGCGCCGACAGGGCCGGCGGATGGTGTTCACCAACGGCTGCTTCGACCTGTTGCACCGCGGTCACATCGACTTCCTCAACCACGCCAAGTCGCTGGGCGACGTGCTGGTCGTCGCGCTCAACTCCGACGCGAGCATGGCCCGGATCAAGGGCCCCGGCCGGCCGGTCAACCGCCTGGAGGACCGCGCCGGCGTCCTGGCCGCCCTCAGCTGCGTCGACCACCTGGCCAGCTTCGACGCCGACACGGCAGCCGAGCTGGTCGAGCTGCTGCGCCCGGACGTCTACGCCAAGGGCGGCGACTACACCCGGGCAATGGTGCCCGAGGCCCCGTTGGTGGAGCGGCTGGGTGGCACCGTGCGGATCTTGCCCTACCTCGAGGACCGGTCCACCTCGGCGATCATCGAGCGCGTCCGGGCCATGCCGGACCGACCGATCGTGCCGCCGCAGGTGGTCAACCTGGCGGAGCCGGCGTACGACGAGCGCGCCCAGCCATGACCGAGCCCGCGGCACTGGGGACGGTCGACGCGTACGGCACTGGTCGCTACTCGCGGCTGATGCCTGGTACGGCGTTGGTACACGCCGACCTGCACAACCACAGCCAGCTCTCCGACGGCGCCGGAGATCCCGCCGAGGCGTTCGGCTCGATGCGCCGGTCAGGACTCGACGTGGGTGCGCTGACGGATCACGCGAACCTTGGTACGCCGATCGGCGATCTGCTCGACGGTCCGGTCGCCAGCCTGCTCGGCGGCATCGACGGCCGGGCCTGGCGTCGCCTGGGCGAGCTGGCCGAGCAGGCTAACGACGAGGGCCGCTTCGTCGCCCTGCGCGGCTTCGAATGGTCGCACCCGATCCTCGGCCACGTCAGCGTGTGGGGCACCGAGCGCTACACACATCCGCTCAAGAGCTTCGGCACAAACATCCGCCCTTTCTACGACTGGCTCACCCGGCCCGAGGGCGGTGGCGACGGGTTGGCCGGCTTCAACCACCCCGGAGGGCGCGACGCGGGCCGGTTCGCCGGCTTCCGCTACCACGCCGGGCTGGGCCGGCGAATGGTCAGCCTGGAGATGTTCAACAAGCTCGACGACTACCTCTTCGCGGGCACCGAAGAGGGCGGGGACTCGCCGCTGACAGCCTGCCTGGCGGCCGGCTGGCGGCCGGCGTTGACCGGCGTCAGCGACGAGCACGGCGACGACTGGGGCGTGCCGGCGGCCAAGGGCCGGTCCGGGCTGTACGTCACCGAGCTGACTCGGGCCGGCGTACGGGAGGCGCTGCTCGCGCGGCGGTCGTTTGCCTCGCGGGTCAAGGGGCTCCGGCTCGCCGCAGCGCTGGACGGTGTACCGATGGGCGGCGTGGCCGAGCACCGAGACGGGCCGCTCGAGCTCGAGGTCGACCTGGACCTGGGCCCGCAGTCGTGGGGAAGCCCGCTGTCGGTCCAGGTGCTGGTGCCCGGGTCGGGCCCGCCGGGCCTCGCGGCCGCGGTCGACGTACGGGTCCCCGGCCCGGGCGATCCCCCGCTGCGCATCCCGGTCGAGCTGCACGGACAGCCCTGGGCGGTCGTCCGGGTCAGCGACCCCGCGCAGCCAGCCGACCGCAAGGCGTCCGGCGAATACGTCGCTCTGGGCCGCTCGATCGCCTTCGCCAGCCCGTTCTGGCTCGACCACGGTGGCAGCTGAGGCCACGTCGGCTCGCTCACCTGGTGCGGCGTACCGCCAGCCGGCCGAGCAGGCCGATCACGAACATGACGACGCCGGCGGCGACGGACCGCAGCGGCAGCGTGGCGGCGAGGGTGAGACAGCCGGCGACACCGAGGACGTTGAAGCCGCGCGGCCACCGCCGGTCGACCGGCGGTTGGGTGTACGCCGAGGCGTTGGCGACCGCGTAGTAGACGAGGACCCCGAACGAGGAGAATCCCAGGGCGCCGCGCAGGTCGGTCGTGAGCACGAGTACGCCCACGACCACCGCCAGTGCCACCTCGGCGTGGTGCGGGACCCGGAAGCGAGGGTGGACGGCGTCCAGCCAGCCGGGCAGGTCCCCGCCCCTGGCCATCGCTAGTCCGGTCCGGCCGATGCCGGCCATCAGCGCGAGCAGCGCCCCGAGGCTGGCCACTGCGGCACCGGCCCGGATAACCGGCTCCACCACGTCCCGTCCGGCCGCGCCGGCCGCCGCGGCAAGCGGCGAGGCCGAGCCGGCGAGCAGGTCCGGCCCGGCCACCGAGAGCGCGGCGACCGCCACCGCGGCGTACACCCCGACGGCGAGGAGCAGGGCCAGCGGAATGGCCCGCGGAATGGTCTCCGCCGGGTTCTTGACCTCCTCGCCGAGCGTGGCGATCCGCGCGTAGCCGGCGAAGGCGAAGAACAGCAGGCCGCCCGCCTGCAGCACCCCGTAGACGTCCCCGCGGCCGACGCCCGACCAGCCGCCCAGGTGCAAGCCGCTTCCCGACCCGCTGGTGAGCACGGCGACCACGAAGACCGCCAGCGCGACCAGCGTGCACCCGAGGAGCAGGCGGGTGGCCGAGGCGGTCTTCGTGACGCCGCGGTAGTTCAGGGCGGCGACCCCGACCACCACCGCCAGGGCCACGGCCCGGTGCAGCCACGCCGGCCCCCCGACGGCGTACGCCGCGAAGGTCAGCGCCATCGCCGCGCAGGACGCCGTCTTGCCGATGACGAA
>JAABUR0100002674.1_pt1 | contig 26549 bp, 23 predicted proteins | sample 5560091 | NCBI WGS metagenome assembly JAABUR01 (sample SAMN10711879, study PRJNA513375) | rock metagenome | isolation source: Antarctica rocks | place: Antarctica: Victoria Land, University Valley sud
CACGCTCTGTTGACCCTTACACGTGGCGTTGCCACACCGCTCGCCGCCCTCACGGAGCTTCCTACACGCGCATCCTTACCACTGCCCGATGTGGCTCGCGCTAGCGCAGCGGCGTCCCGGGGATGATGGTTCTACGGTCCTATGCGACGGCCGGCTGGACGCTCCTCCCAGAAGTCAGTAACGAGGGCGGCGAGTTCGGCGGGACGTTCGAGTGAGGGAAGGGCGCGTGATCCCGTGATGACCGCTGCACGGGCATCCTTCATCTCGGAGGTGGTCTCGGCGCACTCCTTGGGACTCCACTCACCCCGGTCGTCGGTGGCAATCATCAGGGTGGGGCAGGTGACGCGTGCGGTGGCCCAGGCTAGGTCCGCCCGGTTGAGCCCTGATCCACCGACGTTGATTTCTGGTGCGGCAGTTCGCTGATTCTGGACGGCGCCGCTGGTTGGCCGTGGTGGAGCCGCCGGTCTGTCCGGCTCTTCCACTCGTGGTCCTTGGTCGCGCCCTGTTGGGCTGGGTGGTCAGGGTGTGACTGTCGGTGGCCCGGTGGCGGTGGCGTAGAGCGCCTGCCACGCTGCGGCCCAGGGCCAGTCGCGGGGTAGGTGCAGGACGAGGCGTCGGCCGGTGGTCGCGAGCCGGGCGGGCGCGTTGATCAGGTGGCGGCGGACGGTGGCCCAGCGGCGGTGTCCGGGGGTGGTGGCGTCGAGGGCGCGGGCGAGGTTGAACGCGATGACCGCGTGGGCGACCCAGGCGGCGTTGGCCGCGTACTTGCCTGAGGGTAGGTGCGCCAGCGGTCCGTCTTTGAGTTCGGCGATGACCTGCTCCACGATCGCGTGGTCGCGGTGCCGCTGGTCGGCCTCGACCAGACCCAGGGTGGAGTTGGTGATGAACCCGTGGTGGCGGTAGGTCGCGAACAGCTCACCCTGTTCGGTGCCGTCACCGGCCAGTGGTTGGAGCCGCTTGACTCGCCGCACCACGAGTCGGCAGGTGACGTGGTCTGCCTTGCGGCGGGAGGTGAACGCGGTGAAACCGACCTCGGCGACCTCGGCGTCGGAGACCCACCGTTGCTCGACCTCGTCGAAGACCGCGTTGGGGTAGCGGATCGGGGTCCATGCGGTGTCGGGGATCGAGGCGGTCGCGGCGATGACCTGCGGGTTCATCCTGGTGGTGACCGAGAACCAGGCACCATGGCGGATCGCGGTGCCAACGAACGCGTGCCCGTAGTAGGCCGAGTCCGCCCGCGCCAGGATCCGACCCTTCACGCCGGCCGCCCTGGCGGTGGCGATGGCCTGGGCGAGCATCCGGGCTGCCCCGGTGTGCGAGGCGGTGTTCCCGCGCCGCAGCCGGGCCCGGGCGATCACCGGCGCCGCCACCGGGGTCGAGACCACCGCGAGTTGGACGTTGAGCCCACGCACCCCGGTGTAGCCGAACCCGGCGGCCTGCTTGGCGTAGCCGTGGACCTCGCGGACGGTGTCGTCGAGGTCGACGAACGCGATCCCCTCGGAGCCGGCACCGGCGAGCAGTCCGGGCACCCGCTCGGCGAGCCCAGCCAACAATCGACCGCCGACCGCGTCGAGTTGCTGCACATGCCCGTGAGTGAACGAGCGCAGGAACGTCCCCAGAGTCGAGGGTGCCCGCACCCCGGTGAACAGCCGCGGCATGCCGCCGTGGCGCAGCACGTCGAGATCGTCGATGCTGTCGGCCCCGGTAACCATCCCGGCCACGATCGCGGTCGTCTTGGCGGCCGCGCTCGCCGACGCCACGCTCAGATGCTGATGGGTGAGGTCGTGAAGCCCTGCGGACTCGGCCAGCAGCATCGCCGGGACCAGACCCGCCGAACCCACCAGGTTCGGGTCATCGAAAACCGGACTGACCTTGTGCGATGCTTTCACTTACGAGGTGTCCCTTGCTCGAGGCTCGAATCGGTGTGTGGTAACTCCGATTCTCCAGCCCAGCAAGGGCATTCTCGTTTTACGCCACGCTCAACCCACGACTCCATCGGTGGATCAGGGCTCAGTCGCCCTGAGCGGTCACTCCATACCGTCTAGCCCACCCTTAGTCCGTTGCTGTCGTATGCCTCGATTTCAGCGATATCAGCGATTTGGCGAGGGGAACCATTCAATGTTTCTGCCAGCACCGTCACGCGAATCCTCTCCGCGCTTATCGGTTGAGGAAAGTCGATTGTCACGTCCTGGGAGGTGTTGCTACGTACTGAAGCGCGAAGCGTGAGCGCACCGCAACCAGATTCGGTGCTTACGTCGATGTCCTTGAGGATGAGTCCGGCCAAACGCCGCGCCTTTATCACAACCCTTGACACCTCCGTGGTACGACGAAGGTCCAGCTGCGTCCAGTGTGGCATCGCGGTGTTTCCCGATGACCAGAACGTCGCGAGATCTCCGTCGACCGTCTTGCCGGCTGGGTACAAGGAGCCGTAAGTCGAGTCCGCAGACGGAGTGGGGGGCGCTAGCAAGATCGGCCTTCCGTTGGTGTCGTACAGCTCGATCTCAGCGATGTCTGCAACCTGACGAGTCACGCCGCTCAGCGTCTCCGCCAGCACCGTCACTCTCACGTCATTCGCGTTGACCGGCGTCGGAAGGGTGACAACGAGGTCTTGGTTAGTGTTGTTGCGCACCGAAGCCCTCAGCTCCAGCGGGTCGTAGGCCAGGGCGGTCGAGATATCGACATCCTTGAGCACTAGACCGGTAAGGCGGCGAGCTCGTACCACGACCTTGGCGACCTGCGCGGTGTCCTGGAGCCTCACCTGCGACCAGTGGGGCATCGCCGAGTTGCCCGATGACCAGAAAGTCGAGAAGTTTCCATCTATGAGATCAGCGGAACGGTACGGGTACCAGGTCGAGTCGCGGCTCGTGCGGGCACGCTTGGATGTGATCGGATTGCCGCCTGAGTCGTACATGTCGATCTCGGCTATATCCGCAATCTGGCGCGCCGTACCGTTAAGGGTCTCAGCCAGCACGGTCACCCGGACCTTGTCCGCAGCGACCGGGGTGGCCAAGTCAATGACGACGTCCTCACCGGTGTTGCCTCGCTTCGAGGCGCGAAGGGCGAGAGCGCCACAGGCGCGCGCGGTCGATACATCGACGTCACGGATCACCAGACCGTCCAAACGCCTGGCCCGCACCACCACTCGCGAGACCTCGGCCGTTGTCTCGAGATCGGCCTGCACCCAGTGCGGCATCGCGGTGTTGGCTGATGACCAGAAGGTGTTCAGATTCTTGTCGAGCGCGCTGGACGACGGGTACAAGGAGCTGTAGGTCGAATCGGCCGACGCCGTCCCGAATCCTGCACCGATCGGAACAGCCAACGTGGCGGCATTATTGGTCCACTGAGCCTCGTCTTGGCTGCGAGCCGGATTGGCCTCAGCGCGAAGTGTGTAGACGTCGTCATCCAGAACTCCGCTGAGCCAATCGAACGTGACCGTTGCTGACCCCCCCGGGGGTATCGCAGCAACTGGGACGCTACCGAGGATGTTCGGTTCGTATGTGTCGTCGGAGATCTGTACGGAACTGGCCACCGATGCCGCGGTTCCCGGGTTTTTCACTTGGACGGAGACGCGCGTGGTGCCCGGCGAGGGCGTCGAAGTTGTGATGTCCGTCGCCGCTATTGCGAGGTCCGGCCTGGCAGCAATTGCACCCACGCCGAGTCGTGCGGAGCCGAACGCCCGGACTGCTTGGTTCTGGGTGGCCGAGATGGGTGCGAACGCGTATGAGCTGAGTGGAGTCGCCACCCTTTCGAGCACGTAGCTCGTACCCGTTGTGGTGTTGGCCTCGAGTGTGGATCCGCTCCCGGTAGCGAGAACCGTGCCTCCGTCGGTGCGCAGACGTGCTGACGTGCCGGGCCATGGGTTGCGGACCTTGAGTGGCTTGCCCAGCAAGCTCTTGATGCCGGCGTAGAGGGGTACACCGTCAACCACCTGTGAGCTCACGATGAACCCGTCGCCGGCCCGGAGGCTAAACGATCCGGACCATGGTGTCGTAGTTGGCCAGGCGGGGACCACTCGGATGAGGTCGTCGTAGCCTTGAACGGTCATCTCCTGCAGGGCGGTCGTGGTCAGCGTGTTCCACTCGAACTGGGGATAGCCGCCGTAGTTTCCCATCCCGTTCCCGTAGTAGGACTGGGTTTTCTGAACCCCGGCGAGAAGGGCGTGTCGGGCGTCGTCGCCTCGCCCCAGGCGTGCTGCGATGATGTCGTCGTTGGTCCAGCTGATTCCCGAAGTATCCGTCATCGGGAACTTACGCTCCGCGTACGTCCTCGCGAACAGTTCGGTCTCGGCGTTGCCGGAGTCACCCGCAAGACCCCACGGGAACACCGCCTCGAGTTCAACATTCTGAAGGTTGTGCGATGGCGCGCTGTACTCCTTGGCAGCGGCGACAACGTTAAGTCGCTTTGGGTCGCGGTACCATTCCGGGAGTTCCGTCACGGCCTGTGTCAGCGCCGTGCGCAGCGCCGTGTCGACGCCGAGGATGGTCGCCGCCTCTGCCACGGCTGGGAAGAGCTGGCGCATCGCGGCGACGTCGGTAACCGGATCGGTCACATCCCAGTACGTTTCTAGTCCGTTAGCAGGAGCAATGTGACGCTCGCCGTCGGCCCCGACCGCCGAGTACTCAAGGTGAAACTGAGCTACCGCCTTCATGAACGGATAGGCCCTGCTAAGGAAGGCGCTGTCTCCTGTGGACTGGTAGTAGCCCCACATTGAATACGCGGCCTCGGGGCCGGATGACAGGATCCGACTGGTGATTCCCGTCGAGTTCGTGCATCCGCCACGACTCACTCCGTTGAAGAAGATACTTTCTGCAACACACACTCCGCTCGAGACCCCGGACCAGTTCTGGGCCACAGTGCGCGCCCGGAACACGGACAGGTTGTCGATGTACTGATCGAAGTATGCTTTGGTGAGTTCCGGATGATTGGCCGCCAGGACTGGGAAGAATATGTTTCGCGTGTTGTAGTGCCAGAAGTTCGCGCCCCAGAGAACTTCGTCGCGGTTCGAGCGGAACGGGCCTCCGCCTCCGCCCCAGGCCGACGAGGCTGGCGTGCCAGATACGCCGCGGGCGTAGTACAGCCCGAGGTTGTAGAGCGTCTGAAGATATGCCGCCTGTGGGTCGGGGTTGTCGATCTGGAAGTGTGAGGCCGACCAGAAGTTGTCCCACCAGTCGAGGTGCGGTTGCTCGAGCGCTGTCGCTGTCCCGGTGAGCGCAGGGGTGAGGATCGGAGTGGCTGCGGCCAGCGGGTCTCCTCCCGTGAACTTGGGCACGGCCACGACGACGCGGTAGGTCCCGTCTGTCCTCGGCTTGAAGTTGAGAACCGCGGTGTAGGGCGAGGCGGAAACCTGAAGGTTGCGCCCGACAGCCGTCGCAGCGGTAGCGAAGCCGAAGGTCTGACCCTGGGACTGGAACGTTTCCGAAAGGCCAGCTACGCCGTCTTGCGCGAAGGAGACCGGGCTGCGCGGGGCCGTGCTATTGCCGCCGTAGATGATGCCTTGATCGGGCGACTTCGCCCACAGGCGCACGATGACTGTCTGGTCGGCATTCGGGTCGACGCCACTGACCTCGATAACGAACCTGTCCACGTTAGCGTCAACGTAACTTGCGACTCGAACACCACCCGCGGATTGAACGAGCTCTGAGCGCATGAGACTAAGGCGACCCTGAAATGGCGTCGCGGTCGCAAGTGTGCCGAGTGACGGAATGATGATCTGGCCGGCTGACCGGCCGTCTGGATACGTGTCGCCTCGGTTGAGCTGCGCGAGGTAGCCCACGTTGGCCGCGTCGTAAGCGGGCCCAGGGCAAGCCCCTCCGCAGTCGTAGTCAGTGGGCGCTCCGCGATTGTAGACTGCCGCGCCGAGTGCGCCGTTGGAAAGTGCCATCGCGTCGGGGGGGCCATCCGACGGCTCGGTCGAGACGATGTCACTGCGACCCATCACACCGCCCGTGTCGACGTCAAGCTGCCCGTTGAGCCACGCAACGGTCGGGGTTGCCTGGAGCGACGCCGCGTCACTTCTCGCCACAGGCGAACTTGCCTGGAGCGACGCCACGTCGCTTCGGGCGAGAGAAGGACTGGACAGACCGAGCGAGCCACTCAACACACAAACTGTCGTCAGCAGAAGGAAGCGCATTGGGGAGCCCACCATTCGTTAAATCGATTGACCAATCCGGTGTCTAAGATTATGTCGCAGGCAAACCGAATGTGCAAGTGGCAAAATTGGGCTCTTCGGAGTTGAGGGGGGTGCGGGGGGCGACGCGGGAGGTTGGGTAGCGGCTGAACGGGGTCGAGGTCCCTCAGGATCGGGAGTACCACACACCCGAACGAAGGACCTCGACGATGGCCGAGCCTACGTCGTGCTGCGCTGTGCCCGGTGGGTACTGCGCGCGCGTCGATGCCCTGTTCAACCTGCCCCCGGGATTCACGTCATCGACGTCGGGTGGCGCAACGAGCGCGACGGCGAGGCCATCAGGGAGCAGCTCGTGTTGAGCGTCGAGACCGACCCAGGTCTGATGGGCTGCCCGGCCTGCGGAGTTGTGGCCCTCAGCCAAGGCCGCCGCATCCGGCGCCTGCGCGACATCCCGGCGTTCGGGGCACCGGTCGAGCTGCTCTGGCGGGTGCGTCGGTGGCGCTGCGTCGAGCCGTCGTGTCCGATCGGGACGTTCACCGAAGGCAACGACCTCGCGTTCGCGCGAGCCAAGCTCACCACCCGCGCGGCGTGGTGGGCGATCAGCTGCATCCAGCGCGACACCGCCTCGGTCGCCGCCCTCGCGCGACGACTCGGTGTGGACTGGCACACCGTGTGGAAGGCGATCGCACCGCTGCTGGAGGAGTTGGCCGATGACCCCGCCCGGCTCGCCGGAGTGGAGGTCCTCGGCGTCGACGAGCACATTTGGCACCACGCCCCACGGCCCGGGAAGGGACCCAAGGAGCTGACCGGGATGGTCGACCTGACCCACCAGCCCGACCTGCGACCGGGCAAGACGGGCCAGGTCAGACCACGTGCGCGCCTGCTGGACCTGGTTCCGGGCCGGTCGGGACGCGCCTACGCAGAGTGGCTCAACAGTCGCGGTGAGGCATTCACCAGCGGCATCCAGGTCGCGACCCTGGACCCCTTCCGCGGCTACGGCAACGCCATCCGCGACGAGCTCGAGGACGCCGTCGCGGTCCTCGACGCCTTCCACGTCGTCAAGCTCGGTCTGCAGGCCATGGAAGAGACCCGACGACGGGTCCAACAACACCAACTCGGCCACCGCGGCCACAAGAACGACCCGCTCTACTCGATCCGTCGCCCGCTACATGCCGGAGCCGAGAAGCTCACCGCCCGGCAGGTTGATCGCATCGACGCCGCTCTGGCCGCGGGTGACCCGAACTGGGAGGTCACCATCGCTTGGTGGTCCTACCAGGACCTCCGCTCGGCCTACGCCACCAAGGACCTGCGAGCCGGCAAGAAGATCGCCGAACGCGTCCTCGGCTCCTTCCACACCTGCCCCGTCCCGGAGATCGCCCGACTCGGCCGCACCCTGAGGTCGTGGCGCCAGGCGTTCCTGGCCTACTTCGACACCGGCCGCGCAAACAACGGCGGCACCGAGGCCATCTGCATCATCGAACTCCACCGCCGCATCGCCCGCGGCTTCCGCAACCCGCACAACGTGATCTGGGCACACCGGTCCGGACCGAGAAGGTCGAAGAACTCCCGCACCGTGGCGCTGTTGCCTCCCGGCGCGGCCCAGGCCACTCGGCGAGTGTCGTGGTCGACGACGACCATCAGCTACTTGTGGTTCTTCTTGTAAGAGATCTCATCGATCCCGATCCTGCGCAGCCCCTCAAAGCGGTCACACCCGGCGTCGATATCGGCTCAGACCCGGGTGATGATCGCCCCGACGGAGCGCCACGCGATCCGCATCAGCTGCGTCACCGTGTGCTTGGAAGACTGGGTCGCCAACCAGCCGACGGTCTCATCGAACTGAAGGGTGTGCCCGGCGTCGTGACGCGCACGCGGACACATGAGCGACAACCCCACCGTGCTGGGCACAGGGGACCCGTGGCGCCCCGGCCTCCAAGACCGCCTTCACCGTGCTGCGCTGGTTCGCTCTCGACGGCGCGGACCACCCCGCCCACCGTGAGCGGGCCAGCTGTTGATCCGTCGGTACATCGCCTGGCGTAACCGCCAAGGCGCCTATCCACGACTACGCAAGGTCATCGAGCGAGCCGAAAGCCATCACGCGGACGAAGATTGCCTGACGCGGTACTAACCATGCCTGAAGCCGGGACGCGTCCTCTAGGAGGGTTATCTTATTGGTCGGGCGCCTGGAAGCCCATCCCCCGGTAGTGCTCGGGTCGTGTTTGGCGGGGATCCTTATAGATGAACCAGCGGCATGGGCCGTCCTGGTCACAACCCTCGAGCGGACGAAGTGGCGGCTCGCCGGTCCGCATCAACAGCCATTCCATGACGATGGGCGAGTGCACGGCATACCAGCCCACCCCGAGGCGGTTCCAGGCCCAGTCATGGCGATGCGTGGTGCCGGCTGGGTTGCAGGCTGGGCGGCCGCTGTCCGAGTCTCCCCTGCGGAGCACCCCACAGCTGCCGCAGGGGTCGAGCACCATTGTGTAGCGGTCACCCTCGTCCAAGACGCCCACGTCGCCACGATGACGTGGCCCCGAGAGGTGCCCACGCATCCCCTCGACCGAGATCTGTAGCCGCTCGAGGGGTGTCATGGAGTACCAGGAGGCGTAGCGCACCTTCCACAGGTTGTCGTAGGTGCGCACGATGACGTCCCGAACCGCGACTTCCCCGTGCTGTGCCGCGAGGTCGGCGAGGAGGTGCTGGATCCACCACACCAGTTGATCGTGGATGGCGGCCATTCGCACCCTCATCAGCTCGAGGCGGCCCTTGGCGGTCGTGGCGTCCTGGTGGGCGCATGCGGTGAGAACTGCGGTCAAGTCGCCGTCGCTCGGGCCGAAGCCGCGAATTGCGTCGACCACCCGAATTGCCTCGTCGTCGCTCGGCCCCCCTGCACGCTGCATCCGGTCAGCGAGAATGACGGTGAGCCAGGTGAAGAGCGCCTCGTTGATGCGCCGCATCTCGTCCAGGAAGTACTCTGTGAGCTCTGCGGCAATCTCCCACCGCCCCTGTTGGATGGCCGACTCTGCGAGGGTCTGGCTCGACGTGCCGAGAGTGGACAGGTCGTCGATTCGGATGCGGCGAGACAGGGTGTCGCTCCACTGCACGGGGCTGCCCGCTGTGACCTCTCTATGAACGATGCCTCTCTGACTCATCGGGAGCCTGCGTTTCTGGAGGTTCGACCGGCCGGGGCGGCCGTGGAGGATCGCACCACCAGTTCGATCGGACCAGACAAGATTTCGGTCACCTCGGCGTCGGGCGGGCTCGTGAGCAGGAGCTCGACTCCTCGGGCCCCGAGGGCTTGGAGGGGCATGCGCACGGCGGTCAACGCCGGCACAGTGAAACCAGCCAGCGGTGAGTCGTGGATGGTGACGATCGAAAGCTCGTCAGGCACAGAGACCCCCGCGGACCATGCGGCACTCAAAGCACCGATGGCTGCGACGAAGTTGGCAGCCAGGACCGCCGTAGGAGGCGGGTCGGCTCTCAGGAGGGTTACCATCCCCTCTGCTCCCCCGACCGGTGTGTAGTCGGCCGCCACCACGAGGGAGGAATCGGGAGGAAACCCGGCGGCCTTCATGGCCGCGAGGTAACCCGCCTTGCGTCGCCGGGCAGTGTCCGCGCCGCTGGGACCTGCCAGGTGCGCGATACGCTCGTGGCCCAGTTCGACTAGATGTTCGACGGCCATGCCAGCGGCGCGTTCGTCGTCGAGGGTTACGTAACGGTGAGATCCCCGCATACGGCGGTTGAGGAGTAGATGAGGGATCCCGGCCACCGAGAGGGCCCGCTGCGCGTCAGCGCTCAGTGCCTCGCCTGCCAGAAGAAGGCCGTCCACCCTGCCTTGTCCGAGCAGTTTTAGATACGCCTCGGCGGTCCCTCCAGCGGTCGATGAACTCCCCGTCATGAGTACGTACCCTCTAGCTGCCGCAGCGGCCTCAGCGCCGGTGATGATCTCGGCGTAGACAGGGTTGGCGAAATCGGGTAGGAACAGGGCGAGCGTGCCGGTATGCGACGTACGTAGGCTGCGAGCCATCGCGTTCGGGATGTAGCCGAGTTCTCGGACCGCGCTAAGCACGCGCTGTCGCGTCTCCTCGCGGACCTTCAGCCGAGGGTCATTCGTGAGGACTCGCGAGACAACCGACCTGTCCACCGCGGCGTGCCTGGCCACGTCAGTCACGGTGACGCGGCGCGACCGGGTCGTTTCAGGGGCTGACGAGTCATCGTGCCTCACGAGTAGTCCACCTGCACTGCCTCGCCGCTGTCCATCGAGGCGTAGAGCGCGTGGACGAGCTCCACGGTGCGGACATTGTCCCTCGCTGGGGTCGCGGCTGGCTCGCCTGTCGCAATCGCTCGCATCAGCGACGCCATCGGCCCTCCGAAGGCGTCGGGGAGCCAGCGCCCGGTGACGGGGTAGGGCAGCCATCCGTCAGTGGGGACTGTCCGGCTATAGACCTCCAGGGTGTCGGGACGCCCGCGCGGGTAGTCGTAGAGCAGTCCAAGGGTTCCCCTGATGGCTCCCTCGCTTCCGTCGATCCGGAAGACGGCCTCTGGGTCACGGGTTCGGTTCTCGTGGGTGACGTGCACTAAGGCTCGCACGTCACCCACGAAGACGAGGGTGCTCATGGTGCGAGTCTCCGCCACCGGCACCTGACCGGGTGTACGCGACCCAGCGCAGAAGACGCGGACCGGGTCGCCGAGGATCGAGCGGATCGCGTCGAAGTAGTGGATGGAGTGGTACATCACTTCGAGACGGTCGGACGTGACAAGCCACGGCCACGTGGACCAGTCCGTGTCGATGTTAACCGTGAACGACATGGCCGTCGGCTGTCCGATCCACCCGGCGCGGACCATGGCGGCGGCGGCCGCCATCCCCTCGTCGAAGCGGAGCTGCTGGTTGACCGCGACGACCTGTCCCGACTCGTCGGCCAGACGGGCGAGCTCGCGAGCCTCGGCGACCTCGAGTGCGAGTGGCTTCTGGCACAGGAGGTGCTTACCGGCCGCCAGCGCAGCCCTGACGATGTCGGGCTGTGCCCAGGGGACCACGGCGATGTCGACGACCTCCACTCGCGCGTCGCCAAGCAGCTCGTCAAGACTCGCATAGACATGGGAAACGCCGTGACGCGAGGCGACGTCCTTCGCGCGCTCGGAGTCCAGGTCGAAGAGACCCGCAATCTCGATGCCGAGCTGCCTGTACCCCGGGAGGTGGGCGAAGTCGACGATCGCGCCAGCTCCGACGACACCCACGGGGCGGCGATGGCCCGCCTCGACCGTGAGTCGGCCCTTCTCGGCGATCGGGGACAAGAGTTCAAGCATGGCCGTGACTTTCTGAGGGTTAGAGGGACAGGCGGTAGAAATCGGTAGCGGTGCCGCCGAAAATGAGCCCCCGTTCATGCGGGGTCAGCGACTCAAGGACGGCGTTGGTCTCGCGCCATACCTTGGCGTAGTCACCGGCGAGGGTGGCGATGGGCCAGTCCCCGCCGTACATCAGCCGCTCCGGACCGAATACCTCAACGGCCTCGTCGATGTACGGCGCGAGGTCGACGGCGGACCACGACTCATGGTTCGCGGCAGTGTTGAGGCCGGAGACCTTCGCGTAGACGTTCGGGAACGATGCGGCTCGTTTGATCAAGGAGGCCCAGGGCTCCCAGCCGTGGTCGGCGATGGGCGGCTTCGCTAGGTGGTCGATCACCAGGCGTAGCGCTGGGTGCCGTTCGGCGAGTGTTGGCACGTGCTCAAGGTGCCGGGGCACGACAGCGACCACGTCGAAGCTGAGGTCGCGTTCTGCCAGCATGGACAGACCCGGCGACACCTCGTCGCGCACGACCCAGTCGGGGTCGCGCTCGGTGTGGATCAGGTGACGAACGCCGACGAACCGAGGGTCCTGACTGCGATTCTCGAGCTGGACCTCCGCCTCGGCAGGGTTGTCGAGTGGCACCCATCCGACGATTCCAGCCACCCGGGGCCACCTGTCGGCGACCTCGAACATGAAGTCGGTGTCGGCAGCGGAGTCCGCGGACTGCACCATGACGGTCCAGTCGACACCAGCAGCTGCGAGTTGTGGCTCGAGCTCGGTCTCTTCGAACGTGCGGTAGAGCGGTCCGGAGTCGGCGGTCAGCCAGGGATACTCAACGCGCTGGAGGTTCCAGAGGTGCTGGTGTGCATCAACAACAGCCATGGCTTCCACTCCTCGTGCTCCGCTGGTAGCGTTTCAGTCAATCGATTGAACAAAGGTACGCGGAGGAGACAGCGGGAGTCAATGACCAACACCTCCATCCCGCCAATACGCCTCCTCGGTCGCGACTTCGTCGGCTTCGTTGACGCCTTCGGCGCTCAAGCAGCGACATGGACCGGCGGCGACGCGCACGGCGAGTGGGTCGACCTGCCAACGCTCGAAAGCCAACTCCTCACCCAGGGGCGCGCGCGCTCGGGCGATGTCGATCTCGTGCTCGTCGTCAGCGATTGGTTGCCACATCTGATCGAGAACGGTGATCTCCTGCGACTGGACGACCTGTTGGCCGACAACCCACCCGCGGACTGGCCCCAAGGCTGGAGCCCATCGATGCGCACCCTCACCCGGGCTCGCGACGGCAGCACTCATGCTCTCGCCTACCACGACGGCCCGATGCTGACACTCTACCGTGGAGACTTGTATGAGGATGCGAATGAGCAGGAGGGCTTCCGAGCCCTACATGGCTATGCGCTGAGGCCGCCTCAGACGTGGGCGGAGTACGTCGACCAGGCAGAGTGGTTCGCCCGCCCAGAGGAAGGCCTGTGGGGCACGGTGCTCGCAGGGTTGCCGGACGGGCACAACACCGTCTACGACTTCCTATTGCAACTGTGGAACCGCGGAGGAGCGCTTTCCCGCGATGGAGATGTCGCATTCGACGGCGCTGAGGGCATCGCGGCTCTCACGTTCCTCGATCGGCTCTGGAACGACCTCGGAGTCATTGATCCTCAGGCACGCCGCTACGACAGTGTCGCCTCGGGTCAGGCGTTCGCCGACGGCCGAGCGGCGCTCATGGTGAACTGGTGCGGCTTTGCCGCCCTGTCGTCGCTCCCTGGATCTCCCACGGCCGGGCTGGTGCGCTGCGCTCCGGTGCCCAGGGTTGAATTGAGCTCACCACGGAGCGTGTCGGTCAACGTGTTCTGGGCAGTAGGGGTCGCTTCGGGGTCGCGCGACCCAGTTGCCGCTTACGACCTGGTGCGGCATCTGGCGAGTCCGGAGATGGACAAGATCACCTCCCGCGCTGGTGCCACTGGAACGAGGCTGTCGACGTGGCGCGACCCCGCAATCCAGGCGATCGCTCCCTACTACTCGATCATCGAGGAGGTGCACAGGTCCGTCGACAGCCCTCCAGCCACGGCTGCCTGGCCGCAAATCGCCGGGGCACTGACCGCGATGGTCGATGGCGTCCTCCACCGCCGCAAGAGTCCGCACGACGCCGCGGCCGACGCCGCGAACGTGGTCCGCGACGCGGGCTGGCTCGACAAGCTTCGGTAGCGAACGACGATCAGGTCGCTTGGTCGGCGGTTGCGTCATCCAGGGGCTTGCACCAATTCAAGGGTGATCCGGTCAGGGTCGAGGAAGTAGCAGCACGCGCCGCCGGAGTTGACGCCGGCAGTGATTTCGTTGGGAGGAGAGACGAACGTCACTCCGTGCGCCTCGAGGCGGCGGTAGTCATCCCAGATGTCATCGACGACGAAGGCTAGGTGCGTCGTGCCCGGTTGGCACCGCTCCGTGCGAACGGGCTCTCGCCGCGGAACGACGTACTCCACGAGCTCCAGGTCGTGGGTGCCCGGCAGTCCCGCCGCGCGACCGGGGAGGGCCAGCTGAGCAACCCTCAGAACGGCGTCGGGATAACCCACCAAGGAGCGCGTGTAGGCGTTGTCCTGTTCCTGCCGGTGCACCACGACCATGCCCAGCAAGGCGCTGTAGAAGACGATGGATGCATTGAGATCGGAGACCTGGAAGCCGACGTGCCAGATCCCTCTGAGCGATTCGCTCATGGTTGACCCACGGTCGCCCTCGACCCTTGGGCGGGCGTCGCAGCGGGGTCTTGGGACCCAGCGAGCGGTGGTGGCTGCTCGTCATCCCCAGTCCGGATCCTGCGCGGGCGAGCCAAGCCTCTCCCTCCGGAGACGGTGTAGACGCCGGCCGCGATAATGAGCACAGCACCCTCGATCAGACCCTGCCAGTTGGCGCCCAGGTTCAGGATGTTGAAGCCGCTTTGGAGAGTGGAAAGGATCAGCGCACCGATGATGGTCTTGCCAACCGACCCGAGGCCGCCAAACAGTGATGTGCCGCCTAGAATCGCCGCGGCCAAGGCGGTCAACTCGAGGCCGCTGAGACCGGTTGGGTTGATCGACCCGAGCCGACTTGCATAGAGAACTCCCGCGAACGCTGCGGCGGCACCGTTGCACACGAAGGCCACTACTCGGTAGCGGCTGACTGCGATGCCAGACAACCGCGCCGCCTCGCCATTGCCGCCCGTCGCATACAGTCGCCGCCCGACCACGGTCCAGCCCAGGACCGCGCTCGCACCCGCAGCAAGGACGAACATGTAGAGCGTGCGCTGGGAGAGCGCGACGGTGAAGGTGACGGTCGGGACGACGAGCGTCACGACGCAAAGCACGATCCCGGCAGTGGCCAGCATCAACTCGCTCCGCGCAACGGGGCTGCCCTGCCGGGAGGCGACGACGATACGGAACGCCACCACCGCAGCCACCACCAGACCGAGGATCAGGTAGAGGTTGGGCGTGATCCAGTACGACTGGTCGAGGTTACGCAGCTGGGCCTTTGCGCCCTCGTCGGACAGGGTGATCGTGCGGGCGTCGGTCAGGACCAGCACGAGACCGCGGACGGCGGTCATCGTTCCCAGCGTCACTATGAACGCGTTGATGCCGACGAACTCCACGATCAAGCCGTTCAGCAGGCCGATGGCGGCGCCCGCAAGCACTGACACCAGGATCGCGAGGGGAAGACCGAGATCCTGCACTGTCAACAAGCAGGTTGCAGCTCCCAGCGCAGCGACGGAGCCGACCGACAAGTCGAAGTTCCCGCTGATCAAGACGATGGTGGTGAAGATCGCGATGATGCCGATCAGGGAGGTCTGGTCAAGGATGTTGGAGACGTTCGTGGGCGACAGGAAGGGAGGCTTGCCCTGCAGTTGGCTAAATGTCGTCAACACCACGACCAGGAGCACAAAGGCATAGGCGACGCCGGCGTGGGCAACTCCCAGCTTGGCAGGCAATCCGCCTCGGCTAAGAGCTGGCATCTGCTTGGTTCTCCTCTTCGTTTCCGTCGGTCAGTCCATTCGCAAGTAGTAAGAGCTCGGCTTCGGTGGTCCTCGCACTGTGCCGTTCGGCAACGATGCGTCCCCTGCGTACGACGAGGATCCGGGTGCACACCGCGAGGAGTTCCTCGAACTCGCTGCACACCATGACGACGGCCTTGCCCTCCCGGGCGAAGCGCCTCGCCAGCATCAGGAGATCGGCTTTGGCGCCGACATCGACGCCCGCGGTGGGCTCGTCCAGCAGCCATACCTTGGCGTCGGAATAGAGCCACTTGCAGAAGACCACCTTCTGCGCGTTGCCTCCAGACAGCTCGTCTGGGCGCGCATCGACTCCTCGAGTCTTGATGCCGAGGTCTCGAACCGCATCACTCGCTCGCTGGCGCTCGAGACCTACCCGCGGGATGATTCTCGCGATCGAGAGTCGCTGCAAGTCCGGGATCGACACGTTCTGCCACAGCGGGAGGTTGGGGAGAAGACCCTGGCGGGTGCGGTCTTCCGGAACATAGGCGAGCCCAGCGTCCACTGCGGCGCGCGGCGAGCGGCCCACAGGTGCTCCTGCGACGCGGATTGTTCCGCGCGCCAGTGCGTCGGCTCCGAAGATGGCGTGCAGGATCTCGGAGCGACCCGAGCCGAGGATGCCGGCGAGGCCGACGATCTCCCCCGGTCGCACGTCAAAGCTGATGTCGCGAAGGCCGCTCGGCGACGAGAGCGAGGCGACCTCGAGAATGTGAGGCGCATCGGCAGCCGGCTCTGGACTCGCGCCTTCCTCAACCGCCAAGAGGCGATCACCGATCATCGCTCGGACGAGCGAGGCTTCGTCCACATCCACGGTTGGGCCGTCGAGCACTGTCCTCCCGTCGCGCAGCACGGTGACTCGGTCGGTGAGTTCGATGATCTCGTCAAGGAAGTGGGAAACATATAAGAATGCTGTCCCCTGACTCGACAGCCGTCGTACGACGTCGAAGACGACCGTCCGCTCATGGTCGGCTAAGGAGGCTGTGGGCTCGTCGAGGATGACGAGTCTGGACCCCAGCGCAACGGCCTGGAGGATCGCCACCATCTGTCGGTCACCTACCGGCAGGTCGCTCACCAACGTGTCGGCGTCGATAACGTAGTCGAGCCGCTCGAGCAGCAGCGTAAAGGCGTCTCGCATCGTTTGTGGTCGTCGGGCGAGGCCGCCCTGACCGAGGAAGACGTTCTCCAGGACCGTAAGCGTGGGGACGAGGGGCACATGTTGGTAGTTGGTCGCGACGCCTGCGGCGCGTGCGTGGCCGGGGTCTCTCCACCGTTGCTCTGCGCCGCGCCATCGCAGAACTCCGGCGCTGGCGGGGTGTGCTCCGGAAATGATCTTGATCAAGGTCGACTTGCCGGCCCCGTTGGCTCCGACCAGGCCATGCACGGACCCTTCGTCGACGGTCAGGCTGACACCGCGCAGGGCGAGAGTACCGTTGGCGAACGCCTTCTCGACATCGATCATCTGGAGAAGATGTGGAGCCGGCTCGGCGCCCTGCGTGGTGTTCATTGGTCAGCCCTCTCTGGCTACGGACCCGCGAACGGTCACCACTGGGGATCGCAGTCGTCGACGTTGTCCTGCGTGATTCCTGGTGTGTCGTAGGAGACGAAGTTGGGGTCTGGCTCGGTACCCGTGGTCAGGTAGGAGTACAAGGTCTCGAAGGCGAGCTTGCCCAAGTCTTCGGGCTTGTAGCAGACCGTGCCCGTGATCTCGCCGCTCCTGATGGAGTCGATGCCCAGCTTGGACCCACCGATCCCGATAACCGCCGCGTCCTTGCCGGCACCCTCGACAGCTTTAGCGCAACCCACTGCCATGTCGTCGGAGAGTGCATAGAACAGCTTGATATCGGGGTTGCTCGCAAGCATGTTCTGGCACGCCGACTGCGCCTGGTCGGGGACCCAGTCCCCCGGTTGGTGAGCCACGATGTCGAACTGCACTCCCGCGTCCTCGGCGGCCTTGGTGAAGTCCTGGACGCGCGTGGTGTTCTCGGCGAACCCCGCGGCCCCCTCGACGATCGCCACCTGGCCACCCTCAGGCAGCGCGGCCAGGGCAAGTTCACCGGCGGTCGCACCGGCTGCTACCTCGCGCTGCGTCACCAGGGCGAGCAGGGACGGATAGACGTCTTCGAGGTCTCGAGTCTTCGGGTCACCCACCTGAGAAGCAACAGCCACGGTAGGGATGCCGGCCGCCTCCAACTGGTCGACGAGCCCCGTGGCAACGCCACTGTCGATAGGAAGGAGCAGCACGCCGTCGGGTTGTCGTCCGATGAGGTCTTGGATGTCTGACGCCTGCTTGTCGGCCTTGCCCTGAGCGTCGAGTTCGATGATCTCTACGCCCTTGGCTTCGGCCGCCGACTTAATGCCCTCCGAGATGGCGGCGGTGAACGGAAAACTGAGGCCTAGGTTGCTCACCCCGATGGTTGAAACCTCGTTCTGGCCACTTGACCCATCGTTGTTGTCGTTGTTGTCGTTGTTGCCGCCGGCCTCACCGCATGCCGCAAGCAGCGACAAGCCGATTACGAGGCCTACTGGCCATGTTCGCTTCATTTTCTCTCCAAACAATCGATTGACTCGAATGGTTCTGTCCTCAGGCGGGCGCCAGGGACACCTCAGGTGGCGGCGAGCTTAAGGATCGCCTCAAGCACGTCGTCAGCCTGGGGGAAAACAGCCTCGACCAGCGCCGGCGCAGCCGGCACGCGCAGGTCGGGGAGCCCGAGACGGAGGGGGGCAGCGTCAAGTGCCACACCATTCTCGGCCACCAGGGCCACCACCTCACCACCGAACCCACCGGTCACGTTCGCCTCGTGGGCAACGATCAGCCGCCGGGTACGGCGAACGCTCTCGAGGAGCGAGGCGAGGTCGAAGGGATTGAGCCAACGGGCCTCGATGACGTCGACGCCGACACCTTGCGCGGCTGCGGTGTCCGCGGCCGCCTCGACGCGACGCGTGATGGCACCCCAGGAAACGATGGTCACGTCGTCGCCCGACCTGCGGAGGACGGACCCTCCCAACTCGCGCACCGGGCCCTCGACGGCGACCTCCACCTTTTCGCTTTGGTAGAGCGTGCGGTTCTCGATGACCAACACCGGGTCGTCCGAATGCGCGGCAGTCAGCACCGCGTCGAAGGCATCCTGCGCTGTTGAAGGCATGACCACTCGCAGACCGGGCGTGTGCAGAAAGAATGCCTCCAGGCACTGCGAGTGCTGTGCGCAGGCCCCCGGTGCATTTCCCTGCTGGGTGCGGATCACCAGCGGTGCCCCGACCTCGCCGCGCGAGATGTAGCGGGCGTTGGCAATCTGGTTGACTACCTGGTCTAGGGCCACAAGCGAGAAGTCGGCCCACATGATCTCGACGATCGGTCGCATTCCGAACATCGCCGCACCTAGGGCACTCCCCAGGATGGCCGACTCGCTGATCGGTGTGTCGAAGACACGGGCGCCGTAGGCACGCTTGAGACCTTTGGTCACACCAAACACGCCACCTGGCTCCGCCACGTCCTCGCCGTAGACCAACGCCCCCGGCAGCTCCGCCAGGACGCGGTAGAGTGCCGCATTGATGGCACCGCCATAGTTCAGCATCTTGGTCTCAGGCATAGAGGTGGTCCCTCACTGTGATGGGGTCGGCGAGCGGAGCGGTCAGCGCCAGCTCAGACGCGTGTCTCGTCTCAGTCATCACGTTCTCTAGGATCGTGTCGAGCTCGGCGTCGGTCGCGCCGTCCGCGACGAGTGCCCGACGGATACGGACGAGGGGCTCGCGCGTCTTGGCCTCCTCGACCTCGCCCGGCCTCCGGTACTGCTCCGCGTCCCCGATGTAGTGGCCCACCAGGCGCTCGGTCATCAGTTCGAGGAGAACGGGCCCGGACCCCGCACGTGCTCGACCGACTGCCTTCTCGACGTGAGCCCGAACGACCGCAGGATCATTACCGTCGATGCGCTCGCCGAGCATGCCGTATCCGGCCGCGCGCTTCCACAGCTCGGGGTCACCGACCATCGCCGAGATTGGGGTCAGCTCAGACCAGTAGTTGTTTTCGCACACGAAGATCACCGGAAGCCTGAAGGCCGAGGCGAAGTTCAAGGCCTCGTGCACGGCTCCTTGGTTCATTGCGCCATCACCGAACACGGTGAGGGCCACGCGTCCGGTGCCGTCGTACTTGCCCGAGAGGGCTGCTCCGAGCGCGACGGGCGCACCCGCGCCCACGATGGAGTTCTCCCCGTAGAAGCCATATGCGGGCGCGGTGAAGTAGGCCGAACCGCCCCGACCGCCGCAGACGCCTGTCTCTCGTCCCAGGAGCTCGGCGAAGAGGGCCTCGATTGGGACGCCGCGCGCGATCGCCCACCCGTGGCCCCGGTAGGTGGCGAAGAGCGCGTCGTGAGACGCGAGCGCCGTGCATGCACCGACGGGTCCTGCTTCCTGACCGATGCAGAGATGAACCGATCCGACGATGTCACCGGCGAGGCGCAGGTCACGGACTCGTTCCTCGAAGCACCGAATGCGCACCATGTTGCTGAAGTCGTCGACGAGCTGTCGGCGCCGTGGCTCGCTCATCGAGCGACCTCGCTCTCGGGGTTGCTCTGATTGCGGGTGGTGCGCCAGGCTGAGATCGCTGCGGCGCAGATGCTTGTCGCCTCGCCGATGTAGTCTTGCGGGCGAATCGGCCCGACCTTCTCGAGGAGTTCCGGAGGTACGACGCCGTTGAGTGCCGGCTCGAGATCCGAGCCCTCCGCGCGTACGCGGGCTGCGGCGTCGTACACGAGGTCGTGTGCACGCTCGCGTCCGATGTGCTCGGCGAGTCGCATCATGACCGCCTCACTCATGATCAGACCTACCTCTGCGTCGACGTTACGGATCATCGCGTCGGGGAAGATCTGCAGCGACTCGGCGGTTTCAGCCGACACCGCGAGAGACGTGGCGAGGGCCGAGGTGATCTGGGGCAGCACGATCCACTCGATCTGCCACTCGCCGGCTGCACGTTCGTGACCGGCCTCCATGGCCCTGAGCACAGCGGTCGCCACCGTGGATGCGTAGACCGACAGGCCGATCACCACCTCCGACGAGATCGGATTGGCCTTCTGCGGCATCGTCGACGACGCTCCCCTCATGTGACCGCCGCGTTCGCGGACTTCAGCGATCTCGGTGCGCGAGAGGTCAACGACCTCGCGCGCGAACCGCGTGCACACTGCCGCGAGTGAGGCGAGTCGCATTCCGTATTGCGCAACGCGGCCACGGGCCACGTGCCAGGGAATTGTCGTGTCCGCCAGGTCAAGCCGACGCGCCAAGGCAGAGCGGACTTTGGCGGAACGCTCCCCCATTGCCGCGGACGTCCCTCCCGCGCCGAAGAGGGAGATCACCGCGACGTCCTCGGCAACGGCTCGGACACCGTCGAGCTCGCGGCGTACCTCTTCGAGGAAAACGGCCATCTTGGCGCCGAATGTCGTGGGTACGGCGTGTTGCGCGTGAGTCCGGCCGGCCATGACGGTCCCGGCGTGCGATTCGATGAGCACCTGTAGCGCGTCACCCCACCGGACGATCAGCTGATCCAGACGTTCACAACTGGCCCTGAGCTGCAAAGCCAGAGCCGTGTCCATAATGTCCTGCGTCGTGGCGCCGAAGTGGACACGCCCGTTCGCGCCCTCGGGGAGCGCCCGTGCGATCTGTCGTACAAGTGGGAGGATCGGGTAGCCGACGTTGCGCGCCTCCGTCCACATGACCTCACAGTCGATGCGGTCGACGTCGCAGGCCTTCCCAATCAGGTCCGCGTCCTGAATCGAGATGAGACCCACCTCTGCTTGCGCCTGGGCAAGCTCAGCTTCGACCCGAAGCCAATGTTCGACCGTCGACCGCTCGGACCAGATCTCCGCAGCTTCCTCGTCCTGGAACAACGCGGTCAGGAGGTCGAAGGGTGATTGTCGCTCGCCCACGTCAATCCATCTCCAGTCCACCGTCAACGTTCACGGCCTGGCCCGTGATGTACGACGCAAAGTCGCTGAGTAGGAAGGCGACTGCGCTAGCGAGCTCCTGGCTCTCTCCCACCCTGCCCAGCGGCACCTTGCTGAGGGTCTCGTGGAGGTAGGTCTGCCCAGCGCCTACACCGAACGCCTCCTCGCGCTCGGCGAGGATCTGCTCCCACATTGGGGTCAGGAAGATGCCTGGGCATACCGCGTTGACGCGCACCCGCGGGGCATACGCCATCGCCGCAGACTTGGTGAGCGAGAGCAGCGCAGCTTTCGAAGCGGCGTAGTGCGCCGCGCTGGGACGCCCTGACCTGGCGGCCACCGACGCGAGAGTGACGATGGATCCGCCACGGGCGGCCGACATGTGGTTGGCCGACACCTGAGTGACATGGAAGACGCCGGTCAAGTTGATGTCGACGACGCGAGCCCAGTCGTGCTCGGTGAGCTCGGCCATCGGCTTGGTCTGCATGACCCCGGCGCAGTTGACTAATCCCTCAAGTGACCCGGCCGCCTCGACTGCGTGGCCGGGTAAGGCTCGCGCCTCGGCGACCCGCGATAGATCGGCTACGACGCCGATGGCCCGGCCGCCAGCGGAGGAGATGTCGGCAACGCAGGAGTCAACACTGTCCTGATCGAGGTCGCTGATCACTACCGTGGCTCCCGCCTCAGCGATCCCCGCCGCCACGACCCGGCCAAGGCCACCGGCGGCACCGGTGACCAGTACCGAGCGCCCGCTCAGCCCGATCTCAAGGCTCATCGCTTCGCCTCGAGTCGTGTTAGTCCTGCATCAAGGATGTCGACGATCCTGTCTATCTCGGGCGCCTCGATGACCAGTGGTGGCGCCAGAAGGAAGACGGTGCCGGGGTGAACCGTGAGCGTTATGAGACCGAGGTCCCGCAGCTCACGGCGGAGCCACCCGCAGGCGGCGACCGCATTGCCGAAAGAACCGGCTTGCACCTCGGATGAGAAGAGTTCGAGCCCGGTAAGCATGCCCACCCCTCGAGCGTCGACGAACACGTCGTGGCGATCCAGGGTGCGCAGCCCCGCGCGAAGACGCTCACCCATCTCCTGGGCACGGGCGGCCAGGCCTTCTTCCTGCAAGATGTTGATGTTCTCCAGGGCGACTGCGCACGCGACGGGGTGGCCGCCATACGTGTGCCCGTGGGCGAACACCCGGTCGCGGGGCTCGGAGGCGGCGATGGCGTCGACGACCCGGTCGCGCACGACGCATGCCCCTATCGGCATGTAACCCGATGAGAGTGCCTTCGAGAAGGTCAGCAGGTCGGGAGTGACTCCCGATAGCTGATGGGCGAACATCCGACCCGTCCGACAAAAGCCGGTGATGATCTCGTCGACGATTAACAGGATGCCGTGACGGTCGCACAGCTCGCGCAGGGCGCGCAGGTCCTCCGGAGGGGCCGCTGCCACACCCGAGGCGGTTGCACAAGCGTCGACGATGACGGCCGCGACGTTATCCGGGCCTTCACGCTCGATCGTGGCGGCGAACTCCGCGGCACCGGCGGCGTGCCGTGCCCCCAGCCCCCAGCCGTCTCCGGTCGCCGGACCGTCGGCCACGACACCGAACCGAGTGTCTCCGAGGTAGATGTCGTTGCGGGTCGCGTAGTAACGGCCATCGCAGTTCATCGCACCGAAGGTCACGCCATGGTAGGCCCCGAACCGGGTCACCACCTTGCGACGGTGCGGCTGGCCACGCACCCAGTGGTATTGGAGAGCCAGCTTCAGCGCGACCTCGACCGCCTCACTGCCCCCAGGGGTGAAGTGCACCTTCTTCATGCCTGCGGGCGAGAGGCCCACGAGGCGGTCAGCGAGTTCCAACGCGGGGTCCGAGCTATAGCGGAAGACGTCGAGGAACGCGAGGCGCTGCATCTGCCGCGCTGCCACCTCGACAAGGCGAGTGCGGCCGTGACCGACGGCCATCGCCTCAAGAGCACCTACCCCGTCGAGGTAGCGAGTGCCGTCCTTGCCGGTGAGCCAGACACCGTCACCTGACGCCAGGATCGGAAGGCCGTCCGGGTCGAGGTCAGCAGTTGGAGGGCTGAAGGGGGGCCACATCATGCCGGGGCTAACGTCCGCGCCGGGCAATTGCTGCTGCTTCACTCTGACACCTTCAGTCAATCGATTGACTAAACCCTAGACGATCATGCTCTCTGGCGCAAGCACTCCAGCAACTTCCTGGACCGAACGTCCGCCAAGTCAGACCGCCGGCTGACCCCGTCATCCATCCACGCTGGCTTGCAGCTTCTCCATCGTGGATAGGTGCTCACTTTTCGAGCATCACATCTGCTCAGTTTTCAAGCGGCATCGACACTCCGTTCATCACTGTCGCGGAGGCTGCGGCACTGGGGGTACGGCGAATCAGCGTGGGGGCACCCTTGCGCGCACCGCTTGGGCTGGATTCCTCCAGGCAGCCCAGGAGATCGCGGACGCGGGGACGTTCTCCTGTTTTGAGCGGCTCCCGGACGTTGATGCCCTGTTTCGCCATCGATAGATCTCAGCGAGAAGTACTGGCGCCCGCTTCATAAAGAATTTCCCCGCCCGCCGCCCGTCGGCACGAGCCCGACCCGACCGCTTCGGCGCCGTAGCGCATCTCGCCAACTGGCCGCGAAGGACACGCATTGGTCCAGACCGAGGGTTGCCGCAGCTCCACGGTGAAAAGTCATGGACGCCATTCGTCTCGATGCAGAACCACTACAACCTCGTCTACCGCGAGGAGGAGCGCGAGATGATCCCGCTGTGCCGCGACCTGGGAGTGGGCGTGATCCCCTACAGCCCCTTGGCCCGAGGTCTGCTCGCCGGCAACCGCACCCGCCAACGCGGCAACACCACCTCCCGCGCGGACAACGATCCGCTGGCCCATGACATGTACGAGCCTGCCGACTTCGACGTGGTCGATGTCGTCCGCGCCACCGCGAGAAGGCGTGGCATCTCCCTGGCCCAGGTCGCCATGGCCTGGCTGGCCAGCCGACCAGGTGTCACCGCGCCACTGATCGGCGCGACGAAGATCACCCACATCGACGAAGCTGTCGCAAGCCTTAAACTCAGCCTCGATCAAGCAGAGATTGACTACCTAGAGGCTCCCTACCGCCCCCACCGGGTCCTGGGCCACGACTGATCGCACCAACTGCCTCGAATCGACTATCAACCCGTCGAACCGACCAGCGCGGGAGAGCGCCCAACTTGGCGCCGCCCCCAAGTCGCGCTCAACCGGCGATCGACCACTCCGACGCCTTCCGCTGATCGAGCAGTAACGCCGTCCCGGCCAGGGATCGGCCTACGGGACCTCCACGTCGACGACCTCAAGGACCCGCTGCTCAACCGCCACTCCGGCCAGCAACTGTCGGAGCGCCGTGCGCTCCGGGTCACTGATGTAGGAGTCGTAGTGGGCGCGGGACTCGAAGGAAACAACGTGCACCTCGGACGTCCCCTCACGGGAACGCAGCCGTCGCTCGAGCCGCCCTTGGTGACGTGACAGCAGAGGCAGCACCTGGTCCTCGTAGTCCCGGAAGGCGACAGCCGCCTCTTGAGGCATGTCCGCGATCAGTACCACGGTGAGTCTCTGGTTCCGGTCGGATTCCATGGGCTGAGGGTACGCGGGCGAGATCACGTCTCGCCGCAGGATCCCCGTTCGAGACTGACGACTGCGGCGGATACCGGGCCCGAGGGCAGCGCACGGTGTTAGCAAATCGTGCTCTCGACCCCGGTGGAAACTGATCGCTTCCATCAGGCCACCTGCGAGCCACCTTCGATGACGCCCGCGAACATGCGGCCGTCGGCGGCGCGAACGGCGGCCCCCATCGTGTGGACGCCGTCATCGTCAGGATCTGCGTCGGTGGTCGCGTCGATCATGACGCGGGCAAGTTCGACCAATTTTTCCTCGTCGGCTGTCAACAGGCGAGCTGAGGGCGGGAGGGTTGGTGCCATGGCAGGAGTGTGGCCCGCCGGGCAGCCACGGAACAACAAGAGGTCGACCTCCGCAAACCGATCTCTATGAGGAGTTCACCAAGGCCTCACGGAGCACGGTGAGGTGTCGTTGGGTGTACTCGGCGTGATTGAGCCAGACGCGGCCGTGACCTTCGCTCCACAGCCGCGCCCAAGGCTGGGCACCTGTGTCCTGTCCGTCGCGGAGCAGGTCGTACATGCTCATGATGCGGGGAACGAGCAGGTCGGCGAGGTGGTTGCGCCCGCTCTGGTCGAGGCGGTATCCCTCGGCGAGTGCTGCTAGCCGTCGAGAGGCGGCCATGGCGGGGGTGTGCGGGTCCAGAGGAGAGAATCCGTGCGCTGCGTAGGCCAGGTCCCAGAGGCGTGAGCCCGGTCCCGCGTTGTCCCAGTCGATGAAGACCCAGCGCTCGCTACCGAGAACCAGGTTCCACGGAGCGAGGTCGTGATGGATGACCAGGTCCTCCTCGTCCGGGGGGATCACGACGTTCCACTCAGCGTCTGCTGGTGTGGTGAACTCCTCGGATGCGTCGTGGAAGTCTCGGATCAGTGCCCCGATCCGCCGGGCTGCGGCGAGGTGGTCGCCCGGCTCGAAGGGCATAAAAATCTCTCCCTCGACGTACTCGAGGACATGGCGGCCGAGGTTGTCGAATCCGAGAGTGCGGGGCGCTGCTGTGTACCCGACCTCGTTGAGGTGATGTAGCAGCGCGTCGACTGAGCGCGACCAGGGTCCGCTGGGCCGACGGACTGTGTCGCCTACCCGCACGACTGCTGTGCCGACGTTGCCGCCGACGAGCGCCTCTTCTTCAATGCTGTGGTCCACTTTGGCCACGGTGCCACACGGCGAACCTCAACGGCGACGGTAGGGAGCCACAGGCCCGCGTCCTGCAGAGGGATCCCCAATCGGTGATCGGCCGACTGCCGGCCACACTGGGTCCAAGGGACCGATGGGCGTCCGGCTTGCGGATCAGTCGCGAGAGCCCGCCATAAGGTCCCACGAAAGTGTGCACGTACGCGCAATCGTGGAGAAGCCGAGCGACTCGTAGAGACGGCGCGGTGCCGGGGAGCTGTCGTCTCCGCGTGGAGCGCTGGACCGGTTCAGTCGCGCGTGCTCGGGGCCACCTCGCGCACCATCACGCAGTTGCCCTGGCCCTTGGGCCGGTCGTAGGTGAAGCCCTCGCGCTCGTACATCGTGCGGGTGCCGTTGTAGAGGAACGA
>JAABUR0100002675.1_pt1 | contig 26547 bp, 29 predicted proteins | sample 5560091 | NCBI WGS metagenome assembly JAABUR01 (sample SAMN10711879, study PRJNA513375) | rock metagenome | isolation source: Antarctica rocks | place: Antarctica: Victoria Land, University Valley sud
TGGCCGACAACGTGCCGGCCGGAGCGCACTGGGGCGTGATCGGGATCTCGCGTGTGCAGTGGATGCTGGTGGCCGCGGCGCTCACGCTGGGAGGCTCGATCCGCGTCGGCCTGGAGGACAACCTCTACCTCCCCGGCGGGGAGATGGCCAGGTCCAACGGCGAGCTGGTCGCGCGGGCGCGGCGCATGTGCGAGGACGTGGGGCGGCGGGCCGCGACGGTGGAGGAGGCGCGGGCCATGCTGGGCCTCCTCCGCTCCGGCGGCGGCGCAATTGGGCCTTGAGAACCTCGTGCGCTGCTCGCCGGCCGGCTGGTTGGGGCTTGTGTAGCCGCGCGCCGGACCGGTACCTTCGTCGGCGTGAGGGGTACGCGCTTCGCGCTTCTGGTGGGAGTGCTGACAAGTCTGGTGCTCGCGCCTCCCGCCCACGCCGCCTACGCCCCGCTGGACCGGCCGGGACCGGCGCTGGAGGTGCCGCGGGCCCAGCTCGACGGCGCCCTGCAGTGCACGCCCGGCATCGCGGGCGCCACGCGCGCGCCCGTCCTGCTGTCGCCGGCCACCGGGGTCACCGCCGAGCAGAACTACTCCTGGAACTACGAGCGCTCGCTCAGCGCCCGCGGCATCCCGTGGTGTCGGGTGACCATGCCCCAGCGCACCCTGGGCGACATCCAGGTGGCCGCCGAGTACCTCGTCCAGTCGATCCGCACCATGCACGCGCGGTCGGGTCGCCGGGTCGCGATCATCGGCCACAGCCAGGGCGGCATGTCGATGCGCTGGGCGCTGCGCTTCTGGCCCGACACCCGCTCGATGGTCGACGACGTGATCGGCTTCGCGGGCAGCAACCACGGGACCGAGGCGGGCGGACCCGGCTTGTGCTCGAACGGCTGCACGCCGGCCAGCTGGCAGCAGGGCTCCACATCGAGCTGCATCGCGGCCCTGAACAGCCTGACCGAGAGCTTCGGCGGGATCTCCTACACCGAGGTCTACACCCACACAGACGAGGTGGTCACGCCCAACCAGGACGACAGCGGCAGCTCGTCGCTGCGAAACGGCGGCGGGCGGATCACCAACGTGGCCACCCAGGACATCTGCCCCGCCGACGTGCAGGAGCACCTTCAGATCGGCACGACGGACCCGGTTGCCTACGCCCTGGCGATGGACGCGCTCGACAACGACGGGCCGGCCGACGAGGCTCGGATCGATCGCGCGGTGTGTGCGCAGCCCTACCAGCCCGGGGTGGATCCCGCGAACGCGAACACGTACCTCCAGATCCTGGCGGGCGCGCCCGGCCTGCTGGCCATCGCCTCGCCGGTCAACGTGGTCGGCGTGCCCACGCCCAGGAGCGAGCCTCCGCTGCGCTGCTACGTGTTCGCGGAGTGCACCACGGCCAGCGGGGGGTCCGACACGACCGGGCGCTGCGTGAGCGCAACGGCCAGGGCGAGGGGCGGGGTCTACGGCCCGGCTGCCCTCGGTCGCACGCGCACGGCCCAGCGAAAGCGCCTGCCCGGGCGCCGCTTAAAGCGCCGCCGGGGCATCGACCGCTTCTGCGTATCGGGCGGCGGCGCGCTGGAGATCGGCTACCCCACCACGCGGATCTCCCGCGCCGGGCGCCGGGCGGCCAAGGGCCGGGCGATCCTGGTGCTGGCCTCGAGCCGCCGCTTCTCGGTGCGCGGAGTCACCCGGGGCACGAGGACATCCAGCCTGCGCCGCCGGCTGGCGGGCGAGCGCCGCTACCGCGTGGGCCGTAACACGTGGTACGTGGCCAAGGCCGCGAGGGCCACGTTGGTGTTCCGCACCCGGCGTGGCCGCGTGGGCGCCACGGGCGTCGCCTCCAGGCGCCTGACCCGCGGTGCCAGGGACACTCGGCGCCTGCTGCGCGCCTGGGATCTGCGCGGCTGAGCGCTGTCACCCTTGGCAGGTGTCCGTGCCGCCTTCGCCCGCCGCCGACAGCTCGACCTGTGCCATAGCACAGACCGAACGCCGGGTCGGCCGAGTGGCGGCGCTGTGGCGCTACCCCGTCAAGTCGATGGCGCCCGAGAGCCTGGAGGATGTCGAAGTCTCTTGGCACGGGCTCGCCGGCGATCGCCGCTGGGCCTTCGTCCGGGAGGGTGTGGTGGCAAGCGGCTTTCCCTGGTTGACGATCCGGGAGCGATCGGACATGGTCGGCTTCCGGCCGTCGTTCCTCGACCCCAGCCACCCGGACGCCTCACCCACCGTCGTGCGCACGCCGGCCGGCGAGTGCCTTGAAGTCACAGACCCGGCGCTCGCCGCCCAGCTTGGCCCCGGCGTCCAGCTCATCAAGCAGAATCGAGGCGTCTTCGACAGCATGCCGCTGTCGCTCATCACGACGCAGAGCGTCGACGGTCTCGGCGCCCTGGTCGGCGACGGCGAGCTGGACGTTCGGCGCTTCCGCCCGAACCTCCTGATCGAGGCGACATGTGGCGCGGACTTCCCTGAAGGCGCGTGGATCGGCTCCGTGCTTCGCATCGGCACGATGCGCATGCGCGTGGACGAGCACGACCGTCGTTGCGTGGTGGTCAACGTCGACCCGGCAACCGAGAAGCGCAGCCCCACCATCCTGCGGACGATCGCGCGCGAGCGCGACGCGTGCCTCGGGGTCTATGGGTCGACCGTCGAGCCAGGCGCAGTGGCCGTGGGCGATCCGGTGACCCTCGTCGGGTAGGCGCACTCACGCGGTGCGCAGGATCGCCGATTGGACGCTGCTCGCCCTGGGGACCCTGGCGGTCGGGTCGGGGCTCGGGGCCCTCGGGCTGCCGTCCTCGTACCTGTTCGGCGCCTTGCTCGCCGGCCTGGCCGTGGCGCTGGCCGCCCCGGGGCGGCTGGAGGTGCCGGGCCGGGCGTTCGCGGGAGCGCAGGGGGTGACCGGCGTGGTGCTCGGCGCCTACCTGGACTCCGAGTCGCTGGCCGTGGTGGCCGACGCGTGGCTGCCCGTGACCGCGGTCAGCGCGGGGACGCTGGGCCTCAGCCTGTTGGCCGGACGCGTGCTGGCCCGGGCCACAGACGCCGACCAGACCACGGCCTCGCTCGGTCTGGTGGCGGGCGGGGCATCGGGCATCGTGGCCATGGCCGATGAGCTGGAGGCCGACGGCCGGCTGGTCGCCTTCATGCAGTACGCGCGCGTGCTGGTGGTGGTGCTGGTCACGCCGGTGGTCGCGGCCCTGGCCTTCCCCGGGCACGGGACGAGCGCCGCCTCGACGCAGGCCACGCCGGTGCTGGGCGAGCCGTGGTGGTGGGCAATCATCCTCGGCGCAGCTCTGGCGGGGGTGATCGTCGGTCGCGCGGTTCGCCTGCCCAATGCACCGCTGCTCGGTCCTCTGATCGTCTCCGGCGCGGTGACGTTGATCGCCCCGGAGGGCACGTTCGCGGTGCCGGCGCTCCTGCGCGAAGCCGCCTTCGCGGTGATCGGAGCACAGGTCGGCCTGCGCTTCACCACCGACACGCTGCGAGTGGTGGGCAGCCTGCTGCTGCCCGTGACGCTGGCCATCGTCGGGCTGATCGTCGGATGCTTTGGGCTGGCGGTGCTGTTGCACCTGACCACCTCGGTCTCGCTGGCCGACGCCTACCTGGCCACGACGCCCGGGGGGCTGATCGCGGTGGCCGCCGTGGCCTTTGGAGCGGGGGGAGACACCACGTTCATCGTTGCCGTGCAGGGGCTGCGGTTGGTGGTGATGGTCGTCCTGGCGCCGGCGGTGGTTCGCAGGACGGCCGGGTCTCGGCGGCGGCGACCGGCCGCTGGGTAGGGGTGTAGCCGGAGCGAAGGTGACCGGCTTTCGGGGGCGGGCACGGCGCGGGCGCGGCACGGCGCGGGCGCGGCACGGCGCGGGCGCGGCACGGCGCGGGCGCGGCGCGGCGCATCTACGCTCACGTCGTGCCACCCGTCCCCCTGCGCTATGCCGCGTTCGCCACCGACCCCTCGGGCGGCAACCCCGCGGGCGTGGTCCTGGACGCGCGGGGGATGGGCGACGAGGAGATGCTTGCCCTGGCCGCCGAGCTGGGCTACTCGGAGTCCGCCTTCCTCTTCCCGCGCGAGCGATCCGGTCACTACGGCGTGCGCTACTTCAGCCCCGAGGTCGAGGTGCCCTTCTGCGGCCACGCCACCATCGCCTCAGGCGTGGCGCTGGCCGACGCCGGGGCCGCGGGCGAGGTAACGCTGCACACCGCCAGCGGCCCCGTGTCCGTGGTGACCGGAGTCGACGAGGAAGGGTGGGCCACGGCGACGCTCACGAGCGTGGAGCCATGCGTGACGGAGGCGGCCCCTGGACTGCTGAATGGAACGCTTTCGGCGCTCGGCTGGACCCCGGAGGAGCTCGATTCCTCGCTTCCGGCCCGCGTAGCCTACGCCGGCGCCTTCCACCTGATCCTGGCCGCCGCCTCTCGTGACCGTCTGGCCCGCCTGGCCTACGACTTCGACGCGTTGAAGGCGTCGATGCTGGCCCACCACCTGACCACGGTGGACCTCATATGGCGCCAGGACGACACCACCTTTCATGCCCGCAATCCCGCTCCCGCCGTAGGGGTGATCGAGGATCCGGCGACCGGCGCCGCGGCGGCGGCCTTCGGCGCCTACCTGCGCGACATCGGCGCCGTCTCGCCACCCGTGGATCTGCTGATCCGGCAGGGCCAGGACATGGGCCGCCCCAGCGAGCTGCGGGTGCACGTGGACACGGCCGAACGCCCGGCCATCCGGGTGACGGGAGCGGCCGTACCGCTCAGCGCTACGAGCCCACCGCCTGACGCACGAAGGGCTCGAGCAGCCGGCTGGTCTCCGCGGCCGTGACCTCGGGCGCACCGGCCGGCGACGCCGCGTAGCTCACGGCCAGGCGCACCACGCAGTCGGCCAGACGGCGGGCGTCGTGCTCGCGGACGCGCGGCCACTGGGCGACCAGGACGGAGGTCAGCCTCTCGGTCGCGTGCACGAACAGCGGCTCGCCCCGCACGGTCAGCAGGGGAAGCAGCTCGCCCGCGCCGTCACCCAAGGTGATCATGCGCACGAAGGGATCGTCGGCGGCGGCGCGCAGGAATACCTCGAGGGCGGCCGAGAGCGCCTCGCCGGGGTCATCCGCGTGGGCGCCGAGGGCCTGCTCGACATCCCCCAGGAAGCGGTCGGCCTCGCGGAGGACGAACGCCTGGGCGAAATCCTGGCGCGAGCCGAACTCCTTGTAGAGGGTCTGGCGGCTGACGCCGGCGACCGAGGCCACGTCGGCCATCGACACCTCCCCCCAGGGCCGCTCGCGCATGAGCTCGCGCATGGCGTCGAGCAGCGTGTTGCGCAGCAGCTCGCGCGCCGCGGTGGGATAGGGGACAGCCACGGCCTAAGTATTAGCCCGTGCGGGCTTCCTGCCCGCACCTGTGAGAATCACGGAGACATCCAGTCTCCTTGAACGGGCCGGCATTCTGCCGTCCCTCCTAGACCGCCTCGAAATCGACCTTCTGCTCGACGCCGCAGTCCGGGCAGGCCCAGGTATCGGGCACCTCGCTCCACGGCGTGCCGGGCGGAAATCCCTCGCGCGGGTGCCCTCTGTCCTCGTCGTAGGTGTAGCCGCACTCGGGGCAGCGAAAGGCGCTCACGCGGACGCCACCCCCCGGTTGACGCGCGTCAGGTCACCTTCGTAGTGAGCCGCCAGCCTGGGGTCCATCACCCGGCGCCAGAGCGGCGGGATGACGGCCAGGAGCATCATCGTCGCGTAGCCCGAGGGCAGCTCGGGCGCCTCATCGAAGTGACGCAGGGCCTGGAAGCGGCGCAGCGGATGGGCGTGGTGGTCCGAATGGCGCTGCAGGTGGTAGAGCAGCACGTTGGAGGACACGTTGTCGCTGTTCCAAGAGTGCTCGGGCCGGGTGCGCTCGTAGCGCCCGTCCTCGCGGCGCTCACGCAGCAGGCCGTAGTGCTCGAGGTAGTTGACGACCTCGAGCAGCGAGAAGCCGTAGACGGCCTGGAGCATCAGCCAGGGCAGCACCTCGAGACCGAACACCGCGGTCAGCCCGCCGAACAGCACGAGGGTCATGGCCCAGGCGTTGAGGATGTCGTTGCGAAGCGTCCACGGCGATCCGCCCGCGCGCCCCAGGCGCTCGGACTCGAGCTCCCAGGCCGAGCGCAGGCTGCCCGCCACCGTGCGCGGCAGGAAGCGGTAGAAGCTCTCCCCCATCCGCGAGGAGGCCGGGTCCTCCGGCGTGGCCACGCGTACGTGGTGGCCGCGGTTGTGCTCGATGAAGAAGTGGCCGTAGGCGGTCTGGGCCAGCGCCACCTTCGACAGCCACTTCTCCAGGCTCGCCCGCTTGTGGCCCAGCTCGTGCGCGGTGTTGATGGCGATGCCGCCGACCAGACCGATGGTCAGGGCCAGGCCGAGCTTCTCGATCAGGCTCAGGTCGCCGTGGGCCCAGAACCAGCACGCGGCTGTGAGCGCGGCGAACTGCAGCGGGATGTAGGCGTAGGTGCACCAGCGGTAGTAGCGGTCCTGCTCGAGCCACTTCAGGACGCTGTCGGGCGGGTTGCTGGAGTCCTTGCCGATCAGGTGGTCTAACCCGGGCATGATCCCGTAGACGAACATCGGGCCGAAGAACCAGAACACGCCGAGGCCGGTCAGCTCGACCAGGCCCCAGGCTATGAAAGGGATCAGGGGCACCAGCAGGCCCAGGAGCCACGCGTAGCGCTTGGGGTCGTGCCACCCCGCCTCGATCAGATCGATGTGCTCGTGGTGGTGATCGTGGTCAACCGCTGCCTCGGACAAGGCGCCTCCCAAAACTCGACTCGACTGACAACTGTATCCGAGTTGTCAACCAGCCTTACACTGCAAGCAGGAACTGTCCACCGGCCGATGTCGACCCCGGGCCGGGGTGCGGGCTATATGGTGTCGCGACCTCCATGACCAGCGAGCTACGGGTCCGGGCGCCGCAATCCTCAGCGGACGACCTGCTCGAAATCGATCGTCGCCACGTGTGGCACCCCTACGGCCCGATGCCGGCCGCAGCGAGGCCGCTGCCGGTGGTGGCGGCCGAGGGCGTGCGCCTGCGGCTGGCCGACGGGCGCGAGCTGGTGGATGGCATGGCCTCGTGGTGGTGCGCGATCCACGGCTACCGCCACCCCGCCCTCGACGCCGCGGCGCACGGGCAGCTCGACCGCATGGCTCACGTGATGTTCGGCGGGCTGACCCACGAGCCCGGCGTGCGCCTGGCCCAGCGGCTCGTGGAGATGACCCCGGAGGCGCTGGAGCACGTGTTCCTGTGCGACTCGGGCTCGGTGTCGGTCGAGGTGGCGTTGAAGATGTGCCTGCAGGCGCGGCCGGGGCGATCCCGGGTGCTGACGGTGCGGGGCGGCTATCACGGCGACACCTTCGGGGCGATGTCGGTCTGCGACCCGGTCGGAGGGATGCACTCGATGTTCAGCGGGGTGCTCGCGCAGCAGGTGTTCGCCCCCCGCCCACCGCGCCGGCTCGACGAGAGCTACGCCGCCGACCTGGAGCGCCTGGTGGCTCGCCACGCCGGCGAGCTGGCGGCCGTGATCGTGGAGCCGGTGGTCCAGGGCGCCGGGGGGATGTGGTTCTACGATCCCGCGGTCCTGGGGCTGTTGCGTGCGCTGTGCGACCGCCACGACCTCCTGCTGGTGTTCGACGAGGTCGCCACGGGATTCGGGCGTACCGGAGCGCTGTTCGCGTGCGAGCACGCCGGCGTCGCCCCCGACGTGATGTGCGTGGGCAAGGCGCTCACCGGCGGCTACATGACGCTGGCGGCCACCCTGTGCACCGCCGAGGTCGCCGGCTCACTGACCGGTGGGGCGCTGATGCACGGCCCCACCTACATGGCCAACCCACTGGCCTGCGCGGTGGCCCTCGCGTCGACCGAGATCCTGCTCGACGGCGGCTGGCGGAAGCAGGTGCGGGCGATCGAGGCGGGCCTGCGCGCGGGTCTCGAGCCCGCCCGCGATCACCCGGGCGTGGCCGACGTGCGGGTGCTGGGGGCGATCGGGGTGATCCAGCTCACCGGACCGGTGGACGTGGCCGCGGCGACCGAGGCGGCAGTGGACCGCGGGGTGTGGCTGCGGCCCTTCCGCGACCTGGTCTACGTGATGCCCCCGTATGTGACCGACGAGGACGACGTCGCGCGGATCGCCGCGGCGGCCGTGGCCGCCGCCCGGGCCGGAGCGCCGCAGTGAGGGCCCTCGCCGTGGCGGGGACCGACACCGGCGTGGGTAAGACGGTCGTGACCGCCGCGCTGGCGGCGGTGGCACGGGCCGAGGGCGCGCGCGTGGCCGTGCTCAAGCCGGCCCAGACCGGCGTGGATGGCGCCGGGGCGGGCGACCTGGACGAGGTGCGACGACTGAGCGGAGTCGAGGACCTACACGAGCTGGCTCGCTATCCGGAGCCGCTGGCCCCGGCCACCGCGGCCCGTCGAGCCGGCCGGGCCGGGATCGGAGCCGAGCAGGTCGCGGCGGCGGCCCGGGGGCTGGCCGATCGTGACGTGGTGCTGATCGAAGGCGCGGGGGGGCTGCTCGTGCGCTTCGACGATGACGGGTCCACGCTGGCCGACGTCGCCTCGCACCTCGATGCCGCCGTGCTCGTGGTCAGCCGTCCGGGACTGGGCGCGCTCAACCACGTGGCCCTCACCTGCGCCGCGCTGGATCAGCGCGGCCTGAGGTGCCCGGGGGTGGTGATCGGCGCCTGGCCGGCCGACCCCGGGCTGGCGGAATGGTGCAACCTGCAGGATCTCCCCTCATATTCGGGGAGGCCCGTGCTCGGTCGCGTACCGGACGGAGCGGCGACACTGGACCCGGCGGCCTTCGCCGCCGGCGCGCGTGACTGGATCTCAACGAAAGGACTGGTGTGAACGACATCCTCGACATCGCCCGCGAGCGGGTGCTGGAGCGCGGGGAAGGGCTCTCCGAGGGCCAGGTGCACGAGATCCTGAAGCTGGGAGACGAGCGCGTGGACGAGGCGCTGGCGCTGGCCCACGAGGTGCGCCTGCGCTGGTGTGGCCCCGACGTGGAGGTGGAGGGAATCGTCAGCTTAAAGACCGGCGGATGCCCCGAGGATTGTCACTTCTGCTCGCAGTCCGGGCGGTTCGAGACGCCGGTGCGCGCGGCCCGGATCGACATCCCTTCGCTGGTGGAGGCGGCCCGCCAGACCGCCGCCACCGGAGCCACCGAGTTCTGCATCGTCGCCGCGGTGCGCGGGCCCGACGAGCGGCTGATGGCGCAGGTGCGCGACGGGATCGGCGCGGTCCGCGACGCAGTGGACATCAACATCGCGTGCTCCCTGGGGATCCTGACCGTCGAGCAGGCAGACGAGCTCCAGGAGATGGAGGTGCACCGCTACAACCACAATCTGGAGACGGCCCGGTCGCACTTCGGCCAGGTGGTGACCACCCACACCTGGGAGGAGCGGCGGGCCACGCTGGACCTGGTGCGCGAGCGCGGCATGGAGGTCTGCTGTGGCTGCATCATCGGCATGGGAGAGACGCTCGAGCAGCGGGCTGAGCTGGCCTGCCAGCTGGCCGAGCTGGACCCCGACGAGGTGCCGATGAACTTCCTCGACCCGCGCCCGGGCACCCCCTTGGCCGACCTTCCGGCCCCCGAGCCGCGGGAAGCCCTGCGCACGATCGCCGCCTTCCGGCTGGCGCTGCCGCGGACTGTCCTGCGCTTCGCCGGGGGACGCGAGCTCACCCTCGGCGACCTGGGCGCCCGCAAGGGCATCCTGGGTGGCATCAACGCGATCATCGTGGGCAACTACCTCACGACGCTGGGACGCGATCCGCAGGACGATCTCGACCTGCTCGACGAGCTTTCGATGCCGGTCAAGGAGCTGTCCAGGACCTTGTGACCACCGCCGGGGGGATCCACTGCGACGGGTGCGGGCGGCCCGCGGGCAGCGGCGACCACACCCGCTGCCGCGCGCGGCGGGCGGCCACCGACCCGCCGCGCTACTGCGCCTCCTGCGGGCGCAAGCTGCGGGTGCAGGTGCTGCCCGTGGGTTGGACAGCGCACTGCCTCACCTGCGATCGCGCGCCCCGGTGAGCGGCGTCGAGCAGGCGCTGGAGGAGATCCGCCGGGCGGGGCTGCTGCGGGAGATGCGCGTGATCGAGAGTGCACCGGGCGCTCGCGTGCGCCTCGGCGGTCGCGACGTGCTGCTGCTGTGCTCCAACGACTACCTGGGCCTGGCCGAGGATCCCCGGGTGCGCACCGCCGCGGCCGAGGCGGCGGAGCGGTGGGGGGCGGGCGCCGGCTCCTCCCGCCTGGTGGCGGGCAACATGGTGCCCCACGCCGAGCTGGAGGCCGAGCTGGCGGCGTTCAAGGGCAGCGAGGCCTGTGTGCTGTTCGGGTCGGGCTTCCTGGCCAACACGGGCGTGATCGCCGCGCTGGCCGGACGCGGGGAGGTGGTGGTGTCCGACGCGCTCAACCACGCGTCGATCGTCGACGGGTGCCGGTTGGCGGGCGCCGAGACGGTGGTCTACGCGCACGCCGACCTGGACGCGCTCGCAGAGGTGCTGGAGCAGGCCGGCGACCGGCCCGCGACCGTCGTCACCGACTCGGTGTTCTCCATGGACGGGGAGCCGGCGCCGCTGGCCGGCATCGTGGAGCTGGCCCGCCGCCACGGCGCACGGGTGATCGTCGACGAGGCGCACGCGACCGGCGTCGTCGGCCCCGGCGGACGGGGTCTGGTGGCGGCGCTGGGCCTGGAGGGGGAGGTGGACGTAGTGGTCGGAACGCTGTCCAAGGCGCTGGGCAGCTACGGGGCGTTTGCCTGCTGCGACTCCGTGACGGCCTCGCTGCTGATCAACCGGGCGCGCACGCTGATCTTCTCGACCGCGCTGCCGCCGCCCTCGGTCGGGGCCGCTCGCGAAGCCCTGCGCATCGTGCGGGAGGAGCCGTCGGTGGTCGAGCGCCTACGGGCCAACGCGCGGGTGCTGCGCGACGAGCTCGCCGCGCAGGGGTTCGCCGTGAAGGAGGGGGAGGTGCCGATCGTGCCGCTTGTCGTCGGCGACCCTCACGCGGCGATGGCGTTGTGCGAGGCGGCGCTGGCCGAGGGCGTGTTCGCCCAGGCGATCCGGCCGCCGACCGTGCCGGATGGCACTTCGCGGCTGCGGCTGGTTGCCATGGCCAGCCACGACCCCGCCGAGCTGCGCGACGCGGCGCGGCTGCTGGGACGCCTGGCCGTCCGGTAGCGCCGGCCGCAGGATCAGATCTCGATCTCGGCGCCCATCGACACGGTGCGCCCGCGCGGTAGGTCGAAGAACTCGATCGGGTCGGCGGTGACCCTGGTCGTGGCGGCAAACAGGTGCTTTCGCCACTGCGCCATCCCGGGTGAGTCGGTGATCCGCAGCTCCGGGGCCGACACGAAGAAGCTGGCCGTGTCCAGGTCCAGCTGGCCCCCCTCCAGTCCGTTCTCCTGGGCCAGGCGCAGGATCTCGGGCAGGCTGGTGGGCTCCTCGTAGCCGAAGGTGGCCGTGACCTGGCTGATGCCGTCGTCCCGGAAGCCGAGGTCGTCCACCTTCAGGCGCTCCTCGGGAGCCACCCGCGGCACCGGGGGCGTGTTCAGCGTCAGCACGATCACGTTGGAGTGCAACGAGTGGTTGTGCTCCACGTTGGCCCGCATGGCTATCGGGGTCGTCCCTTCGCCGCGGCTCAGGAACACCGCACATCCCGGTACGCGCTGCACCGGGATCTCGTGGGCGTGCAAGTCGTTCACGAAGTCCTGCAGCGGGCCCTCGAGCCTGCTCCGGCTGGCGTCGGCCAGCTCCCGCCCGCGCCGCCAGGTGGTGAGCACCACGAAGATGATCGACCCGATGGCGATCGGCAGCCAGCCCCCCTCGCCGACCTTGACCAGGTTCGCGGCCAGGAAGACGACCACGAACAGGAGGAAGAAGGCCCCAACGGGGACGATCTGCCCCGGCGGGCGCTTGGCCCGCACCCACTGCAGGACGAAGAACAGGGCGGTGGTGACGGCGATCGTGCCGGTCACCGCCACCCCGTAGGCGGCGGCGAGACGACTGGAGCTCTGGAAGCCGATCACCAGGCCGAGCACCGCGGCCATCAGCAGCCAGTTCACGAACGGGACGTAGATCTGGCCCGGCTCGTCCGTGGAGGTGTGACGCACTCGCAACCGCGGCAGGTAGCCAAGCCGGGTGGCCTGGCGGGCAACCGAGAAGGCGCCGGAGATCACCGCCTGGGAGGCGATGATCGTGGCCAGCGTGGCCAGCGCCACCATCGGGATCCGGGCCCAGTGGGGGACGAGCAGGAAGAAGGGGTTGCCGGCCCCGGACGGGTCGTCGATCAGGAACGCCCCCTGGCCAAGGTAGTTCAGCACCAGGGCCGGGAAGGCCACGAAGAACCAGGCGCGCCGGATCGGGCGCTTGCCGAAGTGGCCCATGTCGGCGTACAGCGCCTCAGCCCCGGTGATCACCAGCACGACCGCGCCCAGCGACAGGAACGCGGTCAGCGGCTCCTCGATCAGGTAGCGGGCAGCCCAGTGCGGCGACAGCGCCTGCAGAACCTCGGGGTGCCTCGCGACGCCCCGGATGCCACACAGCGCGAGGGCCGTGAACCAGACGACCATGATCGGCCCGAACAGCCGCCCGACGCGCGCGGTTCCGAAGCGCTGGAAGGCGAACAACCCGACCAGGATCACCAGCGCGCCGGGCACGACGGCCTTTTCGAGGCCGGGATCGATGATCTCCAGCCCCTCCATGGCCGAGAGCACCGAGATGGCCGGCGTGATCATGCTGTCGCCAAAGAACAGCGCCGCGCCGAAGACCGCCATGGTGGCCAGGCCGAGCTGGAGCTTTGGCGACAGCCGGCGCTGCCTGAGCAGGGCGACCAGCGACAGCAGACCGCCCTCGCCGTCGTTGTCGGCGCGCATGAACAGCAGCAGGTACATCACGCTGACGACCGCCGTGACGCTCCAGAAGATCAGCGACACGATCCCGTAGATCGACGTCTGCTGCACGGCCACCGGGCGCAGCGCGTCACCCGCGAAGACCGTTTGGACGGCGTACAGGGGGCTCGTGCCGATGTCTCCGAACACCACGCCCAGCGCGCCGAGCAGCAGCGCGGCCTTGGGGGCGCTCTCGGTGTGCTTGCCCTCCGCGGCGCCCATTGCCCGACGAGCCTACGCCCGGCGGCGGGACTCCGGCGCCGGGCTGCTCAACGGGTCCTACGCCGGCTGAGCACCAAAAGGGCAATGCCGGCGAGCAGGATCCCGATCAAGACCAGCCAGTCGGTCGTGCTCGGGTCATTCACCCCGAAGATCGCGAACGCCGTCACGATCACCCCGGCCCCCACCGCCAGGAACGTACCCACCGCCCCCAGCAGCTCGGCGCTGATCGCGCGCTGGCCGACGGCGCGGCGCGTCCACGCGCTCAGCCCCACCACCGCGGTCGCCAGCACCAGCAGGCCCAGCCCCCCGCTGTGCCCGGGCAGGCTCAGCGCCAGCGCCCCCACCAAGGCCACGGCTAGCGCGGCGTCGCGCAGCGCCTCGGACGGCCCCGCCCGCGGGTGGGCCTCCTCCCACTCGTGCAGCACCGCGTCCGGCTCGCGCCAGGCCAGGACTGCGGTGGGAAGGAAGGTCGCCCACAAGAAGCCCCACAGCAACAGGGCCAGCAGGGCGTCGATGGTGAGGAAGTGGCCGGCGTCGATCGACGTGGCGCCGTCGACCGGGGTGCGGCGCTCGATGTCCGGCAGGACATACCACAGAGCCACCACCGACGCCGCCACGACCACCAGCAGCAACGGATAGGCCAGCCGGAAGGCCGAGTCGCGGGCCGCCTGGTCGCGCTCGTCCAGATCGGGGTGGTGGGCGGCTGTCAGCCGGCGCGTGCCGCGCCGCAGCATGCCGAACACCACGAACAGCCCGACGATGGCGACGAAGGGCGGTCCGGTCGCACCGGTCGCATCATCGGCCCACCCCAGGTCGTCGCGCCAGACCGTCACCGCCCCGGTCGCGGTAAGCAGCGCCGCGTGGAAGACGGCCCAGCGCCGCCTGCTCGCCCGGCTCAGCGGCGTGAGCGCGTCGCGCCACGTAATCCATCGCGGGGAGCCCTCTGGAGCCCCTGCCCTGCCCAGCGCTGCCTCGCTCATTTCAGTCACCTCGTGTGCTTTCGGAGTACACCTGCTCGGACAGGGGCGCGAACGGCGCGCGGGAGAAGATCGCCTCGATCGGCAGGCCGAAGAACTCCGCCAGGCGAAAGGCCATCTCCAGGCTGGGCGAGTAGTCGCCCCGCTCCAGGTAGCCGATCGTCTGGTAGTTCACGCCGACCGACTCGGCCAGCTGGTGACGCGTCAGTCCCCGCTCGACGCGCAGGACGGCCAGCCGGTTGTGCAGCTGGCCCTCCTCCCCCTTTGGCTTGCGCCCCATGTTGCATGTATACAACAGATAGGGGGATTCGTAAACTCCTACTCCTCCAGCCGGGCCTCGATCAGTCGCCGCGCGATCGCCGAGCGGGGCGGGAGCCGCAGGGTCCGCCCGCCGTCCTCGGCCGAATCCCACGAGTCCTCGGCCACCGCGCCGGCGACCTCCCCGCGGGAGAACCAGCGGGCGTCCTCGAGCTCGACGCCGGTGAAGGTGTTGGGCTCGCGCACGTTCGTGAATGTAGGGATGCGCCGGGTAGGAGAGCCCAATGCTCGCCGCCTACGCCTCAGCGCCCAACCCCGACGATCCCCTCGCCGCGCTGGAGGTCGGGGACCGCCCCGACCCCGACGTGCCCGAGGGCTGGGTCGCGGTGGACGTCAAGGCCGCCAGCCTGAACATGCACGACGTCTTCACGTTGCGCGGCGTGGGCCTCAAGGAGGACGCGTACCCGATGATCCTGGGCTGCGACGGGGCCGGGGTCCTCGACGACGGCACCGAGGTGGTGCTCCACGGGGTGGTGGCCTCGCCGGAGTGGATGGGCGACGAGACGCTCGACCCCAGGCGCACGCTGCTGAGCGAGAAGCACCCCGGCACGTTTGCGGAGAAGGTGGCCGTGCCCCGGCGCAACGCGTTGCCAAAGCCCGAGCGCCTGTCGTTCGCCCAGGCCGGCTGCCTGGGCACGGCCTGGCTCACCGCCTACCGGATGCTGTTCGTGAAGTCGGGGCTTCGGCCGGGGCAGACGATGCTGGTGCAGGGCGCCTCGGGCGGCGTATCCACCGCCCTCACCGCACTGGGCTCCGCCGCCGGCATACGGGTGTGGGTGACCGGGTCGAGCGAGTCGAAGCGCACGATCGCCGAGGAGCAGGGCGCCGACGCCACCTTCGAGACCGGCGCTCGGCTCCCCGAGCGCGTAGACGCCGCCTTCGAGACCGTGGGCGGGGCCACGTGGTCGCACTCGCTCAAGTCGCTCAAGCCCGGCGGCACCGTGGTGGTGTCGGGCGCCACGAGCGGCGACGCCGGCTCGGCCGAGCTCCAGCGGCTGTTCTTCCTCCAGCTGCGCGTGGTCGGCTCGACCATGGGGACCCGGGGCGAGCTCGAAGACCTGCTCGCCTACATGGAGCGCGAGCAGATCAGCCCGCGGATCGGCGCGGAGATCCCGCTGGAGTCGGCCCGGGAAGGCGTCCAGGCCATGCTCGACGGAGACACCGCGGGGAAGATCGTCTTCATCAGATAGCTCCGGCAATAGTCTCGGGGAGCGTGAGCGCCGCGGGGACCCATGAGACCGACATACCTGAGGGGTTCTCCCCCCGCGCGTTGCGCCGCCGGGCGCTGGCGGTCGTCGTCGCGCTCACCGCCCTGGTGCTGGTCGCTCTGTTTACGCCCGGCCTCGGGGAGGTTCGCGACCACCTGGCCGGCGCCTCACCGGTGTGGTTGACGCTGGCGGTGATGCTCAATCTGGGGGCGTGCGCCTCCTATGTCCTGATGGTCCGTCCGATCTTCTGCTCGACGCTCAGTTGGCGCACGACCATCGAGCTCGGCCTGTCCGAGCAGGCGGCGATCTCGCTCGTGCCCGCCACCGGCGCGTCCGGCCTGGCGCTGGGTGCGTGGATCCTCCGCCGCGAGGGACTGCCGGCCGAGCAGATCGCGCATCGGTCGGTGGCCTTCTTCCTGATCAAGAGCTCGGTGAACTTCGCGGCGGTGGTGATCTGCGGAGTGGCCATGGCGGCCGGCCTGGGACGCACCGAGGTCTCGCCGTGGCTGACGGCGGGGGCCGCCGGGGTCGCAGCGACGGTCATCGCCACGGTGCTGCTGGTGCCCCGGCTCGGGCCCGGTCCCGAGCCCGGCGCGAACGCCGGGCGGATCCGCAAGGGGGTGCACTCCGTTCGCGAGGCGCTGATCGCGGGCACCGCCGAGGCGGTGACGGTCGTGCGGTCCGGCAACGTGGCCGTGATCGGCGGTGCGGTCGGATACTGGGCCTTCGACAACGCGGTGCTGTGGGCCACCTTCCACGCGCTCGGTGCGGCGCCGCCGCTCCTTGTCATCCTCATGGGCTATCTGGTCGGCCAGGTGGGCGGGCTGATTCCGCTGCCGGGCGGCGTCGGGGGAGTCGACGGCGGCCTGATCGGCGCGCTGCTGGTCTACGGCGCACCGGCGACAGCCACCGTCGCCGCGGTGCTGGCCTTTCGCCTGATCCTGTTCTGGGTGCCTCTGCTGGTCGGCACGCCGGCCTTCGTGGCCCTCTACCGCCGGGAGCTGCAACCCATCGAGGCGCAGGCGGCCGCGGATTCGAACGGCTAGGGCATGAGCGTGCGCGGGGGCATCGACCTGGGCGGCACCAAGATCCAGGCCGTGGTGGTGGACGAGGGCGGCGCCGTGCTTGGGCAGTCGCGCCACCCGACGCCGACCACCGGGGGGCCGCCCGACGTCGCGCGGGTGATGGCCGGCGCGATCCGTGAGGCCGCCGAAGAGGCCGGAGCAAGAGCCGGTGAGCTGGAGGGAGTCGGGGTCGGGTCCCCCGGCGTGGTCGACGACGCCAACGGCACGGTCTCAGATGCCGGGAACCTGCCCGACTGGGAGGCACCATTCGGCCTCGGCGACGTGCTCTCGGAGGATCTCGGGGTGCCCGTGTCGCTGGGAAACGACGTCCAGGTGGCCACCAACGCCGAGCTCGCGCTGGGGGCGGGTCGGGGGCACTCGTCGCTGCTGGGCGTGTTCTGGGGCACCGGCGTCGGCGGCGGCATCGTGCTCGAGGGCAAGCCGTGGCTGGGCCGTTCGGCCGCGGGCGAGATCGGCCACATGGTGGTCCGAAACCACGGCCGGCGCTGTCCGTGCGGGCGGCGGGGCTGCATGGAGGCCTACGCGGGGCGGCTCGCCATGGAGCGCCGCGCCCGCAAGCTGCACGAGCGGGGCGAGAAGACCGACCTGTTCAAGATCATGGAGAAGCGTGGCCGCGACCGGCTCTCCAGCGGCGTGTGGGCGCGGGCGCTCAAGCGCGGCGACCCGCTCGCCGCCTCCCTGCTCGACGAGGCCGTCGACGCGCTCGGGGCCGGCATCGCCTCGGCGGTCAACCTGCTCGACGTCGAGGCCGTGGTGGTCGGCGGGGGCATGGGCATTCGCCTCGGCACGCCCTATCTGCGGCGCATCCAGGCCGAGATGACGCCGCACCTGTTCGTGGACTCGCGTCCCCCCGAGGTGCTCCTGGCCGAGCTCGGCGACCTGGGCGGGGCGATCGGAGCATCGCTGCTGGCCGGGCGCTGAGCCGGCGCCCGGCCTGGGCGGGCGCGTTCTCCCTAAAGGGGGCGTGGTGGCAGGTCGATGTACCCACAGGATGTCCGCAGCCCGAGCCGTCCGCCTCGTCTCGATCGCCATCGCCGGATGGCTTGTGGTCGTTGCGCTGCGCAACGCCCTCTTCTCCGGCTTCGATGCCGGTCCGCTGTTCGGGCGCTACGTCCACGACGTGGTGCTGGTGCTGGCGGGCGCGATGTGCGTGTGGCGGGCGATCAGCCGGACCGATGAGCGCCGGGCCTGGGGCCTGATCGGCGCCGGAGTGCTGGCCTGAACCTTCGGCGAGATCTACTACACCGCCGTGTTGTGGACCGCCGAGACGGTCCCCGTGCCCTCCCCCGTCGACGCCGGTTACCTGCTGATGCCGCCGCTCGTGCTGACCGGACTGGTGCTGCTGGCGCGGGCGCGCACCCGGGGCGTGCCCTCTACGCTCCGCGCCGACGGCTTCACCGGCGCCCTGGCCATCGGCTCGGTGAGCGCTGCGATCGTCTTCCAGACCGTCCTCGACGCCGCTTCGGGCGATCCGCTCGGAGTCGCGACCACGCTCGCCTATCCGGTCACCGACCTGATCCTCGGCGGCTTTGTGATCGGCGCGCTGGCCGGGACGGGCTGGCGCCTGGACCGTACGTGGGCGCTGCTGGGGATCGGCATGCTCGCCTTCTGGCTCGCCGACTCGCTCTACCTCGTGCAGGTGGCCAACGACACCTATGTGTCCGGAGGATGGTTCGACGCCGGCTGGTGGATCGGGCTCACGCTCATCTGCGCCGCCGCATGGCAACCCGCCCCGGCCGCCGATATGGCTCCGCCGCGCGAGGGAGTCCGGCTGATCGTCATGCCGTTGTGCTTTGGCGCAGTCGGGCTGTCGGTGCTGATCTATGGCTGCTTCAGCGACCTGAACGCGCTCGCGATCATCCTGGCGGCCGCCGCCCTGCTGGCCGTGATGGCGCGGTTGATCCTCACCTTCGGCGAGAACATCAAGATGCTGCACCGAGCTCTCCACGCACCTTCAGGACGTCGCGGGGTTGAGCGAGCGCGTCGCCCGGACGCTGGCTCTCCCCGACGAGCAGGTGGACCGCGTCCGCCACGCCGCCGAGCTGCACGACGTGGGCAAGGTGGCCATCCCGGACGAGATCCTCAACCAGCCACGCCCGCTGAAGGAGCACGAATGGGAGTTCATCCGCCGCCATACGCTGATAGGCGAACGCATCATCGCCGCCGCGCCGGCGCTGGTGGAGGTGGCGAGCCTCGTGCGCTCGACCCACGAGCGGTGGGATGGCGCCGGCTACCCGGACGGGCTCGTGGGGTCCGAGATCCCCCTGGGGTCGAGGATAGTGGCGGTCGCCGATTCCTTCGACGCCATGACCAGCGACCGGCCCTACAGCCGGCCGCGAACGCCGGAGGCCGCGCTGCAGGAGCTGCGCGACTGCGCCGGTACCCAGTTCGACCCGGTCGTGATCGACGCCTTCTGCTCGGCCTGGGCCGAGCATGCCGTCGCGGTGCCCGTCCAGGCCGGCCGCTGACCTCAAACGGAGAGATGTCTAGATGAGGCCGATCCCGGGCAAGCCGCTCGCATGGAACCCGCCAGCTCACGCATGGAACCCACCAACTCACCGATCCGCCCACTCGCCGGGGCAGTCGAGTCCATCAGCGCCCTCGATGCGCCCGGCCAGAAGATCGGCACGGCGGTTCGTGGACTGCTGTCGCCGGGCGCTCTCAAGGACGCGATCAGCGGCACCTGGATGGGGCATGCGCTGCATCCCATCCTCACCGACGTGGTGATCGGCTCGTTTGTCAGCGCGTCGCTGCTCGACCTCCTCGGCGGAGACGACGACGGCCGGGCGGCCGAGCGGCTGCTGGCGGTCGGCATCGCCGCCTACGGGCCGACGGCGCTCACCGGGACCAGCGACTGGGCCGACAGCGAGATCGCCGACGAGGGCATCCGGCGCGTGGGGCTGGTGCACGCCGCGACCAACGCCGTCGCGCTCGGGTTGTACGTGGCGTCGCTGCGCGCGCGCCGGCGCGGCGACCACCGGCGCGGGAAGCTGCTGGCCCTCGCGGGCGGCGGCGCCATGGGCGCCGGGGGCTACCTGGGAGGCCACCTGGCCTTCGTCCAGGGCGTCGGCGTGAACCAAACGGCCTTCGACGAGGGCGCGGCGGAGTGGTCGCCCGCGGGCCTGGCGACGGATGCCCTGCCCGCCGGGCAGCCGACGAGGGTGCTCGTGGACGAGACTCCGGTGCTGCTGGTCCGCCACGGCGACGGCGTGCACGCCCTGCACGACCGCTGCTCGCATCGCGGCTGCCCGCTGAGCGACATGGGCGAGGTCGACGGAGAGGTGATCGAGTGCTCGTGTCACGGCTCGCGCTTCAGCCTGCACGACGGATCGGTCCAGCGCGGCCCCGCCACCACCGACCAACCTTCCTACGAGGTGCGCGAGAGCGACGGGCAGATCGAGCTGCGCCTGTCGCGGTAGGCGTGTGGGCACGGCCCGCGCCGACCGCCTGGCTCATCGCGCGTCCAGCGTAGCCGGCCGCGGGCCGGTGGGTGCGAAGGCGGGGACCATCTCGCTGGTCACCAGCCCGGTGTGCGGCGTGAGCTCATCGACCAGCTCGAACCAGCGTCGGATGCGTTCGGGGCGGTCCACCACCACCGCGAGCACCGGCACGCGGCGGCGCAGCCGGCGGAAGGAGTCGCCGTGGGGCTCGTGGTCGCCGTGGTAACCCCAGACGCCGCGCAGGGCGGTGGCTCCGAGGGCTCCTTCACGCCGCAGGCGGTGGACCAGCTCGCGGTACAGCGGCCTGCCCTCGTGCCGGACCTGCTCGCCGGCGTAGACCATCAGCTTCTGCCACACGTCCAGCCCGGACGGATCGGTGGCCGGCAGGTGGTGCGGCTCGGCCAGGAACTCGCCGTCGCGCTTGCAGACGCGGACGCGCTCCAGCGTTGCGAGCGGTCGCTCGACCAGCTCCTCGAGCTCAGGAAGCAGCCCGGCGATTCTGGAACCCTCGCCCACCGCTACGACCATCAGCGGAACGCGCACGTTGGCCCCGAGCAAGCGCGCACGCTCACGCCGGCCGTGTGCGGTGCCGTCGACGCCGAGCAACACGGTCGACCCGGCGACCCGGCGGCGCCGGAGCAGCTCCACGATGGCGACGTAGGCAGGCCGGCGGCCCACGCGCTCCCCGCGGCCGAGGTAGACGGTCAGCTTCGTCGCCTCGTGCAGGTCATCGGGCAGCTCGGGCGCACCCAGGGACCCGGTCAGCATCCGCGCTCGCTCGAGCGTCACCAGGCCGCGGGACCCGGTCAGGCCCACGACCTCTTCGAGCGCGGCCTCGATCCGCTCGCGCGAGTCGACGGCGACGGACACCAGCGGCAGGTCCTCGGACATAGTCAGCAGCCTGTCCGTGCTCAGGTGGTGCTTTGTCCCGAAGCCCGCGACGCCCCGCACGACGACGCTCGTCCGCAGCTCGCGCCGCGCGTAGGCGTCCACGAGCGCGTCGGCCAGGAAGCCTCCGCCGGCGCGATCGCGCTCCCCGAGGTAGGTCGTCAGCTTCAGGCAGTCCTCGATCACAGGGCCGCCCCCAGGCGGCGGCCGAGCCACGCCGTCCCGATCCCCAGCACCAAGCTGAGCAGGAAGTTCAGGGCGCCGAGCCGGGCCTGGCCGTCCTCGCCCAGCCGGTGGGACTCGAAAGCCCATGTGCTGAACGTTGTGTAGGAGCCGATCAGACCCGTGCCCACGAGGCGCAGGGCGTCGGACGAGAAGCCGGCGCCCACCACGAGCCCGAGCGCCAGCGCGCCGCTGAGGTTCACCGCCAGGGTCCCGATGGGGAACCCGCTCCGGCTCCGATTGGCAAAGGTCCCATCGACCACGAAGCGCGCCACGGCGCCGATGCCGCCGAGCAACCCGATCGCGACGACCGTCGCCGGACTCATGCGATCACCCGGGCGCGGCGGACGGCGTTGCTAGCCAGGGCGACGGCGGCGAATCCGGCGGCGATGCTGGCGCCCGCGTAGGCCAGGGCAAGCCCCCAGGCGCTCTGGTCGAGCATCTGCAGCAGCTCGATCTGCATCGCCGAGAAGGTGGTCAGCGCGCCGCACAGACCGGTTCCGAGCAGCGGCCGGCGGTACGAAGACGGCGGCAGCCGCTCCTGCAGGCGGGTGACGAAGTAGCCGAGCAGGAACGCACCGGACACGTTGGCGATGAAAGTGGCCCACGGCCACGACCCCGCTTCGTAGGGAAAGAGCTCCACCAGCTCCGCGCGGGCAACCGACCCGACGAACCCGCCGGCGAAGATGGCCGCCAGCTCGCGCCCATCACCGCTCACGAGCGCGAGCTTAGTCAGCCCCGAGCAGCCGGAGCCTTCTTCGACCAGTCGGCCTTGTGGACCCGTTTTGCCGCCTGGTACTCCGCCAGGGCCTCCGGCGAGTCGACGTCCCCCAGCGTCGGATGCCACGGCACGAGCCCACGGGCGGCCTCCACGCCGAAGTGCTTGGCGAGGACCGCGCCCAGAGCCTTGACCTTCATCTCGCCGAAGCCGGGGAGGCCGGCCAGGTTGGTGCGCAGCGCGGCCGAGTCAATGGCGTCCGCCCAGACGCGCACGGCATCGCCGTCGTAGTGGTCGCTCACGTGCACGGCGAGGTCATGCACCCGTCCGGCCATCGATCCGGGGTAGCGGTGCAGGGCGGGCTTGGCGCGGAACACGGGCTCGAGGTCGGCGGAAGCCAGCGTGGCGGCATCGAGCGCGCCGAGGCGCTCGCGCAGCACCAGCGGCCCGGCGAACGCCTTCTGCACCGTGACCTGCTGGTCGAGCGCGAAGCCGACCAGCAGCGCCATCGGATCCGAGGCGATCAGCGCGTTGGCCTCATCGGAGTCCGTGAAGTGCAGGCGGTCGGGCACGAGGCGATCGTACCCCCGCGATCGGCAGGCCGGCGCTCATCCACGCGAGTTGCTGGTGCCGGGGCCGGCATCGCCCCCGAAGAGCTCCTCCACGAAGAAGCGCGCCGCTGTGTCCAACCGGTCGCCGAAGACCTCCTCGGCGACGGCGAGGACCTCGCTCGCGGTCACAAGCCCGATCTGGCGCGCCAGTAGCAGCACGTCGTCCTCGTCCTCACCGACTCGGTGAGCCAGGACCTTGAGGGCCAGGAGCATCCGGGGCGATGCAGCCAGACAGCGCAGCCCGGGGACGTCGAGCACCGGTGCGGCCTCGGGGTCGTCCCCCGCGAGGAAGCCCTTCACCGCGTCATTGAGCCACCCGGGTGGAAGCAGGAGCGCTTCAGCGACTTCCCCGGCGGCCTCGTAGACGGCTGCCTTGGGCTCGAATACGCCGTCTATATCGCGGGTCGAGCGGCGGCTGTCGTAGGCGAGTGCGATCGCCGCCCCGCCCACGACGTACATCTCTCCTTGCACGCCTCTGCGGTCGAGCACCTCGCCGAGCGCGGTGAGGGCCGTGACGATCTCCCTTCGATTCATGTCCTCACACGCGCTGCAGCGCGCCCTCGGCGATGAAGACCCCCCGGCGCCGGAACGCCGCGGGGGACTGGGCGACTGCCAGCGCACGGAAGCCCGGCACGTCGCTCTTGAACCAGAACCTCTCCAAAAAGCGCTCCGGCTCGACCGCCCAGCCGGGGCGCTCGAGCCCGCGCGTCGCCGCGAGATGCTCAGCGAGCGCGCCCAGGTAGGCGTCCGCCGGAGCCGAGCCGGTCAGCTCCGGGCGTTCGCGTATCGCCCGATCGATCAGCTCCGGGCGGGGAAGCAACTCGAGCTCGTCGAGGAGCTCGCGAACGGCGAAGCCGAGCTCTTCCCCGGCCCGGATGCGGGAGGACACGTGAGCCAGCGACTGGACGAACGCCGAGTCCGGCGGCGGATGGGCGGCAAGCCAGTCCTTGGAGGAGCTGGGGGCGGACATATCGAGAGCCTAGGCGCCTGACGCGACTCGCTCCCACAGGCATACCCGGCGCCTACCGGTCTGGACCAAGCGCCCCTCGGCGAGCCAGAGCAGGCAGGCCATGGCGGGCCACCTGGCAGTCGTAGTTGAGCCGCAGCAGCTCGATCACGTCGCGTACGTCCTCGTCGGTCTCGATTCTGCGCAAGCTACAAGCTCAAGTGAGCTTGAAGTCAAGGCCCAGGCGTGCTTTGCTTCCCGCCGTGTCGGATCTCCTGACGATCGGCGAGGTCTCGCGGCGCAGCGGTGTCGCCGCCTCGGCGCTGCGCTTCTACGAGGAGCGGGGCCTGATCGCCTCCGAGCGCGCCGGCTCGGGTCACCGCCGCTACCCGCGCCCGGTGCTGCGGCGGATCGCCTTCATCGTCTTCGCCCAGCGCATCGGGCTGACCCTCGACGAGATCGGCACGGAGCTCGCCAAGCTCCCGCCCAATCGCGCGCCGAGGCGACGGGACTGGTCGCGGCTTTCGACCGAGTGGACGTCGCGGATCGACGAGCGCATCGCCGAGCTCGAGCGCCTCAAGCTGGGCCTGACGGAATGCATCGGCTGCGGCTGCCTCTCGCTCGATCGTTGCAAGCTCTCGAATCCGGGCGATCGCGCGGCGAGCCTCGGCCCGGGTCCGCGCTACTGGCTCGGAGGGCGACCGACGTAGGGGCCCGAAGGCGCGGGGTGAGCGCGGGCTGGTGCGTTGGTGAGCGCTAAGGCCCGGATCCCGCCTTGGGCACCCACAGGCCGGCCTCCTTGGGCGACTTGGACGAGCGGGCGGCCAATTCGTAGCGGCCACCGTGCTTGACGTAGACGGCGACCCTGCCTGCGACGAGGTGCTTCCGAGCCCCTCGCGGGCGGGCGACGAGTAGGGTCACCCCTGCCGGCGCGACGCTCCGCGCCTTTCCCCGCGCGACCCGGACCTGACGGCTCGCACATCTGCCGAGGGTTCGTGCCTTGCCGCGCCTCACCGTGACGCAGGTCTTGATGCGGTAGCTGCCCGCCCCGAACGTGATCTGGTCGCCGGACACACGGGCCCGCGCCCTCCGCCCCGAGGCGAGGGCCACGCCCAGCTTCATGTCGCCGGCGACCGCGAGACGATCTCCCGTCAGAGTCACCGTGTTCAAGAGCGTGCGTGGCGACGAGCGCTGGACTCTCAGCTGGTTGGGGTCTATGTCGTATTCGCTCGGGTCCGGCGCGCCCGGCCCACCGCGGCGGGTTGAGAGGACGCGTACGCGACACACCGAGCGCCGGGCGCGCCTGCTGCCGCGCTTGCAGCGATAGCGGGCTCGAACCGGGGGCTTGGTCGCGCTCTTGGCTGCGACCGGCGCCGGCAACCCCTGCTCCAGGGTGCGCACGAGCGCGTCGTAGGCCGGCTTCTTGGCGAAGCTGGTGTCGAAGAGCAGCGGAGCCTGATCTGCCCCGAACCACGAGTCGCGGTCCGAGACGCCCCAGACGGTGAAGGAGGTGCAGGCCGCAACCTCGTGGCAGGCTGCCGCCAGGCGCACGTAACGCTCACGCTGCAACGCGAGGCTGTCGGCGTAGCTCATCGGCGGGCCGTCGACGTGGATGCGGACGTCGGCCTCGGTGATGGCGACCTGGAGCCCGAGTGAGGCGAAGCGGTTCAGGCTGGTGACCATCGCCGGCGTGTCGAGGTAGTAGGTGTTGGAGATGTGCGACTGGAAACCGACGCCGTCGATCAGCCCCTTGGCCTTCAGGGTGCGGACCAGGTTGTAGACCCCGTCCTGGTGGCGGCCAGGGAGCCCGATGTTGTCGTCGTTGTAGAAGAGCTTGGCCGACGGGTCGGCGGCCCGGGCGGCACGGAAGGCGATCTCGACGTACTCCGGTCCGATGCGCTCATACCAGGGGCTTGCGGTGCCCAGCGATCCGTCTTCGCCGACAGCCTCGTTTAGGACGTCCCACTCGGCGAACTTGCCGCGGTAATGGGTCATGACGGTGCGGATGTGGGTGGTCATGATCTCGATCATCTCGTCACGCGAGCGCAGCTGACTGTCCCGCCGGGCCCACTCGGGCATCTGGTTGTGCCAGACCAGGTTGTGGGCACGCATGCGCAGGCCTCGTGAGGCGCCCCAGGCGACCATGGCGTCGGCCTTGCCGAAGTCGAAGACGCCTTCCCGCGGCTGGAGGCTTTCCATCTTCATGACGTTCTCCGGGGTGAACGCGTTGAAGTTGTCGCTGTAGGTGCGCATCTCCAGCGGGTCCTGCTGCAGCCGCTCGTAGTTGATCGCGGCTCCCAGCGGAATGGCCGGGCGGGGACTATCGGCGCCGGCGTTCGCGTTGGGCAGAACGAGAGCCCAGACACCGGCCGCCGACAGCAGCAGAAACAGTCCCCCAAGCAGCCGCGCCCGACAGGATCCAGAGCTGATCTGCCAACCCCCAGGTCTGTGCTCCGACGCACGCCCCGTGTTCGGTCCCTGGTCCCGCACATAGGGACACTAGGGGCGATTCCGCATCTATGCTCGGGTATTTGCGATTCTCCCCGGGGTCTGCAGGATCTTCGTGGTGGATCTGACGGGCAGCTCGTGGTGGATCTGCCGAGGACCATGGAATCCATCGCGAACCGTCCGGACCACTCGCGACGGTCTCTTCATGCGCGACTCTGCGGATCCCGCGTGCGCAACGTGATCGCGCTCGGGAGATCCTGGCGATCGCCGACGATGTCTGCCGCTCGCACCTCGACGTCGAGTACGCGCACTGCTCTCGCGAGCTCGTCGGCCAGCTCGCCCGCAAGCGACCGTCGCCGCTCGTACGGGGCGCCGCGCGAATCTGGGCGGCCGGCGTGATCTACGCGATTGGGCAGGTCAACTTCCTGTTCGACCCATCCCAGCAGCCGCACCTAAGGAAGCGTCAAGGAATAATGTAGGAGGGTTTGCCTGGGTTATGTAGAACTGGGTGTCGTGATCGATGAGCGCGCGATCGGGGATCGCTATCGGGCGTTGGCGGGGGAGCTTGACGAGCGTCGTCGCCGGTT
>JAABUR0100002676.1_pt1 | contig 26537 bp, 32 predicted proteins | sample 5560091 | NCBI WGS metagenome assembly JAABUR01 (sample SAMN10711879, study PRJNA513375) | rock metagenome | isolation source: Antarctica rocks | place: Antarctica: Victoria Land, University Valley sud
GACCCACGCACCCGCGCCTACGCCGCCCGGCGCACCACCGAAGGCCTATCCAAGCCCGAGATCATCCGCTGCCTCAAGCGCTACGTCGCCCGCGAGCTCTACAACGCCCTCCAACCCGTGAAGCAGCTAGAAGATCTTGCTCCCACGCCTTGACACTCCATAGGAGCATCGAAGGGTCAGCGGTACGCCGTTTCTGCCTCGAGTGCGCTACGTCGCCTGCTCGAGCGGCCACACCTCGACGACGCCGTGGGCGACAGCGCAGGGCGTCCGCGAGACCATCTCGACGGCCTCTGCCAGCGTGGCGGCCTCGATAATCGCGAGCCCGGCCACCGGCAGCGGCGAGCTCATGAACGCGCCGCTGGCCGTCTCGACCCCGGACGCGTCGTGATTGCGCACCTGAACCGGCGTGCCTGCGATCCCCATGCTGACCCCGGCGCTGCGCAGTTGATCGTCATGAGTGTGAGCCGCATCGCGAACGGCCTGCTCGGTCGCCTCGTACCCCGCGCGGTCGCCGTATCCGATCGTGACGAACGTAGCCATGCTTCATCCTCACAGGGTGCTCTCAGTGCCACCGACGACGGCTGCGATGAGTCTGACGTCGCAACGGGTGGTAAGTCATCGAAGCGCGGCTTCGTCAGGACGTTGGTGAGACCAAGCTGAGTCCGTCCCGCTACCCAAGGATCCTCAACTGGGACATCACAGCGTGAGGCGAACCACCGTCACGAGCATGTTGAGCGACGTCCTTCCATCGAGCGCCGGTCGCTCGTCGAGCCGCTCTGTCATGATCAGGTGCATGAAGGTGCTGGAGACCGAGGACCCGCTTGGGTCGTATCGGTCGGAGCTGTTCGCGCACTGCTACCGCATGCTCGGCTCGCACCACGATGCAGAGGATGTGCTGCAAGAGGTCAGCCTGCGGGCTTTGCGGGGCCGGGCCGAGTTCGAGGGCCGCAGCTCGCTGCGCACGTGGCTGCACCGCATCGCGGTCAACGCCTGCCTTAATGAGCTGGACCACAAGGAACGTCGGATCATGCCGGTCGACTATGGTCCCGCTGCCGGTCCGGATGACGGGTTTGACAATCGGCTCGAGGACGTCCTGTGGGTCGAGCCGACGCCGTTCGACCCGCAGCAGCGCGCGGAATACCTGGTGAGCATCGAGCTCGCCTTCGTGGTCGCGGTGCAGCATCTTCCGGGCAATCAGCGTGCGGCGTTGATCATGTTCGACGTCCTGGGGTTCTCGGCGGCCGAGATCGCCGAGGCGATGGCCACGACGCCGGCCTCGGTCAACTCGGCGCTGCAGCGGGCGCGGGAGCGTCTCGCCGGCGTGCTTTCCGCCCACAGCCAACACGCTCAGCTTGCCGACCTTGGTGATGCCGGGCAGCGCGACCTGGTGAACCGGTACACCGCGGCGTTGGAACACCGCGACATGGACGCGCTGCTCGCGCTGCTCACCGAGGACGCCACCTGGTCGATGCCGCCGCTGCCCAACTGGTACCGGGGTAAGTCCTCGATCGCGGCCTTCCTGGCCGCCGGCCCGTTCACCCAGACCTGGCGGCACATCCCGACGCGGGCGAACGGGCAGCTTGCGGTCGCGGGCTACCTGCGCGATGACACCGGCGCCTACACCGCGTATGCACTCGACGTGATCGAGATCCGGGGTGATCGGATCGCCTCCATCGTCGCGTTCCTCTCGCCTAATGTCTTTGCCTCGTTCGGTCTGCCGGAGCGACTTCCCGACTGACCGATGAATCGTCGCGCCAGCGCCGGTCTACCCCGGTATGAGAAAGAATTCCGTGCTCGCAGTCCTGTGTGGCGTCGTCGCCATGACCGTGCTCGACCTGTCCGTCGTCAACGTCGCCCTCCCATCCATCCAGCGGGACCTGAACGTCGGGTCGACCGATCTGCAATGGGTCGTCGTCGCCTACGGCGTCGCCGTCGCGGGCTTCCTGCTCGTCGGAGGTCGCCTCGGTGACCTGCTCGGGCACCGTCGCGTACTGCTCATCGGCGTCGGCGTGTTGATGGTCGCCTCGTTCGCCGGCGGGGTCTCGGGCACGTTCGGCCTGCTGATTGCGGCACGAGCCGGGCAGGGCCTCGGCGCCGCTCTCGCCGCCCCGAACGCTCTGGGCATCCTGTCACGCACGTTCTCCGAAGGGCCGGAACGCAACCGGGCACTGGGGATCTTCGGAGCCGCCGCGGGCATGGCCGCGATCGGCGGATCGATCGCGGGCGGCCTGCTCGTCCAGGGCGCCGGGTGGCAATGGGTGTTCTTCCTCAACGTGCCGCTCGGCGCGACGCTGATCGTGCTCGCGCTCACCCGGATCCCGACCGACGCCGACCGCACCGACCGCACGCGTCTGGACCTCGGCGGCGCGCTGACGTTGACGGCCGGTCTGGCGACGCTCGCTTTCGGGGTGCACGAGAGTGTCGCCGGCGGTTGGCTGTCCGTGCACACCATCGGGCCTGTGCTGGGCGCAGTTGCGCTGCTCGCGGCGTTCGTCCTCGTCGAGTCGCATGCACGCATGCCGCTGATCCCGCTCGCAACCCTGACCCGGCCCACGCTCGCGTTCGCCAACGCCGCGGCCGGCCTGCTCTGGGCCAGCTTCCTGGGGCTGATCTACTCGGCCACCCTGTTCGTCCAGCAGGTGCTGCACTGGTCACCACTCGCGGCCGGCGCGAGCACCATCCCGATCGCGGTGCTGTCCCTTGGCGTCTCCGCCGTGATCGCGCCGCGGCTCATCACCCGCATCGGCGCCCCGCCGGCCCTGGCTCTCGGCATGGCCATCCAAGCGCTCGGCCTGCTGCTGCTCCTGCGGGTGCCGGCCGACGCCAACTACTTACGCGACCTCGCCCCGGCCTACAGCATCGTCGGCATCGGGCTCGGACTGGCCCAGGTGGCCGTCCAGATCGCTGCCTTCGCCGACGTCGCGGCAGACGAAGCCGGGCTCGCGGGCGGGGCACTGGAGACCGCCCGCGAGATGGGCGGCGCGCTCGGGCTCGCGCTGCTGGTGTCGCTCGCCGTCGGCGGAGCCACCGACCTGACCGACGCGTTCCACCGCAGCATGCTCGGCGGGGCAGTCTTCGCCGGGTTGAGCGCTCTGGTCGCGAGCACCGTGCTGTACCGGGCCGGCCAGCGCGCCAACGCAGTCCGCCGCCCGACCAACAGCCCCGACATTGAATCGAGCGAACCCTACGCAGGAGCCCGCTCATGACCGCAACCGCACTCATCCAGGTCGCCACCGTGTTCGTGCCCGTCGAGGACCAGGACGAGGCCATCGCCTTCTACCGTGACGTCCTCGGCTTCGAGCAGCGGGTCGACTTCACCTACGGCATACACCGCTGGGTCGAAGTGGCGCCGGTCGGATCAGTGTTCGCGCTGGCCCTCGTCCCGCCGAGCGAAGGCCGCGTCACCGATCGCACGGCCACCCGGTGCGCCATCGTCAGCACCGACGTCGACGCCGACCATCAGCGCATGATCGACGCCGGGGTCGACGTCGACCCCGAGGTCGGACGGGCCGGGACGTCTCGCCCGGGCCTGGTCTCACCCGACGTCATCGTGCCCGACCCGAGCCCGGCTCAGTTCTGCTTCCGCGACGGCGACGGCAACCGGTTCCTCGTCGTCCAGGCGGGCTGACCGGCGCGACCCCCCGCCCGCACTGCCCGGCAGAAAAGGCGGAGTTGCGTGTACCGCCGTTCTGACATTGAAAGCCGTAAGAGGAGACATAGTGCGCGACCTAATTATCACCCTCGAGGGGGTAATAGCCAACGACTCCTCCTGGTTCGGCCCGGCTGCCCAGGACGACGACTTCGCCGAGGTCAGCGAGGCGCTCATGGCGCAGGCCCGTGCCTCCGATGCGTTCCTCGTCGGGCGCACAACGTTCCAGGAGATGCGCGGCTAACTGGCCGCAGCAAGTTGACGACGCCACCGGCCTGACAGACCACCTCAACAGGGTGGCAAAGTACGTCGTCTCCGCGACTCTCGAGGACCCCGAATGGGAAGGCACGACGATTCTGCGCGGGCCCCTCGACGACGACATCCGTGCCCTGAAGAGCGCCGAGGGCAGCGACATCGTGGTGACAGGCAGCATTCAGCTCTGCCACGCGCTGATCGATGCCGGCCTCGTCGACGAGTACCGGCTCTTCACCTACCCACACGTCGAGGGCCGCGGTCGCCGGCTCTTTGAGAACCGCACGACGATGCCCGCGCTCCGCCTTGCACAGGTCCGTGAGTTCCGTTCCGGCCTGCTGTTCACGCGCTACCGCACCGATATCGCCTGACAGCCAGAACGCCCACTCTGCCGAACGCAGCACGTCCAGATCGACCACGACGCCGTGTCCATCTCGTCAGGTGGACGAGAGTCAGCCGGAGCACCTCGCGCGGCGGCCACCGAGCTGTGCACGGCGTCTCACATGACGAAACCTCTAGCGGGACAGCGAAGCGCGGGTGCGTCGCTGTCCCGGGCTTTCACCGTCTTCGGGCAGGCCGGGCTCTTGGCTACTCGGATTGCGCTACGCGTGAGCGTGCGAGCGCAGCAGCCAGGAGCACGCCCCACAGCAGGAACCAGGGGTCCCACAGGTAGGCGTGCCACCGCAGCGCCTTGTGGTCGGCGTTCACCGATGCATGCACGAGATCCAACTGGACGAGTAGGCCGACGACGGTGAGCACGCCGCCGTAGAGGACGAGGATCAGCGCGGCGGCCCAGGCTGCTCGGCGCGCCACCTGGCGGTGCCGCGGGCGTACCCATCGAGGCCTGAGGACGGCAACCAGCCCAAGGATGGCGGCCGCGAGCTTGAGCACGACCGTCACCCAGAGCACGACGAACAAACCCGCGTTACCCGCCCGGCCTTCGCGTTCGAGCGTCTCGCCGATGGTGTCCAGCAGCCCGGTGCCGCCAAGCCCCCAATACGCGCTCATGCGGCGTACACAACGCCCACCAACAACGCCGCGAGCGCCATTGCTGCACCTGTCCGCGGCGGCGCGGGCGCTGGCAAAGGTATCGACGTCACCCGACCAGCATGGCGGTTCATCACCCGCAAGCCGACGAAGACGAGCGCGTACCGCTAGTCCTGCCCGTACGCGGCTTCCGGCACCCGGTTGTGGCAGCGACCTCTGGGACGCGACGCGCCGCTCCCCCACAGCCCTCGGCGGACGGGCGGCGGGGTGTTCCACTTCCAGGGGTAGCGAGACGTCGGTGCGGACACGGCCAGCGAGACACCAGCAGCGCCACGCCGACTGCCCTGCCGGCTTGGTCCTGATCCTGTTGCGCTGGGGAGGTGGCCCGGCGACGCAGCCTCATTGCCGGCGGCAAGTCTCTCGCTGGGGACGACGGTAGCCACTGGCCGCGGGTGCAGTTTCGGGTTGCGGAGTCCCTGCGCGCGGCCGCCGAAGCGAAAGCTGGCCGTGGGCGTGAGCGTCTCAGCGCTCGCCCGTGGTGCCCCCTTGAGCACTGCCTGGCCTGATGACCGGCAGTTGAACCGCTGCCCGCAGGCGGATCGCCTGCGAGGCAGGCGCGGACCGCTGCGCCTTCGGAGCTTTAGGTGCTCGCTTTGCTGGTCACGCATCCGCGGCTGGTTCTGCGTGGTGGTGATCAGTTCCGGCGAGGAGCGCCTGCATGGCGACGTCGAGGTACTCACGCGCTGCTCGGGGTTCGCTCGGCACGGACCCGGCGGCGGTCCGGGCGAGCTGGGCGTGGCCCAGATAGGCGCTGTAGCTGAGCACGGCCCAGTGCCGTGCCTGGGCAGGCGCGACGCCGAGCTCGCGAAACTGCTCGGCGAGGTAGCTGATCCGGCGTTCGCCCACCCGCCGCAGGGCGGCGCGCACGAGCGGGTCGTCGGCCGAGGCCAGCAACGCGAGCTCGATCGCGCTGCCCTGCGGATGCTCGAGCACGCTGGCCAGCAAGCGACGGAGGCGGACGGCGAGGTCCGCCTCGGCCTCGAGGAGATCGATGACCGCCTCGGTGTACTCGGCTTCCCACCGCGCCAGCGTGGCGCGCAGCAGGGCCTCTCGGTTGGGGAAGTGCCAGTACGCGCTGCCCTTGGTAGCGCCTAGCCGGGTCGCCAGCTGCTCGATAGCCACCGCCGCGGTTCCGCCCTCGGACAGCGCGGCCAGGGCGGCGGCGGTCCAGTCGTCGCGGCTCAACCTGGCGCGCGGCTTGGCCATACGCTACCGTACGGCAATGGTGTCCGTACGGTGCCGTATGGGAAGGCGGTGCGGGTGATCCGCAATGTGCACGAACGAGAGCTGCCGGCCACCCAGGACCGGATCGGTGCGCTGCTCGACCGCGTCGCCGAGCCCGCAAACCCGCTCTGGCCGGCGGAGCGGTGGCCGCCGCTGCGGCTGGACCGGCCGCTGGCCGTGGGCGCCACCGGCGGTCACGGGCCGATCCGCTACGTCTGCACCGGCTACGTCCCCGGACGAAGCGTGGAGTTCACCTTCGACCCCGCGGTGGGTCTGCTCGGGACCCACAGGTTGTCCGTGCTCGACGGACCCGGCCCGCACACCTGCGTGCTGCGGCACGTGCTGACCGGCCAGAGCCGAACCGCCCGCGCCCAGCTGCGCTGGCTGCTCGCCACCCGCTGGCTGCATGACGCGCTGCTCGAAGATCTGCTCGACAACGCTTCCCGAGCCGCCGGCCAGCCGCCCGAGCACCCGGCTCGCTGGTCACCGTGGGTACGCCTGCTGATGCGCCACCGGCAGCCGGCACAACACCATGGTCAACCGGGGCGCTTCAGACGGCATGAACAGCCTGTGAGCCCTCTGGACCAGCTACTTCCCGCCGCGCACTTCGCGGAGCGACACGGCCGCGACGTGGCAGGATCTCCCGAAGGGGCGTACGCCGCTACCCGCGCGATCACCCTCGCCGAGATGCCGCTGGCCCGGACGTTGTTCTCCATCCGGGGCCTTTCAGCCAAGAGCAGCGCACCGGTCAGTCAGGTCAAGGACCCGCTGCTCTCCCAGATGCTCGCCCGCGGTTTCAGCGTGCTCGTCGACCGCCCGGGCAGCGAGTTCGTCATCGGCGCGATCGCCCAACCCTGGCGGCTACGCGGCGGCGACACGGTCCCGCTGCCTACGCCCACGACCTTCGTCGAGTTCGACGGCTCCGGGTACGTCAAGATGGCCATGAGCTTTCGATACGACCCGCGTGGCAACGGGACTCGGATCACCACCGAGACCCGGGTGCTGGCCACCGACGCCGCCAGCCGCGGCGCCTTCGCCCGGTACTGGGTGCCGGTCCGGGCCGGCAGCGGCCTGATCCGTCGCGCCATGCTGAAGGCGATCGCCAGGCGGACGTCCCAAGCACTTGTCACCGCCACGACCCAGCCCTGACCCTGGTGCCGAGGCGTCTAACAGCCGATCGGCTGTCGGAGCAGATCAGCGTGCCCACGGCGGACGGATGAGGGTGCCGTCGCCGGTGACGGCTTCCAGGCCAGGGGTGGTGGTGACCCAGGCGGTGGCGCCGTCGGGTCCTGCGTCGACGCGCAGCTCGGTCTGCGCGGGAACCAGAGCGACGTCGCCGGGGCGCAGGACCGTCGTGGTCCCGTCCAGCGTCACGCGCAGCTCACCGGTCAGGACCAGCAGGAGCTCCTCCCGGCTGGGCCGGTGTGCCACGCCCTGCAGGTCGGCGGGCACGCTCAGCTGCCAGGCACACAGCTGCTCGCTGCCTCGTGAGGGTGCGATGTAGGACTGGAAGCGGCTGCCGTGCGTTTCGTACTGCACAGCGTCGGCCTGGTGGAACACGGGCATGGCATCTCCTCGCGACAGTGGACAAGCAGGTTGACCTTTATGGTCAGGCTTCTTGTCTTTTATGTCAACATGGTCCATGAACGAACCCGACCCGGCGACGGCGGGAGCTGTCTTGCGGCTGGCCAGTCAACTCGTCGATGGCATCCAGCAGGGCCTCACGCGCCGGGGCTTCAACGACGTGCGTGCGGTGCACGGCTTCGCGTTCGCCCGGCTCAGTGGGACACCAGCAACCGCCTCGGAGCTGGCGGCGCACCTCGGAGTCAGCAAGCAGGCCGCAGCCCAGCTGGTCGACCACCTCGTCGAGCGCGGCTACCTGCACCGCGAACCCGACCCGACGGACCGCCGGGCCCGACTGCTTGTCCTGTCCGAACGCGGCCGGGCGTGCACCGCCGCGGCCGACCAAGCCGCCGCCGACGTCGTGCAGCACTGGCGTGACCAGCTGCCCGATCCGCAGTTCGAGCAGCTGCAGCAGGCGCTGCACACCATCGCCGTCCCCGGCCGGCTGCGACCCGCCTGGTAGTCCCAGCGGACGATCCGCTGCTGGCACAGCCGGGGGCGGTCTGATCGGTGGTCAGCCGCCGGGCAGGTGGACGTCCAAGGTCAGCAGTTCGTGTGTGACGCGGCCGGTGCCGAGGATGGCGGGCAGTGCGCCGGTGCCCGAGCCCGGCCCAGCCGCCGCTCGTATCGACCGGGCCTGGATCAATGACCGTCTCAATTTGTTGGTTGGAGACAGGGCTTGATGAGACGTGCCGCTGTGTGTCAACCGCAGGGCCATCTGGCCAGGTCCTCGCAGCGCTACGTGGCCGGCCTCCTGTCGCGTCTTGTCCCCCAACGGTCTGCTACCGACGCAGGGCCGCGGCGGTGTCGGCTCGATCTGTGGCGTGGCCTCCCTCAGCTCGACCAGGTGCAAGGAGCTGCGCCGTGCTGACGACGGTGGCGAACTCGCCGTGCAGGTTGGTGGCGGTTACCCGAGCGAGCTCGTCGGCGGTGACGACGCTGCCGTCTGGTGCCGGCCGGTCGAACGTGTGCGTGGCGTCCAGCGCGAGTAGTACCTGGTGGCCGAGGTTGCCTCCCACTCTCGCGGTCGTCTCGCAGCAGTGGTTGGTGGTGATGCCGCTCAGGACGAAGCCGTCGAGCTGACGCTCACGCAACCACCCGTTCAGGTCCGGCTGCCCGTGGAAGCAGGAGTTGACGTGCTTTGTCACCAGCAGGTCCGGGTCGCCGATCACGATCGGCTTGAAGTCGTTTCCCGGCTGTCCCAGCCGCAACGGCGAGGACACCTCCCTCGAGTCGTGCCGCACGAACACCACCGGCCGGCTGCGCTCGCGCCACACCGCGAGCAGCGCCGCGATGTTGTCCTCGCACTCGGGGTTGTTGCGTGGCCCCCAGTACTCGGCGTCGTCAAAGCCGCGTTGCACGTCGACGACGAGCAACGCGAGCCGGTCGAGGTCCGGGAGATCAGCCACAGGAAGTTCCACTCGCGCCAGTCTCCTACCTGCACACCATCACCCAGCCAGTGCACTGGGCAGACGGACAGCCGATGAATTTTCCGGCGGACGCGTTGGGAGCTGTGGCGGGTAGAGGCAAGGTTCTACCTGTGGGTGGATGTGCCTTGACCCTGTCGGTCGAATGATCGTGGCATGACGAAGCTACTAAAGGTCGAAGATGTAGTCACCGTCCGCGGCCTGCGCAAGGCCTATGGCAGTCGGGTGGTGGTGGACGATTTGGACCTCGACGTGCCCGCTGGGGAGATAGTCGGCCTGCTCGGCGCGAACGGTGCGGGCAAGACGACGACGGTCGAATGCATTCAGGGTCTGCGCCGCCCCGACGCGGGGGTGGTGCGGGTGCTGGGTTGCGACCCGGCTCGCGATACCGATCGGCTTCGGATGATGCTCGGCAGCCAGTTGCAGGACTCCGCGCTTCCCGACCGGCTGCGGGTCGGGGAGGCGTTGGAGCTGTTCGCGACCAGCCGTCGCCGCGACGGTGCCGATCTGCTCGTGCAGTTCGGGTTGTTCGAACGCCGCAAGTCGGCCTTCGCCTCGCTGAGCGGCGGTGAGCGGCAGCGTCTGTTCCTCGTGTTGGCGCTGCTCAACCGGCCGCGCCTGGTGATCCTCGACGAGCTGACCCAGGGCTTGGACCCGGCCGCGCGGCGAGACGTGTGGGCGGCGGTGGCACAGCTGCGTGACACGGGCACGACTGTCCTGCTGGTGACGCACGAACTCGACGAAGCCGAGGTGCTGTGCGGGCGGGTGGTTGTGATGCGCAACGGCCGGGTGCTTGACCAGGGCCCACCGGCGGAACTGGTGGCACGGCACGCGCCGTCGGTGACGATCCGCTTCGGCTCGGACGTTCCCGAACTGGGCGGCCTACTCACCGAGCTGCGTCGGCTGCCCGGCGTGCGCACCGCCGACTCGACCGGCCGCCGGGTCGACGTCCGCGGCGATCGGCGGTCGATCTCCTACGTGGGCGCGGAGCTGGTCCGGCGCGGGACCGTCCCCACCGATCTGGACGTGGAGCTGCCCGACCTGCAGACGGCACTGCTTCACCTGCTCGATGCAGCCGATGAGACCGGCGAAACCACCAGAGAGCCCGGCCGGACCGATCTCGCCCTGGCAGGAGCCCTCCGATGACCACCCTCACCACACCCAGTCTGACCACCGCGTCCCAGGCAGCCGAAGTGTCCGCGCCGTCCCGCTCGGGCGCCGTGCGGCTGCTTCGGGCCGAGTTCCGTCTCACCGTGCGCGACCCGCTCGTGTTCACCTTCGTCCTGGTGTTCCCGATCGTCACCATGCTGATCATCGGCGGTGCCTTCGGGACGCAGCCGGACCCTGCCTTCGCCGGCACGAACCCGTCGCAGTGGTACGTCGCGTCGTACTTCACCGTGGTCATCGCGGCGACCGGACTGGTCATGCTGCCGGTTCACCTCGCGTCCTACCGAGAGCGCGGGGTGCTGCGCCGGTTCGCCGCAGCCGGTTTCCCGCGCTGGTCGTTTGCGCTGGCAGAGCTGACCCTGGGCCTGGCGACGATCGTGGTGGGCGGTGTGCTGCTGCTGGCGGTGGCCGCTCCGGTGTACGGCATCCCCGCGGTGCACGACATCTGGCGGGTGACCGCAGGCATCGCATTCGGGGCGGTCGCCTTCGTCAGCATCGGTGTCGTGCTCGGCACGCTGCTGCCCTCGGCGCGTGCCGCGCAGGCGGTCGGTCTGATGCTGTTCTTCCCATCCTTCCTGCTCGGCGCCGGCGGACCACCCCCGCACGTGATGAGCTCGGTGCTCAACCACGTCGCCGACTACCTACCGCTCACCTGGGTCACGACCTCGATCCGCGAGCCTTGGCTGGGCATCGGCACGCCGACCGGAACGCTTGCCCAGGTTGCGGGTCTTGCCGTGATCGCCACCGTGGTCGCCGTTCGGCGAAGTGCGCTGTGAACGGCACGGCATCCCTAGCATCTCCCGCGTGCCCGATCTAGCACGTCCGCCTCAGCCACCGCCGGGCCGGGTGGGGTGGGCGCTGCTCGGTGTGCTGGTCATCTTCCTGACCGCCGGCGGTGCACCCCGGCTGCCGGATCAGCCGGTGCTCGCCGCCATCGCCATGGCAGTAGCGATCGGGTTCGGGGGGCTGTCAGTACTGGGCCCGCCATCCCTGTTGCTGCCTGCCGCCGTCGTCTCCAGCGCCGGGATCGCTGTCCTGGGCAACGGCACGTCGTCCAACATTGCGTGGTTCGGCCTCTGCACACTGGTCGCCTGGTGCGCGTTGTCGGCACCGCTGCCGCTCACCGCGCTGTACTGGGCTGGCTCGACGGTCCTGCTGGTCGGCGAACTCAGCTTCACGACCTCCGATCCCGGCTGGGTGGCGTGGATCGGCGGCACAACCTTCAGCGCCGTCGGCTGCCTGTTTGCCCGCCACCAGCGTGACCTGGTCGTCCAACTGCGCGAAGCCCAGGCCGGGCTGGCGCAGCGGGCCCAGGCGGAGGAACGTAACCGCGTCGCCCGCGAGCTGCACGACGTGATCGCGCACAGTCTCACCGTATCGCTGCTGCACGTGTCCTCGGCCCGGCTCGCGCTGCGCGACGATCCGGCCGACGCCGAGCGTGCCCTGGCCGAGGCGGAACGGCTCGGCCGCGCCAGCCTGGACGAGGTCCGACACACGGTCGGTTTGCTGCACCGCGCCGGCTCGGTGGACCCGACCACCCCACTACCGGGAAGCATCGACGTCCCAGCGCTGGTCGAGGGTTTCCGCGCGGCGGGAGCCGACATCCACGCCACCGTAGACAGCGGCCTGGACACACTTCCCGCGACCGTCGGCCTCGCCGCATATCGGATCTTGCAGGAGGCGCTGACGAACGCGGCCAAGCATGCGCCACGGGCCCGCGCCACCGTGCACGTGGCGATCGAGCACGACGTGGTACGGCTCGACGTCGACAGCTCGGGGGCACCGGGTCGAGGCGCCGGACTCGGACTGCCGGGCATGCGCGAACGCGCCGCATCCCTCGGGGGTACCTGCCAGGCCGGCCCCGGCGGCAGCGGGTGGCGGGTACACGCCGAGCTGCCCCTCGGACAGAGAACCGTCCGATGATCCGAGTCCTGATCGTCGACGACCAAGAGCTCGTGCGGGCCGGACTACGCGGCATCCTGCGTGAACGCTACGGCTTCGACGTCGTCGCCGAGTGCGGTGACGGTTCGACCGTGCCCGACGCGGTGGCAGCACTGCACCCGGACATTGTGCTCATGGACATCCGGATGCCCGGCGTCGACGGCGTGGCCGCCACCGAGGCCCTGCGCCAAACCCCGACCAACCCACCTGTCCTCGTGCTGACCACGTTCGACGACGACGAGATCCTCGCCGCCGCGCTGCGCGCCGGCGCCTCCGGATTCCTACTCAAAGGCGTGCCCGCCGACGACCTGCAGAAAGCCGTGCGGACCGTGGCCGAAGGCGGCGCCTGGCTCGACCCGGCCGTCACCGGCCGGGTCCTCACGACCTACCGGGCGGCGCCCGCACCAACCGCCGACGACCGCCGCCTGGACACACTCACCGCACGCGAACGGGACGTCCTCTCCCTCATCGGACAGGGCCTGTCCAATGCCGAAATCGCATCCCGGTTCGTCCTCGGCGAAGGCACGGTCAAGACCCACGTGAACCACGTCTTCGCCAAACTCCAGTTGCGCGACCGGGCCGCCGCCGTCGTCGTCGCCTTCGACAGCGGCCTGGTATCGCCCCGACCCCCCATCCGCTGATCCCCACGCAAAGCATCGAGATGACCCCTCGGCAGCGACTCGGGCACGTGCACAGCGGACGAATCTGCGTGCCGTAACGCCCACCCCTGGATCCTCGCGGTAGGTCGAGCGATCAGGATCTCACACGGCGTGTGCCTGGTAGATCATGCTGCTGACGGTGCTGAGCGCGGTCAGGTGGGTCATGTCGTCGGCCGTGGCGCGTCCTTCGGGGGAGGCGAACGCGGCACGCAGGGCTGCCAGGTCGTCCCACTCGAGCTGGGCGATGAGGTAGTACGGCTCGGCTCCGCGGATCAGGGTCACCTTGCGGCTGAGCGAGTAGCGGCGCAGGCCGGGCAGGCGCTTGGCGAGCGGGAGGTGCACCCGCTGGTAGTGACGGTCGAAGGCGTCCGGGTCGCTCGGCGTGGCGTAGAGGACCAGAAACCGGGCGGTCGCGGCCGGTGGTGCGTCCGGCGTCGGAAGGCCCGAGTCGGCGGCCGGGCGTGTCACTGGGCCCGCCGATACTGGGTGAGCACGGCGGCACCGGAGCGCTGGGCGGAGCAGCAGGTCAGCTGGAGCGGTCGGGCGTCCGGCGGGAACAGGCGCTGCCCTTCGCCGACGACGGTGGGGAAGGTCAACAGGCGGTACTCGTCGATCAGGTCGTGCGCCATGAGCGTACGGACCACGCTGAGGCTCCCGGTGGTGATCACGTTCCGGCGCTCGCGCTGCTGCTGAACGACATCGAGCAGAGGGCCGTCGAGGACGGTGGAGCCGGCCCAGGCCGAGGTGTCGGCGCCGCCGCGGGTGGCCACCAGCTTGGGTATCGCGTTCATCTTGTCGGCGAACGGGTCGCTGCGGCCGGGCCAGATCCGGGAGAACAGCTGCCAGGTGGCGCGGCCGAGCAGCATCACCGCGCTGTCGAGGATCTCTCCCAACTCGAACTTGTCGCCGGCGACGGTCTCGGGTCCGTGCCGGAAGGCCCACCCGCCGGTCGTGGTGCCCGCCGACCCGTCGGGGTCGGACACCACCCCGTCCAGGGTGATGAACTCGATGACGATGACCTGGCCCATAGGGGTTCCTCCTGCTTGTGACCGGCTGGCGACCCTCCGGTCGATGTCGCGCACCCGCGCGCTTATCCGTATCTACCGGCGGCGTGGCTCGGACTCATCGGTCCCGCAGCGGGCGGCACTGACACCAGGCCCGCCGCTATCGTGCGCAGCCGTGGGCGAGGCCGAGCAGCTGGCGACCGAGACCTACCGGTCGGAGTTGTTCGCGCACTGCTACCGGATGATGGGTTCGGTCCACGACGCCGAGGATTTGGTGCAGGAGACGCTGCTGCGGGCGTGGCGGGCCGCCGACCGATACGACCCGGCCCGCGCTTCGCTGCGTACCTGGCTGTACCGGATCGCGACCAACGCCTGCCTGACCGCGCTCGAAGGCCGCGCCCGCCGGCCGCTGCCGGCGGGTCTGGTCGGGCCGAACGACGACCCGCAGGCCCCGATGGTCCCAGGCCGAGAGGTCCCCTGGCTGCAGCCGTTCCCGGACCAGCCGCCGGGCGACCCGGCCGCAGCCGTCGTCGCGAAGGCAGGTCTGCGGCTGGCGTTCGTCGCGGCGCTGCAGCTGCTCCCACCCCGCCAACGCGCCATCCTGGTCCTGCGTGAGGTGCTGCAGTGGCCCGCGTCCGACGTCGCGGTGGCCCTGGACAGCTCGGTCGCCGCTGTCAACAGCGGACTGCAGCGCGCCCGGGCCCGCCTGTCAGCCGCAGCGCCCAGCCAGGACGACCTCACCGAGCCCGACGAGCCGGCGAGCCGGGACCTGCTCGACCGCTACGTACGGGCCTTCGAAAACGCCGACGTGCACGGCCTGGCCCGGCTGCTGACCGACGACGTCGTCCTGCAGATGCCGCCAGTGCTGAACTGGTACGTCGGCCGCGACCGCTACGCCGCCTTCATGAGTCGGATCTTCACCCTGCGCGGGACCCAGTGGCGGGCCCTGGCCACCTCCGCCAACGGCCAGCCGGCGCTCGCCGCCTACGCACCCGAGGTCGACGGCACCTACCAGGCGCACACGCTGCAGGTCTTCACCACCACCTCAGACGGGATCAGCTCCAACGTCGTCTTCGCCGAGCCAGACCTCTTCCCAGCCTTCGGTCTCCCACCGGCGCTGTAGGTCGAGGGGGCCCGGGTCGCGCTCCCCCAGCAGACGATCGTCAACCGGTCTCGGGGCTCCTGCGCTAGCCCTTGGTGAGGCAGGACGCGCGGTAGGAACTGGGTGTGCAGCCCAGCACGGCTCGGAAGTCGCCGCAGAGGTGGGCCTGGTCGGCGTAGCCGAGCTCCGCGGCCACCGTCGCGAGGTCGGCGCCGGGGTTGGTGCGCAGCCGCTCGGCGGCTTCCTGCAGCCGGCGCCAGCGGATCATCGCCGCTGGCGACAGCCCGACGTGGCGCCGGGCCAGCCTTTGCAGGGTCCGGGCGGACACGTTCAGGCGGGCCGCCGCGTCCTGGACCTGCAGCACGCTCGGGTCGCCGTCGACGAGCTCGGCCAAAGCGTTGGCGAGCAGCCCGCCGGCGTCGGGGGGCGGCAGCGTCGCGACCAGCCAGTCGGTGAACGCCTCGACGGCACGGGCGCGGCGCAGGTCCCCCTTCCCCTGGCCGGTCATCGCCGCCGCCACGCTCCGGTGCAGGTCGGGTAGGTCGAGGGACTGGTAGCGGTCCCGCAGCGCGTACGGGTCGCTCGTGAGGTGCGGCACGGCCGCCGGTCGCAGCAGCGCCCCGACAGTCCAGCCGAGCCGGCTGGCACGAACGCGCTGGCGTCCGGTCAGGTCGCGATGCGATCGCCTAGTCGTCGGGCCGGCGAGGCCGACCAGGGTGGGCTCGACGGCCAGGTTGCAGGCCGCAAAGGCGAGCAGCTCCTGGCGCGACACGCGGCCGGGCGCGATGTCCCACTCCGGGATCCAGAACCACCTGACCAGCGAGGACACCCGCCCGGGCGGGGGCAGCCGATGCAACGTCGGCATGCCCGCGGGATAAAGCACGCCCCGCCCGTCGCCGGTCATGACAACAGCCAACCCGGCCCTGTCGCGAATCTCCAAGCCGACGGACCCGTCCCGCCCTAGCGTCCCAACCCATGGACGAGACCACGCAGCAGGTCCGTGCCGCGCACGGCGCGCACACGACGGACGGCACCCCCCACGGCGTCACGAGCCTGACGCCGTTCCTGGTCGTGCCCCGGGCCCGGGAGGCGATCGCCTTCTACCGCGACGTCTTCGGCGCGCGAGTCGTCGACGTCACCGAGATGGGCGGCGTCGTGGCCCACGCCGTCCTCGACTTCGGACACGGCCAGCTCCAGCTCGGGGAACCGCTCGCTGACTACCACCTCGTGCCTCCGCCCGCCGGCGAGGACGACTGCTACTCGATCGGCCTGTACTGCAACGACGCGGAGTCGGTGGTGGCCCGGGCCGAGCAGGCCGGCGCCACGGTGCGCGAGCCACTGACCACCTTCGTGTCCGGCGACCGCTTCGCGAGCATCCGCGACCCCTTCGGCGTGCGCTGGTCGGTCCTCACCCGCGTCGAGGACCTGTCGCAGGAGGAGAGCGCGCAGCGGGTAGCGGAGTGGGCGCGGCAACACAGCGCAGGCGCCTGAGCGGCAGGTGCAGCTGCGTCAACGGTGTGGCCCACCTCCTAGTCCCCTCGCTGTGCCGCTAGCGGAAGGTCCAGCGGCACACCCTCCTGGTGAAAGAGTCCGATCGTGACCGCGGGCTGGCGCCGGTGACCTGGCCGGACCCTGCGGTACATCGTTGGCTCAGGCCTGGTTGCCGCTGGGCTGCAGGGAGATGACGACCTTTTGGGCGGACACGCCCTTGCGCTGGACGTCCAGGGCGTGCTGGACGTCGCCGAGGCTGTGTCCGACGACGGCGGGCTCGGGTGCGGCGACATACCGGCCTTCGGCGAGGGCGGCGGGCAGGAAGTCCCGGTAGATCGCCGTGCTGACCTCGTTGGTCTTCAGGCTGGTGCCGAAGATGAATATGGTGCCGACCCCTTGCGGGCGGGTCTTGAGCTGCAGCGCCACGTTGGCGGAGACCAGTTTGAAGAGCAGTCGCGGGAGCGCGAACCTCCCCCGGTCTTGTTCGGCGAGCCCGGCGAAGGAGACCGGGGTGCTGGCGATGGACACGAACTTGCGGCCGGTGCATGCCCGGACGATGTCCGCGCAGGCTTCGGCCGAGGTTGTCCCGAGCGCCAGGGCCCCGGCGAGGGTCCGGTTCCGTAAGGCGTCGACGATGTCCGCCACGACGCTCGGGCTGTGGTAGTCGAAGACTTGGGAGGCGCCGAGCGCCGTGACGTAGTCGTAGTTGCGCGGCGAGGCGGTGGTGACGACGTCGTAGCCGGCGGCGACGGCGAGCTGGATGGCGTTGCTGCCTACGCTGGTCGAGCCTCCCCAGACCAGCACGGTCTGGCCGGTGCGCGCGGCGCCGGCGGACGGGTGCTGCAGGGCCAGCTGGTCGGTCTGGAACAGCCCGCACGACGCGGTGGACAGGGCCAGCGGGAGCACGCAGGCGCTCTCGTAGGACAGCGTGTCCGGGATCGGCGATGCCAGGCGCTCCAGCACGACGGTGTAGTCCTGGAAGGCGCCTTCGGCCGGACGGTTGCTGTCCTTGTCGGTGCCTACCGCATGGCCGAGGACCCGGTCGCCGACCCGGAAGCGGGTGACCGCTGCGCCGACCTCGACGACCTCGCCCGCGACGTCGGACCCGATCACTACCGGGTAGCTGAGCCAACGGTAGGCGATCGGGCCTGCGGCCTGGATGATCCAGTCCAGTGGGTTGACCGCCACGGCGCGGTTGTGGATCACGATCTGGTCGTCTTCGGGCGCGGTGTAGGGCGCCGGCCCGATCTCGAGCTGCGCGTACTTGGTGCCCATCCACGCGGCAGTGTTCGTCGGCATCTGAGGTCTCCTTCTGTGACGTCCCCCGTAGTCCCCGGTAGCCCCGAGAACTGATGTCACCCGGTGACATCTCGCCCGACCATAGCAGCGATGTCCCCCGGTGTCGTGCCATCGGCTAGGATTGCGGCATGGGGCGGTGGGACCCGGACGCCGGTGGCCGGCTCCAGCAGGCAGCCATGGCGCTCTACCTCGAGCGCGGCTACCAGGACGTGACGGTCGCCGAGATCGCGACCAGCGTCGGCCTGACGAAGCGGACCTTCTTCCGCTACTTCGCCGACAAGCGCGAGGTGCTGTTCGCCGGTGCCCAGGCGTTCCAAGACGGCGTGGTCGCCGCGGTCCTCGACGCGGCCGGCGACATGCCCCCGATCGACGTGGTCGTCACGGCCCTGGCAGACGTCGGAGCTCAGCTGGCGCAGTACGGAACCGAGCTCGCGCGGCAGCGGCGTGAGCTCATCGCATCCTCCGCCGACCTGCAGGAGAGGGAGCTGATCAAGACGGCCTACCTGACCAGGGCGGTCGCCGAGGCGCTGCGCCACAGAGGGGCCGACGCGCTGCCAGCGAGCCTGACGGCGCACGCAGGCGTCGGGGCCTTCATGACCGCCTACGACCGCTGGATCGACTCCGGCGCTGCTGCGGACTTCCCCGCGCTGGTCCACCAGTGCCTGGACGAGCTCCGACGAGCGATCTGTGCCGCGCGGACGTGACAGGAGCTCCACCAGAGCGCACCCGTCCCCTTGACCGCACCCGTCCCCGTGGCCGCATCCGGACGGCGACGCGAGTGGAGCAGCAGTCGAATGGAGCTCTTGCCGTCAGCCGACTGCGTCGCAGCCTCGCTGCTACGGGTACTGCGCTGGCCGTCGCCGCACGCACCAACAAGCCCCCACGCCTCGTCCCGGTCCGCCTCCATGCCCGGGAACTGCGGGTCCGCCGCCGTCGCTGCGACGTCGATCCCCCACAGGTCGGTGTCCATGCCGATCGCCCGCAGCCGCCGCTCGACGTGGTGCTGTGCCTCGCTCTCGGCCGCACTGCCGGTGACGGAGGGAACGGCGAGCAGGGCCCGGAGCTCGGCGACGAGGTCCTCCGCGCGTACTGCGGCGAGCGCGTCGGCCACCCGGCTCGCGGAGCGCTGCTCAAGCCCGGGACGGGTGCGGACGTCAAGCGGTGGGTTCACACCCGACACACTCGCCGTCCCCCAGGCCAAGGTCGACGGCCGCCGGCCAGGATGACCACACGTGATCCGCCCGGCCGGCCCAGGAGAATCCGTCCCTGCGGACCCAGACGGATCCGTAGGGCGGACCCAGATCAACCATGCGGGCCGTTCGTGCCGAGAAAAGAGCAGGACCTCCCCCTACGCAGGAGCCATCCTGACCGATCGATCACTGGGACAAGGTTGGGGCCTGCTGCCGGTGGGCCGCTTGTTGCCGCGGTCTTCTGGGCCAGGCTCTGGTCACACCAGGGCGCTGATCCGGTGGAGTACTTCGTCGAGGACGGCGGTGGAGGTCGCGAAGTTAAGCCGGGTGTGGTTGGGCGTCCCGCCGTAGTTGGGGCCTGCGGCCAGCTCGACTCCGGCGTGCTCGCGGAAGAACGCTGTGACGTCTGCGTTCAGACGAGCGTCGGTCCAGTCGAGCCAGGCCAGGTAGGTCGCCTCGGGGGGGATGAAGTGCACGGGCAGCGGCTGCAGTCGGGTGTGTAGCCGGCTGCGTTGAGCTGTCAGGTGCGCCCGCACGCCCTCAAGCCAGGTGTCGCCGTCGAGCCAGGCGGCGCGGGTGGCTTCTACGCCGAGCACGTTGACGGCGCCGCGCACATCGGGTGCCTGGGCGTCCCACCGTCGCCGGAGGTCGTCGGGCCCGATGTGCGCGACGGCGCATCGGAGCCCGGCGATATTGAACGCTTTCGTCGCCGAGGTCAACGTCACGGTGCGGCGGGCGACGTCTGGGTGCAGCGAGGCGAACGGGATGTGGTGGTGCCCGGGGTAGGTGAGGTCGGCGTGGATCTCGTCGCTGATCACGAGCAGGTCGCGGCGGAGCACGAGCTGTGCCAGGTCGGTCAGTTCTGCGCGGGTGAATACCCGGCCGGTTGGGTTATGGGGGTTGACCAGTAGCACGACCTTGGCGTTGTGCTGGTCAAGGTCGCGATCGAGCCGGGCGAGGTCCCACCGCCACGAGTCGTCCGCGAAGCCCTTTACCACGTAGTGGCCGCGCGCATGACCGGTCGACGGCTCGCCGGTGCCGACATCGACCTGCTCAACACCGCCGCGCTGCACCAGCCAGTGACGTTCATACTCACGGCCACCGGCCACGTGCGGCGCCTGGCCGACACCAACAGCGTGCTGTCCACGCTCACACGCGACGCCCTCGACCTGATCGGCGGACCCGACGCACCCCGGCTACGGAACTGCGCCAACCACCGCTGCACGCGCATCTACCTCGACAAGTCCCACGGAAGCCGTCGACGATGGTGCGGCATGACCGAATGCGGCAACACGGCGAAGGTCACCGCATTCCGTCAACGCCAAGCCAGTCGTGACACCGGATGATCTCGACCAGTGAATAAGGCCATCAAGACACGTCGGGTCGCCACGTCAACGCCTGCAACACACGCAGAGGCCGCCCCGTAAGCCAGTGGCCGGCACTGGTTGAACCACTCCCCCGGCGACGAGAAACAGAAGGCGGCGGTGTCCCGTAAGACTGGTTCCCAGTGCCGTGCCGGTGGCCGGCGCTGAGCGGACGGCCTGGGCGGTACCGGGTGGGGAGCTGACGCAGGGCATGCCGCCCGAACAGCAGGTACGCCCTGCGGCAGCCGGAGCAGCTCGTCCTGCCAGCACCACCATCGATCGCGTGTCGCGGGACGTCATGGATACCGGCGCTGACCAGCTCTAGCCGGCGCTGCAGTACCGGGCCGGGTGGACTGCTCACCGAGGGCAGGCTGGCTGCGACCTCTGTGCAGTGTGGTGTCGGCCAGCAGTTGGTCCAACAACGACTGCCAGTGCTTGGGTCAGGCGGTGGCGATGTTCGGTCCCTCGGCCTGGGCCTGTTCCTCGATCGCTACTGCGTCTCGGACCTGCTCGGGGGTCATGGCGACGCTGACGGCGTAGTAGAAGATCGCGAGGCTGAAGCCGATGACGACCAGCAGGTCGAACCACTCTGGCAGCGCCTTGTGCGCGCCCTTGCCGTAGCGCCCGAGCAGCCCGATGATCGTCAGCCCGACGAGCCAGGGCCAGATCCACGAGGCGGCGCGCCAGTCGATGTCCTCCCGGCGAACGTCATCGGCCCGGCGCAGGCGGAACTCGAACAGCAGCCGACCAATGAAGATCGCCGTGAGAATCTTCCAGGTGGCCTCGAACCCGCCCCAGTAGATGATCAAGTTGGCCGAGACGAATGCGACCGGTGCCAGCACCTTGGGAAACGGGAGCCGGTAGGGGCGGTGCCGACCGGGATCGCGCAGCGCCAGCGCCGCCAACGAGACGGGGGCGAAGGCGTACATGATTGCTGTTGCCGACGTGACAAGCCCGACCAGGGACTGCCAGCTGGGGAAGGGCAGGAACGCCAGCAGGCCGATGACGGTGGCCAGCAGGATGGAGTAGATCGGCACCCCCCGGCTGCTGAGCTTGGTCAGGGCAGCGGGGAGCACCTCCTCCTCACCGATGGCGTAGGACAACCGGGCTGAGGTACCCACGTAGATCAGCCCGGTCCCGGCCGGGGAGATGAACGCGTCGACGTAGAGCAGGGTCGCGAGCCAGCCTGCACCCGCGGCGGTGGCGATGGTGGCGTAGGGACCGAAGTCGCCCTTCTTGACCGGGTTCGCCCAGCCGTTCGTCAGGTCCGCCGGGTTCAGGCCGGCGATGAACGCGACCTCGAGCAGGATGTAGATCGCCGTCCCGATCAGCATCGCCGTGATCACGGCACGGGAAATGTCGCGCTGGGGGTTGCGGGCCTCGCCGCCCATCTGGATGGCCTGCTCGAAGCCTTGCAGGGCGAACACCACCCCGGCCGGCAGCGCCGCGAACACCCCGTGGGCGCCGTAAGGGGCGAAACCGCCGCCTGCGCTGAAGTTCGAGCCGTGAAACGAAATGGCGAGCAGGACGACAATTGTGAGCAAGGGGATGGCGGTCTTCCAGATCACCATCACCGAGTTGCTCTCCGACAGCAGCTTGGCACCCATCAGGTTGACCACCGTGAACAGCAGCATCAGCACCGACGCCACCACCAGGCCGGTCGGGTTCAGCGTGCCGTTGCTGTGCAGCATCACCAGGTGGGCCTTGGCCCAGTTGGTGTTGCTCAGGTACTGGATGCTGGCCTCGACCTCGATCGGGGCGATGGTCACGGCTTGCAGCCACGCGGCCCAGCCGGCGGTGAACCCGGCGAGGGTGCCGAACGCGAAGTACGGGAACCGTGCCGTGCCGCCGGCGACCGGGTAAGCCGCCCCCAGCTCGGCGTGCACCAGCGCCAGGACGGCCAGCATCGCGCCGGCCAGCACCCAGGAGATCAGCGACGCCGGGCCGGCAGCCTGCGCCGCACCGAGCGCCCCCAGCAGCCACCCCGAGCCGATGATCGAACCCAGAGAGACGAACATCAGCCCCCAAAAGCTGATCGAACGATGCAGCTCGCCCGCCGGGGCCGCGGCGGGGGCGGGGGGTGCAAGCGTGCCCATGTGATGCCTCTCGGTCGTCCGATCACCTTCTGGCGACCGCAGTGTCGCACTCCGCCTCGCCGCTGCACAGCCAGCCGCGTATCACAGCGGCGAACATGGCTGGCGAGGACGCCGGGCTCCCGCCACTGATCATTTGGGGCCGGTCCGGACCTCTGGGGGTGGTTGCATGACCAGGCCGCCCCCTCGCAGGGTGTTCGACGCGGGCCGGGAGTAGGTGCTGTGCGGCGGCTCGGGGCAGTTCGGCGCGGGGTGGGCGATCAGGTTGAGCTCGCTGTCGTGCGCACTGAAGGTCGACCGCCCGGTCGACCTCGCCGCGCTCTACGCAGCCCTGCACCAACCCGGGGAGCAGATGACGACCGGCGTCGCTGTCACCGCCTGCCAGGTGTTGGCAGAGCTGGGACCGTGGCTGGCGCTGCACGACCCCGACGCCGGCCGGCTGGTCGCACTCGGTGACGCCATCACCGCCGCCCTCGTGCCGCCTCTGATCGCCTTCCCCGGGATGACCTCGACCACGGCACTCATCGGCGCGCAGGCCCTGGCGGCACTCGCCGGTCCGGATAGCGCAGCCCCCACCGACAGCTTCACCGTCGGTGTACGCCCCTTCGGCCCAGACAGCACCGACCTAGCGCAGCGGTTAGCGGCACACGTACGCGCATGGGACGCAGCCGGTCGTCCCTCGACCGCCAAGCTCCGGATTCGTGCCTATCCCCTGCATGAAGCCCCCGCCGACCCGGCAACGTTCGTCCTCGACAAGAGGCACACCCGCCTGCTCATCGACTGGAAACTCCCAATATCCGTGCTCGACAGCGCGACCGCGGCCCACCCGGGCGGAGCGGAAAGGTCTGACAGGACTGGTTGCGCCACGCTGATTGCGTGCATTAGTTGCGCTACACCCACAGCCCGTCCCGACTGGAGGTTTCGTGTGACCTTCCGCGGTAGGTGGCGCTGAACTCGCAGCGCTACGTGGCGCAGGCAGCGGTCGGCGTCACCGTCGTGCTCATGTCCGGTAGCCGATCCCTGATCGAGACGCGCCGGCGCGCTGCGACCAGGCACTGACGTGATCGCCTGACGACCGGCTGCGACGTTGCTCGCTAGCGCGGCCGTCGTCGTCCGTTCGCGGACACCGCGATCCGCGCGAACTGCGGCGAGAGCAGCTTCGTCGTGGCCTCGATGAGTGAGGGACTCCGACACGGCTCCTGCCCGCTGTTGTCAGAAGAGTCCGACGTCCTGCTCCTGGCGGGTTGCAAAGCCGACCGGTAGCGTTTCGGTGTGGCTATCGCGCGGTTTCCCGGCTTGGTTCTGGACTGCCCCGACCCAAAGGTCCTCGCGCAGTTCTACGGGGAGCTGCTCGGTTGGACGGTCAAGGGCGCCGGGGACTGGACGGAAATCCGTCCGGAGGACGGCAGCGATTGCGTCTCCTTTCAGCAGGTGGAGAGCTACCAGCCGCCGCAGTGGCCCGGCCAGGACATGCCGCAGCAAATGCACCTCGACCTGATCGTGGCCGATCTCGACGAGGGTGAATCGGCGGTGATCGCTTTGGGCGCCACCAAGGCGGGCGTCCAGCCGGGCACGAAGTTTCGGGTCTTCCTTGACCCGGCCGGCCATCCCTTCTGTCTTTGTGTGGACTGAACCGCCGTGTGGACTGACACCTGTGTGACCTGAATCGTTGGGCGCACTGCGACCGAGGGACATAGCCGATTCACGGTCGACGTCAAGGCACTGACTCTCCTTACAGCGCCCACCAGCGGCAACGCTGTCATTTGGCGGCGACAGTGCCCGCCAGACGGATGCGTCAGGGGAGATCCAACCGCACGACCGCCCTGCGTTTGCTCGGACGTCCGATCACGGAGAAGCCGGCGTCGAGGAAGCCGTCGACGCTGCCGACATGCAGTTCTCCCCAGGTGACGGTCTGACCGGAAACCACTTCCATCGGGTATCCCTCGACGGCTGTGGCGCCGCGGTCACGGGCGAACTGCGCAGCCTCACGGGCGAGCACATGGGTGATCCCTCGACGGCGATGCTCCGCCCGGACGAGGAAACACGCCACGGCCCAGACGCTCTGGTCGGACGGATCTTCGTTCCGACCGGCCCAGGGGGTCTTGCCCAACCAGGCGTAAACGCTCCTCGGCTCCACCCGGCACCAGCCGACCGGCATGTCGCCCTGATGTGCGACCAGGCCGCAGGTCGACCCGGGCCCCCGCTCGTCGCAATGAGTTTGCTCGCGAAGCCGCTGGGCGCGTTGGTCGGCGCTGATCGACCGCCACTGCGCCGGCGGAATCTTGAATCGCTGGCAGTAGCAAGGGCCGCCGTGGCATTTGGCCGGCCCCACGACCGCCGCCAGATCGGCCCACGACGCCTCACTGGCGGGCACGACCCGGATATCGGTCCGCACGGCATCGGCCATGGCGTCCATCGTCACATCATGACACCTGTGGGTGGAGATCCGAGCTGGTCGGTCGGGCCGAAGACCGCCCAGTGTGATCATGCTCGATCCGCAATCCGCGACCGGGCCGATCAGATTACCCACTACATCGGGTATCCAAGTCGATATCACCCCCCACCGGGGATCGGTCACCGTCGAAGCCACTTCCAGCCGGCTACATCGTCCAGCTGCTATTTTGCAGTCCGTGACCCCCGCTCGCCCCGACGGCGGAGTGTGTCGATGCCTAACCGTGGCTCTGTCTCGCTAGACGATCCGCGTCTGCGCAACATCGACTGCTTCATCGGCGGTGGGGGTTTGATCAGCCTTTTGAGCGGTCGGTTACGGACTGTCGGAACGGCAGCCTCCTCAGAAGAATGGCCGCAGGCCCGGTCAGTCAGGGAGGGCGCCGAGCTGACGCATCATCCGCAGGTCGTCGGAGACGAAGTCGGCCTCCGTGATGAGGTGGCCAGCCAGCCGGTACATCGCGACGATGGGGTATTGGACGCGCCGACCGGTCGGCTCGATACCGCGTATGCGCCCGAGATGGGTGCCGGTCATCGTGTAGAGCGCCCACAGGTGTTCCTCGTCGGTGACGACCTTATCGATGTGGCGGTGGACGTCGGGGAAAGCGTCGATGAATGTCGTCATGAACGTCTTGTACTTATCCCAGGTCGGGTCGATACCGAACCGTTCGAGGACGGGGAATCGGCAGTCCTGGCTGTAGAAGCTCCAGAGTCCGTCGAGGTCGTGGGCCTCATAGGTGTCGAGGAAGCGGCGAAGAAACTGCCTGGGCGTTTCGGGTGGCGTCATCATGTTCGTTCTACCGCACGTGCATGACACCGTGTCCGGTGAACGACGCCGCTGCGGCGACACCGCGCCTGTGGTTGAGGCGACTTGCGGTTGGGAGCCGAGTGTCAGCGCTTTGGTGGGATCGGCGTACGCCTGCATCAGTCCGACTCGACCATCGAGCTACGGGACAGCGATGGCGGGTGCGACGCGGGCCGAGCTGATGCCGCGGTCGGGTTTGCCGAGGCGGAAGCGCACCTTGCCCTTGAGAACGGTTCCGGACTCGGCCAGGCCGTCGGTCAGGCTTTCGCCGGGAAACAGCGTGAACGTCCACCGGTCGTTCGCCTCACAGTCCGGGAGGCTCGAGCCGCTCTGCAGCACCCGCGCACCCCACACCTGCCGGATCGCCAGCTCTCGGACATCGACGCCGTCGATGGTGAACATGCCGGCACCGGCGCTGACAACCTCGGTGTAGCTGCCGAGCGCGGGTCCATAGGCTCCGGTGACGGTGGCCACCGACGTCCACGCGGCTCCCGGATGCACGCCGAGCCGGCCCGCTGGCCCGACTTCCGAAGATCGCGGGCACATGAGCGGCCTTGAGAAGTTGAACGTGCTGGTCAAGACTGTGTGGTTGGCGGTGAAACCTCGTTTCGTGTAGGCACACGACTGGTGCGTGTCGGCTCGACTTGGGGGTGCAGGGCATGGTGGGCTGCGTTCATGTACCTGCGGGAGTCGCGCCGCACTAACCGGGACGGCTCGGTGGTGCGCTACCTGCAGCTGGCCCACAACGAGCG
>JAABUR0100002679.1_pt1 | contig 26516 bp, 23 predicted proteins | sample 5560091 | NCBI WGS metagenome assembly JAABUR01 (sample SAMN10711879, study PRJNA513375) | rock metagenome | isolation source: Antarctica rocks | place: Antarctica: Victoria Land, University Valley sud
TGTTCGTCGACGCCGGCGCGGGCTCGGGCAAGACGAAGTCCCTGATCGACCGGGTCACGACGCTCGCGCTCGTCGACGGGGTGTCGCTGCGCAACATCGCTGCTGTCACGTTCACCGAGAAGGCCGGGGCCGAGCTGCGCGACCGGCTCAGAGCCAACTTCGAGACGGTGTGGAAGGACCCAGGCGAGGGCTCGGAGGAGGACCGAGCCCGTGCTGCCGCGGCGCTCGAGGACCTCGACGGCGCCGCGATCGGCACCCTGCACTCGTTCGCGCAGCGGATCCTCACCAGGCACCCGATCGAGGCGGGCCTGCCGCCGCTCATCGAGGTGCTCGACGAGGTGGGGTCGTCGGTGGCGTTCGACGGGCGCTGGTCGGTGATGCAGCGTGAGCTGCTCGACGACGAGTCGATGGCACAGCCGGTGCGGCTCGCCCTCGCCGCCGGGGTGAGGCTGGAGCACTTGCGCTCGCTCGCCCGGGCTTTCCAGTCCGACTGGGACCTCATCGAGGACCGGGTCCTTCCGGGTGGGCCGCCGACCGTCACTTTGCCCGACGTACGCCGGCTGTTCGACGACGCACGCGACATCGCCGCCCGCGAGGGTGAGTGCGGTGACCCCGACGACAAGTTCCTCGCGCGGCTGGGGGCCCTCACCGCCTGGGCCGACGAGTACGCCGACGCTGACGACGCCGAGACCCAGCTCGCGGGTCTCGTCGCCGCGCAGGAGCTGACCTGGAGCCACGGCCAGCGGGGCAAGTGGCCCACGGGGGCGCTCGAAGCCATCAGGGGTGGCTGCAAGGAGTGGCAGGAGCAGGCCAGGCAGGTGCTGGCCCAGTTCACGAACGCCACGCTGCGACCGCTGGCCTACTGGGTGGCGAACCAGGTCCGCGAAGCGGCTCTCGCCCGTGCCGCCGAGGGCCGGCTGGAGTTCCACGACCTGCTGGTGCTCACCCGTAACCTGCTGCGCCGGGACGAGTGCGTCCGGGCCAGGTTGCAGCAGCAGTACCCGCGGCTGCTGCTCGACGAGTTCCAGGACACCGACCCCATCCAGATCGAGATTGCAGTCCGGATCGCGGGTGGCGCCGGGGCGTCCGCAGCGAGCTGGCGCGACGTCCAGGTGCCGCCCGGGTCGCTCTTCGTCGTCGGTGACCCGAAGCAGTCGATCTACCGGTTCCGTCGCGCCGACATCACGATGTTCCTCGACGCACGCAACTGGGTCGGTGACGAGCAAACCGTGACCTTGAGCTCGAACTTCCGGACCGTCGCGCCGGTGCTCGGGTGGGTCAACGAGGTGTTCGACCGCGTCATCGCTCCGGTCGACAGAGCGCAGCCGGCCTACACTGCCTTGCAGCCGACCCGCGACGATGCGGGTGCCGGGACCCCTGTCACCGTCCTCGGCGCACACGCGCACGTCGACGAGCCGAACGCCGCGGCTCTGCGTGCACGAGAGGCGGCTGACGTCGCGGCCGTGATCCGGCAGGCGTTGGCCGAAGGTTGGACGGCGTGGCATGAGCGGAGCGCGACCTGGCTGCCGCTGCGGCTCGGCGACATCGCCATCTTAGTCCCGGCCCGGACGTCGCTGTCATTTCTCGAGGACGCGCTCGACGCGGCTGATATCCCTTACCGGGCGGAGTCGAGCTCGCTGGTTTACCAAGCGGCTGAGGTGCGTCAGCTGTTGGCCGCTGCCCGGGTGGTTGCCGACCCGAGCGACCTGCTCGCGTGCGTGACGGCGCTGCGGTCGCCTCTGTTCGGGTGCGGCGACGACGACCTCTGGTCCTGGAAGCAGGCCGGTGGGTCGTTCAACATCCTCGCCCCGGCCCGCGAAGGGGTCGCCGACCACCCCGTCGGGCGCGGCGTCGCCTACTTACAGTGGCTGCACGAGGAGTCCCCGTGGATGACGCCGAGCGAGGTGCTTGGCGCAGTCATCGCCGACCGACGGATGCTCGAGGTGGCCGCCAGGGGGCAACGCTCGCCCGACAAGTGGCGGAGACTGCGGTTCGTGGTCGACCAGGCGCGAGCGTGGTCCGAATCCGAGCACGGTGGGTTGCGGGCATACCTGGCCTGGGCGGCGCGGCAGGGCGAAGAGACGGCGCGGGTGGCTGAGGCGGTGCTGCCCGAGACCGACGTCGACGCGGTGCGGGTGATGACGGTGCACGCAGCCAAGGGGCTGGAGTTTCCGATGGTGGTGCTGTCGGGCATGAGCTCTGCCCCGAAGAGCAGCGGCGGCGTGCGGTTGCTGTGGACCGACGACGGCTACGAGATCCGGCTCACCAAGAGTGTGCAGACCAACGACTTCCAAAACGTTGCACCTGTCGACGAACAGATGGACGCCTACGAGCGACGCCGGCTGCTCTACGTCGCGACCACCCGTGCCCGCGACCACCTGGTCGTCTCGCTGCACCGAAAGGGCAACGGCTCGACCAACGCCGAGCTGCTCGCGGACGCCGGCGCGGCTGCCGCGGCGGGCGTGTCCGAGTTCCGAGCGGGCGCGCAAGCCGAAGAGCCGCTGCCCGTGGCCGCGAAGGCGCCGGCCGACGTGCCGGAGTGGGCAGACTGGCTCGCGCGGATCGAGGCAGTCCGGGCCAAGTCGCGGCTGGTGAGCGCCGTGAGCGCATCCGGGCTCGAAGGGACGGATCCCGCAGCTGCCCTCACCGCTGACCATCCCCCGGGGTCCGCCAAGGGCGCGCGCGACGTCGAGCTGCCGCCGTGGTCGAAGGGCCGCTATGGGTCAGCCGTCGGCCGCGCGGTGCACGCCGTCCTTCAGACCATCGACTTGGCCGACGGTTCGGGCCTCGAAGCCGCCGTCAGCGCCCAGTGTGTGGCCGAAGGCGTCCTGGAGTACTCCGATGTGGTGACGTCCCTGGTGAGCTCTGCGCTGGCAACCGATCTGGTCAAGAGAGCAGCCGAGCGGCCACACTGGCGGGAGTCCTACGTCGGAGCTGTGCAGGTCGACGGCACGGTGCTCGAAGGCATCATCGACCTCATCTACCGCGAGGACGACGGGGGCCTCGTCGTGGTCGACTACAAAACCGACGCGATCCCGGCGGCAGCCCTCCCCTCGCGGACGGCGTTCTACCGACCGCAGGTCGACGCCTACGTCAACGCACTGCGTGACGCGACCGGGAGTGCGGTGACTGGCAGGCTGTTGTTCCTCAATCCCAGCGCCGCAGCCGTCGAACCGGCATGAGCTGTTGACCCAGGTCACAATCCGCGGCCATCGGCGGCTTGATGTGCTGGCCGTCTCGATCGACTCGATCGCGCGCCGCGCCAGGGCGAGCAGCGGTCGAGGCTAGCCCCCGGTTGCCGCTGATTCTTGGCGCCTGGAAACCGGTCGGCTCCGAGCGGTCCGGCTACCGTGAAGCCCATGATCGTTCAGCGTCGGGGCCTGTTGGTCGTCATCGCAGGGTGTGCTCTGGTGGCGTGCTCCTCAGCCGAGCAAGTATCCACCACCGACCCGACGCGAAGCTCGGAGGCGACGACGACCACAGCCACCCCGGCCACAACCACGGCCACGAGCACCGAGCCCAGCACCGGTGCCTGCGCGGCCGACGAGTCCGAGCCCGCGCAGCCACCCAACCATGTCGACGTCGGCACGACGATCCACTACAGCCGGGTGCCACCGGTGAGCGGGCAACACTGGGCGCAATGGCCAGACATCACCAAGACGCTGTACGTCACAGCCGACCGGCCCGAGCTTGGTGAACTGGTCCACTCGCAGGAGCACGGCTGGACAATCGTCTGGTACGACGCGACGGTGAGTCCCGCCGACCTCGAGGACTTCGCTGCCGAGATCGAGAGCGTCCCCAAGCTCGTGGTCGTGCCCTGGACGGCAGAGGATGGCGCGTCGTTCCCTGCTGGCAAGCACGTCGCGTTCACCCACTGGGAGGCCACTGGCGTGGAGACCGGCACGGAGTGGCGGAAGTTCTGTGCCGCCGCGGACACCGACGCCATCCTCGGCTTCGCCGAGCGCCACCCCTATACCGACGCCCACGAGCCATCGGCCCCCTAGCGAAATTATCCCGAGTCGAGGCTCGACGCCTTACCCACCTTCTCCAGCGACACCGAGGACGCCGCCTGAGCGACGGCCCTGATGCCGGGGTCCGGACCGCTCGCCTCGCCAGGGAGAGTTAGCGGCGGCCGTCCGAGAGCCAAGTCGTCGTCGGAGTGGAGGATATAGCCACGATGCCGCCCACCACACCCGCGCCGCTCATTGGTCGCATCCCCCCGCACCCGACGCCGGATGCCCTATTTGACGTGTTCGAGTCCTGGACCGCCGAGCAGGGACTGACGCTGTATCCAGCCCAGATCGAGGCGCTGATCGAAATTGTCGACGGCGCGAACGTCATCCTCGCCACCCCGACCGGCTCGGGCAAGAGCCTGGTTGCGGCCGGCGCTCACTTCGCCGCCATGGCCCAAGGGAGGCGCAGCTACTACACCGCCCCCATCAAGGCGCTCGTCTCGGAGAAGTTCTTCGCGCTCTGCGACGCGTTCGGCCCCGACAACGTCGGCATGCTCACCGGTGACGCCGCCGTCAACCCCAACGCGCCCATCATCACCGCCACCGCCGAGGTGCTCGCTAACCAGGCGCTGCGGGAGGGAAGGGCCGCCGACGTTGGCCTGGTCGTGATGGACGAGTTCCACTTCTACGCCGAGCCCGACCGCGGCTGGGCCTGGCAGGTGCCGCTGCTGGAGCTCACTCACGCCCAGTTCGTGCTCATGTCGGCCACTCTCGGCGACATGTGCCGCTTTCGCGACGACCTCGAACGGCGTACCGGCAGACGCACTGCCATCGTCGCCTCCACCGAGCGCCCCGTCCCGCTGCACTTCTCCTACGTCACCACCCCGATCCACGAGACCCTCGAGGAGCTGCTGACTACTCACCAGGCGCCTGTCTACGTCGTCCACTTCACTCAGGCCGAGGCCATCGAGCGGGCCCAGGCACTGTCGAGCCTCAAGGTCGCGACCCGTGAGGAGCGCGACCAGATCGCCGAGCTGATCGGGGAGTTCCGCTTCGCAGCCGGGTTCGGCCGCACGCTGAGCCGGCTGGTCCGGATGGGCATAGGTGTCCACCACGCGGGCATGCTGCCGCGCTACCGTCGGCTGGTCGAGACCCTCGCCCAGGCCGGCCTGCTCAAGGTCATCTGCGGCACCGACACCCTCGGCGTCGGCATCAACGTGCCGATCCGCACCGTCGTCCTCACCGGCCTGGCCAAGTACGACGGCGTCTCTACCCGCCATCTGCGCGCCCGCGAGTTCCACCAGATCTCCGGCCGCGCCGGGCGCGCCGGCTTCGACACCCTCGGCAGCGTCGTCGTCCAGGCCCCCGAGCACGAGGTCGAGAACGCCCGCCTCGTCAAGAAGGCCGGCGACGACCCCAAGAAACTGCGGCGGGTCCAGCGCAAGAAGGCGCCCGAGGGTTTCGTGAGCTGGGGCGAGCGGACCTTCGCCAAACTCGTCGAATCAGAGCCGGAGCCGCTCACGTCGAGCTTCAGAGTCACCCACTCCATGCTGCTCAACGTCATCGCCGGGCCCGGCGACCCGTTCACCGCCATGCGCAGACTTCTCACCGACAACCACGAGGGCCCCGCCGCGCAGCGCACCTCCATCCGCTCCGCGATCGCGATCACCCGCTCCCTGCTCGCCGGCGGTGTGGTTGAGCGGCTCGCCGAGCCTGCCCCTGACGGCCGCGGAGTACGCCTCACCGTCGACCTGCCCGCCAACTTCGCCCTCGACCAGCCGCTGTCCGCGTTCGCCATGGCGTCGCTCGCGCTGCTCGACAAGGAGTCGCCGACGTACGCACTCGACGTCGTCTCGGTGATCGAGTCGACGCTGGAGGACCCGCGACAGATCCTCTCCGCACAGCTACACAAGGCACGCGGCGAGGCCGTGGCCGCGATGAAGTCCGAGGGCATCGAGTACGACGAACGCCTCGAGCTCCTCGACGACGTGACCTACCCGAAGCCGCTGGCCGAACTGCTCGAAGGTGCCTACGAGACCTACCGCAAGGGCCACCCCTGGGTCACCGACCACCTACTGCGGCCGAAGTCGGTCGTGCGCGACATGTACGAGCGGGCCATGACGTTCGTCGAGTACGTCGGCTTCTACGGCTTGGCCCGCTCCGAGGGGCTGGTGCTGCGCTACCTCACCGACGCCTACCGGGCGCTTCGCCACACCGTGCCGCAGTCCGCCCGCAACGACGAGCTCGACGACTTCATCGAGTGGCTCGGCGAGCTGACTCGCCAGGTCGACTCCTCGCTGCTCGACGAGTGGGAGAAGCTGGCCGCCGGCGGCGACCTCGACCCGACCGACTTCGTCCGTCCGCCGCTCGACGCTGCCCCTCGCCCCGTGACCGGAAACGCGCGAGCCTTCCGGGTGCTGGTGCGCAACGCCTTGTTCCGCCGGGTCGAGCTGGCCGCCCGACGCGACTGGGCCGGACTCGGCGACCTCGACGCCGACGCCGGTTGGGACGCCGACGCCTGGCGGGACGCCATCTCGCCGTACTGGGAGGAACATCAGGCCCTGCTCACCGACGCTGACGCCCGCGGCCCCGGACTGCTGATGATCGACGACGCGACCGACCCCGGCGTCTGGCGGGTTCGGCAGATCCTGCACGACCCCCAGGGCTTCCACGACTGGGCGCTCCTGGCGTCCGTCGACCTGGCGGCCTCCGACGAAACCGGCTCCGCAGTCATCCACCTCGACGACATCACCTCGGGATGAGTCGCCGATCGCAGGTTAGACAGCGGCGTGGGAGTGGCAGTAGGCGTCGTGGATCTCCGCCCGGATCCGACCGCGATCGGAGATCTGGAAGCCCTGGTCGATTGCCCAGCGGCGTACGTCCGCATTCGTCGGCGCCCGAGGTGGCAGGGGTGGCGGCGACGGCAACGACGATGCGACCGGCTCGGCGTCAACGTCCTCCGCGAGCGCGAACGCGGCCGCACCGAGGAACCGGAACGTCCACTCTTCGGCGAGGGCGCGGGTCTCGCAGAACACGAGAGGCACGTTCGGCCAGCGGACCTGCACCTCCGCCAGTCCGTCAGCCACCAGCGAAGGCCGCACCCGGTCGAGCTTGAACACCGCGGAGTAGCGGTCCTCGACCACAAGCGCGGCGCGCGGAAGCGACGCCAACTCGCCGAGCAGGTACTTCAGCCTGCCGCTGGTCAGCGTGGCAACCAGGTCGGCGAGGCTCTTGCGCTCGACGCAGGCGACCAGCCGGCCATCGCCGACGATGCCGTAGTCGCCAACCGGCAGGGCCGCCCGGGTCGTGGTTGCTTGTTGCTTGGCGAACCGGTAGGCGTAGCGCTCCCGACTGTCGACCACTATCTCCATCTCGGTGAGCCCCGACGCCCGTGCGCCCGGTACGCCGACGTTGGGCCGCGCCTGCTTGGCGGTGCGGGCGGTCTGCCAGAAGATCGCCTCTCGACCGCCGCGGATGCGGGTGAGCACGAACTGGGAGCGGTTCTCCCGTCCCCGGTCGAGCACCAAGTCGATGGCGGCACCCCGCCGGACACAGGACCGGACCGGCACCCGCTCGATCACGTCAGGGTCAGCCGGCCACTCGGTCGCGCGGTGGCAATAGACCTTGCTGGTCCGCGGCCACACCTCCCGGGACTTCAGTACGACGCCCGCGGCGCCCACCGGGAGCCGCAGCAGGTAGGGCAGCTTCGAGCCCTCTTCGGGGTTGCGCGCCACCACGAAGTCGTCGACCACCTCGTCAGTGTTGCTCATGGATGGCTGCTCCGGCCAGGTCTGGCTCGTCGGCGTGGTGCCTGGAGAAGTCTCGAGCTTGGCGTATTGCCTGCCCCGGTCACGGACTCAGACACCGATGACGAAAGCTGTCGTCGGCAGCCGCTGCTGCAGCCGAGCGTCTGCGGTGTAGAGGCGGTCGCTCAGGCGTTCGGCCACCGCCACGTAGACCATGTCGTAGATCGGGTGCTCATCGTGACGGCGGGAAAGGTCCCAAGCCCTGTCGCGGTCCGCGGGTGTGTCGATCAGCTCAACCGGTAACCGGCGCAGATGTTCGTAGGCCCGGTCCGCCGAAGCGCCGTCCCACCGTCTGCGGCGACAGCCGGTAAGCAACGCGTTGGCCACCTCCTCGAAAAGCAGGCGAGGAGCGTAGAGCGAAGCCTGCTCCGCTATCAGCCGCGTCAACAGTTGTCCTGCTCTCCCCGACCTGTCGACGTCGGGCGCCACCCAGTCGACAACGACGCTCGCATCAACGACCGGCATCGGACCTCTCCCCAGAGCGGTCCGATCGATCGTCGGCGACCAGGTCGCTCGCGGTCATCGCTGGTCGGTCAGCTTCGGCGCTCTCACGCACCGTGGCCGCCCACTCCCTCAAGGTCAGCCCGGTGTCTTCTCGCGATCCGCCCGTCAAGCGCAGAACGTCGTCACGGGCGACCATGAGCCGCCGCCCCTGCCGCTGCGCTGGCAGTCGACCGCTCCAAACCCAACGACGTACCGTTTCTGGCGTCCGCGAGACCAACGCAGCAGCCGCGGTCACGTCCAGCATCACTACATCATCAGTACTACGCATGGTGGAAGGTTACTACACTAGGCCTCGACGATGTGCTTCCGTACGCGGTATCCGGAAGCCGGCCGGTATGGGTGCGGCGTTGTCGATCCGGACCGTCTACACCAAGCCCGGCGCGACACCGCCCTACGCCGACGCCGAGGGCCCAGATGGCTTGATCCGCTACAAGTACCGCGGCGGCGACCCTTTGCACCCCGAGAACAGGGCACTTCGCAGGGCCTACCTGGACGGTCTGCCGGTGATCTGGTTCGTGGGAGTCGCGCCGGCGTCGTACAAACCTGTCTATCCGGTCTGGATCGTCGGCGACGAACCGAAGCAACTGCAATTCGCTATTGCGCTCGACCAAGGTCAGCGTCTTGTCGAGCCTGGAGCCGACGTGGGAGCTGACACGAAGCGCTACATGGAGCAGCTCAACAAGGTGCGGCTCCATCAACCGTTGTTCAGGGCCCGCGTCCTGACCGCGTATGAATCACGGTGCGCTCTGTGCCGGCTCGGGCATGTCGACCCGCCGCACACATCATTCCGGACGGCAGACCGAACGGCGACCCGGTCGTCCCCAACGGCCTGGCGATGTGCAAGATCCACCACGCGGCGTATGACCGAAACATCCTCGGCGTGCGTCCCGACCTTGTGGTGGAGATCCGCCAGGACGTCCTCAGGGAAATTGACGGTCCGATGCTCCGCCACGGCCTGCAGGAGATGAACGGCAGCCGCGTGAGCCTGCCGTCCAGCCGTCATAGTCGACCGGACAAGCAACGTCTTGAGGAGCGGTACGCGGAATTCCGCGGATGACTGACTCCGGAGCTACCGGCGAAGGTGGGTGATTCCTCAGCTCACACCTGGTTCAGGGCTCGGGCGGCGCCCGGGGGTCGTAGCCAGAGCCCCTTCGCTGTCTCGAGTGGCACCCAGACCGGCAGGTAAGAGTTTTCGCGGGTATTGCGCAATTGCTCAGGGCCGCCGAGTGCCAGCGGTCGCTCGGTGTCGACGTACGCCACGAAGTAGACCTGTGCGCCGTTCTGGTCTACTCGTCGCTCCAGCGTTACGTCGATGCCTAGCTCTTCGCGGACCTCTCGGATCGCAGCCTCAGGAGGGGACTCCCCCGGCTCGATGCCGCCACCGGGCACCGCCCAGTAGTGGAGCCCGTGCTTACGCCGTTCGATCAGGGCCACCTTCTCGCCGGCGCTGACGACGAAGACGCGAGCACGGCGCGGGCGACGAGCCGAGCGGGCCTTGCCAGCCAGCCACGACCACCGGTTCGCCACTGCCCTCGCCAGCCCGCTGGCATCGTGGCCCACTCGTGTCACGATGCGGGTCCCCCGGACCCGGCCTGGTCAGCGGCGGGCGGACTGGCCATCTCCGCCCGGACGCCCAGCAACCGGATGGCGCGGGACGGGTCGAACTTGTCCAGCAGAGCGACCGCAGCCTCACCGATCGCCCCGGCGTTGTCCGTGGCCTCAGGAAGCGGGGCGCTCGCCGTGTGGGTCTCGAACGGTGCGTAGCGAACCTTCAGCCCCACGCGCATGGCCGGCCTGCCCTCACGGCTCAGGTCCGCCGCCACCTGAGCGGCCAGGCGGCGTACCTCCGTCTCGACGTCAGCCCAGTCGGTGAGGTTCGCCTGGTACGTCGTCTCCCGGCCGCGACCCCGCGCGACGTACGGCGTCCCATCGACCGGGGAGGTGTCCACGCCGCGAGCGAGCCGCCGGTACCAGGGGCCCATCGTGGGTCCGAGCTCAGCGGCCAGCCGACGCGGGTCCGCCTGAGCGAGGTCACCGACGGTGGGAATCCCCAGAGCGGTCAGGCGCTTGGCGGTCTTGCGGCCGATGCCCCAGAGCGCCGAGGTGGGCCGGTCTGTCATGACGGCGTACCAGTTCTCCTCGGTCAGCCGGAAGATGCCTCGGGGCTTGCCGAAGCCCGTCGCGATCTTCGCCCGCAGCTTGTTGTCGCCGACGCCCACCGAGCAGTGCAGCCGGGTCGCGTCCAGCACCGCAGCCTGCACATCGCGCGCGAAAGTCTCCGGGTCGCCTGCCTCGACGACGAGGAACGCCTCGTCCCAGCCGAGCACCTCGACAACCACGTCGAACGAACGCAACGTGTCCATGACGCTGGCCGAGGCCTCCTCGTACGCCGGACCGTCGACGGGGAGGAATACCGCCTCGGGGCACTTGCGGGCCGCGGTTCGCAGCGGAATGCCGGAGCGGACGCCGTACTCCCTCGCCTCGTACGACGCGGTCGACACCACCCCGCGTTCGGTGGGATCACCTCGCCCGCCGACCACGACGGGTCGGCCAGCCAGCTCGGGTCGCCGAAGCACCTCCACCGCCGCGACGAACTGGTCGAGGTCGACGTGCAACACCCATGGAGTCGCCACCCGGCCAGTCTGTCAACACCAGCCACGTCATTCCTGCGAAGGCGGCGCCTGACGCCGACTGGTTGCGGCGTCGGGGAGGATGGGGGCATGTCGTCTGTCGTGCGACTCACCCACCGGAGCTTGAGCCGCTGATGTTCCCGGTCATCACTGTGAGCGGCTCGCCGTACACCCGCGGTCGGCAGTACGGATCGCAAGCGCGTGACCGGGTGCGCGGGTCGATCACCGCCTACGCCGAGTTGTTCCACGCCGTCGCCGGCTGGGACTGGCGGCGCGCGACTACGGACGCGCAGCGGTTCTTGCCGGCGATCGAGGATTTCGCCCCTGCGTACGTCGAGGAGCTGGCCGGCGTCGCGGAGGGCGCCGAGGTGGCCCGGGAGGATGTCCTGGCAATCAACGTGCGCACCGAGATCTTGTACTCCGCCCGTGTCCGGGCGGCGCTCGCGACCCCGGTTCCCTCGGAGTGCAGTGCCTTCGCCAGCGTCTCCGCGGACGGTCGAGTGCTCGTCGGGCAGAACTGGGACTGGATGCCGTTCGCCCGTGACACCGTGGTCGTCCTGCAGGCGGTGCCCGACGACGGCCCCGCGTTCGTGACCGTGGTGGAGGCCGGTCTGTTGGCGAAGTTCGGCGTCAACTCGGCGGGCCTGGCCCTGATGACGAACGCCCTCGCCTGCACAGAGGACCAAGCCGACGTGGGGGTCCCCTACCACGTGATGCTGCGCGCGCTGCTCGAGTGCGACACGACGACCGACGCCTTGGCACGTCTCGACCAGTCCGCTCGGGCGTCCTCGGCGAACTACCTCATCGCCGACTCGACCGGCTCGATCGTCGACGTCGAGGCGCGGCCCGGCGGCACCGAGTCGCTGCATCGTCTCGAGCCAGACGGTCAGGGGCTTCTACTGCACACGAACCACTTCACCTCGGCGGAGTTCCGCGGAGTGGACTATGCCGACCTGGTCGAGACCACGAGCCACGTCCGCCTCCAGCGCCTCGACGATGTGGTGCGGTCGCGGCCGAGCGACGTCGACGGGTTCGCCGCGGCGTTGTCCGACCACACGAACTCTCCTGACAGCGTCTGCCGGCACCCCGACCGCTCCCTGCCCATGGCGGAACAGACGGAGACCGTCGCGAGCGTCCTCGTCGATCTCAGCGAGAGGTCGGCAAGGCTCTCCGAGGGTCCGCCGTGCCAGCGCGGCTACGCGGACCTCGACTGCTCGGTGCTCGAGCCACCGTAACTTCTCTGAACGGCGCGAGTAGCTGGTCGACGAGCGCAGTCGCCGAGGTACCGGCGTACAACTCGGCTCGAGTGATCACCGAGTAGTGGACACGGTGGGCGCCTGGAACAAGCCGCCTGGCACCACGCAGATGGTCGATGAACACATCGCCCACTCTGCATGCGCGGGTCACTGTGACCGGAGATGCATCATGATGTCACGAATCTTGATGTTACGATGCGTGCGTGCGTACGACGGTCACTCTTGACCCCGATGTGGAGTCACTTCTCAAGCGGAACATGCGTGAGCGCGGTTTGACCTTCAAGGAGGCGGTCAATGAGGCCATCCGCGCTGGCGCGACGGGGCCCTCCCCTCCTCCAGTAGGCAGGCCGTTCCCAACTGCTGACATGGGAGAGCCACTGATAGACGTGACGAAGGCCCTGCGGCTGGCCGGCGAACTCGAGGACCAAGAGCTCGCGGCCCGGCTCGCTCGAGGCGCGTGACATGTTGCTTGTCGACGCCAACGTGCTCATCCACGCCGTCAACGAGGCGTCGCGTGAACACGCCAGCGCGCGAGACTGGTTGCGCCAAGCGCTCCTCGGCAGCGAGGCGGTGGCGTTTGCGTGGACGGTCGCGCTGGCGTTTCTGCGCCTGAGCACACACCCTGCGGTGTTCCCGCGCCCGTTAAGCGTCACGCGGGCCGCGAGCATCCTCGAAACCTGGCTCGAGGGGCCGCCCGCGGTCATGCTCGAGCCCACCCGACGACACCTCCCCCTCATGAGGGGGCTGCTTGAGCGCACTGGGACCGCAGGCAATCTGGTCGGCGACGCGCACCTCGCTGCGCTGGCACTCGAGCACGGCGCGACCGTCGTGTCCTTCGACCGCGACTTCGCCCGCTTCGAGGGCGTGGCCCTGCTCCGCCCTGGCTAGTTCTCGGTTCGCCCGACAGCGGCTCTTACCGGCTCCTGCGGTTGCGGGCCGCCCAGTGCGCACAGGGCTGCGTAGAACCCCGACGCACGCCAAGGCACGGTGGAGGCCGCTGCCCGTCGCGCGACGGATCGCGTCGTCACTCAGGGCTTCGGACAGGTCGAGCGAGACCTCGCCGAGATTGCCGAGCGGCACCCCGCCGAGACTACTGAGAGGCGGCGACAGGAACACTCTTGCTGCGTGCCTGAGCGCAGGGTTCCGACGAGCTACTCGCTCCATGCAACCTTCCGGGCGCCTCATGTCTAGATACGGTTATGGGAATCGCACAGGTGGGGGAAGACGTGAGCGCGACCTTCGGCGCGGGTTTCGAGGCGTACGCCGTCGGAGACACTCCCCGACTGACCCGACTCGCCGCGATGCTCACCCGTGACCGCGACAGCGCCCACGACCTGGTGCAGGAGACCCTGGTACTGGTCGGGTGCGCCTGGAGCCGCATCGACCGCGACGGAAATCCGGCGGGCTACGCAACCACGACGATGAGCAGGCTTGCGTGGCGCCAGTCCGCCCGTAGTCGGGCCGAGCTGTCGCTGCTGACCCGACACGTCGCGACGGAGACGACCCCAGGCGACTTCGGGCGGGTCGACGACGCCGCGGTCCTCGGGGCGGCCATGCGCAAGCTCGGTCCTCGTCAGCGAGCGGTGCTGGTCTTGCGCTTCTATCTCGACCTCTCCGAGGCAGAGGCGGCCAGGAGTTTGGGCTGCTCGGTCGGCACCGTCAAGAGCCAGACCGCGCGCGGTCTGGCCAATCTCCGCACCACCATGCAGCAGCAAAACCAGCCATGCGACGACGAGGAGGCCTGACATGAACGCACCGATGGACGCCGACCAGGAGCTGATGGAGCGGATCGCCCGCGGCGACTGGGGCATGGACGTCGAGTCCCCAGCTCTCGACGACGTCATGGCAGGAGTGAGCCAGCGGCAGCGTCGCCGTCGTACGGCGATCGGCGCGAGCGTCGTCACCGGCCTGGCCGCGGTGGCTGCAGTCACCGCCGTGGTCGGTCTGACCCCGAACACCCCCTCGGCCGACGTACCTCCTGCGCAGCGCCCAATGGCGAGTATGCCGACGGACGACCTCCCGACGGCGAGCGGGCCCGCGACTCCACGCCCGATTCAACTGACCGACTGCCGAGACGTTCCGGGCCGATTGCTGTTGTCGCCGGGGCGGTACGGCGGTACCCCACAGCGCCCGTCGCAGGTCGCCTACATCGAAAACATCGGTCGGCGCCCTTGCTCCCTCCCGATGCTGCCCACGCTCAGCATCGGCAGTGAGAGCGGGATGGTGAGCCCGGTGAACATGCAGTCAGCTGGCGATGGCCCGTGGAAGATCCGGCCCGAGCAGGCGCTCATCATGGAGGTCACAGCTCCGCCTCCCTCATCGTGCCTGGGTGGGGGCGCCGCGACAGCGCGGCACTTCATCATCGAGCAGGGGGCCAGCACCTACACACTGAACTTCGCGGGCATGACGGTGATGAACTGCGCACCGCCGACGCTGACGGACCTGCGCGTTGGAGCCGCACCTCAGAACTGAGGTCACTTCTCGCACCAGCTTGCGCCCTGCAGCCCAGACGGTCGGGACGGCCCACGCGCCATCGTGGCCACCAGTCAGCTTCAGCGCGATTGCACGTGTAGCGTCGAGGCGCCTCGACCGCGCGATCACAACAGGAGAGCTTGTGCCGACCCTGAGCAGCCTCACCCAGTCTGAAGCCCGTGAACGCGGCTCGGCCATTCATGTGCAGAGCTACGAGATCGCGGTCGACCTGACCGGATTGGCGGAGGGCAGCGAGCTGCGTGCGGTCTCCACCGTCCACTTCACCGCTGAGCCTGGCGCTTCGACGTTCGTCGACTGCGCCGCCGATGTGGTGTCGGTGACGCTGAACGACGAAGAGGTCGGATCCGACGCGGTCGGCGACGCCCGGATCGCCTTGGCCGACCTGCAGGCAGACAACGTGCTGGTCGTGGAGTCTGTTCAGGCGTCGACCGACCGCGCCACCGCGGTCCACCGCGCAGTCGACCCAGCTGACGGCGAGGTCTACGTGTGGACGTCGTTCGAGCCTGACGAGGCCCGCCGCGCGTGGGCGTGTTTCGACCAGCCCGACCTCAAGGCGCCGCACGCGTTCACCGTCACCGCGCCCGCCGGCTGGCTGGTGGTGAGCGACAGCGACGACCCGAGCGTCGAAGACCTGGCCGATACGCGGCGTTGGACCTTCCCTGCGACGCCGCCGCTGTCGACGTACGTGCCGGTGATCAACGCGGGGCCGCTGTACGAGCTGCGATCTGAGCGGGGCGGCTATGACCTCGGCCTGTACTCCCGGCAGTCGCTCGCGCCGTTTCTGGACAGGGACGCCGAGTTCCTCTTCGACCTGACGGCGCGGGGGCTCGCGTTCTTCGGTGACCGGTTCGACTTGCCGTTCCCGCAACGGACCTACGACCAGGTGTTCATGCCCGAGTTCGGCGGAGCTATGGAGAACTTCGGGTGCGTGACATGGAGCGACGCCTTCATCTACCGCAGTACCCCGTCCCCGAGCGAGCGTGAGCTCGTCGCCATCATCTTGCTGCACGAGATGGCGCACATGTGGTTCGGCGACATGGTGACGATGGCGTGGTGGGACGACCTGTGGCTCAACGAGGCGTTCGCGAACTGGGCCTGCTACTGGGCGGCGACCGAGGCGACGGAGTTCACCGACGCGTGGGCCAGCTTCCTGGCCGGGGACAAGCTGCAGGCATACCCGGTCGACCGCGGGCCGACGTCGCACCCGATCCGTCAGGCCGCCAGCGATGTCGCCGAGGCAACGGCGGGATTCGACGCCATCACCTACGAGAAGGGTGCCGCCGTCCTGAAGCAGCTCGTCGCGTACGCCGGTGAGGACGCGTTCGTTGCCGGTCTCCGGGCCTACTTCAAGAAGTACGCGTGGGGGAACGCCTCCTTGGACGATCTGATGGGCGAGCTCGGCCGAGCCAGCGGCCGCGACCTCACGGTGTGGACCCAAGGGTGGCTCGACCGGTCCGGCACAGACATCCTCCGGCTCATCTCGGCGGAAGGCTCCGGGCTCGCGCTCGAGGCGGCTGGCCCCAATGGAGAACCGCCGCGCCCCCACCGGTTGCACCTGGGAGTCTATGAGCGGGCAGATGGTGCGCTCGTCCGCAGGGACGTCGTGAGCCTCGACATCGAGGGCGCGAGGACGCCAATACCGGACCTCGGAGACCCGTTCGACGTCGTGCTGGTCAACGACGACGACCTGACGTTCGCTGCCGTACACCTCGACGAGGACAACTTGAGCAGACTGGTCGAGTCGGCCGGTGAGCTGCCGGCCGCCACGTCGCGTGCTGTCGCTGTGGTCACGATGTGGGACATGGTGGAGAGCGGCGCACTTCCTGCGGCCGACTTCGTCCGGTCCGCGAACGCCGTGCTGGTCAACGAGACGGCAGATGCACTCGTCGAACCGTTCCTCGATCTGGTGCTGCGTGGCGGTCACAGGTGGACGCCGGATGACCAGCGTGACGACGTACTGAGCTCCGTGGCGGAGGTCTGCCTCAAGCTCGCTGCGCAGGATTCGCGACGGATGGTCGCGGTCCGCGGGCTCGCTCGCGCAGCAACGACCGACGAACAGCTGCAAAGGCTGCGCGAGCTGAGCGCCGATGACGTCGACCTGAGCTGGCGCACCCTGATCCGCTTCGCCGCTCTCGGGCAGTTCGACGAGCACGCGGTTGACGACCTTCAACGCAGGGACACCAACCCGGACGCCTGGGTCAGAGCACTCGCGGTAGCCGCCGCGCGGCCGGATCCGGAGTCCAAGGAAACCTTATGGCAGGCGGTGGTGGAGCAGCACAAGGTGCCCATCGGTAGTTTCCGGGAAATCGCGCCGGCGTTCTGGCAGCCGTCGCAAGCCGAACTGCTCGCCCCGTTCGCGGAGCGCTACCTGGCGGAACTGCCGGGACTCGGCAGCGCCGGCATGATCGTCGCCATGAGTACGGCGGGCGCGATGTTCCCTCTGCATGGCGTCGGCCAGGACTTCGTGGAGCGGGTGACCGCGGTGGCTTCGGCACCTGACGTCAGCCCGGTCGTGCGGCAACGAGTGCTGGAAGCCGCCGACCAGCTGAGCCGCATGCTCCGTGCCCGCGGGCAGGATGCCTAGCAACGGACGCCTCGAGGGCACGGCGAACGCCCGCCGCGTATCCGTCGTAGATCCCCTCCCAGTCCGGCAGCTGCCCGCGGAGCGCGTCATTGCAGGCACGCCCGAGGTCGGACGGATGACCGGATCGCCGGCCCCCGCAACATGGCTAGCCGCGCGGCGGGGCCTGCTGGACAGCCCAGGCGTTGCCGTCGGGGTCGCTGAAGTAGACGAAACGCCCCCAGGCCAGGTCTTCGATGTCGCTGACGTCGGCGCCGCGTCGAGTCAGCTCGGCGTGTGCCGCCTCGATGTCGTCAACGACCAGCTGCAGGCCCTTGACCGAACCGGGCTCGGCGTCGGTGACCCCTTCCCCGAACGCGATGGAGCAGGCCGACCCCGGCGGAGTCACCTGCACGAAACGCAGGTCGTCACTGACCCGCTGATCGTGGTCTGCGTGGAAGCCCGCCCGGTCGACGTAGAACGCCTTCGCCCGGTCCACGTCTCTGACGGGCAGGATGATCAGCTGAAGCTCGAAGTTCATGCGCACGACTCTCCCGAACGGGACCGGCTCCATGCCGGTCCGGACAACCCACAATCTAGACACGGCCGCCGACACTTAGCCGCCGGGAGGTAGGCCCGTCCACAGATCTCCGCGACCCCTCGCCTTCGCCGACCGCCGGCACATAGGGTTGCCACATGACGATGAGCCCGGCGGAGATCGAACGCAAGGTCCGACAGCTCGACAACGACGTGCAATCCATCTACACGATGCTGTCTGCGATCCAGGGCACTCAGGAGCGCCACACCAACCGCCTCTTTGAGCTGGCAGAGAAGGTCGACAGCCTGGAGGGCAAGCTCACCACCGTAGACAGCAAGGTCGACACGCTCGCCGGGAAGCTCACCACCGTAGACAGCAAGGTCGACACGCTCGCCGGGAAGCTCACCACCGTAGACAGCAAGGTCGACACGCTCGCCGGGAAGCTCACCACCGTAGACGGCAAGGTCGACACGCTCGCCGGGAAGCTCACCACCGTAGACGGCAAGGTCGACACGCTCGCCGGGAAGCTCACCACCGTAGACGGCAAGGTCGACACGGTGCTCGAGCTACTCAGGGCTGGCCCCACCAACTCGTCGGCCTGATCTTTCCTCCAGCGACGACGGCAGGATAGACCGATCGATCTCTCCCCAACTCACGGGTACGTCGCGAACGTGCGGGCTCAGCATGGGGTGGTGGTTTCGGGGTCGGGCATGAGTGTCAGCTGTTCGACGTAGCGACCTAGCGTCTTGCGGTGGTCGGCTATTGGTTTGCCGCGTGGTGAGATGAAGCGCCATCGGCCTGGTCCGGTGAGCGCACCACCTCCCCCGGGGTCGAGGCCGGTCTGCACCAGAAAGCCGTACTCGTGCACGAACAGATGGTGGTGCTTGCACAGGGGCATCAGGTTCCACCGATCGGTCGGACCACCCCTGGACCACCACCACACGTGGTGAATGTCGCACTGAGTGACCGGCGTCGAGCAGTTCGGGTAGGCGCAACAGTCATACATCAGCGCGATCGCCTTGTTTTGCGCCGCATTGGTGTGGCGGCAGCTGCGCCCTACGTCGAGGACCTCCCCAGCGGAGTCGGTGACGAACCGAGTCATCACGGCGTCACAAGACAGGCGTTGGGCGGTCGCCAACGGGATACGGCCAAACCGCTTGAGCAGCGGTCCGGTGCCGTCGATGCCTGTCAGCTGGTCCAGCGTCATAGTGAGGCTCACGTGCGGCTTGACGCGCCCCTGCTGTGGAAGCTGGCCGGATTCGACACCCAGCATCACCAGTTCGCTGAACGCGTCAGCCCGTCTCACCTGCCACGACCTGTCATCTTCTGGGCTGGGCCGAGACAGAGCTTCAACGCCGGCCTCCAAAGCGGCTGCGGTCACCTTGTCGATCATCGCGTCGACCTTGACCAGGTCACCAACCGCGCGCAGATTGAAGCTGCGGTCGGCGAGGGCGTCAACCAACTGCTTGTCCCGCTCCGGCGCCTCAGCCTCAACCAGGTAACCGGCAGCAGCCTTGACCTCATCAGGCGACGCCTGAGTGGCCAGCTCCACCAGAACCTTCTCGTAGCGGCCGAACTCGGCAGTGTCTAAGCCCGACGTCGTCTTCGCCTTGACGACCTGGACGGCATGCTCGCGACTTATCCAGCCCGAGCGAAGAGCATCGAAGGCGACGGGAAGGTCCCGCAGCTCACGAGCGAAGTGAACCATCGCCGATGCGTCCCGACGAGCTAGCCGGTTGGCCGCCCGCAGCCACGACGCCGCGGTCGGGTTGCCCTCCTCGACATACCCACCCGCTGCATCGAACGCGGCCACTTCATCCACTAGTGCCGCATCGAGCTGCGCTCGGGCGGCCAAGAGGCGGCTGATGCGTTCGCTCGACCCGACGGACACCCGTTCGACGGCGGGCGTCGACGCCAGCGCGCCAAGCGTCTGCTCAAGCCGCTCCACAAGGTCCCCATCGTTCGAACACATGTATGAATTAAAGCCGTAAGCGCCGACAATTCTCGCGGCGGACCGCGTCTTTGTGGATGAGTCCCGGTACAGAGTTTGGCTGTGGATGAAGGCGGGGTGCGGCACAGTAGCGACATGGACCTCGACAGCGTGGCCGACGAGTTGTACGGCCGCTCCCTGGAGGAGTTCACGGTCACCCGAAACGAGCGAGCCAAGCAGGCCCGCGCAGCCGGTGACCGGCAACTGGCCGACCAGATCCGCTCGCTGAGTAAGCCAACCCAAGCGGCCTGGCTCCTCAACCAGTTGGTCCGCCGCCATGCCGACGAGGTGGAGTTGCTGCTTGAGCTCGGGCGCGAGCTGCGCGACGTACTGGCCGATGTCGAGGGGGACGAGTTGCGTGAGCTGACCCAGCAGCGCTACCGGTTGGTGTCGGCGCTGGTCGAGCAGACGCGTTCGCTCGCTCACGCCGGTGGGCGCCGCGTCACCGACGATGCCGCCCGAGCGGTCCGTACGACGCTCGAGGCGACGCTGTCGGACGAGTCAAGCGCCGACGCGCTGGCCGCCGGTCGGCTGACCAAGACCTTGGAGGTGACGTCATGGTTCGGTGTCAGCGACGAGGAAGGCCGGCCGCGCAAGCTACGGGAGTCTCCGGAGCCGCCAGCGGGAACTGTCACTGACTTGGACGCGCAGCGACAGCGCCGTGCGCGCCAACAGGCAGCGCAGCAGGTTGAGGCGGCCCAGGAGAAAGCTGACAGCGCCCGGTTGGCAGTCGACCGAGCAGCCGAACACCTTCGCTCAGCCCAGCAGCAGACGAAGGACGCCTCGACAACCGTCGACCGACTCCGACAGGAACTTGAGAATGCAGAAGCCGTCCGGGGAAACCTGGAGGAGCAGGAGCGCGCGGCCAGCCAGGACAGCCAGCACGCGCAGCTCCAAGCCGACGAGGCCGACGATGAACTGACCGCTGCCCAGACGCAGCTGCACGATTTGGGGAGACGGCTCGTCGTAGCCCGAAGCGGCGCGACGCTAAGCCCCGATGACGCACGGGTTCTGCGTGACCTCGACCAGCGGTAGCCGTCCCCCCTGCCGGCTGGACACGAGCGTTGCCATTGCGTTCTTGGTCAGCGATCACACGCAACACGATCCGGTGTTCGAGGCCCTCGCCGATCGTGACCTTGGTCTTGCCGGGCACGCCGCCTTCGAGACGTTTTCGGTGCTGACGAGGCTGCCGGCGGCGAGCCGTGTGAGCCCCGCCGACGCCGTCGAGCTCATTGAGTCCAACTTCTCACACACGCGGTATCTCAGTCCGAAGTCCACCGGGCGCTTGCTTGGCTCATTCGCTCGGCGCAACATCGCCGGCGGATCGGTGTATGACGCCCTCGTTGGCGCGGCTGCGGCCGAGCACGGCTTGCCTCTCGTGACCAACGACCTTTCGGGCCTTGGGGACCTATCGCCAGGTCGGGGTCGAAATCGAGCTACTGCTGTACGCCGGTGCTCCGATGTCTCGGGCACCCGCCGCGAGGCAAGGCCGGCACCGTGCTCGAACTGCTGCCCGCTGGCCCCTCGATCTCAACCTGTCGCCCTGGGCGGCCCTGCGCCAGAAATTGTCGATACCTTGGCCGCGGGTTCAAGGCAGTACGGCGTGGACGTGGCCGCCCGTGGAGCCGACGCCGGCGCTCAGCGTGCCACCCAGCTGAGCGGCGCGCTCCCGCATCGAGGCGATGCCGACACCGGTCGACCATGCGCCGTTCGAGGACCCGGTCGACCATGCGCCGTTCGAGGACCCGGCGTCCGTCACGTCGATCACCAGCGCCCCATCGTCGGCCTGCAGACGCACGGCCGCGGTGTCGCAGCCGCTGTGGCGGGCCACGTTGGTGAGCGCCTCCATCACGATCCGGTACGCCGCCACCTCCACCGCCGCGGTCACGCTCTCGGGCAGCGCCCCTGCCGTAATGGACACCAGTAGCGGATGACCCTCAGCGGTCCGCAGCGCCACCGCCTGCTGCCGAAGCGCCGGCACTAAACCCAGCTCGTCCAACGCCGGCGGGCGCATGGCGTAGACGAGGCGCCGGATCTCCTCGATCGCTGTCACCGTCTCGGCGCGAAGTGAGGTCAGCAGGGCATCCGAGCTGTCCGGGTCCGAGCGCAGGCTGTTTCGCGCGGCGTCGGAGGTGAAGGCAATCCCCGAGAGGCGCGGCCCGAGCCCGTCGTGGAGGTCACGGCGCAACCGCCGCCTCTCCTCCTCCAGCGCGGTGATGGTCTCCTCCCGCGACACTGCAGGTCAGCGGCCAGCCGGCTCGCCCGCAGCGTCTGGGCCAGCAGTGGAGCGACCAGCCGCAGCACGTGCTCGTCGCCGGCCGACAACCGCAGATCACCGGCACGCAGACCGACGACCAGCTGCCCTTGGCGGCCGTCGCCGAGCGCCAGCGGCAGCCGGCGAGTGTGGGTGACCTCCGATCCCGACACAGCGAGGAGTACGCCGCGCAGCATCACCTGCACAGGGTGAAAGGTCGTCGCCACGAGCAGTCCGGTGACCGCCAGCGCGCCGACCGCTGGCGTCGTACCGCTGAGGATCTCCAGCAGCGACGCCGCGGTCATGAAGCCGGCGACGTAGACGGCCGCGGTCAGGGAGAACACCACGCTGTGCACGACCAGACCGCGGACGTCGACGACCTCGGGCCTGACCACCCCGACGTACATGGCCGGTGCCACCACCACAAAAAGGGTGAATCCCACGACCGCACCCGTCGTCGTTGGCGCAGCGAAGGAGACCACCCCCGCCACCAGCCCTGGGACACCAGCGCCGAGGGCCATCCACACCAACGCCCATCGGTCGCGAACGGAGCTCCGCTCGATCCGCCACCAGGTGTGGGCGATCAGGGCGAGCCCGATGATCAGCCCCAGCGTCCCGACCGTGTCGCCGTCTGACCACTGCGAGATGGTCAGCACTCCCGCCCCGGCGATGGTGGCCAGCGCCGCGAAGTCGACAGGGTGACGCCAGTCGGCCCGCGGGTACGTCGTCAGGGCTAGGGGCAGCACCAAAGCCGCCGCGGTGAACCCGAAACTGGCCGCATCGGGGTGGCCGGTGGCTCCGGCGACGGCACTGGCCACGATGAGCGCGCCGCCTAAGGCGAGCAGGACCGGACAGCCAGACCCGGCGGCCCACCAAGAGCGCACCGCCCACCGCCATGGACACCCCGACGGCAGCCAGCGCGACCAGGATCGCGGCGGCGATCACGGCGGCAGACCCAGCCCTCCCTCACGGGCCCGGATGATCGCCTCGGTGCGGTCGGCGACCTCGAGCTTGGCGAAGACGTTCGTGAGGTGGTTGCTGACTGTCTTGGGCGAGAGGAAAAGCCGCTCGGCGATGGCGGCGGTCCGTCGTCCCGACGCGAGCAGGTCCAGGATCTCGCGCTCTCGCGCGGTCAGCTCGGGGAACGGCTCGGCGACCGGCACGGGTGGAGCAGCGAAGTAGTCGAGCACCAGCCCCGCGATGCCGGGGCCGAACGTCATCGGGCTGGTCGCCGTGATCATCGCCTGGCGGAGCGGCAACCGGGCAGCGATCCGGGTCGCCGCCGGCGCGCTAATCATCAACCTGCTGATCTCGTTGCCCGCTTTCTTCGTCGACGTCCCTGCGGCGATCAAACTGCTGGTCGGGGTCGGCGTCCTGCTCACGGTGCTCGCCGTCACCTTGATGTTCTCCCCGTCGCGCCAGCCCGTGCCGGTCCTGGACTGAGGGGGCTGACCATGATTGCTGCCGTCACTGTCCTGCTGGCGTTCCCGGTCGGCTACTTCCTCAAGTCCCGGCTGGCCGCCAACACGGCGTACGCCATCGCCTATCTCTGGGCGTTCGCGTTCCAGACGCTGTACGTGCTGCTCGACTCGCTCGGTGGCGGCGGCGGCGCCCCAGCCTTCCAAACCGGTGAGTTCCCGTGGTCCTACGGCGTGGTCACGCTGGCGATCTTCCTCGCCGGCTTCGGAATCGTCAGCCTCGGCCACTGGTTCCGAGAGCGTCGTACGGCGGCCGCCACCGCCTGAGCACCGCCGTGGGTAGCGTTTCTTTCGGTCCTACTGATCGCCGACTCTTCTGCTGGGTACGCCCTCTTCGTTGACTCTCAACTCGCCGGGCCATAGATCAGGACAGAACTGTCGTGCCCCAAACGTCCGGGCGCCGCTGCTCCACGGTCCCTAACCTTTGGCGCTGACGAGGCAAGGATCAAGCCCAGCCACGCAGCGATGATTAGCGGCCACCCGCTGTCAGCGGCGGGACTCAACGGCCCGCGCGGCGGCGACTGCATCGGCCGGCGAACCGGACCAGGGGTCGCCGTGTCCGGGCAGCAGCAACTCCGCCTGCAGCGTCTCGAGCCGCGCCAGCGACGTACGCGCTGCGTTCGGGTCGTCGTTGACAGCGCGCGGCATCAGGCGGGGGCCGCGCTCGCGGGTGAGCACATCAAGGGTGACGAGCTCGTCGCCGCCGAAGAGCACACCGTGGTCCTCGAGCAGGAAAGACGTGTGACCCCGGGTGTGGCCCGGCGTCGCCACGGCGCGAGGGCGACCAGGCAGGTCGAGGACCTCCCCATCGTCGAACGGCTCGACCTCCTTCACCCAGCGCGGGGTCAGGAACCCATGCCGCGTCGCGTGCAAGACGAACCCGAACGCCGACGGCCTCCACAGCTGCGGCAGCAGATGCGGGACAAGGGCGAACGATGATCCGCCGCGTTCCCGCCCCTGAACCCGATCGACCTCCTCCGTGCGCGCCCGCACCGGTGTGCCCCACTCAGTGCGCACTCGCTCAGCCGCACCAAGGTGGTCGCCGTGCCCGTGCGTCAGCAGCACGGACCGAAGGTCAGACGGACGGCGACCCAGCTGCTCGACCGCGGCGACCACGCGCGACCAACTATTAGGCCAACCGGAGTCGACGAGAAGCAACTCGCCGCCGTCCTCGACGACGTACCAGTTCACGATGCCGTCCGCGCAGCGATGCACACCCGGCGCCACCTGTTCAAGGGTCATCGTGCCTCCAAGGGCAATAGCAGGCGGCGTAGCTGTTTCCTGATCATTCTCTGCTCCAGGCTGCGCAAGTCAAAACGCCAGCACCGCCTGATTATCGACGGGGGTCACGACGTACCGCTGTTGCGCAGCCAGGCGCGGCGTATGCCTGATGGCTACGGTGCCTCGACGGCCGCGATGAGGTATTTCGAGACAGCGGCCGCGGCGAGCGGCGGCAGGGCCGGGTTGATTCCGCCTACGTCTCGAAACCGGAGAAGGTCGCCATCGAGGGCCCACCGAGCCGAGCCTGTCGACGAAGGGCGACGAGGCCGTCGATCTGCTCGTCGAGGCGTGCCTGCCAAGCAGGGCTCGCCGAGCAACCGCCCGAGCGCAGACTTGAGCGACGCCGTACCGGTCCTCGGCGGGCCGGCTCCGATGACGCGCAGGCTCACGTGCGGATCTACTCGGCGGCGTCGAACGACCAAGCTGTCACGGCGCCGTACGCCAGATGTGGCACGACGTCGCTGATCCACGCCTCAGCGTTCCACTGCCGCAGGTCGGTGACACCTAGTACGGTCATCGGCGCGTTGCCGGCGAGTAGGGCCGCCAGTCCGGTCGCGAACATGCCGGTCTTGAGGCTCGGCTTCCCCGTCAACGCGGAGATCGCGCCGTACGCCGCCCCCACCCCCACGCCGGCCACCAAGCCGAGCAGCGGACCGAGGCCAGCCAACCGGTCGCTGCGCTTTTCGTCGTCTCCGGGGATGTTGAGGTGCGCCTGCTGGGCCAGCTTCTCGACAGTGTCCTCCGGCGTACTGCTGGTTGGCCGGCCGCGGAGTGCCATGTCGAGATAGGTGACCGCGTTCAAAGCCGTCGTACCGGCGGCGCCCGCGGCCGCGCCTTTCAAGACCTGTCTCAGCATGCGCGCATCATACCCGCGTGGCTATGAGAGCTAACCGCGACCGTCTTCGAGGAAGCGCATAACCCGCCGTCGGCGGGCACCAATTGGCTCACGACCTCGAACGGCTTCTTGTTCCACGTCACCACCGACAGCGCCTCACGCAAAGCACCGTGAGCCTCGATCGACAGCCGCTTCCTCATGACTCCTCCAGCGAAGGACTTACATAGCACTGACATTAGCTGCAGCCGCTCGTGGACCCGCACCCCTCGCAGACATAGCAACTTCCGGCCGGTCGCATCTTGGTGCCGCAGGTGAAGCACAGCGGCGAGTCGACCTCGCGGCCGCTCAGCACCTCGAACAGCTCAGCGCTCGTCTGAGCGCCCCCAGGAACCGGCTTGGCCGTGTGCTCGACGACGGCTGCTTCATCGGCCGAGACGTCCACTGCAATCGAGGCGTCAGCAGCCACGGCCGCTTGCCCTTCCGCAGTGAGCGGACTGGACTTCAGCGACTCGGCCTCCGGCAGCTCCGCTGAGTCCACTGCCTCGTAGGACCCTGTGTCCAGCTGACGCTGACGTTCCTCGGCCGTGTAGATGCCGAGCGCTGCGCGCGAGTCGAACGGTAGGTAGTCCAAGGCGAGCCGGCGGAAGATGTAGTCCATGATCGACTGGCTCATCCGCACGTCCGGATCGTCGGTCAGACCGGCCGGCTCGAACTTCATGTTGGTGAACTTGGAGACGTAGGTCTCCAGCGGGACGCCGTATTGCAGGGAGATCGAGATGGCCATGGAGAAGGCGTCCATCACGCCAGCCAGGGTCGAGCCCTGCTTGCCAAGCTTGAGGAACACCTCGCCCAAACCGTCGTCGGGGTAGGACCCGGCCGTCATGTTGCCCTCGGCGCCACCGACGGTGAAGCTCGTGGTCCGAGACGGCCGCGACTTT
>JAABUR0100002682.1_pt1 | contig 26496 bp, 27 predicted proteins | sample 5560091 | NCBI WGS metagenome assembly JAABUR01 (sample SAMN10711879, study PRJNA513375) | rock metagenome | isolation source: Antarctica rocks | place: Antarctica: Victoria Land, University Valley sud
AATATGTGTAGAGACACCGAGGCTTCCAGCTTGAGGAAAGAAGAAGAAGGAAAAGCATGATGAACCAAATCCAGTTGCAGCACAACAACCTCAATACCCTAGAATACCCACAAGCACGACCCCAAGAACGTCGGACTCTGGATGGTGAAAGTATGCAAATCCCGACAGCCCAGCTGAAAGCCAAATAACAACGGATCACTTTCCTAGAGCCCCACCCCTCACTTATGGATCGTCAAACTCGTATCCCCCGTCACATACAGCTCATTCTGAAAAGCCACACACTGCCCAACCTTCGGCTTAACGACCTTATCCTTAGCATGACCCTTGGGCCCGCTCTCGATCGTCCAGCTGATCAGACCATTGGTCGACGTGAACAACGCGCTGCGCGTTCCCCAGGGACCGCCGACGGGAGTGCCTGTGGCGTATTTGTCCGGGCGGAGGGAGATATGGTCGCCCGCCCATCGGCACTGGTCGTCGTAGAAGCTGTTGGAAGGGGGGAAGTGTTAGTGGGGTGTTGTTTGTGTAATGGTGAGGGTGGGATGAAGATGCGAAGGGGGAAAGGAAGGGGTTGGGAGGAGGGTGAGGACTTACAATGTGGCTTGGGGTGGGTCGCCGTTGCGTTCTTCGAGGCCGGTACCGTTTTGGGCGGGATCTGCTTCGATAGGAGCGGCGGAGCTGAGAGCAGCGAGGGTAGCGACGAGGAGTGAGGAGAAACGCATGTTTGTTTCTGTGAATTGATGTAAAGTATTAGGTATATTGGTAAGATAGAAAAGTGATAAAACGTTGCCGAAGCCTGTTCGGTTGGTAAAGACTGAAGGTTAAAAAGGGAATGAATGTACGAACAGTTGGCTTGAGATTGATGCTGGTGTTTATAATAGAGATACGAGTTTATAACTACGACAGAAATTACTGATGATATTGCATCGATTCAGTGGTAGCGCGTGGCTGTATAAAGAAACATCTATCATGGCGAGCGTGGTTGATTTTCGGTCACAAAGAAGGGCAGCAAAATCGAGAGCTAAGGTTGAGAACAATACTAAGCAAAGATAGGGCTGCACAAAGAGCGTATTTGGTGCCTCTGCCTGGACCACAACCACTAGCTAAAAAAACCAGAGAAATAGAAAGGGGAGTGACATATCTAGATGGGTAGGTTCGTCCTTAGTATTGTTCTTGAAAGCTAACAACTCTATAAAGAAAGGGCTGGGGTGCAACAGTGGCGACATCCATGAAAACTCATGCCTGTGGCTCGGCATATCCTTGATAATGGCTCGATTCTGGAGGTCAGATGCTGAAAATATCATCTAGCTTCGATGCTTTATCCTTTGCAACTCAGCAGCTTGTGCTTCGTGATAGCGAAAATAGATGAGCCATACGACTTCTAAGTTCTCTCACCCATACCAAATGAAACCCTCGAAGCTTAGAAAAACTCAAGACGTGTTCTTAACAGTAAACGGCCAAGCCTGTATGGGAGGCGCTTTTTCCAAGGGCCCACAAGGCGCTTCCTCAATCGCTGGTTCAGTCCTTCCAAGGGGGGAGCGTGAGTGAATCAAAGAGTAGCCCCGTGGTACAGCATTGTAATACGCAAGGGCTCGTAAGAAAAGGGCCCGCGGGTAGTATTGCTCAAGATGAAGATCTCGATAGGATAATGAATCTACCCCATGCAGCTAATTGAATGTTCTACTCTTAGTATAATGGTGGTTCTTCGTGTTTTTGAACACTGTTAGCAAGGATAAGCTTGGAGGTGAGAAGAAATCCCAGAAATCCACGCCGTCTCCTGTTACGAGTGTGTCGGGATTGGATAGGGTTTTCTAGCCAACAAGCCCTAGGGGTTTTGGCCCATGTTGAACCCCTAGCCTCAACACTCTATCCTAGCGCTTCCGATACCCGAGCAAACCTGCTTCGCCCCCTTTGTTTTGCCCTACTATAGATACAGCTCGGAACCCTCTTTGATTCCTTCTGTATTCTTAATATCCTAGTTATAGCTACCTCTATTGATCAAACATTCTATCCAGCTACGCACTACCTCGCTGCAGTGTGGTTAGATTCTAGGCACGGTCCCAACATTATATTAAGAATCCGTTAACCACACGATACCGGTACCAATACCCATTCAAGACACTCGGCGGACAACGGAACGAGTATAAAGAAATTTGTTTTATCTGATGGTCGACGCAATCGAAAGACAGAACAACACCAGGGGGTCAATAGAATCAACGGCGAGGCTGTTTGGATTGCTAGAGGACCTACCGCTCATTAAGTACGCAAAGTTCACCCGATCAATAGGATCAACGATAAAGGACCTTCGTTGGTTGCTAGAGAATCAACCCATTCTCGTGAAGCAGACGAGTGAAAACAATCTGTTCAATCCCTTCCCCTCTTCGCCTCGAAAGCTCGTGGATCAGGCGAGTCAAAACAATCTGTGTCGTCAGATCAATTTAGTGAGTCTGCTACAAATGGCGCCCTCGTAGTGAGCCTGCTTCAATGACACTCTTCGTCAATGCGATGACATATCTACCCCCATCGCCCTACCTACCAGTGGACCGGTCTACCTCACGTCCACGTGCAACTAGTGAGCCTGCTTCAATGACAAGCCGATAGCCGACCTCTTCGATGAGCAAGTCGACTAGTGAGCCTGCTTCAATGACACCCTTCGTCAATGCGATGACATACCTACCCTCATCGCTCTACCTATCAGTGAACCGGTCTACCTCACGTTCACGTGCAACTAGTGAGCCTGCTTCAATGACAAGCCGATAGTCGACCTCTTCGATGAGCAAGTCGACTAGTGAGTCTGCTTCAATGATCATCCTATTTCACATAGTGAGCCTGCTACAATAGACATTTGGCGGGTTGATTTGAATCAATAGAAAGATTGATAGAAAGGCAGGCATCAAGGCTCTACGTCAGTGCTATGAACTACACTACAAGTCATAGAGACATGACTTTTAAAGAGAAGAAGGTAATGTTACGAGTGTGTCGAGATTGAATAGAGTTTTCTAGCCAACAAGCTCTAGAGGTTTTGACTCATGTTGAATTTCTAGCCTTAACACTCTATTCTAGCGCTTTCGATACTTGAGCAAACCTGCTTCGTTCTCTTTGTTTTGCTCTACTATAGATACAGCTCGAAACTCTCTTTGATTTCTTCTGTATTCTTAATATTCTAGTTATAGCTATCTCTATTGATCAAACATTCTATTCAGCTACGCACTATCTCGCTGCAGTGTGATTAGATTCTAGAAATGATCTCAACATTATATTAAGAATTCGTTAATCACATGATATCAATATCAATACTCATTCAAGCTACTTAATGAACAATGAAACGAGTATAAAGAAATTTGTTTTATCTGATGATCGACGCAATCGAAAGACAGAACAACATCAGAAGATCAATAGAATCAACGACAAGACTGTTTGAATTGCTAGAGAATCTATCGCTTATTAAGTATGCAAAGTTCACTTGATCAATAGAATCAACGATAAAGAATCTTCGTTGATTGCTAGAGAATCAACTCATTCTTGTGAAGCAGACGAGTGAAAACAATCTGTTCAATCTCTTTTTCTCTTCGTCTTGAAAGCTCATGAATCAGATGAGTCAAAACAATCTGTATCATCAGATCAATTTAGTGAGTTTGCTACAAATGATGTTCTCATAGTGAGTCTGCTTCAATGACACTCTTTGTCAATGCAATGACATATCTACTTTCATCGCTATATCTATCAATGAATCGATCTATCTCACGTTCACGTGCAACTAGTGAGTCTGCTTCAATGACAAGTCGATAGTTGATCTCTTCAATGAGCAAGTCGACTAGTGAGTCTGCTTCAATGATCATTCTATCTCACATAGTGAGTCTGCTACAATAGACATTTGATGAGTTGATTTGAATCAATAGAAAGATTGATAGAAAGACAAGCATCAAGACTTTACGTCAGTGCTATGAACTACATTACAAGTCATAGAAACATGACTTTTAAAAAGAAGAAGATAATGTTACGAGTGTGTTGAGATTGAATAGAGTTTTCTAGTCAACAAGCTTTAAAAGTTTTGACTCATGTTAAATCTCTAGCCTTAACACTCTATTCTAACGCTTTCGATACTTGAGCAAATCTGCTTCGTTCTCTTTGTTTTGCTCTACTATAGATACAGCTCGAAACTCTCTTTGATTTCTTCTGTATTCTTAATATTCTAGTTATAGCTATCTCTATTGATCAAACATTCTATTCAGCTACACACTATCTCGCTGCAGTGTGATTAAATTCTAGACATGATTTCAACATCTTCTAATTCTCTTCTTGCAGTCGCAAATTTGACTGTTCAATAGACTGTCAAGATGTTCAAATTGCTAATTAGCAACACAGTTGCTTTTACTGACTGATTTTGATTTCTATTGTGTCAATCTTAATTATTTCATCTGTAAAATGATTGACTTTTTTATCAAAGTCGCGAAAGTCAAATTTATTACAGTTAATAATTCAAAGTTAAATCTATTACAGTTAATCATGAAATCTTGAATGTTCAACTTTTCTATTTGACTTCGTGTTTTCACTGCTTTACATCATTCTTCACTTCGTTCTTTATTACTAACAGCGTACTTTTATCTTCTGCAATATGTCTTCTATATTCTCTAACAGCTATATAAATAAGAAACATCAGAGCAATGCTTGAAAGATTGCTGCTGTCGTTGCACGTCATAAACAGCTTGCATTTCAGATTCATTGAAATTTTTCTGCTTAATCTTCTTCTTTTGCTCGTCTTTCTTGAATCTCTTCTTCAATGATGATGCTGCAAGAACATGATTTCAATATGAATGTAACTTTGAAGCGAAGAAGAGAATGTTTTATCAGAGAAGAAACACAGTTGATGTCACTCATCAAGCAAAGAAAAATCACTTAAAACATGAAGTTTGCAAGACAGAATCTTGAAGATCGCTCTGATATATGCAAATTGCAAAATCAATGAAAAGAAATCAGACAGCAACATCAATGTTACTGTGAAAGAATGATACATTTGAATTGCAATGCATTGAGTTCTCTGCTCATCACTTTGCAAAAGCTTCGCTTGACTTCAATTTCATCATTAATTTCATGTCATTATGATTTGTATATTGATTGCAATCTGACAAAAGTTTTGACTGACTTTCTCTTTCAAGATTTGATTGATTCGCTCATCTTGTGTATTTATTGCATCAACATATCATGTTTTTCTGAAAATGAGATATGTTAATGCTTAAATAATAATCACAATGTTCTTCGCTCAATCTTTCAACGTGTCAATGATTTTGAATTCAATCAATATATCATCTGTAAACTTGTATCTTCTGACTCAACATCATTTACTCATGTTGCATCAAATTAATCTTTTGTTGCTTTGAATCAATCTTTTGATGCTTCAATCATGTTTAAGAATAATTGAAATCTTATTCATGAGTTTTACAGCGCTTTTAAGAACTTCAAATGAGATGATTGCAACATTTGTAATAAGATTGACTTTGACATGAAGCTGATCAACTGAGAGAAATGATGCTTTTGTCATTAATGCATCAAAGACAGAAGAGTCAATCTTGATGATTTCACGCTGTAATTCATTGAGAATGACATGAACTCACTGTGTTTACTCATCAATCTTTTTAAATTGTTTCTGATTGAGAAAATGTTAATAGTCAGAATTCACGTCATCATAAAATTTCATCATGTAAAGAAACATTAATATAAATATATTAATCATGTAGTTAACTTTGTGCAAAACACTTTCAAGATTGTTAATTAATTGTTTTCTCTTTCTTTTAAGTTGTAAATTCTTATTTTAAAGCTCATCATTTCAATCACTGAGAACAGTAATGCAAATCATTAATTTGAGTGTATCTTTCATGTACATTGTCATAACATAGAAGTTTGACTGATCTTTTTGAGAAAACATCATTTCGATTACATAAATATTATCATTGATGTCAAATGACTTTTTTAATTATCTCAGAAGAATTTCATTCTGAATCATCTGTCTTGCATTCTTCAAAATGAGAATGATGATGAAACTGAAACAAAGCAAAAATCAAATCAAGATGCTCAAATCTTGAATAAAGAATTAATTATCATCAATATTGCTTTTATTTCTGACTTAATCATTGAACTTTTCAAGCTCACTCAACTTCAAACTGAACTGAAGCAATCTCAGTCTGTTGCAGCTGCTTCACATGCTCAGCAAACTTCATTTTTCATGATCACTTTAAGTTCTCATTCTTTTGATGAGTGTGATTTCTCTTTACACATTGTGTTGAAATCGTGCCTAGAATTTAATCACACTGCAGCGAGATAGTGCGTAGCTGAATAGAATGTTTGATCAATAAAGATAGCTTTAACTAGAATATTAAGAATACAGAAGAAATCAAAGAGAGTTTCAAGCTGTATCTATAATAGAGCAAAACAAAGAGAACAAAGCAGATTTGCTCAAGTATTGAAAGCGCTAGAATAGAGTGTTGAGGCTAGAGATTCAACATGAGTCAAAACTTTTAAAGCTTGTTGACTAGAAAACTCTATTCAATCTCAACACACTCGTAACATTATCTTCTTCTTTTTAAAAGTCATGTTTCTATGACTTGTAATGTAGTTCATAGCACTGATGTAAAGTCTTGATGCTTGTCTTTCTATCAATCTTTCTATTGATTCAAATCAACTCGTCAAATGTCTATTGTAGCAGACTCACTATGTGAGATAGAATGATCATTGAAGCAGACTTACTAGTCGACTTGCTCATTGAAGAGATCGACTATTGACTTGTCATTGAAGCAGACTCACTAGTTGCATGTGAACGTGAGATAGATTGATTCACTGATAGATAAAGCAATGAAAATAAATATGTCATTGCATTGACGAAGAGTATCATTGAAGCAAACTCACTACGAGAACATCATTTGTAGCAAACTTACTAAATTGATCTGACAACACAGATTGTTTTGACTCGTCTGATTCATGAGCTTTCAAGACGAAGAGAGAAAGAAATTGAACAGATTGTTTTCACTCGTCTGCTTTATGAGAATGAGTTGATTCTTTAGCAATCAACAAAGATTCTTTATCGTTGATTTTATTAATCGAGTGAACTTTGCGTACTTAATAAGCGATAGATTCTCTAGCAATTTAAACAGTCTTGTCGTTGATTCTATTGATTCTCTGATGTTGTTCTGTCTTTCGATTGCGTTGATCATCAGATAAAACAAATTTCTTTATACTTGTTTTGTAGTTCATTGAGTAGCTTGAATGAGTATTGATATCGATATCATGTGATTAATGAATTCTTAATATAATGTTGAGATTGTGTCTAGAATTTAATCACACTGCAGCGAGATAGTGCGTAGCTGAATAGAATGTTTGATCAATAGAGATAGCTTTAACTAGAATATTAAGAATACAGAAGAAATCAAAGAGAGTTTCAAGCTGTATCTATAGTAGAGCAAAACAAAGAGAACGAAGCAGATTTGCTTGAGTATTGAAAGCGCTAGAATAGAGTGTTGAGGCTAGAGATTCAACATAAGTCAAAATCTCTAGAGCTTGTTGACTAGAAAACTCTATTCAATCTTGACACACTTGTAACACATTGCTCATATAATTTTTTCTACTCTTTTTTCTATCGAAGTCATCTTCTTCAACAGCATTCATCTTCACATCGTAACTTCTTTAATCAATTATCATAATCATTTGATAAAATATAAAAATGATTGTTTTGCATGTCATTCTTAATTTCATCATTGAGCATTTAACAATCAGCTGCGAAAGCAGATTTATTAAATCAGTCAATGATATATAAGTTGCAATGCAGAGAAAATGAATGACATCAATGTACTTTAAAAAATGATCAAGAATTCAGAGTCTCATTTGATTGATATGATTGTTTGCAAGACAGTGACTGTGTGAGACACTCAATTATATTGAAACAAAGTCAGAATGAAATTAAAGACTATGATTTATGATTTTACTTGTTTCTCATTATTCATTACTTTTAATGTCACTGATTGTTACGAGTATGTCGAAATTGAATAGAGTTTTCTAGTCAACAAGTTCTAAAGATTTTGACTCATGTTGAATCTCTAGTCTCAAAACTCTATTCTAGCGCTTTTGATACTTAAGCAAATCTGCTTCGTTCTCTTTGTTTTGCACTACTATAGATACAGCTCAAAATTCTCTTTGATTTCTTCTGTATTCTTAATATTCTAGTTATAGCTATCTTTATTGATCAAACATTCTATTCAGCTACGCACTATCTCGCTGCAGTGTGATTAGATTCTAGACATGATCTCAACATTATATTAAGAATTCGTTAATCACATGATATCAATATCAATACTCATTCAAGCTACTTAATGAACAATGAAATGAGTATAAAGAAATTTGTTTTATCTGATGATTGACGCAATCGAAAGACAGAACAACATCAGAAGATCAATAGAATCAACGACAAGACTGTTTGAATTGCTAGAGAATCTATCGCTTATTAAGTATGCAAAGTTTACTTGATCAATAGAATCAACGATAAAGAATCTTCGTTGATTGCTAGAGAATCAACTCATTCTTGTGAAGCAGACGAGTGAAAACAATCTGTTCAATCTCTTTTTCTCTTCGTCTTGAAAGCTCATGAATCAGATGAGTCAAAACAATCTGTATCATCAGATCAATTTAGTGAGTTTGCTACAAATGATGTTCTCATAGTGAGTCTGCTTCAATGACACTCTTTGTCAATGCAATGACATATCTACTTTCATCGCTATATCTATCAATGAATCGATCTATCTCACGTTCACATGCAACTAGTGAGTCTGCTTCAATGACAAGTCGATAGTTGATCTCTTCAATGAGCAAGTCGACTAGTGAGTCTGCTTCAATGATCATTCTATTTCACATAGTGAGTCTGCTACAATAGACATTTGACGAGTTGATTTGAATCAATAGAAAGATTGATAGAAAGACAGACATCAAGACTCTACGTCAATGCTATGAACTACATTACAAGTCATAGAAACATGACTTTTAAAGAGAAGAAGATAATGTTACGAGTGTGTCGAGATTGAATAGAGTTTTCTAGTCAACAAGTTCTAGAGATTTTGACTCATGTTGAATTTCTAGCCTCAACACTCTATTCTAGCGCTTTCGATACTTGAGCAAATCTGCTTCGTTCTCTTTGTTTTGCTCTACTATAGATACAGCTTGAAACTCTCTTTGATTTCTTCTGTATTCTTAATATTCTAGTTAAAGCTATCTTTATTGATCAAACATTCTATTCAGTTACGCACTATCTCGCTGCAGTGTGATTAGATTCTAGACATGATCTCAACACTCAGTAATGAAGTTCATAGCTATATTTTTTCAGCGTTCTTGTGAAATGAGTAGAAAATGATGAAGTTCATTGATGCTATTTCTAGAGACTTTGCTTCGCTGACAGACATGACAGTTTCAAATGTATTGTTTGACTGTGACTCAATGATCTGATCAATAGTAGAATCGTTGAATTAGATCAATAGTTCGTTTATTGTCGAGATGAGAGATTGAAAGCTGATCATGAATTTTCTGTAGCAGTTTCATATGCATATTCTTGAGAACTCACAGTAAGTCTTTTCTAAAGAGAACGCTGTCAATAATTTGTTACAAGTGTGTTGAGATTGAATAAAGTTTTCTAGTCAACAAGCTTTAAAGATTTTGACTCATGTTGAACTTCTAGTCTCAACACTCTATTCTAGCGCTTTCAATACTCAAGCAAACCTGCTTCGCTTTCTTTGTTTTGCTCTACTATAGATACAGCTCGAAATTTCCCTTTGATTTCTTCTGTATTCTTAATATTCTAGTTATAGCTATCTCTATTGATCAAACATTCTATTCAGCTACGTACTATCTTGCTGCAGTGTGATTAGATTCTAGACATGATCTCAACATTATATTAAGAATTCGTTAATCACATGATACTGATCTCATTATTCATTCAACATACTCATACAGACAGAACGAGTCTAAAGAAATTCGTTTATCTGATGATCAACGCAATCAAAAGACTGAACAACACTAGAGAGTTTGATAAAATCAACGACAAGACTGTTTAAATTGCTAGACAACTTATCGCTCACTAAGTACGCAAAGTTCACTCGATCAAGAGAATCAACTCATTCTCATGAAACAGACGAGTGAAAATAAGCTGTTCAACTCATTTCTTTCTCTCTTTGTCTCAAATCAAGCTCGTGAATCAGACGAGTCAAAACAATCTGTGTTGTCAGATCAAATTAGTGAGTCTGCTACTACAAATGACGTTCTCATAGTGAGTCTGCTACAATGACACTCTTCGTCAATGCAATGATCTATCTATCTTTATCGTCTTATCTATCAGTGAATCTGATTCTACGTTCATATGCAAATAGTGAGTCTGCTTCAATGACAAGTCAATAGTTGATCTCTTCAATGAGCAAGTCGACTAGTGAGTCTGCTTCAATGATACTCTTCGTCAATGCAATGACATATCTACTCTCATCGCTCTATCTATCAGTGAATTGATCTATCTCACGTTCACGTGCAACTAGTGAGTCTGCTTCAATGACAAGTCGATAGTTGATCTCTTCAATGAGCAAGTCAACTAGTGAGTCTGCTTCAATGATCATTCTATTTCACATAGTGAGTCTGCTACAATAGACATTTGACGAGTTGATTTGAATCAATAGAAAGATTGATAGAAAGACAGACATCAAGACTCTACGTCAGTGCTATGAACTACATTACAAGTCATAGAAACATGACTTTTAAAGAGAAGAAGATAATGTTACGAGTGTGTTGAAATTGAATAGAGTTTTCTAGTCAACAAGCTCTAGAAGTTTTGACTCATGTTGAATCTCTAGTCTCAACACTTTATTCTAGCGCTTTCAATACTCAAGCAAATCTGCTTCGCTCTCTTTGTTTTGCTCTACTATAGATACAGCTCGAAATTTCCCTTTGATTTCTTCTGTATTCTTAATATTCTAGTTATAGCTATCTCTATTGATCAAACATTTTATTCAGCTACGCACTATCTTGCTGCAGTGTGATTAGATTCTAGACATGATTTTAACATAATTTTGCAGTTCTTCAATTTAGTGATATGAAATTTGAGCTTGTTCTCATTCATAACTTGTTTATATTCATTGCAGAACTCATTCATTTGATTGATCATATGCATTTGCTGATAAAGATTTGCTTTTGATTCAATGAATAAAACATCAACTTTATTAAGAATCAGAATAGTCTGAAAATGATCTTCAAGTTGTTGAGCTGATTCAGAGATGTTTGCTAAAGACATTCAAGTTAAAGCATTGACTTTAGTATTCATTTTATCTGATTTAAAGATGATCTGAAAGTTGAACTTCAACAGAATGTTCAGATAGTTGACTTGTCATTGACTCAACTATTTATTTTTCATGCAGATCTTCAAAGCTTAATGATCAATGAATATCTGAATGAGTAGTTCAATGCACTTCAGCTCAAATCATTAATGTTCAAAGCATTGAATAATGACTAGTAATTTCTTGTCATAAATGTGATAATTGATTTCAGCGAGAATCATGCTTTTACTGTAGAAGATCATTGAATGAAGAACTTTCTCATCATCATACTGAGATAGTATTTCATCTTTTACATAGTTCAAAGCATTAATCTTCAGAATAGCTTGTCATTTGAAATCGAAGTGATGAAGTATTGAAGTTAAGCTAACTTATTTCTTTAAATTATCAAAGACTTGAACACAGATCTTGTTTCAAACAAAAGATGTATTCTTTCTAGTCAGCTGAGTGAATGATTTGACTAGCTTCGAGAAGTTCTTAATGAAACAATGATAAAAGTTAATAAATTTCACGAAGTTCTGAATTTCTTTTAAATTGATTGAAGTGATTCAGCTGACTATGACTGTCACTTTGCTGAAATTCATACGAAAATCTAGTTCTGATATGATGACTTCTAGAAAGACAGTCTCTTCTACATTGAATTTGCACTTTCAAATATTCACTTGCAGTTCAGCTTCACGTAGTCGACTCAATACTAGTTTGACATGATCTCTATGTTTCTTTCTCATTTTGCTATAAATGAGAATGTCATCTAGATAAACTTGGCAAAAGTTGTTCAGAAAGTCTCATAAAACATCATTCATATATTGCTGAAAGAAGATCAATTCATTAATTAGTTTGAATGATAACATCTTGTATTTATATGCTTCTAAAGCAGTGATAAAAGTGATGTAATTCTTGTTATTGAAGTGCATTTGAAGTTTGTTGAATGTTGATATGATGTTCAATTTAGTCAGATGCTTGCAATTCACTATTTTATCAATGATCTCATTTATCAACAATAGAGAATATCTATTTCTTTTGAAAATGACATTTAGCTTTTGATAGTTCATGCAGAATCAAAGATCTTCATTTGCTTTAAGAACAAATAGAATCAGAAAGAAATAAAGAGTCTGACTAGAAGTGATAAATTTCTTCAACAGATTCTCATTTAAGTACTTCTTTACTTTCAGAAGTTTGACAAAGAACATTTAATATACTCAACAGTGAAAGAGTGTTGAATCACTGATGAGTTCAATTTATGATTGTAGAAGTAATGAGAAAGTAGTTTATTCAATTAAACTCAATCAAAAACATTTAAAAACTTATAATATTCTGATGATAGCTTGACTTTAATATCTTTCAAATTCTGAGTCATTTCATTGATTAAAGAGACGTTTAAAACGTTCAAATTGCACTGAGTATTGTGCATAATTTCTTTATCAATATCAGTCATGAATAAAACAAAAACTTCAGTCTGATTCTTCTTTGATTGATTCAGTAAAGTTTTGAATGAAGCTGCATTTATGCTTTGAATCGAGAATGATTCTTTCTTAGTTGTAGTTGAAACAGATCATTTGAGCATAATAAAAATCTTAGTCTGAATGATAGAAGAGAGCGAAGTTGATTGCAGTTAACTTAAGTGCTTTGAATTGAAAAGAATTGAAAAAATCGAAATAGAAGTATTTAATTGATTTGAAAAAACAATGACGTTGTTTCACATATTCAATAATATTTCGTTTTTATTCATTTAGAGTTTACTCAATATGACTTCATGATGATCAATATCAGCTATCAGCATTAATACAGTCAATTTCTTATAACTTTCAATAATGAGATTGAGTAGAATTTTATGAATGATGATCTTTGTTGAGAAGTGCAATGACAGACTTATTTCTAGCAGCTTATTGTGATAGCTCTGAATTCAGTCTGAATTCAGTCAGACTTGTTTCTAGCAGCTCTCTCTAAACTAGCGTCAGAGATAAAGTTGCATGTCGCGACTTTATCATGCGTGACAGTATATAAATAGAGCAGTCTGTGACTTCTCTTCTCAATCTAGACAGATTTCATCATATGTGATACTGTTCACTCTATTCTTTCAATAGATTATGAGCTCGATTAGCAAGAAGCTTTCAACGTAATTAGATCAAAACACTCTAAGCATTTGATGCTCAACAACTCGATATGAGATCTATTCAAATGAGCAATCAGCGATCACTTACTACGCGTCTTACAAGAAGACAAATAAGTACACTGACTTAGAGAAGTTCAGTGAAATTCAACAGCTTACTACGCATCTTATGAGAAGATAAATAAGCACTCACATCAAGTTGACAGTCTACTACGAGTTTTCAAGAAAGCGAACAAATAAACACACTTGATTGCATCGAAGAACGCATAAACTTTCATCATCATTGACGAGATTAAATTCTTTTCACTTCACTCGTCAATCTATCTAATATCTTTATTTTTTTTCTTCGATTCTAACAACAAGCTGAGTCTACATCGCACGTCATGAACTTCAATGACTTCTTCGTCAAACGATGATCTGTTTTCATTCTCACTTGCAAGAACTGCGATCAATGATTTTCTTTCATGAAGAGATGACTCATTGAGAAAGACTTGTGATTCATTATTGAAGACAAGTCTGACTTGAACACACTCGACAACGTCATCAGCATCATCAGCGAAATTCAATCTCTCGACTTTGAAAGTCAAAAGATCGATGCGAAAGCTCATTACTGACTGATCATCTGCATCATCATCGACGATCAAGAACACATTGCAGACAAGACATCAGCAAAAGAGGTTTGAAATGCTCTGAGCTATAAATACAAAGAGAAGCTACAAATCACTGAAAGACAATATTTGATGAACTTCATTGACTACAGAATGTCGACGAATATCTTCATTGAAAAGACATGAACACATCTCGTCAAGTTGACTCGAAAGATTGTTGCAACACAGAAAAACATGAGCAATCTATTCAAGTCAGAACGTCGCTTTCAAGCCTTACTTCAATCGCTGTCAGATGAATACACAGTCATTCGAGATGTCATTGATGCGCAGAATAAGTCAGACATCGAGAAGAAACTTCAAAAGCTACAAGAGAAGAAAGCACAATTGAAGACAACAGAGACTGCGCTATGAGTCAAGCGAAGAAACGAACGCGAGCGCACTGATCATGAGCAGAACAAACGCAAAATCAGTCATTGTCGCAAAAGTCTTTCAAGCTTCGACAGTAATCAATCGCGTCGTCGTCAGTTGCAACGATTTCTAAAATGTTTTCTCTGTGAAGATGAACATCGTCTAGTCGATTGCTCTCATCTGTCTGCAGCTCAAAAGCTTGTGAAAAAACGCAAAGACAAAGGCAAAACAAAGCACAAGAGCGCTGATGATCTTCAAACTCTCACTGAGCTTCTGAAGAGCAAGCACAAGAAACACAGAGTCTACAACATGAAAAGCGACAACTTTGAAATCTCTGACAACAATGAGAAAGATGAGAACGAGAAGAGCGAGAATATTGCAGCTTTGTCAAAGAACATTGTCAGTAAGATTTCTGAATTCGACTGAGTTGCAGATTCTGATGTCTTCTCACACATGATTGATCAACTTCGACTTTTTAGTGATTCTCTAGTTTGCATTAAGAGACGCATCATCAAAGTTGAAGAAAAGAAATTGTATGTCAATCACTGTGACACAGCAGTCATGTGAGATCATCATGAAAACTCAGTCAAGCTGTCTTCTGTTCTTCATGTTTCTAAGCTCGAGATGAATCTTCTTTCTAAAAGAAGAATGTGTGAGAAAGATCTGCAAAAGAGTTTTGACGATAAAGATCTGTACATGCATGACAAGCGAAGAAAGCAGATGATTGAAACTCTAGAATGCGAAAACATCTACATAGTAGAGAGAATTGCAAACGATCTTGATGAATTTGCATTACTATCAGCTATGCAGCGTGACGTCTCATCAGCATTTTCAGCAATGCACAGTTCAATGAATCTCGATGATTCAATGAATCTAGATCACTTCGCGCCTCACACTGACGTGATTCATCATGAGAACGAGGTCAAAGTTGATCACGATCAACTTAGTTTTGCAAATGACAAAAGCTTCAAGTTGTACAAGCTGTAACATCGTCGTTTCACTCATCTTGAATCAGCAAAGCTTCGTCAACTTCATAAGATCATCACTTTAAAAAAACCTATTTTCATCAACGACAGTCATGAGAATGTGTGTGAGATATGTGCACTCATTAAGTTCATCAACAAACGAGAACACAATGTCAGCGATCGAAAGACAAGTATCTTGACTCTCATTTTCATAAACATCTGTAAATCACTATCATCGTTTCTCGATAGCGAGTTGTACTTTCTAGAGATAGTTGACAATCACTTCAGAAAGACTTGATGCATTTCTTTGAAGAAATGATTCAATGCATCAGATGCTCTGCGAAAATGAAAACTCAGCGTAGAGCTTCACAGCGATGTCAAACTTCTCTCAGTACGCAGTGACAACGTCACGAAACTTAAAGTCATCTTGAATGACTGATGCTCATCAGTTGACATTGTCTCTCAATACACTGTCTCACACATGTCGATTCAAAATGAAGTAGTTGAAAGAGTCATACACATCACAGAAAACTCGATGCGAGTCATGATCAAGAATGCTGAACTTCTCATTGAGTTTTGAGCAGAAGCTGCGAAGATAGATGTCTATCTGCGAAATTAAATCATCATGAAACTCTTGATCGACGAAGCTCTTATGATCTCGAAGAAGACATTCATCGAGATCAAGTTCTCAATTGATCATGTACGAGTATGAGAATGCAAATGTTACTCATACGTTGATCTCAAGTCATTGTCAATCGAAGACAGATGAGACAAATTCATGAACAGAGACAGACTCGACGTCTTTATGAGATATGTGAAAAATATTGACAAGCAATATCGTCTCTGAATTTCAGATCTCAATCGAGTCATCAAGAATCACGCTGTCAAGTTCGCTGAAGATGAAAAGAGTGAAGACATGAACTTGCAACTTCGCAAGCAGACATTCAACGTTCTTTCAGAGCGAAGATCTGTGAAAAGATCATCAAAGAATAACGTTTCAACTAACGTTTCAAAATCTGACGCTCTCATGATTGATGTTTCATCTGAATCAACTGATGCACTGAAGACTATCGCGATCAACTTGAATGCACTCAATTCTAAGATCACGTCACATATGTCAGACGAGCGCGAAGTTCACACGAATGTTCAGATCACTCAAAAAGTCTTCGCATCAAGCATGTTTAAGTCAGCAGCTCAAACATTTCTGCATGTAGTCATTTCAAAGAGAAAAAGAGACAGCGAAGATCAACAACTGAAAGAACGCGCATTCAAGATCTTGCGAGCTATGATGATCTGATTCGTCACAGAGAAAGTTGATGATGATGAGAGTGATTCTGACACAAGCATGTCATGAGCATTATTCGACGTCGATGAATCTGACTCTTCTAAAGCAATAAGAATTCTCACGTCAAACATTTACAAAGACGCAGTGCAGAACTCAGTTTGAGAAAAACTTTGAAAAGAAGCGATCAACACAGAACTTGTGACGCTAGTCATCAATGAAATCTGACAAGAAGAAGTGTCGCTCAAAAAGATCAATCTCGTGACAAGCAAATGAGTCTTCAAGTCAAAGATGCACGTTGATGATTCTCTTGATAAACTGAAGACAAGACTGATAGTCAGAGATTTCTCTCAAATTCATGAAGTTGACTATGAGAATACTTTCGCGTCAATCATCAAGTTTGACACTCTGCGAGTCTTTCTAGTCATTGCAACAATGAAGAATCTTGAACTTCATCAAGTTGATGTAAACAATGCGTTTACTGAATCGTTTCTCAAAGAAATCATTTACATGTTCTCTTTGTCAAAAGTGAAAGTCAGACTCAACTGTGCTCTGAGAGTTCTTCGAAGTCTTTACAATCTCAAGCAAGCTGCATGAGACTGACATGATCATTGTGTAACAGCGCTGTCTGAACTCAACTTCGTTCAATGCGCTGCAGACTCATGCCTTTTGATTCATGAGTCAAAAGAAATCATGTTGCTACTATATGTTGACGACATAGTCATCATCTTCAAATCATTGAGCAACATTAAATGATTTAAGCATGAGTTTCAATGTGTTTTCAAAGTCAAGAATCTGAGAGAAATGAAAAAGATTCTTGACATTCAAATCACTTGCAACAGAAAGGCACGAATCTTACGAATGAATCAAACTCACTATCTTCATGATGTTCTCAAGAGACTCAACATGAGGCAAGACAAGCACAAGGCAACAGATCTTTCAATGAATGAATATAATGCTCTTCGCTCAGCTGAACTCGAAAACGTGAGAATCAATCAGCATGAATATCAACAAGTCATTGAAAGTCTCATGTATGCTGCAATTCACACTTGTCTCGACATCGCTTTTGCTCTCAATTGACTAATTCAATATCTCAGCAATTCTGCAAAACATCATGAACACGCTTTGAAGAAGTTGATGCAATACGTTCGTTTCATCATTGATCTAGACATCACGTACGAAGTCAGTGAGAGCATGAAGTTAGTAGAATACTCTGACTCAGACTACGTCTCAGACAAACTAAATCACAAGTCGATTCTCGTTTACATCTACATGCTTGATGAAGAATCAGTCTTCTGAATGAGTCGAAAGCAAAAGTTTGTTGTCACATCAATCATTGAGACAGAGTATATGACTTTATCAATCTGCGTCAAGAAAGATCTATGAATCAGTCAAGTGCTCAAGAACATGAATCTGACAAAGTATCTGAGCATCAGTCACAGTCACGTTGATATTCTTGAGAAGATTACTCATCAATCTGTCTCACTCACACAGCTCAAGAGAGATAATCAAGCATCTCTTATGCTGATTAAGAATGCTCATATTCACGAAAGATTGAAGCACATTGACGTCGCTTATCATCACATTCGAAATCTGCACAAGAAGAATCAGATTTCAGTGAACTTCGTTTCTAGTCAAGATATGATAGCAGACGAATTGATCAAGTCACTATCTCGACAGAACTTCAAGAAATTCATTGAACAACTGAGACTGAAAAGCAGTGAAAGCTGAGAAACTTGCAAGCATTGAGTGAAAGTGTTGAGAAGTGCAATGACAGACTTGTTTCTAGCAGCTTATTGCGATAGCTCTGAATTCAGTCTGAATTCAGTCAGACTTGTTTCTAGCAGCTCTCTCTAGACTAGCGTCAGAGATAAAGCTGCGCGTCGCGACTTTGTCATGCGTGACAGTATATAAATAGAGCAGTCTGTGACTTCTCTTCTCAATCTAGACAGATTTCATCATATGTGATACTGTTTGCTCTACTCTTTCAATAATCTTCTTAAATATCTTTTCATCATAGTCTCTTATTAACTTCTCTTTTGTCAATGATATAAATTGAATTTCTAGTTTCTTGCATACTTTATTGACTAAATTAACATGTATGAGCATATGAGTGACTGAATCACTGTTTATCAAAGAACGAAGACTAAAAGATCTGTTCTGAAAGTTGAGAAAGATGTTAATTAAAAACAACTTTTCAAAGTAATTCTCTTCTGATAGAATTTCGTCTAGTTTGCACAAAGATATAATTTCTATCTCTTTGATGACTTTTGAAGAGATGACTAGTTTTTTAAATCGAAATTCGAATTAAAATTGAACTCAAAACAATCATATTCATTGTTCACTGCATTGATTTTAGTAGGTCGATCAGAGCACTTTCTAGAGCTATGATCTGATTTATGATATATGAAACAGATTTCAACTAAAACATCTGCTTCTTTGACGTTAGTTAAAATCGCGTCACGCAGCTTTAAATGATCAGATTTTGAATGATTGACTGATTGAGTAACAACAGCTTTATGAAAGATGATTTTTGATAAATCATTGACGTGTTTGATGAGATTGACTTTGTTCTTAATTTCTTGAATGACTCGCTGATCATTATTCAAATGAATAATAATAATAATAAATTCATACACTCTTGTGACATTGATTAGATTGACTCATGAGAAACTTTATGCTATCTGTATCGAGTGAACAAAACTCTCTGAGGTAGAAAATCACTCGCAGTCTACATGATTGCTTCACGCAGTTGAAACAGTGAGTTTTAAGACTATGTATCAAATTTGTTCATGTTGATTGCATGTTAGAGAATGAGTGTTCTAGTCACTTTAAATTGCTTCAAGAGCTTCGTTTTCATCATCATCTTCGCTACTGCTCTGAGACTCTTCGTGATGACGACGATTATTCAATAGTTTAAGAAGTCAGCATCTTGTAGCATTCTTGATCGCAGATATGATCAGTTTAAGCAGTGCATGAGTACATGCTTCGTCGTCTGATGACTTCATTCGCAGTCACATTGCGAGCTATTCATGCCTGAAACGTTTCTAGAGTGCAGATAAGCATTCAAATCTATGCGTTCAATTCTGATGTGCATTGCAAGAATGCTTTCTGCTTTCTGAAAATCATCATGCATCTTTATCATCTTATTGCTCAGATGCAATCTTTGTGCTGAGATTACATTGATATTTGCGACGCGTTCTCTGTACTTTTCTCATCGTTGATTTCATTGATCTTTGTGATACTGCGTTATTGCGATGCTATCGCTTGTTGAAATCATTGTGAAGAAGAGAATATGTCGTCTGCGTCTCGACTGTATCTTCGCATCTTCTTGAATGAAGACATTCAGAAGTACTATTTTCTTGATGACGAGTGAGCAAGAAATGACGCGATTAACTCTCGTCAAACGAACGTGTATTAATTTGCATGCTTGTCTGATCTCTTGCATTCAATTGTTGACTCAACTGTGTAGCGTGATCTTATTCTGTAGCATGTTCAGATGAACATGTAGCGAACTCATGTATGTTTCTGTCTCTAGAGTTTCAATGTTTACTCTTTTGAACACTTCTGCTACGTGACGCAGAGTCTGATTCTGAAGTGTTTCTAGTCTGCATTCTTTGTTCGACAGTTCATTTTTCTTGTCGCGCTGATGTTAGACTGACGCTTCGAATGCAATTTCTGATCTCACTACTGTTGAGTATACTTGTCTCGCTTTTGTGAAGATAGCTTCTCATGTAAAGACTTTGAGATGACTAAGTGTCAGCATTCTTGTGACGTGATTCATCTCTATTTGTTAAAGATGCACGTTTCATTGCAGTTTCATGTTCAGTTGCATCTCTAGAATTCGTACGTCTGATTTCAATTTGATAACTGAGCTTTCTATTTGTATGCTAGTCATCATGTTAAATCTTTTCGATTTTCTAGTGAAATGCGTGAGCTCATACTTTTCTGATGCGAACGTTGCGTCATGAATGCGAGCTCATTTCGCGCAGACGTCGTGTGCTTTGCTCAGTGTTCTGCAGATTTCTTCAGTGAATCTGTCGTAGACTAGAATGTTAATATCATTTACGAAGTCAAGCACTTTGATTTTAATTCTCAGTGCTTCGCATTTTTCAATTAAACTTGCGTTGAAGAATAGAAAGAGAATCGATAAAATGAGAAATCTCTGCGATATGCCTGCGTTTATCTTACGCATGTCGCTCATTTGTTCATCAAATATTAGCGACGTTTCTCGATTCTTTAGAAAGCTGCGTGTTCATTCGATTATGTAGCTCGACGTTCTTTTCATTTTCAGCGTGTGCAGAAGTCTGACGTGTGAGACTCGATTAAACGCTTCGACGACGTTTAAGCTTAGCATAAAGATCACATATTTGATTTCACAGTCTCACACTGTGTGAACTTAATTTACTAGTAGATCTAACGTCGAGATCACGAATCGCTTGCGCCTCGCTCTCATTTGAGCATTTGATAGCATGTGATGAGTCTTGACTATGTCACTCAGTCTTTTGATCATGATCAACTTCAGCGCTTTGCTCATGATATCAAGCAAAGCAATGAGTCGATACATCTTTGAATCAATATAGTTGCTTTTCTTCTATTTGCATAGTACTATTGTCTGAGTCTTTTTTAAACTGCTTCGAATGATACTTGTGTATTACGCATGCGTTGAATAAACTCGTCAGTACTGAGATCAGTTCTGTGAGACTCGCTTGAAGCACTCTGTTTGAAATATCTGAAGTGCTTAATGCTTTGTCTACTTTTACTCATTTGATTGTCTGCTTCACTTCATCTTCTGTGATGCGTGAATTGAATGAGACTGTCAGAGATATGAATGATTCTGCAATGTCGCTGACATTCGCTTAAGAAGATGAGAAAAAGAACTTTTCTCGCAGTATCTCGAATTTTTTCTTGAACGTCGTTGTCATATGATCAATGTCGCTTCGCTTCAGTGACGAAAACTGAGAAAGCTTTTTAGATAGCTGACTTTCAATTCTAGCTCATTTTGCAAAGCATCATATTGATTTGAGTGCTTTGCTCAGCTCATGCATTTGTGTTCTGAAGTGTGCGCATTTCGTTTGTCAAATGATCTTGTTTTTATGATCGTTGTGCTTCAGATATTTATTTCACGCTTTTAATGTGTCTTGCGTTTTTCATATGATTTGCAGTCGTCTTGATTTCATTACTACTTCGAAGCAGCTTTGATTTCAAAAGTCTCTTGCTTGATTTAATGACTTTGTCAAGAAGATAAATTTCTCGATGATCTTCTGTAACACTCTGATAATCTTGCACACTCTGTCATTCATCATAGTCTTGTCGTCTAGAGAGCGTTTCAAAGGTAGATGTATTTGCAGATAAGCACTTAATGCTTCTGTATTCATTTTCTTTCAAAGTCATCAAGTCGAGAATTGCACTGAGATTGTTTGTAGACATAGCTCTGTGATGATCGAAAGATGATTCGATCTCTGATGCAGATCAATTCATATCTTGCACTTGCATGTCATGAACTGTATTTTCTCGCTGCTAAAGACTAGATCAATCGTCGTAAATTGATTGTGAGCTTCGCAAGTAATAATGTTTGATTTCAGTAATAATTTCAGCCTTGCGTTTGTAATGACGTTTAGTAAAGTATCAGTCATTGTATGATGAGTGAAGCATCTTCGCTTCTCTCAGTACGAATGATGTAGATTGAAATCTTCTACAATCAGTTGTTTGCAGTCATTCTTGAGTAGTTTGTTCAAACGAGAAATGATTGAAGATTTCTCTGTAAATGTAGTAGACAGTGAGCATGAGTTGTAGACGTTTAGAAGTCTTAGCATCTGCGTTTCGTCATCTGTGTTGCGAGTTAATATTCTGATTAAGCAAATGTCTGACTCAGCTGTTTCTACTATTCATTGATTGAGTCTTAGACATTTGTTAACGTATATGCATGTTCTTGATTGAGATGACGAGTTTTTCACTAGGTGAAAGAAGTTGTGTGCTGCGCTAAATGACTGCAAGTCGTTGTTGTTGCAATCTTACTTCTGTATAGCTACTATGTTGAATTCGCGAACTTCTCTGTTAATTAGAAATGATTCTTGAATTCTTAATGATTTTCTGATGTTGTACTGTAGAATTCGTAGAAAAGACTGTTTTATCATAAAGTTATTCGTAGCTGTTGTTGACTCTGCAATGAGAAGACTCTTTGTATGCTTTTGATCATCAACAATCTTTCTCACTTTCTGATTGAACGTTTCTGAATCTGCTCAGATGTCGTCTCGTCTGAGTCACTACTTACGCAAGAGAAAAGATCGACTTGTCTCTTCTTGATCTCTACTACCTGTCAAGCTGATTCATCAGCGATTCAACTGCATGTTTTCAGCATGACTGTTGCTGAGCTTGAGAAGTTCATTAAATCGAAAGAATTCGTTGAATCTGAAGAGTTTGTTGAATCTAAAGAGTTCAGAAATAGCGAGAAGAATGTGCAATTGTATTTAGACGTCTCAAAGTATCTGAACAATTTATTTCTATAAATTTTGAATGCTTGTTTCATCTGCTGTCATCACTTGAGACAGATGCGTCTTCAGAGTTCGTGATTTTCGTTGCAGTTGACGCAACGTTTTTTATTCAAAGACATCATACACTTCTTTATGTGATGCTTGTCTGCGCATTTTTCGCAGCGCTGATTCTTTCTGCAGATTTTAGTCATGTGATCAAATTCGTGACATCTGAAGCACTGTGTGATGCAACAGTTCTTTTCAAATAGCTTGCATGCACATTCTTGATATAAGTTCAGCATGCTCACGTTCATTAGTTGATTTGTCATCGCTTCGATCGCGATCTTTACAATGAGCGACGAATGAGTCTTTTTGCTATTTGCTATCTTCTTGAGTCAGACTATTCTTAGAACTTTCAGATCTTCATGAAGTCTCGCGTTATCTTTTATCAATCTTTCAATGATCTTTTCTTGATTGCTCATGTCTATTGTAGTGCATACTTCATGTGTCAACACTGCGAAGGTTTGACGTGCTACACATGTCAAACTCGCGATTTCTTTTGCTCACGTCTGAGTCTTTTTCAGATTTGCTCAAGCATCTGAACTAACTGCGTGAAGAGAAATGTCATCGCTGCTCAGCTTGCGAAGTGACACGATTAGATCTCTTTGACCTGTTGACACGTCTGCGATTCTCTGTAAAATCTGTTCAATCGACTTCTTCTGTATCTCTTTTATTTCTCTTCTGTTCATTATTTTAATCATGACTTCTTGTTTCTTGCAAAGCGATGACGAGTCATCTTTGAGACATTGCTTTCTTGTCGCTATTTCTTCTCTTGTCACGTTCGCTCATGACGTGATTTTCGTTGAAAGACGTATGTTTTTCTGTGTATGCAACTGCTTGTTAAGCAGTTGAACTGATGTCTTCAGTTTCTGTACATTCTTCGCGATGAACGCGTTCTGATTCGCGTGATGTTTTTCTTCTGAGTCGAGTCAAAGACGTTGAATCAGCTTCAATGCTATCTCTTTTCACGAATGATCTTTGTTCTTCTCTTTCTCTAACGTTGATATCTTTATTAGTAGATCAATAATGTTAGCAACGTTCTCTTCATCATCACGTGAGTGTTTCAACCTTGCATCTCTGTTTTCTTGCGACGAATCAACGTCGCTTGCAATCGTCTTCAAATCAGCACTGCTGCGATTCATGCAATTCATTGTCGTTCAATCATCTTCTAGATTCACTCTGTCTTGTTTGTAGTGCTCTTTTTCAAAATTTGTGATGCATGCGTTGTGATTGTTTTCTTCTTATTCAAATGAATCAGATAGAAATAAATCTCTTCAAGAAAATCAGATTGAACTAATTGATTTATTCAAATGAATTAAAGACGAGAGTTTATTTTATCTTTCAAATCAATGATCAATTGCTTTTCATGATACTTCAGATAAAAAGATAATTGTTGAAACTGAGTGTAAAACTCACTGAACTTCTTTGATTCTTGAATCAAGTTGTAGTATTTTCTACGAAAGTTGACTTTCTTATCTGAATCATTAAACAACTCAGCTAGTTCTTTTAAAAGATCATTGATGATCTTATAAAGATTGACACAGTTATGTTCACGTCTAGATTGAGCAACATCAGCTGTGTCATTGAATAATCTGAAATGTACATAGCTCAGTTTAACTCATTCATTTGAAAAGAGATTGACGTTGATCTCTAGTTTATTCTGAATTTTGTCATATCAGTTTTTTCAAGTAGAATTCTTTTCATCAGTAAATCAGAAAGAATCAGATATTTTCTGAGATCTAGAACGCTTAAAGTAAGTGAAATCAAAAGAAGTGATTTCTTTAGTTTGAAGTCTAGTTTTCAACTTTTTGATTTCATCGTCTCGTTGATTACTCAGCTCATTGAGTTGATCTGTTTCTCTGTTGAAAGTCATGCATCGAGTCTTTCAGTTTTTGATAGAAACAGAGAGTATTACTGTTTCTATTGAAAGAATAGAGTGAACAGTGATGAATTCAGTTAAACGAGTAAAAGAATGATTGTAAAATCTATCTACTAGACAGTGACTATACACTGAATGTCTTCTGACACTAAACTCAATTAGATCGTCTCGTCAACGTCTGTCTATATCTCTATTCTATTGAGTTCTAATGACTGCGCGTCTGTCATCGTTATTTTCAACACTCTCACTCGATGCAGATGATCGTAGTCTGTTAGCTTTCACTGCTTCATAGCTTCAGACGCAGATGAGTTGCTAGATGACCTGTCATGATCATAAGAGAACATGCATGTGATTCTGAAAGTTCAATTGCAGATCGTTTGACGAGCTCTGTCTGTAGACGCAAATGAGGTCTGATTGTAGATGATAAGAAAGTTCATTTACAGACAGTTAGACAGAGCTTGCTTGCGAGTACAAGAAAGCTTTATTCAACGACTCTCATTGCCTTCTAGTCTTGACATGAGACTTTCATTAGTTGCTTCGTTGTAACTGTCGAAGACGTCTGATCACATGACTCTCACTGTTTTCTAGTCTTAATATGAGATCTTTGCTAGATGTTCTGTCGCGATCGTCAAAGAGATTCTTCTGCAAGTGACTCTGCAAGATTGATTGCAAGAATAAACGATGTGATTGTAGACAACTCGATAGAGATCTGTCTGCAGGCATAGAAAACGTCTGCACGTAAGTCATTTGATGAAGTCTGCTGCAAGCGTTTAAAAAGACTGTCTTAGCCTTGATTGCAGATGCTTTCTTATGTAGCTTGCTATAAACGTAGAAAAGATTCAGTGTGAAACATTTTGACAAGATCTGTCGTGAATGTAGAAAAGCTTGATTGCGAACAATCTGATGATGTTCAATGTCAGAGTCTATTCTGATTGCAGAAGATCTGTCTGTGAGCAAGTCAATGAGATTTGTCGAGAACGTAGAAAACCTGATGACTTTCACTTTTTCTTAATCTTGTGAGAACAGAGCATTAAGAGCAGGTCTTTTGACGTGTCGTAACAACGTGATTGCGAGCTTGCGTTGTATCGCTTTAACTCTCACTCAACGCATGCAAGCAAGATCTATTGACTTTCACTGATTTGCGATCTCAACAGCATGTGATATTGACTAGATCTGTTGTAAATGCGAAGAAGTTTAAGTCTGCATGACTTTCACTGCTTTATGACTCTAGACATAGATGCAATAATATGAGCTGTTTGATGAAGTCTGCTGTGAGCATTTGACTCTGCAAGGTTTGCTGCAAGCGTTTGACAAGAGTGTCTTCTAAGATGCGCGAATATGTTCATCGATTCTCAATGCACTTCAGTCT
>JAABUR0100002683.1_pt1 | contig 26491 bp, 28 predicted proteins | sample 5560091 | NCBI WGS metagenome assembly JAABUR01 (sample SAMN10711879, study PRJNA513375) | rock metagenome | isolation source: Antarctica rocks | place: Antarctica: Victoria Land, University Valley sud
CACAACACCGCCCGCCTGCACGGCTACCTCAAGGACCTACCGCCAGCAGAGTACGAGCAGGCGTTCTACGCTACAAAACGGGCCGACCAACCCCTGGCCGGAATCCAATAGCCCGAGCCTCCATCAAACCCAGTGCGGTTCAAACCGCTCTACGCGCGCACTTTTGATGAGTCAACGCGGCCCCTTGACAGATGAGTTCGGTTTGGCCCACACTTTCCCGAGGAGAGGATTGATCGATCATGACAGAGCAGCGGAAACCGCCCCATGAGGGGCATAGTCGACGTGATTTTCTGCGCGGCGCAGGCGGTGCCGCAGCCGCCGCGATGTTCGCGGTGCCACTCGTTGAAGCTACGCCGGCGTCAGCGCAGGCACCAAATATTGGGTGTAGCCCGGCCGGGGATGCGGGCGGATTGATCCGGGTGACGCACGACGGGCACGAGTTCGTCGACGCGCACGGGCAGGCCTTTGTCCCATGGGGACTCAACTACGACCGGACGTACTATCAGGGCACCGACGTGCTGCTGGAACAGCTGATCGACCTCAACCCGGCCAAGCTCGGCCGGGACTTCGCAGTCGCCCGAGGACTGGGCGCGAATGTGATCCGGATCTTTCCGCAGCTCAACCGCTACCTTCCTCGGCTCCAAGCCATCGACGAGGCGGAGCTGGCGAAGCTCGATGTCGCCATCGAGACCGCGCGCCGCAACCAGCTCCGTGTGGATCTCACCGGACTAACCATGATCGACGCACGGACAGTACCTGACTGGGTCAATACGGCCAGCGACGAGGAAATCATCGCAGGACAGGAACTCTTCTGGGCGACCGTATCAAGCCGCTACGCCGGCGATCCGACAATCTTCTGTTTCAACCTACAGAACGAACCGTACGTGAACTGGTCGGATGGATCAGTGGCTCCGACGGCTTGCTACGTCATGCCTGAGGGCATGGAATACTGTTATCTGACCCCACACCTGAAATCCGTTAGTGCCGCATGGGCAGCATGGGTCCATGAGCACTACCGTGACGCCGCCACAGTCGCCCGGGCATGGAGCGACTTCCCACTTGCGGGCGAGACCTACGCGAGCCCGGCCATCCCGATTACAGCGCCGCGGCCGCCCGCGTATCCGCGGTTGCGCGACTTCCATTTGTTCCGCCTCGAGCAGGCGACCGGATGGACCCGCCGGATGGCGAGAGCTATTCACCGCACCGATCACACAAGGTTGGTCACCACCGGTTTGCTGCCCGAGTCCGTGATGCCCGTGGACCCCAGTGGGTTCACTCCGGTTTTTGGCGACTACTGGTCCGGAGCGCTTGTCGACGAACTCGACTTTCTCTGTGTCCACCTCTATCCAGGAAAAACCGGGGATGACCCTCTCAAGCTCAATCTCCGCTACCAAGAGATGGCTCTGTCGTCGCTGTACGAGCTCGGCAAGCCAGCCGTTGTGGAGGAGTGGCTGCCTCTTGGCCCGGTCGACTGGCTCGAGTGGTTCGATTCGTTCGTGGCGATGTCAAAACCGGTGGCCGCCGGCTGGTTGAGCCATTACCAGCCTCTCCTCTATGACGGCTCGCCAGACGACCCCGCAGCGCCGCCTCCCTGGCCGGAAGGGTGGTTCGACCGATTCAGCACGCAGGCAGCGCAGTTCCGGTCGCAAGGCTGCCGCCTGCCCCGTCCGCACTGGGACGGTGAGTTACAGCTCGACTGGATGGCGATGATGGAATCGGGGGACGTGCGGGCCTCGGCTTTCGACGCTTACCGGACGCGCCGCGCAGACTCCCATGGACCGCTGAGGGTGCGTTGGCGCCATCGACGCCATCCGGGAGCCGGCGAATAGACCTCCGTCCGCAGAGTCGCCGCCTCGTAAGTTGTCAAGCCGTTTTGAGGCCGGCGGCGATGGTGTCTTCCCTGGTTGGCTCGTTGGTCCTGGACCTCCCGCCACTGAGCCGGCTGTGGATTCAACATGATTTGCGCCCCATCCCGCCCTCTGCTCAGGTCTCAGGTCACCCTTGAACGACTATCGCGTCGCGGGCATCGAGCTGCCGATCGTCAGACCCGCCGCGCGGAACCAATTGCCCGCTGGCCTGGCGCTGAGCTGTACCCTCCACGATCTGAGGGGAAGTTCAGGATGTCGCCCTCCGAACCCCCGGTCAGACAGCCGCTACGAACACCTCACCAGTCACAAGAGCCATTTGCTGCACGTCGCTTACAGGTTTGGGTCAGTGCGGTGATCAATACCCCGCGTTGCGGTCAACCATATTGAGCAAAGGTCGATTACTTAGGTATCGACCTAGATTCTCAATGAGCAGGTCACACGAATACCGGCTCATCATTGAGTGCAAACCGGAGACGTGTGGGGTGAGCAGAATATTGGGCAAGTCGAAGAGCGGGCTCAGGCGAGGGAGCGGCTCTTCGCGGTAGACATCCAGTGACGCGCCGCGCAACCGGCCCCCACGCAGTACTGCGGCTAGGGCAGACTCATCGATGACGGCTCCTCGGGACACGCTAATCAGTACGGCGGAAGCCTTCATCGTGGTCAATCTAACGTGATCGATCGCGCCCTTGGTCGTTGCAGTCAGTGGCAGGGCGTTCACGACATAGTCGCTTACGCGGAAAATGTCGTCGATGTTCGAAGTGCGTTCTATTGGCAGCGCGGATTGTGGCGTAGCGATGGGGACGCCGAATCGCTCGCGCGAGGGAGTGTGCGCATCACGTTCAAGCGCCAGAATCCGCATACCGAACGGAGTGGCGAGTTCTGCGAGCCGTTGGCCAACGGCTCCGTAGCCGGCGATTCCGAGCACTTGGCCATCCAGACCTGTTCCGAACCAGTTGTCACGCGCCTCCCAGTCACGCACCTGACGGAAGTTCGCGAGTCGATCAAGTTGCTGTGCCCAGTACAAGACCATGGCCATGCAGTACTGCGCCATCGCCGGAGCGTTGGTGCCAGTTCCGGTGGTGATCGTCAGCTCACCCTGTTCCCATGACCGCCGCGAACGTTCATGATCAGCCCCGGACCCAAGCAGTTGTACCCAACGCAGCGCCCCGGTGGCCTCTTCCGGCAGTGCCCACGACACGAGGATCTCAGCCTCGGGGTGGATTTCCAGCGCTTCATCAATGCCATGGGTTATATAGTTCTCTGCCCGGACGAGCCGCACATTCGGCACGAACTCGCCGACGCGAGTCAGATCTGCGTCGCCAATGGTGGGAGCCACGACCAGGACTGTGGGGTTGGCTGTCACGGTCTAGTCCAGGTGGAAGACTTCGATCATCGGCCGCATCACTGGCGAGTGATCCGGTTCGTACTCCATGATCGGTTCCAGGGCCGTCCACCACTTGCGTACAACTGCCTGGTCGTTGTCGATACGGGGCTGTGTGGAGTCGACTTCGAGGTAGGCGACGAGATCTAGCCCAGCCCGAAAGATCGTGTAGTTGCGGGCTCCGCTGGCGCGGATCATCTCGATCATCTCTGGCCAGATGTCATCGTGGCGTGCCTTGTATTCTTCTTCGCCTCCTGCCTTGAGCCGCATCATGAACGCCACGCGAGTCATCGACGGTCCTCCGTTTTGTGCTGTGAGATGACTTGACGCGAGCCGGCGTGCGCCGCCCGGAGGAGCGCATCGAGGAACTCGACGGTCGCCAGCCCGAGCTGGCCGTCAGCGATGACGGGTTCGTGGCCAAGCACGCAGTCAACCAAGTGCCGCGAGGTCTGCCCCTCGGGGTATCGCTCCTCGTCAGCCAGGGGCGCTTCGATGTGCCGGGAGCCGTCGCTGAAGTGGACACTGAGGGTGCCGTTGCTTGTGTCCAACATCGCATGTCCGCCCGATCCGAACACGCGCAGCTGCTCAACTGGGCGCTGCGTTGAAGGCACCGCGCCTGTGCTGGCGAGCACGCCGATAGCGCCTTCCCTGGTTCCGAACGTGGCCGCATCCGAGAGGTCCACGCCGCTCTCAACCGTCGCCACCTGGGCGTCGACCTCCGTGGGTTGCAGGCCGGTTGTGTAGAGCATTAAGGACACGGAGTGGGTCGCCTGCGTGTAAGCCTGGCCGCCGCCCTTGGCGGGATCGTTGTAGGTATCAGCTGTCGGTCCCACCAGCGCGTCCTCTGCATCGAACTTTCGCTGGCCGCGCCCGTAGAGCAGGCCGGCGGTTGTCGCGAATAGGCTATTCACGAGTAGAGGATCGCCGAGTTTGCCGTCTGAAATGAGTTTGCGCAGTAGCTGAGCGTGACGGGTGTGCGGGTAGGGATATCCGACGTGCAAGCGCACGCCCTTGTCGTCGGCGAGCTCGACGAGCTCGTGGGCGTGTTCTGGCCGCAGGACCATCGGCTTTTCGACGAGAACGTCAACTCCGGCGCAGAGTGCGTCGCGTGCGATGGTGTGATGTGTGTGGTGCGGTGTAGCGATGATTACGGCGTCCAAGCCCAGACCAAGTAGCTTCTGATGGTCGTCGAAAACGTGTCGGACGCCGAATTTATCCGCCGCCGCCCTAGCGTGGTTGGCGTCCGGGTCAGCGATTCCGGTGATCTCGGCCGGCGGGTAGCTCGCCAGGCTTGGAAGGTGGACCCGCGTGGACCACCAGCCCGCGCCGATAATGCCGATGCGCGCCCGCCTGGTCGTCATTTAGGCCCTCGCCCGATCCAGGTCGGTGATCGCAACGTCGAGCTCTTGCCGGAACTTCGAGTCGAAGCGTTCGGACGGGCGCCGCAGCCGTGCCGACGGGATCACGCCGGCACGGCGTAAGAGCTCCTTCTGGACGTAGAGGAACGTGTCCAGGCTGCGCAACGAGAGGGTGAGCAGCGGCAGCATTGAATTGAATTGCGCTCGCGCGCCGGCGACGTTGCCAGCTCTGAATAGGGTCCAAACATCGGTGAATGCGCCAGGAAGCCCGGCGCCAGGCATGGTCCCGGTGGCTCCGCGCGCGAGCTCATGAAAGAAATCCCCGCCGCCAGCGCCACCGAGCACGCTCACACGATCGCCGACCAAATCGGTGACCTCGCCAAGCTTAGGCGCTGACGGAATGGCCTCGATTTTCAGCGCCGTGACGAGCTTGAGCCGGTCAGTTAGGCTCGCCAGGAACTGCGGCGGCATCACGAGCCCAGTCATGCTAGGTGCATCTTGGATGATCATCGGGAGTCCGATTTCACTCTCCAGTGCAGCGAAAGCCTCCTGGCAGGTGGTTAACGTCGCCGCGGCGCCCCCGGGTGGCGTCACCATCAGCACGGTGGCACCTGCATGCTGGGCATCGCGCGCCCGCTGGAACAACGCCGCGACGCTCCCGCCGCCGACTGACACGATCAGCTCGCAACGGCCTCCAAGCTGTGCCGAGGCGGCACGAACGGCCCCGTCCCGCTCGGCGTCGGTTAGGCGGAGAATCTCGCTGCCGAATCCGAAGCCCATCGCATCGACGCCAGCATCGACCAGGAAGTCGATCTCAGACCCCAGCGCCTCTTGGTCGACCGCTTCGTCGTCCGTGAACGGCATGGAGAGAATCGGAATGACGCCCTTGAGGTGCAACTCTTGACACGTCACGACGCGTCAACTTCCGCTTCGTCCGGCCAACGGACCTTTAGCAGCCCGACAAGCTCGCGGCGCATGAGCTCGTTCTCTCGGTCGCTGTCAACCAGGTCCTGGCCTTGCCACAGGCTGCGGACATATTCCGTCGTCACCGCGCCGCTGTATCCAGCGCCGCGCAGGTCGTCAAAGATGCGGGCGTAGTCGATCGTACCGTTCGATACCTCGGACGCAAGGCGGCCCGGACGACTCTGCCGGGCGTGCCAGTGCGTCGCGCAACGATTCAGGGGCTCGATTTCGCATTGCGCGAAGCCAGCCGCGATGAAGTGCGAGTAGTCCAAAGTAAGCGTCAGGCCGGGGGTCTCGCGCAATAATGTCGCCGTACGCGCCGGCGTGTCCGCCACGGATTCGAGGTGCGGTTCCACGCGTACTCGGATTCCCGCATCGCGGCCGATGACGACTAATTGAGCGAGCTCGTCGCAAGCGCGGGGCAAGGCGTCCTCCGGCGAATCGGGCAAGTAACCGCCTGGGCTAAGCGTGACACCCGGGACCCCCATCGCCACAAGACGCTCGGTCAGCGCTCTGAACAGCTGACGATTCGCTTCGCGGTTGGCCCGGTCTTGATCGTTGACCGGATAGGGAAGAGCTGCGAAGAAGTCGGTAAATTCGATGCCTGCATTTGTTGCCGCAGCAGTCAGCCGCCGGGCCAATTGCTGATTGCCCGCCAACTCCTCGAGGTCGATACGTGTGCCGTTGCCGAGGTCCCCGGACGCGAGGTCGAGACCGCGGTAGCCCAGTGAGGCCGCACGCGCGCATGCGGCCTCAGGTGTCATGTCGTACATCGACCAGTAGTGAGCCGCGATGACCGGGCGGCTCGTTTCGGCCACTGCCCTGCTGCCCACGTCAAGCGATCCCGACCTGATTGCGTGGCGTTAACTCTTGCGTTAGCCCATCGGACATCCATTGGGCACCCTCTTCGACAAGTGCCATGAGCTGGCTGTTGGGCAGCGTCGTAAGGCGAGCCAGGCTGCCGTTCTCGCTCGTGCTGCCCAGACGCCGAGACACATCCAGGCTCGCGCGGGCTAGCAGCCTCAGCGCCGCCGCCATGAGGTCTGGCGTGGCACGGACCCGAGGGATCGAAGTGCTCAGCGCGGCGGCCACGCCTTGGTGGTCCCGGATCGCGACGGCCACGCACCGAACTCCCGGCGTCGTCTCCTCGTTATCTAACGCAAAGCCGAGCGAGCGGATACGGGCAAGGACGAGTCGGAGTTGGTCGACATCGGTAGTTGTGTTGGCTGTGAAACGCTGTAGCGAGTGGCCCTGCAGGCGGGCGGTTAGTTCCCCTAGTGGCAGATGAGCGAGCAGAACCTTGCCTAAACCGGTGGCATGCGCTGGCAGCCGGGCGCCGACCTCGGACTGCAGCCGCAGTGGATGCGCACAATCGACCTTGGCAAGGTAGACGTTGTCGACGCCGTCGAGCACCGCAAGCTGCACGGTCTCGTTGAGAACCGCCACTACATCGTCCATGGCGGGGCGCGCTTCCGTCAGCAGTTCACGCTGACGGATATAAGGTTGCCCGACCTCCCAAGCTCGGATTCCGAGGGAGTACCGACGCGAACTCGGATCGAGGAGCACGTATCCACGCGAAACGAGCACGCCAAGCAACTCGTGCAGGCTGCTTTTCGGCAGCCCTAGTAGCGCCACCAAGTCGGTGAATGACTGTCCTGACCGTGCGCAGCCGAGCGCTTCGAGAACGTCGAGCGTCCGGCCAGCACTCTTGACCTGTGTTCGTATAGACGAACTGTCACTCTCCACGCATGGAGGGTGGCAGATCATCCAGTACTTCGTCAAGGGCGCGCTGTGACCACCAGAACGCGCGCGTCAGCGGCGGCCGCCGCGGCGTAGCTCCGGCAGAGCGAGGGTGGCCTGCCGGTATATCCGCCGCCAGTGAAGTCTGAACTCGCAGGGCTTGTTGACGATCCGGAACGCGCGTGATAAACACATGGCCCAGACGAACCACAGACCGGGGTCTGCATATACGAACAGGTCAGGAACCAATTATGCGAGTGATCGGCGTGCAGGCGATTCCGATCCACGAGCCGGAACCGATTGACGACGGCGGTTGGTGGGTGACAACACCGATGGACATCCTGACGACGCCAGAGCGAGGCCACTCCGGCCCAGCAGCGCCAGAGCGCGGTAGCCGCGTCACCAACGTGATCGTGCAGGTGCGAACGGACACCGATATCGACGGGTACGGGCTAGTCGGCGTCGGGTCGCCGTCTTCGGTTGGCGTGATCGAACACCACCTCGCGCCGGTGGTCATCGGGCAGAACCCGTTTGACGTCGAGCGCTTGTGGGAACTGATGTACCGCAGCACGCTCAACATCGGCCGTAAGGGACTCGTGATTGAAGCGATCAGCGCAGTGGACATCGCGCTCTGGGACATCATGGGCAAGGCTACCAGTCAACCAGTGTACAACCTTCTGGGTGGTCGTACCAACAAGCGCCTGCGGGCGTATGTCAGTCAGTCCTATGCCTACGCCGATATCGATCGTGTTCGGGCAGAGGCCGCACAGTACATGCGCGACGGCTTCACTGCGCTGAAGATGCGCTTCGGCTACGGCCCAAGCGACGGGCGCGCCGGGATGCGCAAGAACTATGAGTTGGTGAGCGCCGTCCGGGAGGTCGTAGGCGACGACGTCGACCTCATGGCAGACGCATACATGGGGTGGGACGTCCCTTACGCCATCGCAATGATCCGCCGCCTGGACGACCTTGAACTGCGCTGGGTGGAAGAGCCGGTACACCCGGACAACCTCGACGGCTATGCGCGGATCAGAATGGCGGTGAAGACTCCGATTTCCGGTGGGGAGCACGAGTTCACCCGCTATGGCTACCGAGATATGGTGGATAAGCGCGCCGTTGACATTTTGCAGCCCGACGTCAACCGCATGGGCGGTATTACCGAGGCCCGCAAGGTCTGGGCCCTGGCGCAGGCGCACGACCTCGAAGTGATCCCGCACTCGCCGCAGGCACACAACGCGCATCTGATCACCGCGCACCTGAACTCGCCAATGATCGAGTATTTCCCGCACGGCGCGCTGCGGTACGCTTACACTTTTTACGACGAGCTGTTTACCGGCGAGCCCACGGCTGCGGATGGCTACCTCGCACTGTCCGACCGCCCTGGTTTGGGAATCGAACCGAATTGGGACACCATCGAACGATATCGTGCCGACAGACCGACCCCGGATGATGACACGTCGACCGCATCTCTCTCGCCTGACCACGCTGGAACATAGGAGGACTACATGCGCACGGTTCATACTTTCAGAACGCGTTTGCTACTTGCTGGGCTTCTTGTATGCCTTACCGTAAACGGCTGTAGTTCGGGCACGAAACCCGCGTCATCGGGCACGAACTCTGTGTCATCGAACTCGTGTCCGGGCTCGGCGACCTACACCAGTGACGAGATCTTGGCCGCCGTGAAACCACAGACGGTTGTTCCTGTCTACGCTGTACCCAAGTGTCAGTCAAGGACCACAATGGCGTTCCTGGACATCGACGCATCGCAGCCGTTCTTCGCCGAGGTTGAAAGTGGTCTACGCGCGGCTGCGAAATTTTATGGCGTCGACTTGCTGCTGACCGACCTGCACAACAATCCGGCACAGACAGTTCCGCAATACCAACAGGTTAGCGCCCGCCATCCTGAGGTGGTCGGGACGCTGGTTAACAGTTCAGAGGGTGCGCTCTACGCGCGGACAAAGTCGGACGGCGTCCCCCTCATACTACTTGAGGGGTCCTTTGCTACACCGCCAACAAAAACGTACACCCTGATCAGCCCGACGGCGGACCGGGCCAAGGGCGCCGCGGTTGGCAAGATGCTCGGACAGGAGGCGAAGAAGCGGATGGCAGATTCCTGGAAGGGACACGACCTCTATTTCGTTGAAGCTGGTCAGAAGAGCCTCGATGTCGTAAACAAGCGGATGACCGCTGCACTCGCTGCGTTTCGCGGCTCAGTGCAAGTTCCGGATTCGCGCGTTATCGAATTCGATACCAGTGGCAAGATTGTCGAGACTCAGCAGAAGATGACGGACGTACTGACCGCGCATCCCAATGCGGTATTCGCTGTGGCCCCGCTCAACGACGAGGTTGGAACCGGGGCACAGAAGGCGATCCAAGCCGCTGGACTGACCAACAATGCGATCATCTCGTTGCTGGGGGGAGACCGCTTGGGGCGCGACGCCATACGCAACGACAAGACTGGTCTTATTCTTGGAGCGGTGTACGCTAACCCTTTCCAAGAAGGCTGGAATTGGATCGAGGCCGGACTGGCCGTGAAAAACAAGGCTAAGTACAACGACATCTCTAGTGCCGACCTGCCTATCATCACCAAGGCGACTGTCGACCAATTGTTCCCCCATGGATGAGACCACATTCGGGTCTGGATCACCGTTGAGTGCTACCCCGCCGATCGGTGGAGAGGGCCCATCGGGAGGCGACTTTGGCGACAACGCTGGTAGGCCTCCCGCAGTGATGCCGCATCGGACACGCAGACGACGAGCGATCGACCTGAGCCTGGAGTACGGTCTCTACGTCGCGCTGATCGCGGAGATCGTCATCTTTGCCAGCCTGTCCCCGTTCTTCCTCACGTTACACAACCTATTGAATATTGGGCAGGCCGTTGCGGTTCTCGGCATCACTGCGGCTGGCCTAACGGTCTGCATCATAGGTGGACTAATCGACTTGTCACAGGCATCGGTGATTGCCCTTACGACCGTCGTGATCGCCATCTTGCACGGCTCGACCGGCGACGGCCTGCCGGTCTGGCTTGCCCTATTAGCCGCACTTGGAATCGCCCTCGTAATTGGGGTGGTCAACGGAGTCGTGTGTGTCAAGTTCGGGGTCAACTCGATCATTACCACACTCGGAACGTCGACGGCACTTGGTGGCGTCGCACTGCTGATTGCGAACGCGCAGACGCGGACCATCGTTTCAGCAGATTTCGACGCATTCTTCTTCAAACGCGTGGTTGGCATTCCGATCACACTAATCGTAATGGTCGCAGTCTATGTGGTGGCGGCCGTCCTCCTCTATGGCACCAAGCTGGGTTGGCACATTTACGCGGTAGGCGGCAATCCCAGCGCCTCCACAAGGGCTGGCATCTACACCAAACGGATCTACTGGTTCCTACTGCTGCAGAGCGCCGCGCTCGGTTGTCTAGCAGGCATCATCACCGCAGGACAGAGCGGGGCCGGAGCCGCTAACCTTGGTGGCGACTTGCTCGACGTACTGACCGCGGTCCTTCTTGGCGGTCTTGGCCTCGCGGGTGGCGGCGGACGTATCGAGCGCACACTAGCCGGGGTGCTGTTCATCGGAGTGCTGAACAACGGACTGATCCTACTCAACGTGCCGGCCTTCTACGGACAAGTAATCCGAGGCGTTGCATTGATCCTCGCCGTGGTGATGGTCAGCGTCCGCGATCGGCGGGTGCTGCTGTGAGTGCTGCAAAGGTCGACAAGGGTTCTGGACGGACGAAGGAGATTCCGCCGCTTATTGCGTTGCGTGGTATCAGCAAGGTGTTCGGACACGTACAGGCGTTGAAAAATGTCGACCTGCGGCTCGCCGCGAACGAGGTAGTCGCCTTGGTTGGCGACAACGGCGCGGGAAAATCGACGCTGACGAAGGTGTTGTCCGGCTTCTACCAGCCGACAAGCGGAACGATCAGTGTGGACGGCAAGGTGACGCATTTTGCGGCGCCAATCGACGCTGTTCGTGCGGGTGTGGCGAGTGTGTACCAGGACCTTGCGTTGGTTGAGGGGAGAAGTGTCGCTGCGAATCTTTTCCTCGGCAGGGAGTTCGTCCGCGGTCGATTCATCGACCGGCGCCGAATGATCGAGGAGGCCAAGAAGGCGATCCACGATTTGCACGCCGATATTCCATCGGTGGAGGTACCCGCATTCATGCTATCTGGCGGGCAGCGGCAGGCTGTCGCCATCGGTCGGGCAATCTTGCAGGGTGGACGGCTCATCGTCATGGACGAACCCACCGCAGCTCTAGGCGTCGTTGAGGCCGAGCGAGTGCTCGCCCTGGTCAACGAACTGCGCCGTGGAGGCAAGTCGGTCCTAATCGTAAGCCACAATCTACGGCATATATGGACAGTTGCCGACCGGATCATCGTGCTACATCGTGGCGAGCTCGCCGGCGAGCGCAAACCTGCGGAGTGTTCGATCGAGGACGTTGTCAAGCTTATTGTGTACGGATCACCGTCGGCGACCGACGGATCAGAAGGCGTGCTGCATGAACGGCGCGACTGATGCCGCTAGCCTCGAGAGTTTGCGGGCACCCAATGGGGCGGGAGGTAACCTCGACGTAGCGGGGTGGTTGTTGTTCGTACTTGTCGTCGCTCGGTTCATCGTTTTCCTTGGAGGACTGGAAGACGTTCGAATGATTGTATTTCCGATGAAGCGAGCAGCCGAAAGCTACTTCATGGTTAGACACTCCAGTGAGATTTTGAAGCGTTCGTGGCCATTCGCAGGTTGCATATTGACGCCTGGGTCGGAAGCATGCATTAGGCGCTATCTGCAAAGGGTCAATACGCCGGGCCGAGGGCGGATCCGCTGCAGACATCTAGGTGGCGACGGCAATCGACCACCGTAGTCCGTTTAAACTGAGCGGCATTGCTATTGGATTCCAGGATCCGAGTACGAAAAGGACATTCATGCGCGCGTTGGTATTGAAGGAAAACTGGAAGCTTGCGGTCGAGGATGTCGCCGACCCGGAGCTCAGGCCGGACGAGGTGATGATCGAGATCGTGGCGACCGGCATCTGCGGCTCCGACTTCCACGGGTTCAGCGGCGAGAACGGGCGCCGGCGGCCCGGGCAGATCATGGGGCACGAGACGGTCGGTCGGATCGCTGCCGTGGGATCGGCGGTGCGCGAGGGGCTTTCCGTCGGCGCCACCGCAACTGTGAATCCGGTAATCGGCTGCGGGCAGTGCGACAGTTGCGCGGCCGGCCAACAGCCCTGGTGCGCCGACAAGCGGGTGATCGGCGTCGACCCGACCTACCGATCGGCCTTCGCCGAGAAGATGGCCGTCCCGGCAGCCAACGTCGTTCTGCTGCCGGATTCCATGCCGACCGAGTACGGAGCCCTGATTGAGCCGCTCTCCGTCGGCTACCACGCCCTGAACCGCGGCCGCTGTCGCAGCGGCGATACCGTGCTGGTGATCGGCGGCGGTCCGATAGGACAGGCCTGTGTGCTGGCCGCCCAGCGACTGGGCGCGAGGACCGTTGCGGTGTCCGAGATGTCCGCGTCCCGTCGGGAGCTAGTGGCCGGACTCGGCGCCGTTCCGGTCGACCCGGCCGGGCGTACCGACCTCGCGCCCGCCGTCACGTCGGCGCTCGGCGCGCCCCCCACGGTGATCGTCGACGCTGTCGGAGTCCAGCCGACCATCGCGACTGCCTTTGCCTGCGCCCCACTGGGTTCCAGCATCGTGCTGGTCGGCATGGGCAGCCCCGAGCTGACGCTGCCGGCCTTCGAGGTGTCCACAAAGGAGCGCTCGGTGGTCGGCAGCTTTTGCTACACCGCAGACGAGTTCGCTGAAACCGCAGAATGGGCCGTCACGGTGCCGAAGTCGCTCGGCACCCTGATCGACGGCCGCGTCGACATCGACGGCGCGCAGGAAGCCTTTACCCATCTCGCCAAGGGCACCAGCCCGGCCGGCAAGATCATAGTCCTCTTCGACGGGTCGTTGACGGCCGGATGAGCACACCACACATCACCTCGGTCGCACCTACACCGTGGTGGCCTGCAGTATCTCGTCGAGATGGCCCTGCGGGCCGCCGGCGTCGGCGACGAAGAATTACTCGCACGCGCCGACGCCAACTACGACGAAGTCGTCCGCCCCTACCTCGACAGTGACGACATCGCGGAGGAGCCGACACAGGCACCGCGTCGATGGATCATCGACTTCGCTCAACGTTCGCTCGAACCCGCGGCTGCATATCGCGCAGCGCTGAACATCATCCGAGCCAAGGCGAAGCCGTTCCGGGAAACCGTCAACCGCAAGGGCCACCGCGAGCGTTGGTGGCAGTCCGGAGAGCCACGGGTCGGACTCCGCAAGGCGATCGCTCCGCTCACCCGCGGCGCAATCGGACGCCACGGGAAACAGTTCGCGCTCGCCCTGGGTCGAATCCACAACCATCGCCAGCGACGCGACCTGTGCAATCGCCTTCGACGATGACTACGCCATGGGCGTCTTGCAATCCCGGGCTCACGTTGCTTGGGCATGGCGCGAGTCGTCACGATCAAGGGCGATCTTCGGTACACCCCGACCTCGGTGTTCAGGACCTTCCCGTGGCCGGATCAAGCAACCGCTGACCAACGCGAAGAGGGTGGCGGAGGCATGCCGGGTGATGCTCGGCCGGCGGTCAGCGATCTGCACAGCCGAGCAGATCGGGCTCACTGACCTGTACAACGCGATGGACGAAGGCGCCTGCGCAGACCTGAAGCAGTTGCACCGCAGCCTCGACGAAGCCGTCACCCAGTGTTATGGATGGTCAAAAGCATTCGCTCAAGACGACAGCATGCTCGTCAACCGGCTAATCGAGCTCAACCGGGAGATCGTGAACGGCACAACGGGCATACCGACCCTTCTGACGGCGTCTCAAAGAACTTGTTGTCGTCCGATTGGCGCTTGAAGGGGCCGCGATCCGCACGCCCATTCGCAACACCGAGTGTCTGGAACAGATGGAAGAAACAGTCGAATTCATGCGCAAGGCCAACAGTTCTGTGACTCGAGCGGAACTTGTGCGAGCCGATCTGAGCTTCCACCAATGGATGGTCATGTCGGCCGACAACGAGCGTCTCACGCACGTGTACGGCATCGCTCAGTCGGACATTCTTCTGTCGATGGTGCAGTCGCAGCATGTCATCGGCCATAAGCACATCGCCTCGGAGCACGCACGTATTCTTAGGGCCCTTCAAGCGCAGGACACCGAGTTGGCGATCAGGGAAAGGAGGGCACACCTAGGTACAGCCGTGTCGCGAATGGCCGCCGATTGGATGAAGACTCCGTTTCGTAACGATTCGGCAGCGGACCTTGGCATTCGAGCCGCGGGCCGTTACATTCCACGCCTGCATTCGGGAACGCCGTTCAGAAATGTGAACACATGAGATCGCTGCGCATCACTGGCTCGGGGACGTATGAACTCCTCGAACTCCCTACGCCCGAACCGGGGATGGGTGAACTACTGCTGGCCCCGATGGCAGTCGGCATTTGCGCGACGGACCTGGAGTTGCTGGACGGGTCCATGGTCTACCTACGCACCGAACGCACCCGACTGCCGCTGACTCCGGGCCATGAGTGGGCCGCGACCGTAGTCGAGATCGGTGACGCGGTCACCGGCTTCGTGTTGGGGGATCTCGTCGTGGGCGAGTGCAGCATCGGATGCGGTGTGTGCGAAACCTGCCAGGAAGGCGCTTACCATCGATGCGCCCGCCGACGCGAGACCGGCATCATGAATCTTGACGGCGCTTTGGCCGAACGAATGGTCTTCCCCGCCCGGTCCGCCCACCGTGTTCCCGCGGGAGTTAGCCCACTCGATGCCGCGCTCGTGGAGCCTCTGGCTGTCGCATACCGCGCCGTGCAGCGCTCCGGTCCTCAACCTGGCCAAGCGGTTCTCGTTGTCGGCGCAGGCACCATTGGACTCCTCGTAACCGAGATCCTTGGGACGCTCCCCGACGTATCCGCCCACGTCCTTGAACCGAACGAGCATCGTCAACATCTGGCAGAGGTCTTGGGTGCAGCTAGGTGCCATCCGGCCCAGGTCTTCGATCACGTCATCGAGGCTTCCGGAAGCCCGGCCGGGCTCGGCGCTGCCTACATGCACTTGGCTCCCGGAGGGCGACTCGTGTTGGTGGGACTCACGGGGGAGCCGTTCCTTCCATTACCAGTCGACGAAGTTGTGGTGAACGATCAGGAGCTGGTGGGCTCACTCGGGAGCCCAGGGGTTTGGCCGCAAGTGCTGGCCATGCTCGCCGAATCGCACATGAAGCCTTGCGAACTGGTGACCCACCAGTTCCCGTTGGCCGAGTTCGACGCGGCGGTTGCGTTGGCGACGCAGAAGCTCCCGACCACGGGCAAGATCGTGATTTTGCCGAGCGGGGTGTCCCGTGGCTAGCACCATCACGATCCTGGATTGTGATTTTGGCGATGGCGAGATCGAACGCGAGGTTCTTGAGCCGCTCGGGTATCGGGTCGTGCTCGGCCATGCGGCCTCGGAGTCGGACGTCATCAAGATCGCTGCAGGCTCCTCTGGACTGATAACTCAATACGCACCAGTCACTCGAACTGTGCTCGAGTCCAGCCCCGAAGTACGTGCCGTTGTCCGCTACGGCGTCGGGCTTGACTGCATCGACACGGTTGCCGCGCGAGAGTTGGGTGTGTCCATCAGCGGTGTGAATGAGTACTGCACGGACGAGGTCGCGGACCATGCGATGGCCCTTCTCCTGACGGCGATCAGATCGATCCACGTCAGCGACAGGCAGATCAAGGCGGGGAACTGGCCCGTACCGAGCGACCTGCCCGTGATGGAGACCCTGCATGGCCAGACGCTTGGTCTCATCGGATTCGGTCATATCGCCCAAGGCGTCGCGCTGCGCGCGCAGGCATTCGGGTGCCAGGTGGCCTCTCATGATCCCTTCGTGGAGCCCTTGGCGATGCGGGCACAGGGCGTCGAAGCCGGCACCTTCGTGGAGGTGATCCGCTCGTCGATCGTCTCCTTGCACCTCCCGGCGAACCCCCAAACGGAGCGCATCATCAACGCGACCACACTCCAAGAGATGTCCCGGGGATCGATCCTGATGAATGTTTCCCGCGGAGCCTTGATCGACGAGGCGGCGCTTCTCTACGCCCTGGACACAGGACACATTGCCTACGCATGCTTGGACGTCTTCGACGACGAAGGCCCAGGCCGGTCTCCCCTAGCCAGCCACGCTCGCGTCATCGCCACACCCCACAGTGGCTACTACAGCCCACGCTCTCTGGGCGAACTCCGCAGAAGGGCTGCCGCTAACCTCGCCACCCTCCTCCAGGAATCTGCCGCATGAGCATCAAGTCCGCCGAGAGAACACTCCTGCTCCTGGAGTACGTCGCCAGGAATCAGCCGATCACGATGCCCGAACTGCGCGATCGCCTGGAGATCCCGAGGTCGAGTCTGCACGGCCTCCTCGGAGTGCTGACGGACTTCGGATTCCTGTCGATCGGATCACGCGGTGAATACACCGTCGGCCTGCGCGCATTCGAAATCGGCTCGGTTTGGATCCAATCGGTTAGCGTCGAATCCGTAGCGGCGCCGATCCTGCGGCGGTTGGTCAACGAGGTCAAGCAGGTTGCGCATGTAGGGGTGCTAGACGGAACCGACGTCGTCTACATTCTCAAGCAGGAGAGCGCCCGCCCCATGCGTCTCGTCAGCGCAGTGGGCAAGAGACTGCCCGCGCACGCCACGGCGCTCGGCAAGGTTCTCATGACCTCACTCGAACCCGAAGCCATCCGCGCCCTCTATCCACACGGCAAGTTGCCGCGGATGACCCCAAACACGATTACAGACGTCGACGGGCTCATCACCGCCGTCGACATCGCTCGGCGCACCGGCTTCTGCATCGACCACGGCGAGTCAACCGCTGGCGTAACGTGCTACGCAGCTCTGATTCGCGACCATCACAACGAGACCGTTGCCGCGCTGTCGGTCTCCGTCATTGATGGAGACTCAATAGGGCAGGACCGCGCCTATTTCGCTGATGCCGTCACGCGAGCGGCCAGTGAAGTGTCCGCAGGACTCGGCGGCAAGGGAGTCGTGTCATGACGGGTCTTCTCCAGGCGACAGGCATGTCCAAGTCCTATGATGGCGTCGAGGTCCTGACGAACGCCAGCATTGAACTGGGCGTCGGGCGGGTCCGGTCAATTGTTGGCGAGAACGGTGCTGGCAAGAGCACGCTCACGCGGATCATCAGCGGAGTCACGTCGCCGGATCACGGGTCAGTCATTCTCGACGGTGAGTCGGTCACGTTCTCCGGACCAGCCGCGGCTGCGGCACGCGGCATCGTGATGGTGCACCAGGAGCTCGCACTCGTGCAGGGACTTTCGATCGCGGACAACATCATGCTGACACGACCTCCCGATGGCCCTTGGCGCGTCCGAGGAAGCCATGCCGAACGACGGTTCGTAGTTGCCGCCCTCGCGAGAGTCGGCCTCCGGCTTTCCCCATCGACGCTCGTTGGTGAACTGTCGGTTGCACAAGCATACCTCGTAGAAATCGCCAAGGCGCTAGTCCTGCGTGCACGAGTAATCATCTTCGACGAGCCCACCGCTGCGCTGCCGGGAGATGCCAGCGCAATGATCCTGAATCAGATCCGGGAACTTCGGGATAGCGGATGCTCCATCGTCTTCATCTCGCACCGACTCGGTGAGGTGCTCGAGATCTCCGACGACATCACCGTGATGCGCGACGGTCGAATCGTCGCAGACTTTTCGGAGACGGTATCTGAAGAGGACCTAATTCGGTTGATGGTGGATCGCCCCGTTGGTCTATACCGGGCGCAGCGACATCCCCGCGGACAATCGGTCGTCCTCGAGGTCTCGGCTTTGACAACGCGTCGCATCACGGACGTCTCGTTCGTCGCCCGCTCCGGGGAGATCGTCGGACTTGCGGGTCTCGTCGGGGCTGGTCGCACAGAGACGGCGCTCGCCATCTCTGGAGCCGACCATGTCCGCTCGGGGTCAGTTCGACTGCTGGATCGCGACATCACCGGGCAGAGTGTGGCCAAAGTGCGCCATGCCGGGGTTGTGCTGGTGCCCGAGGACCGCAAGCAGCAGGGCATCGTTCAGGGCCTATCGGTGCACGAGAATCTCCACATTGGCAACCTAGGTGGTTTTCTGCGTTTCGGGCTCCTCCGCAACAAGGAACTGAGGCGAGCTTCGGACAACTCCAAGACGATGTTCGATATTCGGCTGCGCTCTCTCTACCAGCCGATCGAGACGCTCAGCGGTGGAAACCAGCAGAAGGCCATCCTCGCTCGAGCCATGGAGATCAAGCCCAAGGTCCTCATCTTGGACGAACCCACACGCGGCGTTGATGTGCGTGCCAAGGATGAGATCCACAAGCTCGTTCTCCAGCTGGCTGCCCAGGGAACGGCGGTGATCCTCATCTCCAGCGAACTTGAGGAAGTACTTGCTCTCTCGCACCGCGTGGTCGTGTTCGCGGAAGGATGGGTCACCGGCCAACTGGACAACACTGAGACGGTCTCGCCCGAAGCCGTCATGCGCCTGGCGACACCGAAGAAGGACTTGAAGGGAGTTCCGCTAGTATGAGCGTCGAAAAACGGACCGAGATCCCGGCCGAAGGCACTGTTGATTCGCTGGGTCGCCGGCTCCTGTCGAGCCTAGGTCGCATCAGCGATCTTCGGCTCTTGGGAGTGATCGGCTTGGCGATGATCGCTTTGAGCCTTGCCTCCAGCGCCTTCTTCACCACCCGGAATCTGTCGTCCGTCGGCCTCTATTGGGCCTTCGTTGCGATGGCCGCCCTAGGCCAGGTGTTCGTCGTCATCGTCGGGGGAATCGACTTGTCGGTGGGTTCCACGATGGGGCTTGCTGGCATCGTCACGGCATCCATCATGGCTGACGGAGGCAACCCGTACATCGCGATGGCCGCCGGTCTGTTGATTGGTATCGCCGTGGGGTTCTTCAACGGATTCATCACCGCCTACGTCGGAATCACGAGCTTCATCGTCACACTGGCCACCTTGCAGATGGTTCGAGGCATTACCCTGGGATTCAAGCAGGGTCAGGCAGTGTCAGGCCTGCCGGATTGGTTCCTGCAGCTGGGAACGCGTCCGATACTGGGCGTCCCGATCCCGATCTGGATGATGGCTGGGCTTGCCGTGATCGTGTGGTTGGCATTGAGTCGGACAGCCCAGGGACGCGACTTCTATGCCATTGGGTCCAATCGGGTTGCTGCCGGTCTCTCAGGCGTCCGGGTCAAGCGTCGCACCATGATTGCCTTCGGCATGAGCGGATTCTTCGCTGCCCTCGCTGGCGTCATGATTACTGCCCGCCTCGGCTCTGCGGTGCCCAACGCCGGCGTCGGGATGGAGTTGACGGTCATTGCAGCCGTGGTCATTGGCGGCGCATCACTCTCAGGCGGCAAAGGCACCGCTCTGGGCGTGCTACTCGGCGCCCTCTTGATCTCACTGGTCAACAACGCACTCGTACTTCTTTCGGTGCCCACCTACTGGCAGCAGACATTCATCGGAGCGGTCATCTTGATTGCAGCGATGTTCGATCTGATCCGGAGACAGTCCCGTACCGCCTGACATCCCCAAGTTTACCCGCGCCCGCGGGTGAAGAAGTAACCGAAGGACGATTGGAGAAGCAATGAGGTTCAGAGGAAAGTGGCGACGGGCTAGCATCGCGGTCGCGATGCTAGCTGTCGGGGCCACGCTAGCAGCTTGCGGAGGGAATACCAGCGGCTCGGGATCCTCTGGTGCTCCGACTCAAGCCGCGGGTTCGAATTGTCCGGCGAAGAAGGACCACTACACCATTGCGTTCGTTCCGAAGGCGCTGAACAACCCCGTCTTCGAGATCACCCGCAAGGGAGCGGAGGACAAGGCCAAGCAGTTGGGCAACGTCACGGTCAACTGGGTGGGGCCCGCCACGGCGGACGCTGCTGCGCAGTCGCAGATCATCGATGATCTCGTCACCAAGGGCGTGGACGGCATTATCCTCAGCGCCAACGACGCGTCGGCTCTCGATCCGAGCATCAACCGAGCCGTGGACGCAGGCATCCCGGTCATGACGTGGGATGCGGACGCACCCAAGTCAAAGAGGCTCACCAACATCGGAATCGACCAGACCGCGGCAGGCAAGAAGGCCGGCGAACTGATGGCAGCGGCACTGCCCAAGGGCGGGAAGGTTGCGGTTCTCACGGGCACGCCCGGGGCCCTCAACCTTGAGCAGCGAATCGCGGGCTTCAAGGAAGGAATCGCGTCCAATCCGAAGCTTCAGATCATCGCGACGGACCCGAACTTCGACGACGTGCAGAAGGCCGTCGAGATCGTCGAGCAGCGCATCAACGCCACGCCCGATCTGGCGGGCTACTTCTTCGTCGGGATGTGGCCGTTCTTCGCCGACCTGAAGTCCATGCCGAACCTGAAGAAGTTTGTGAGCGACGGTGGGTACGTCAATTCGCTCGACTCGCTTGAGGGAGCCCTCAACGCGGTCGACCAGGGCTACGCGAAAGCGCTCGTGGGTTACTCATGGTGGGGATTCGGGCAGACCGGCGTCACTGCGATGACGGACTACTTGACCACGTGCAAGGCACCGGCTGACCCGATCTTCACGGACCTGTACACCGTGGACAAGAGCAACATCGCCGAGTACCTGAAGAAGCAAAAGGATACCGGCGGAGCCTTCTAGGTCGGACAACTCAAGTGGAGGGCAAGATGCATGTCGGGCACCCTGCCCTCCACCCAGAATATTGACGCCCTCCCTCGGCCAACACAATGTGAGGCATCCCATGACACTCCAACGAGACGTCGCCGAATCGTACTGGCGCGCTGAGTGCGCGCGCGACATCGACGCAATCCTCAGCCACTACGCACCAGATGGGCACTTTTCGGCACCTGGCTGGGACCTACACGGGCATGACGAGATCCGGCAGTACTACGAGCAGTCCGCCGCTCGGTTTCCAGGACTCGAAGTCACCGTGGTAGGGGACTTCGCAGACGGTGACATCGGAGCGGTCGAATGGGACGCGTGCCTGATCGACGCGGACGGTGTTGGCTATCCGATCAAAGGCGTGAACATCATCTCGTTGAGCGGGGGTGTCTTCGCCGACGTGCGGGCGTACTTCGACACGTCCCTGCTCCCCAGCGAGTGACGATCGAAGGCTCCTTGTGATGGAGACGATCACCGCGCGACCGGCAGGAATCGCGCGATGCGAGCTCGGTGAAGGTCCTCTGTGGTGCCCCGACGAGGGTGTCCTACGGTTCGTTGACATCGACGGCGGGGCCCTTCACGGTCTGTCGTGGGCCGCCCGGGAGGTATCGAGTCGGACCTTCGGTCGACCTGTGTGCTGTGTGGTCCAGTCGGACGGAGGGAGCCTCCTCATCGCACTCGACAACCAGATCGTTCAAATGGGTGCGAATGGTGTGGAGACTGTGGCGATTGGAGCCTTCCCCGAAGAGGTCCGATTCAACGATGGGAAGTGCGATCCAGCCGGCCGCGGAACGAACGAGAACACCAATGGTCTGCTCCGGCAGTATTTCGAGGAATAGTCAAGACCTGTGGATCGGCGTGTCATGCGACTTGCTGATCGCCTGGTGATTCGTGGGGTCGTTCGACGAGTTTGCCGTTGTGGAAGGTCGCTCCGGCGCGGACCAGGGCGACCAGCTCGGGGGCGTTGACGGAGCGCCAGCGGGACTGCGCGGTCTCGATCAGTTTGAACGCCATCGCCAGCCCGGCCGCGCGGGAGCCGGGGCCTTTGGTGACCCGCTGCCGCAACCTGACGGTGGCGAAGGTCGACTCGAAGCTCTCTTGTCAAGCAGCGACGGTGGAAGCGGGCGCCTGGACCTTCGCGAGCCGGTCGGCGTCGTTCCACATGTGGCGGATGATGACGTTGGCGAGTTGTCGTTTGTGTGAGCGGCGCGCTTCGCGGATGGTCTTGCCTTCGGTCTTGCGCCGGGTCAGGTAGCTTCGTGCCGGGTCGTGCATGCGCGCCTGGGTGACGTGCACGATGTGCAGAACGCTGTTGACTTGGCGGTTGCCGGCGAGGTCCAGGCGGTATCGCTGCGGGCTGCCGTGGCCCTCGCCGGAGGATGCGGCCACGGGAGCGGCCCCGCACCAGCGGGCGAATTGGGCCTCGGTGTGGAACCGGGTTGGGTCGCCGACCTCGGCGAGCAAGGTCATTGCTGTGACGATTCCGACCCCGACGATGTCGGTGAGGGTGCACCCCAGTGTGTCGAGCAGTTGGGGGACCTGCTGGTCGATTTCTTTGAGCTGCTTGTTGATCGCAGCGATGGCCTCGCGGGTGGCGGCGAGTCTGGACAGCTTGAGCTGCTCTGCTGCAGTCAAGCTGCCGCACTGGTCCAGGCGCAGGGCTTTCAGCACGGTCAGCGCGGCCATGACTTTGCTGGTGGGGGGCAGCTGGTCACGGATCGCGATGGGCAGCGAGGTCAGCACCGGTTCGGCCTCGTTGAGCTGCCTTACTCGTTGCAGCACAAGCGATTCCCGCCATGTGCGGATCGTGTGCAGAGCGTCCCACGCCGCGGGCGGTTCGCTGGCATGTTTTCCAGCCGGTGGTAGATGCGCGTCGGCCAGGGTCTCCGCGGCGATGGCCTGGGCATCGGTGATGTCAGTTTTGGCGCGGTGGCGGCGACGACGCCGGTCGTTGGTGCGGCTGGCTTGAACCTCGCGGACGTCGTAGCCGGCCGCGGACAGCGCCAGGACGACCGGGCGACCCAGCCCCGAGGATCCTTCGACCCCGATTCGGTCGATGACTGCCGCGGTCTCGGTCAGTGCCGCGACCAGCACCGCCAGGCCGGGCGTGCTGATGTCGAACGACTCGCACCGAAGTACTGCGCCGGTCGCCGACAGCACCGCGACGGTGCCCGACCGCTTGTGCGGATCAATGCCGGCGACGGCGTGTGGCTTGGTGTCGATGATGGTGGCCATGACAGCGGGCTCCACTCTGCGACGCGAGGTGACTACGGTGCAGGGATCGGGCCCGGGTCGCCGGCAGATCTGGGTTGAGTGTGCAGGCTCTCTTCAAGCCAGGCACCCGGGCTCGACCCCCGAAACGGCGAACCCGACAGTTCAAATCAAGGACACGATCGTCAATAGCGTTCAGAGTCAGGGCCCGCCGGCCGGCCCGGCTCGCGAAGCCGAACCGACCAGTGCAGTCAAACACCCAGATCGGGTTCGTCGTCCGCAGGTGCACCCAGTGCTCGGCCGGGTAGTTGTAGAACTCCAGCAGCACGTCAAGGTCGTCGGTGATCTTCGCGGCCGCCTTGGGAAATTTGCTGCCGTAGGTGTCGGCGAGCGCCTTCGCCGCAGCCCTGGCATGGTCGGCGTCTTCGGCATTGTAGATTTCCTGCATCGCCTTGACCGCGCCGGGGTGCGCCGATTTCGGCAGCGCGGCAAGGACATTCGCCGATTTGTGGAACCAGCAGCGCTGCTCACGGGTGGTGGGGAACACCTCCCGCAACGCGGCCCAGAACCCCAACGCACCATCGCCCATGGCCAGCACCGGTGCCCGCATCCCGCGGCGTTTGCAGTCCCGCAGCAGGTCGGCCCAGGACTCGGTCGATTCCCGGTAGCCGTCGGTCAGCGCGATCAGTTCCTTGCGGCCGTCCCCGCGGACACCGACCATCACCAGCAGGCACAGCTTCTCCTGCTCCAGCCGCACCTTCAGGTGGATCCCGTCGACCCAGCAGTACACGAAGTCCACCCCGAACAGGTCCCGCCCGCCGAACGTACGGGCCTCGCCCTGCCACTGCTCGGTCAACCGGTTGATCGAGGAGGCCGACAAGCCCTGCCCCGAGCCCAGGAACTGCTCCAACGCGGGACCGAAATCACCCGTAGACAGCCCGTGCAGATACAGCAGCGGCAACACCGCCGCCACCTGCGGGGACTTGCGTGACCAGACCGGCAGGATCGCCGAGGAGAACCGCTGCCGCTCACCGGTGGCCGGATCGGTCCGCTTGTCGTTGACCCGCGGCGCCCGCACCGGCACCGCCCCAGCCGCCGTCGTCACCTCCCGCTGCTCATGAAACCCGTTACGCACCACCAACCTGCGACCGCTCTCATCGCGCAGATCGGCGTGCTGCTCGACATACGCCGCGACCTCAGCGGCCAACGCCGCCGCCAGCATCTGCCGGGCGCCATCCCGCACGATCTCATCCAACAACGACCCGGCCGAACCGCCGGTCGCATTGGACTCGGCTTGTTCCTCGACTACCTTGAGCATGGGCGTACCTCCCTGAACCAGCGCGCCAACGCCGGCTCTTGATCAGACTTACTCGGACTTCAGATCATCCCGGGGAAGGTGCGCCCCTTCACGTCACCCCGCCGAGAACCATCCACAGGTTCTGATCATTGCTCCAGTATTTCCCGAAGGGTTCTGCATTGTCCGGGTTTAAGCAATCGGATCTTGACGCTGTTGCCGGACGGCGATCAGCATCAGCGCGATGGCTTACCGCACCCCGCTGCAGTCGCTGGTCGAGGATCTCCCGACCATCCGCAAGATCGTCGGATCGGCCCCTACCTGTCAGGCTTGAGTGAGACATCTGGAAGTCCCCGGCCCTCTCTGTCAGGCTTACGTGAGACACCCCGGCGATCGGGGTTGGCTTGTAGGGCGTGACTGGAGATGTGTTCGTGAGTAGCAGCATGCAGGGTCCGAGCGGTGGGCAGGCGGGGCCGGTTGATCCGGCTCCACGTCCGACGCGGCGGACGTTCACCGCGGAGTACAAGGCGCGGATCGTGGCCGAGTACGAAGCGGCCCCGCACGGGGAGAAGTCCGCGGTGTTGCGGCGGGAGGGCCTGTTCCATTCCCATGTCCGGGAGTGGGCGGCGACCCGGGACGCCGCCGCCCTGGCGGGCCTGGACCGCGCCAGCAGCACCTCGGACCGGCGGCGGCGACGGTCTGAGCAGGCCGAGATCGACCGGTTACGGGTCGAGAACCGGCGACTGACCGGGAAACTCGCGCAGACCCAGGCAGCGTTGTCGATCATGGGAAAAGCACACGAGCTCTTGGAGAGTCTGGCCGAGAGCTCGCAACCACCGGGCGGATCGAGCAGGTGATGCACGAGACGTTCACCGCGCTGACCGGGGCGGGGCTGCCGGTGACGGCGGCGTGCCGCCTGGTCGGCCGGGCCAGGGCGAGTCATTACCGGCACGTCCGCCCGCCGATCCAGGGGCCCAGGCCGCGGCGGTCACCGGGGCCGCAGGCGTTGACCCCGGCCGAGCGGGAAGCCGTGCTGAAGGTCATCAACTCGACCGGGTACGCGGACCTGTCCGTCGGGCAGGTCTGGGCCCGGGAGCTGGACGAGGGCCGCTACTGGTGCTCGATGTCGAGCATGTACCGGATCGCCCGGGCCGCCGGGCAGAGCAGGGAACGGCGCCGACAAGCTACGCATCCGGCGAAGGTGAAACCGGAGCTGGTCGCCGACGGCCCGTCCCAGGTGTGGTCCTGGGATATAACGAAGCTCCGCGGGCCGGCCAAGGGGGTCTGGTACCACCTGTACGTGTTGATCGACATCTACTCCCGGTACAACCCGGGGTGGGTCGTCGCCGCGGCCGAGGATTCAGTGCTGGCGAAGGATTTCATCGACGAGGCGATCACCCGGAACGGCTCGGCGCCGCACACTGTGCATGCCGACCGGGGTACCTCGATGACGTCCAAACCGGTGTCGGCGTTGCTGGTCGATCTCGGCGTGACCCGCACCCATTCCCGACCGCGGGTGTCGAACGATAACCCGTTTTCCGAGGCGCAGTTCAAGACCCTCAAGTACCTGCACGACTTCCCCGGCTCGTTCGGCAGCCTGGTCGAGGCCCGCGAGTTCCTCGACGGATTCTTCACCGAGTACAACCACGTTCATCGGCATTCGGGGATCGGCTGGCACACAGCGGCGTCGGTGCACTTCGGCACCGCCGGCGCCATCGACGACGCCCGACAGGCCACTGTCGACGCGGCCAGGGCGGCGCACCCCGAACGCTTCGCCCGACGACCCCGACCACCCAAAATCCCCGACCAGAGCTGGATCAACCAGCCCCAACCAGAACTACAGAAGACCTGAACTCAACCTGTCGCTGAGTAGGCCTGGGGCGCGGTACTGGTATTGCTACCGGCCCGTTTCCCCAGGCCTCTCGCCGAACCCGCCGTGCGACTCTCACCGCAACGGGCTCTCCACGGTCTCTGCCGTCAAGCGGT
>JAABUR0100002687.1_pt1 | contig 26467 bp, 50 predicted proteins | sample 5560091 | NCBI WGS metagenome assembly JAABUR01 (sample SAMN10711879, study PRJNA513375) | rock metagenome | isolation source: Antarctica rocks | place: Antarctica: Victoria Land, University Valley sud
ACAAGCGCTCAAGGCCAGGCAGCGCTTGTAGGAAGCTGGGAAGCTGCCGTGGAGGTGAGCGCCCATGGCCGGGCGCCACTGGCGCGCCGCGCCGCGCACCCGCCGCCGCCGTCCTGTCAGCGAGGCGCTGGCTGCAGGAACTGGGGGCCCGACCCTGAGGCCAGGCGGGCAGCGGGGCCGCGCCTGCGCGCCGAGGCGGCGCAGGTCGCCGACCAGGTGCGCGAGCAGCTTGCGCATGAGCGCCGCCACGTGGCGCTGCAGCGGCGCCGACGACAGCGCGGCGCCCGGGCTGCACAGCCAGCGCCACATGTTGCGCAGCAGCGCGTCTGCGTGCCTGCGCGGGGCCACACGCAGGGCTGGCATGCAGGGCCCGAGCGGGATGCATAGCCAGGGCCTGTACTGTCTTCGCCAAAGCGCAGCGGGTGCGCCAGCGGAGCGTCCTGTCCGCACGGCAGGCTTGCAGGGAAAGGACCCAGCTTGGCAGCCCTCGACGGACAGGGCTTGTGCAGCGGCTCAACCTTCGCGGGCTCGCCGCTCAGGGTACAGGCAGGGACGCGTGCGCCTGCTGCAGGGCCAGGCTGCATGGGCGAGCTGGTGCATGTTGGCACCAGGGTGCTCTGCATGGTACAGCGCGCACCGCTGTGGGCTCGCGTTGGCAGCTGCTGAAATAAGTGTCCGCGCATCAACACTGCGGCCAGAGCCGTGCATGCTGCAGCGCTCGCTCGCGCTGGCGAGCAGGTGCCGCTCGGACGGCAGGGACCCGGCAAAAATATATATCTTTTTCTTGTTGCATTATTATGTCAGGCAAGCTGTACCACGTGTAAGCCACAAATGGGCTGCGGGGGCGCCGGGGCCGCACGCGCTGCAGCGCTCGGTCGCGTCGGCGAGCAGGCGCAGCGCCAGCGCGCGCAGCACCTTGAACGCCGGGCCGCACTCGCCCGCGTCCGGCGCGCCGCCCGCGCCCTCCAGCTCGCCGATCAGGTCCGCCTGGACCAGGGTCTGACTATCAGGGTGTGACAATCAGGTCTGTTCAGGGTGTAATGATCAGGTCCGCCTGGTTAGGGCATAATGGAAGCAGGGCGCCACTCAGCCCTGGCGCCTCGGTGCGCGGCAGGCATGGCATGCAGGGCCCTGGCAGGGCATGCCCGGCACGCCAAGGCGGCGCGCATCGATGTCCAGCGTCTGTCGGGCATTGCGTGTGTGTGCGCTGTCGGGGTGGGCCGTGTCGCTGTGGTGTCAATTTGCAGCACGTGCTTGCGCAGGGCTATGTTCCCTGAGGCAGCAACTTCCTGTGCACGAGTCACGCTGCGCCCCGTGGGACACCGGGCCGTACAAAGCGCTCAAGATGTCGGGCTTGAGGTGCAGCAGTCTGTATGCATGGCGTATGTGAGGGAGGCGGGCGTCCGGGTGCGCGCCTTCACGATCGCCGCCACAGCCAGGTGGCTGAGCTTGATGCGCACGCACACGCAGCGGTACGCGCCCGGGAAGGCCACCTGCGCGGCCGCGCTGCAGTGTGATTGCTCACAATGCTGCAGCGGGGCCTGAGCAGAGCACAGGACCTTAGCTTTGGCCAGCGCGCAGGCAGCACGGGGTGCATGGCAGGCAGCGCATGGGCGTTGGCGGAGCACCACCATGGCTTGCACTGACCAATTGATCAGGGCTTGTCGACCCGGCACGAGGCCGACCCCCCCGCTGGACACCTCACCTGCTTGTTACCTGCATCACGCCCCAGCTTGCACCGTAGTCACGGGTAGGGTACAACCCCAGCCGTTCTACCTTAACCTAGTTCGCTGAGGCATGAGGCCGACCTCCATGCTGGGCGGCTCGTCGGCGAGCGCGGCCTCGGCGGCGGCGGCCGCGCCGCGCCCGGCCACGTCCGGCAGCGCCGGGTCGGCCGCCCACAGCAGGTGCCCCGCGTCGCGCAGGCTGCGCCCCAGCAGCGCGTCCGCCGCATCCAGCACCCAGTCCGCGCCCAGGCGCCCGACCGGCAGGTGGCAGTAGCGCGCCACCTCCGCGCGCTCCTGCGCGGGCGCGGGGGGCCGGGGTCGGGGACGTTGCAGGCTGGCGGTGGGCACGCCGCAGGGGCGCGGGCGCGCAGCCGGGCCTTTGGCGACGCGTGGGTCCGCATGCGCGCTGCGTGCGGCTGCCCGCCCTCGTTAGCCGGCTTGAGCGCTTTTCCCATACATGAAAGGAAGAGAGCACGTCTGGATGGGGCGCCCGCAGCAGACGGCGCGCACCGCCGCGCCGGTGCGTCGGAAGCCATGAACCACTGCCAGCGCACTCCACAGGAGGCGCAACCGCAGCCAGGGCCCTGGGCGGCATGCGCCTGGCGCCGGCGCACAGGAGTCGAGGCACAGCTGTTGGCCGCGCGAGGGGGCGCGCCCGCAGCCAGGGCCCGTGCGCGGCGACGCGCTGCACGGCCACGCGCGCCGCGCGCGGCTGCCAGCCCAGGTGCGGGTACGCGGCATCGGCCGAGTGCGCCGGCACCTCCACGACCGGGAAGCCGTCCAGCGCGGGCACCGCGCGCGCCAGGCGCGCTGCGCCGCCCGGCGCCTCCGCCACGACCGCCAGCGGGCCGCGGTGGCGCTGCCTGCCGCGGACCGCCAGGGACTTCAGACGCCTGTGATGGCATGCGGCGTTGCGTGCCACCCGGACACCGTGCGTGCGCTGACTGCAAGATGAGGAGACTCGGGCGCGGAGCGTGGCCCACAGCGCGCAGCGCGCTTCCAACACGCTACAGTACGCAAGGCCATCGGAGCCGCCCCTTGAGCACTTAACAAAGCCTTGCACAGAGTGTTGTCCCAGGGGGCGGGCGGCGCGGCGGCCGCCCGGCGCACGCCCGCCCAACGCCCAGCGCGTCAGCCGCAGACCCGGGCACCCTCGCGCCTCTCACTACGGGCGCCTGACGCGCCGGCACGTGAGCTGCCTCTCCTGGCTCGGGCAAGGGCGCGCCTGAGGGCAGACAGCGCGGCCTGCAGCGCGCGGTGCGCGTCCTCCATGCTCGGCACGTATGCGACCTCAAATGCGGCCGGCGGCGGCTCGGCGGCGGCGTCACCGGCGGGCGCGGCCGCGCCGCCCGGCGCGTGCGCGTCGCGCCAGTAGCGCTCGGCGGCGCCGGCCGACGCGTCTCGCGCGCCGCCAGCGGTGACCACCAGCAGGTTCACCCTGCGGCGCGGCATATGTTGGTGCAGGGAGAGGCCCAAACTGCTCACGAGTCGGAGGCCGACTCTGCGAGGAGAGGAGGGGGCGTGTGCATGCACGGCTGCATGTCCAGGCAATTCGGCAGCGACCTGCGAATCAGCCTGGCTCAGCGCGCACATAGTGTGCATGCACATGAGCCACAGCAGAGAGCTCTACTCGGACAAGTACTGCAACCCTCACGGTCAGTGTGTGTTCCAGTGAGTGTGCATTGCAGGTGTGCAGATGCTGAAGCTGCTGCTGCCCCTGTGTGCTTGCCAATCAGGAGCAAGCTCACATGGGCATGCGGCAGACGTGGGGTCCATGTCATACATGACAGCTGCTGGGAGCAGATGTGCCAGGCGCTGCAGGCCCAGCGCCCGGGGCGCGCCGCGCATCGACGGGCAGGTGCAGCGCAAACATGGCGCGGCCGCGCGCGGCGTCCCAGGACGCATACAGGCCGGCGAAGCGCAGCGCGCCCAGGCCGTCCGGGCCGCCGCCGCCGAGATAGGCGCACTCGGTCGTGGTGCGCATCTGGGCGGCGCGCTCGCGTGGGCGTGCTGTGCCGAGACAGGGTATAGATGCAATTGTGGGCATTGCGCATGCAGACATCCCGGGCGGACGCACCCGCTGCAACCACTCCCTCAGGCTTGGCGAAGCGGGCCCGGCGTGACTGCGCTCACCGCATCCAGCATAGCCATCTTGCCAGGTGGCATGAGCGGGCTTCTCGGCGCAAAGGTGCTCAGCACAAAAAGCAATACATCCCAGGACTCTCCTACGAGCGCGGTGTGAAGCGCGCGCACCTCCAGCTCCGCCCTGTCAAAGCCCTCGGCGAGCGGCCGCGCGCGCGCATCCGCGCCCACCGCCACGCAGCAGCCCAGCGCCAGGGCGGCGTCCAGCGCCAGCGGCAGCCGCTCCTGCCCGCCACGAACGCGTCTGACATTTAGAGAGTGCGCAGCAGCCGCGTGCCAGCACGGCGGAGCGTCCTTCCACGGGTGTGAATCACGCCACGCCGGCAGACGTCATAGCGGCAGCTGCACTCGATCACTGCATGAGCTGTAGTGTCCGCTTTGCTCAGCACAGAGTGGGCGCATAGAGGCGCGGAGTGCCCACTGCCAGAAAATCCCGCGGGGCTTCTGGCACATCCAGGCATGCAGCACGCCAGGTCTGCCCTCAGGCTCCCTAGGCGGGGCGGTTGAGCGGGGGGGCGCGCGCACCTCGAAGACGTCGCGCACGTGCGGCGCGGCCAGCGCGAGCGCGATCTCGGGCGCGCTCCGCTGGTACTGCGCATCCTCCATGGTCACCTGTCCGCAGAGACCCTCAGTCAGCTCTCTGTGCATAGGGTCTCAGCATGGCGCGCACTCCGTCGCGGCTCCAGGTACCGCCCGCGTGTTGCTTGCAGTGACGGCCTTCAGGCTCGGGGCTATCGTGCAAGCAGTTCAGCTGAGCCATGCTTGTACAGCGCCAGATCTGTGACTGGACGATGGGGCTGCATGCGTGCATGACATGTAGAGTGATGGCCTGCTGCGAGCACCCTGCGGAGCCCCCTGACAAGCAGCTGTGCGCGTCTGGTGCAGGCGCTTGGGGCTTGAGCCCTGAGCGGCAGTGCGCCCCGCACGCCCGCGCCGCTCAGCGGCGGCCCAGCCCCAGCGGCCACCGCTACGTCACTCTCCTCACCTCAAAGCCACGCACTTCACCCCTCTCGCTGTCGACAGGGCACCAACAACCTCCTCACGTGCAGGCTGCTAGCCCTATACCCTACCCGGGTGACCCAGGAGCGCGCCTGGTACAGGTTCTCCGGCTCGCGCGCGGCGGGCAGGATGCGGCGCACGCGCGCGCCGTGCAGCGGCGGCCCGGCCGGCGCGCCGGGCCGGTCGGGCGGCAGGCGCGAGTTGACGTAGAACACGCGCGGAACGCGCAGCGGCACCGCGTACATGGCCGCGCCCACCAGCGCCCACGCGCGGAACACGCCTGCGCGGGGGCAGGCGCTGTCAGCGGGGACAGGGCGCCAGACTGCCCCCAAATCATGCATGCCCGTGGCACATGGCAAGCAGGCATGCCAGTCGTGTCCTCACTCCTGCAGCAGTCGCCGTGCCACAGCCACCAACACGGGCTGCCCGCTGGAACCAGGGCGCGCTCGCCTGGCGCGTGCGTCGGCGCGAGCTGCACGATTTGCCAGTGCGCGTGCGCCGCGTGCGCCGCCTGCGCCCGGAAGAATGCGCCCACGCCCTCCCCTGCGCGGGGCACGACCAAGCGCGGTCACCCAGCCGAGCAGGGGGCAGGCGTGCGCCTGCGTCCGCTGAGCTCGCGTGCATGCACTTGGGTATTAGCATCAGGGTTGGGCCTCGAGATGGCGCTGACTGCTGACCGCCCGCTGTCCACGGCATGCAGGCCTGGCCGCAGGCGCCAAATGCTGGCGCTGCTCATGGTGCTGCTTTGCTGCATGCTGAGTCAAGCTGCATCGCAGTCGTCGGCTAATAGGCGACCTCGAGTTCGCTCATGCGATTGCCAGTGATGGTGAAGCTCCCTGTGATCACGACAGCTGCCGGACGTCCCTGGCAGAGGGGGCCCCGCATGAGCAGCCCTAGCTGCTCTATGCAGGCTTGTGACACTTGAGCATGTGTATATTTTGGTGCCGCACCAATATTGGCAGCTGCCGGTGCGGCGGCTGGGCGCGCAGCCTGCTTGGCGGCCTCCAGCCGCCGCTTTTTCCGCGCCGCGGCCGCCGCTCGCCAGCGCCGCTTCTGGTACACTATCCAGCCGGATGGGTCCTGGGCCCTGCGCATGCAGTGCGTGCAAGCTTCCTCGCTGCGCATTTCTCTTCTTGTGCTGAAAGCAGTGAGACCTATGTCGTCATGTGATATGGAACTAACACACCTGTCGTGTCAGAGCACACAATGTCAAGCAGCATGTGCCTGCGGGGCTGCTGCACTGATTTGTACACGTCCTCTGAAGAGCACACATAAGCAGCGGCCACTGTGGAGCCTCGTGTCTCCAAGACCCTATTGCAATGATGTGATGAAGCAGCAAGGGATGTGGCCCTGGCGATGTGTGGTCCCAGCAGCTACGCATGTTCTGTTCTGCCAAGCCAGCCCATGACACTGGGGAGCATGTCAGCGCGCCTGTCAGGGCACGGCCCGGCCTCTGCCACGTCGTCATCGCCGGCGGCGCCCCGCCCGCCCCCGGCCGCCGGGAGGTTGGCTGCGTCGCCCGCGTTCTCACGGCCGCCCGGCCGCCGTGCGCGGGCGCCCGCGGCGGCGCCGCTGGCCGCGCGCTCGCGCACGCTAGCCGCCGCCAGCTGCCGCGCCAGCGCCGCCGCGCCACCGCCGCCGGCCAGGTCCTAGAGACGTGGGGCGCCTGAGTGCGCTGTCTATGCTCTGGATGATTCTGCCTGTGCCTGTGCTCTTGCGGCAAGCACTGCACGACAATTGCCTCTAACGGCCAGCCTCCGACACCGCTTGAACTGCAAGCGCGCCAGCCCTGATGATATTCATGTGTTTGAAAACAATGCATGCTTGTCAAACTTGGACAGCAATGTTAGCACCCACATCTGGGGTGTCAGGGCGCCTTGCGGACGGGGCGCGCCTCCATATCGATATCCGGGCCGGCCATGGGCGCCAGGCCGGCCTCCTCGCCCGGCTGGCGCGCCGCGAAGAAGCTGTCGATCTTGCGCTGCTGGAAGCGGTCCTCCTTCTCGCGCACCTGCGCGGCTCCGGGCCGCCCGCCTGTCACGGGTGCCTCACAGAGCTGCAGGGGAGGCTGGCGTGACGCATGCGGCTGCACGTTGACACTAAGGCTTCTAGCAGAGTCTCAGTGCTGGTGCGCAGTCGGGCCGTGCATTTGTGCCGGGTGTCTCCTTCGCAGGCCCGCATGCGCCGGCCTGCACAGTCAGCGGCAGTTTCAGGCAGAGCGCATCCCCAGAGCTCCGCCCGCCCTGGACGAGAGGCGCCGGCGCGCGCCTTCTTGTGCAGCCAGTCGGGGTGCCGCACGCGCGGCACGGGGTTGGCCACGCGCTGCATGGCGGCCGGGATGGTGATGATCTTCTGCACCGCGCTGCCCAGGCGCTCCTTGTAGTAGCCCCAGTCCACGATCGCGCGCACGTCCGGCACCTCGCCTGGGCCGCGGCCTGCGCACGGCCGGGCGCGCCAGGGTGGCCTCAGCTCCGCCGCACCCGGCATCCCGCAGGCCCCAGCGCGCATGCGCCAAGCATTGGGTAGGTGAAGGAGCGGACAGAAGCCCTGACCTGCTCTGCTTGCAGCATGAAATATCACATGGACACAAGGCGTGCAGGCCCGCTGACCGCGGCGATCGCCTGCTGAGCGTGCCCTTGGCAACTGCCCACTGCTGGAGCGACACGAGCAAAGCACCACCCATGTTCTCCTGGACTTTGGATGCCCAAGGGCCGCGCACAGTCGGACAGCTCGCCGGTCCACTTGCGCAGGAAGGAGCGCGCGATCGCCGGCTCGGTGCTGAAGATGGCGACCGGGATGGCCCGCGCGCTGGTGGGCGCGCCCTGCCATGATGGCGACCCAGTCAGCGCTGCGAGCACTGCTGTGCATGCGAACAGTGCCTCGTGCATGCCTGTTGTGCCAAGCAGCTGTTGCGCTGTCCATGCAGAGAGGGCATGGCAGACATGGCGACAACTGTCAAACGCCATGCACAAGCCCTGCTGCACAGGGCCGCGCCTGGTCGGCCGCACAGGCTCCGTCGCCAGCAGCTCAGCGCCTCAACATACATTGCAAACTTGCAGGCAGCGCTCGCGACCCGGCGCGCCTCGGGCCGGCGCGCGATGACGTAGTTGCAGTTGAGGCCCTTGTCCTGGATGCGCTCGTCGCCCAGGAACTGGCCCAGCCGCTGCGCCGTGGTCACCGCGCAGCTCTTGCGGCCTGGCCGCGCACGCGCAGTGGTCATATAGTATTTATAGATAGGAAATACAGAGAGACCATGCTCTCTATGTACTGAACTGGCCCAGCCGCTGCGCCGAGGTCACTGCGCAGCTCTTGCGGCCTGGCCGCGCACGCGCAGCGATCACCTGTCCCATGCCTCCGGTCGTGTTGCACTCGAGGAGTGGTCATCCCGCTCGGACGTTGACTGCCGGAGCCCAATCATGGTTCGCACGGCATGCCTGAAGCGGACATGCGCATGCCACGGACTGCAAACCGAGTGCTGCTGTCATGCTCGGGGCGCACCCTCGTACTCGGCCAGCGCCTTGGACATCATGGACGACTCCGAGATGTACTCCATGAGCTCGCCATCGGTGACGTCCACGCCCTGCCGCGCGCACCTTTACGCTGTGCGCAGCCAGTAGGAAGGCCTACCATCACACATGCGCATTTGAAGACCCTGCGTCGGTCAGGGCCCTGAGGCCGCCAACGGTGCACGCACTTGGCTCTGACGAAGCGATGAAGCCGTGGACGCTGTCGCTTGCAGACACCCTGGGCCGCGCAAGACGCACTGCTGGATGCCCTAGATCCTAGACCCTGCTGCCGAGGGCCGCGCGCGCGCGCGCGCCTGCGTGTCCAGCAGGTCCAGCCAGCGGTCGGCCACGGCGGCCACGGCCGCGTAGCACTCCTCCAGCGTGTCGCCCGCCAGGAACTGCTCAAACACCTGCGCGCCCGCCCCCGGCCGTGCGCCCGCCGCAGAGGTGCATGCCGCCAGCCCCCCAGCGTCGCGCACTGTCACAGCAGTGCAGCGCGGGCTGAGCAGTACAGGGCTGGCTGGTACTAGCTGCGCACTTGCTGTGGCATACGAATGTATAAGGAAGGCGCAACAAGCAAGCACGCTCACGCTTTGAGAACAGGCTAGCAATGAACGCTGGCCTCTTGGGTGCCAACGCCCAGGCAGGCGGAGGCGCCGCGCGGCGGGGCGCGCCTCGGACTGGAACACCTTGATCAGCTTGAGCTCGCCGCGCCGCTTGAGCTCGAAGCCCTTGAGCTCGGCCAGCGAGCCGTCCGGGTTGAACACCGCGTAGCGCTTCTTGATCAGCTTGCCCTCCTCCTTGCTCGCCGGCAGGATCATGGCCTGCCGCCAGCCCATGGCCATGCCGCTCACTGACAGGAGGGTAGCTTCACTTAGTAAGCATATTGCCATGGGGCAGGTGATGTGGTGGGACCGCTGGTTGCAGCTCTCAAGCATTGACTCAGCACAGCTCGTATGATGCGGCTGGAGCCGGGGATGCGCATGCAGTGCCGCAGCGCCACCTGGCACGCACGGGCGAGGTCCTGCCGCTGACTGGAGAGGTCACTGCCACCTCCCCTGTGTGCACGGTGCGTGCGCGCTCTGCCGCCCACAGGCTGTACAGGCAGCGGGCGAGCGCGGGCATGCGGCGGCGCGCACGCGGTATGGCCCGTCGACCTCGAACTCGATCGACATCTGGCTGGACGTGGCGTATGTGTGCGAGGCGGCGTCCACCAGGTCGGCGTACTGCTCGTTGGTGCAGTGCTGCGCGACCATGACGTTGAGCATGACGCACGGGTAGCTGATGCGCAGGTCCTTGCCCGCGCGGCTGGCCAGCTGTGCGCGCGCGCGCGCATGCAGCCTGAGCATGCCGAGCCGCCCGGGTCCCTGGCCCCCCATCACTGGCGCCCAGACACTCACCTTCATTGACTATTGGTTACACTGGGTACAATGAGCATGGGCTGCAAACATGCAGCTCATTTTGTGGGCTATTTGTGTTGGTTGAACAATTGATGAAAGAAAGACAGAGCGTCAGGTGCGCTGAATCTCGCACCTTGAAGTTCTCCGGGAAGGACCCCGGCAGCGCGCACCAGATGCCGTCCGTGTCCAGCTCCAGCGGCATGCCCAGCTGGTCAATGAGCGCGTTGGCCCGCTGCGCGTGCGGCCCCCACCCACTCACTCCGCAACAAGCTGGGCCAAGGCTCAGGCACATGCAGCCATTCTGCCGATGTATGCTGTGATAAAAGGTCGAACAAACTCCACAAAGAGTTTGCAAGCCACTGACATGGCCGCTACAGGCCACTACACTCTGCTGGCGCAGGCTTGTACCTGGCAGGGTAGGCCAAATAAGCTCGCGCGTGATGCACACCGTGTAGTTGTATCCATCAGGAAAAACAATTGGACATTCATGGGAGCCAGGCCAAGGGCGCCCCGGCCAGGGCGGCCCGTGCGGGCCGGGCTGCCGCGGCGCGCCTGGATGATCTGCGCGCCGGTGTAGGTCACCACGCCGGCCATCTCCATGGAGTACCAGCGCGCGCCGCGGCGCATGACGTAGCCGTAGAAGGAGTTCAGGATGCACTTGTGCGCGAGCTGCAGGCTGTCGTACAGCACCACCATGTCGGCCGCCGCCTGCACCTCCAGCGGGTTGCCCGCGGCCTGCGCGCCGCGCGCGCGGTCGCAGATGGCCCTGCCCGCAGCGCCGCGGTGCCCGCGTGTGTGCCTGACCCGTAATGCCTGCGATGTTGCCGCCTGGCTGTAGTAACATAAAATCACAAGCCCGACATTGGGACGCCTGCGCGTATGCCTGACGGTGATGCTTGCAATCTTGCCCCCTGGCTGTGGCAGGCAGTATCACAAGCCGCCAGACTCGGTGCACGCCATGCCAAGCGTCACACGTGTCAATCACACATGTCTACCACAAGGAGTGACCATGGACCTGAACATGGAGTTGACTGGCACGCTGAGCAGGTGCGGCCGTGGGAGCAGGGTGCGCCATACTGGCATCCAGCTTGGCCTTTACTGACACGCTGACCAGGTGCGGGCGCGGGAGCAGGGGCGCGCCTTGGCGGCATCCAGCTCGGCCTTTACTGACATGCTGAGCAGGTGCGGGCGCGGGAGCAGCCTTTGCGGGAGCGAGGGGCGCGCCTTGGCGGCGTCCAGTTTGCCTTTCCACTTCTTGTTGAGGCCCTTGTACTCGTAGCGGCGGTCGCGGAAGGCGCGCACGGTGCCGACATAGAAGTCGTTCTCGCGCATGCACACGCCGGCCTCGCGCTTCTCGACCACCGGCTTGTCCAGCACGCGCTTGTACACCTGCACTGGGCCATGCGCAGCTTGGCCGTGTATATGGACTACTGGAACACACGAGGGCATGCACGACATCCAGCAAGCTCGTGGATGCCTGCATGGCCAGTGTGCAGCTTGCCGCCGGCCAGCAGCAGTGGTACACACCATGCAGGCACGCTGATACAGGCGTGCATGCTAAACAGCAGGGTGCCTCTGAGCACCCTTATGCATGCTGCGCATGGGTAGGTCTGTAAAGGACTAACGCTGTTCATGTTGGCTTTCATGTGCCGCGTGTGCATTGGTGCCGTACTTGGGCTGATGCAGTGCCTGTCTCAGTATGCTTAATCAAACATGCCAAGACGCCAACATGTTGGCCTTCTCGAGCTTCCCACAACTCTGGGCATTGGCCGGTACGCACCCGCTGGCAGTACTTCTTCAGCCTGTCCCGCAGCAGCTTGGCGCGCTCCTCCTGCGGCAGCTGCGAGTAGAAGCGCGGCGGGGCCCCCGGCGCCTCGGCCGCAAAGGTCTCCGACGCCAGCTGCGTCTTGATTGAGAAGTACTCGGCTGTCGTCGCGGCGAATGTCTCCCCACGCCACACCTGCATGCGTGCACGCCTAAGACTCTCCACAAATCAGCGTTGCCACGTCAGTTGAGACAGAGCATCAATAAGTATTGAACAGTGTGGAGGCAAAGCGCAGAATGCATTTATGCACTTGTTGTCAGTTGCTATGTCAAATCTCAAGCAGGCCCACATGCACCCGAAGCTTCAAGAACACAGACAGGGGAGGCGCACCCACTCCATGGGACGCAGGCAGGTCTTGCCCGGGCGGTTGAAGTCGCAGGCGGCGCAGTCTTCATCCGTCACAATCGCGGACGGCTGCAGCCTGCGCTGCAGGCCTCTCTGCTTGCATCTGTTTTGTGTCAGTCAAGAAGCCTGCTCATGTGGACTGACAGTGATGCTTGGCGATATGCAACTCAAAGTTAGGCACATCCACTGTCAACAAGGCTGTCACCACGGACCTCTGCAGACTCCTCTGTCATTAGAGCTTTCCGCCGCTCTGACCTGTGGCATAACGTGACGACTACGGATAAGACAAGGCTCTGCTACTCTGACCTGTTGTAGAACGTGGCGCCTACACGTAACGCAGGGCCCGCAGGAGGTGTCCATAAAACCACATGTGCGGACCGCGCGCCTGTTGGTCAGGATGATGTTGGGGTACATGGCGGCCACATCCAGGTGGTAGATCAGCGGGCACTCCTCGCGGTTGGGCGTGTCGCGCAGGCCCTCCAGCGCTGCTGCAATCTCTGCCCGCACCTGCGCAAACGCAGAATCCCTGGGCGCTGTCCAGTGCATTGCAGAAAAGGGTGCTAAGTAGCTCTTCGGCTACCTTTCACATCATCAATGGCAAGGTGTATTCTCGCAGCCGCACCAGGGCAGCGACACAATGCAGGTCTAGACTGGCCTCCAGCACTAGCACAGCGAGTGGTCTAACGTTGCTGTGCCCCACGACAACAGTGGCTACAAATGTGGAAGATCACCATGCACATCAAGCAGCACACCTCATCATAGTTCTCGATGTCCTCCAGGCGCTGCTTGCCCTCCACCTCGATCGCATAGCGCAGGTCCGAGTCCAGGCTGTCCAGCAGCGCCTGCCGCACATGGCCATGCCCAAGTCATTCATAGCATCCTGGTATGAGAAACACAAAATGAGCAAGCCTTGGTCATTGTTGAAATCACTGGACCATGCGTGCAAACACCAGTGGCGCACGTGGCGCATGTGGTGCAAACATGCTTGGAGCAGGGCCAACCTGGTGACGACTTTTCGCATGCGGGTCCGCGACCCTGTCGTTTGACACAGGCCGCGTCGTAAAGCACTGCAGTATACTTGTACTGTCATGCCGTGCCTGGTACGCAGCCGGCTTGAGCTTGAAGCGCGTGGGCAGGTCGGAGCGAAACACGCCGCTCTCCAGCGCCTCCACCTTGCCGCCAATGTACGTCTCGCTGTCGAGCAGGTGCCCGCGGAACATGGCCTCCGTCGCGGCGGTGTGCTTGTTCGGCGCGATCACGTTTGCCTGCCGTGCCGCCGGCCGATCTCTGCATCCGGGTGTCCAGACATGTTCCAGGCATGCCAGCAGCGCGCCGATGACTGGCACTCCGTAAGACCTTTGGTACCTCAACTTACAAGGTGCACTGGAGCACTGCGCATGAGGACCAAACTCTGCTTATGTATAGGAATGTAAGCAAACCTTGGGCAATGACTTGCTCACCACTAGCAGCGGATGGACACCTGGGGACAACCGGAGGCAGCGCCGTGTTGCGAGCGTGGCGGGGCGGCGCGGCGCGCGCCTGGAACGCCTGCACCATGAGCAGCATCTCGCACAGCGTGCCGGAGCCCTTGCGCAGCACCTCGTCCGGCGGCATGGGGATGATGGTGGACAGCGAGAAGATGAAGGGGTGGATGTACGTCTGGTACAGGTAGAACGTCGCGACCGCGTCCGACACGCTGTACGCGGCCATGGCCTGCGGCTGCTCCGCCGCGAAGCGCACCATGTCCTCCGGGTCCACCTCCACCGGGTGGTAGCCCAGCTTGGCCTTGGTCACTGCCTGCGCGCTCGGGCAGGCATGACTCTAGTGGGCTGGCCCTGCACAGCGCGCTGCAGAGCAACAGGCTGGCTGCGATTCCAAAACCGCATGCTAGCTGACCTTCTGGTGTAGTGAGGACCTAGCGTCAATTCTGCCACTGAAGATATCTGATTTTTCAAGACGTGTGGAGCGCGTCTGTGCAGTACATGTGTGTGCTAGCATGAAGGCCCTTGCACTCGAACTTATGAGTGTGTACCTGCAGGCGTCAGTGCGCACCTTGAGTCCGCGGCTGCCCTGCGGCAGGTACGAGTCGCGGTTGACCCAGTGCATGCAGTCCATGTGCACTGCACTCCTGCGCTGGCACGCATCGCTGGTTAGCATGAGGCTCTTGTGCATGCTGCTGTTCAATATATAAATCCACATGAACAACTGCGATGGTGCTCAATGCACGACAGCAGTGCCTTGCAGTGATCGCCCAGCACATCGAGAGCATGAGGCGGCACACCGCGACAGGCACTCCTTGGTCTTGGCGTTCATGCGGAAGCCGATCTCGGCGTGCATGTCCATCCCGCGCGCAGCCGCGCGCGTCTCCATGAACGGCCAGTCGAAGAAGTCGCCGTTGTAGGTCACGTATATGGCCGGCTGCACCTCGCGCATGTGCGCAAACCAGCGCCGCAGCAGCGCCTCCTCATCCGGCTCGTTCCACACCGTGAAGGGCCCTGTGCGCAGATGGCTTGCTGTTTGTTACACCAACCTGATGCTCGTTCATGAGGCAAATCGGTCATGGACTTTACACGGTGTGACTGCACTGGCAGTCCGTCAGCTGTGACGAGGTACATAAGCCACTAGTAGCTGGGCTGCAGCGCATGCGCGCACCCTGAAACTCTGCCTTGGGAGTGTACTCAAAGTCGGCGATGTCCTCGGAAACAACCTCGCGGTTGACGATCAGGAAGCCACGCTTGTCGATCATGTACGAGATCATGAACACCTGGAGGCCGCTGAAGCTCTCAGCTGCTGCTGGGCTTGACGAGGCCTCATCACAAGTTCTCGAGTTCATCAGCGAACTCTCAGGTATGCTTCAATGTATGACATCTGACAAAAAGGGGCAGGGCAGTGCTGTTTGTATTTGTTGCGCCTCTGGACCAAAGCACATGCAAGCTTGGTGCACCCAACATCCAGCTCATGGGGAACTAGCACATGTAGCAGAGAGCGCGCCTGATCGAACTCCGCGTTGGGGAACTGCAGAGGCAGCTTGGTGGTCTCGATATCGAATGCGCAGATGCGCGGCTCCCCGCGCTGGAGCAGGTCGGCGCGGTGCGCAAGCGACACGTGGCCGTGCGATGCGCGCACAGTGTGCCAGTGGCCGCAGCGCACGCCTGTGTCAATCTGGAAGCGCATGTGGTATGGCACGTCGCACTCGCGCATGTCCAGCACCGCGTCCAGCGCGTCCTGCGCGCGCATGGAGTCGATCACCAATGCACAGTGCTGCCCACAGCCTCTGTACAAGTGAACCAGGTCCAACACTGAGCGAGTGATGCCTTGCAACTGCGTCATTCGGCTGCCATCCGCTGACCAAGCTGTGTGCTATGCTGGTCTGTGTGCAGGTTACATACACTGTGACGCCGCTCACCAGGCGCGGCAGAGAGCTTGCAAGCGTTTGTCCTTGAAGTGCAAGATTATTAGCAGGCAGTTGGCTCCATGGCAAGGCAAAGGCTCCTCAGACTCCTTCATCGAACTGACCGTCGCGCTCTCCAGCACCTGGAGGCGAGCTCCCGGCCGGGCTTCGGCATCAAAGGCGGCATACGCGTTGGTGGTCGCCTCGCGCGCGCGGTTGCGCCGCACCGCAGGCGCCAGCTCGCGCTTGACGTCCATGAGCGCCTGCACGGTCCAGAAGCTCACCTGCGCAGCCGGTCGCACGTTCCCCGCCTGTCAGGCATCGCAAATGCCGTGCTACGCGCGCCCGACCTTCAGGCCATGCCCTATCGCTGACAGTCTCCACGCTCCAGGGTTGCTATGCGCAGCGGCAGTGCTTCATAAAATTTAGTTTGAGCAGGGCTTCATAAAATAACGCACTCCATATCCCTTGCCTACCCTACCCAAACCTACTCATCCTAGTGAGTGGCAGTCAGGCTGCATGTGCCCTTGAGCACAGACCCCGCACAGTAGTACCTTGCTGAGCAGGCAAGATGCCCCTGATGCAGCATGCGCAGAAGCCTCGCGATGCACGCACACGCACACTTCACGCGCAGTGCTGGAACGTTTGGCGCGCCGCCGCTAGTGGCCGATGCCTACACGGTCTGCACAGCAGCAGCGCCTGCAGCGGGGCGCGCGCCTTAAGCAGGCGGCGTTGCAGGCCGGACAGGTAGTTCTTGAGGTCCAGGTCCTCGCGCGCCACGACCTCCACGCCGCGCACGGCGGCTGGGTGCCTGCGCCGCAGGTAGGCCTCCACCTCGCGCTCCATGTCCTCCTGGCGAGCCGCACGGGGCGCAGTCAGAGCTGCGCCTCTGCTCAGCCTGAGCAGGCATGCAGGGTGTCTGTGCTGTCACTCAGCCACGAGCGTCGCATGCTGCCTGAAGTTGAATGTTATCGATGGAGCGTTATGCTCCGGTAATGTGAGTGGCCATGAAGGAAAGCTTGGACATGCTCCTCTCGAGGGCTCGCGCACGTCAAAGGTCCACCAAAAAGAAAGAGTACTGAGCTTGACCATGGAGAGTGCTGCTCTCTTTGCAGGCAGGCAGTCGCTGGTCAGGGGGCCAATCAGCTGGTGGCGGGCCTAAGCACCTGGACCTGCAGGTAGAAGTAGGGCGCGAACGCCACCTGCGCCTTGAACATGCTGCCATCCTGGCACATGAAGTAGCAGTTCACCGCGGCCACCGTGTTGCCGGTCTCGCGGTCCTCCAGCACGGTCTGCGGCCGGTGACCAGCAGGAGATCAGCACTCTGCGCCACCATCCCAGCATGCTGCACGCGCTACCATGACATGATGCTGCACGCGCCACCATTACATGATGCTGCAAAGGCTTTGAGGAAGTGCCTGAGATTTGCAGAGCGCACATACCCTTGTCGTACAGGGTGCTTGCAAACATGTGACGCTTGGGTTCCTCGTGAGCAACTTGTGCATGACGATCAGCTTGTTTCGATGATGCTCTGGTGCAAAGGGCGCGCGGCCGGCGGGGGCGCACCGCGTTGAGGTTCATGAGCCAGCCCAGGCGCTCCTCGCCGTCGGTGAACAGCGGGAAGCCCAGCGCCGCCTCCAGCGCGTGGTCGTCCTCCTGCCGGTGCGCGTGCAGGCCGCGCTGCGTTCAGGCTGCCTGCCAGGCCCCAGCGTGTGCTGCCTGCATGGCCTGAGGCCTCCTCCTGGTCGAGGCCAGCTGAGGCTGCAGGTCACAGAGTGCGGCGTTGGACATGTGTGCGGGTTTGGCTGGCCTGTGAGTGGTGTTGACCTGTTTCTATCAGACAAGCAGCGCATGAGGCTGGAGAAAAGCACTAGTTGAAGCCAACAGTAACAAGGAAGCCTGGGTGTGCCCGGCGCAGGCGTGCCTGTGCTGCATCCTCAGCTGTGCTGGCGCCCCCCTGCCCGGCAGCAGGCTGTGCACTGGCAGCAAAGTAGTTGCCAGTGCCCCGCCCGCGCCCGCGGCCCCTGTAGCCGCGCCCGCCGCGCCCATCCCGCTCGCGCCCCCGGCCCCTGCGGAGCAAACTTGTGAGGATGCCACAGCTGGAGCAGTGTGTAGGTCAGCATGCTGTGAGAGGGCGGGTACGCTCCATCACATTATATACAATGCAGCCTATCGTCTTTGCAACTGCAACACGCAGGACAGCAGCCTGATGCTTGAGATAATGTGTAACACATTGAGCACGCTGCCCTATAGGGGATGCACTTAACATATGGGTGGCTTGTCGCCAGCGCTTCACCTGCCATCTGCATCATGGGGCCGCAGCGAGCTGAACTGTCCACGTCCGCCGCCGCGGCCGCTGAAGGCCGGCGCGCCCCCGCCCCTCATCCTGCGTGATGTGGGCGCACCATCTCCAGGGCGCTGTCAAACAGGGCACACACGTCCACCGAAGGAAGGACCTAGGTGTGAAACTTCGCTGCACTGTGCTTGCATGTATGCGGCAGCGTGCTTCACTGTGCTTGGCAGCTTGATTTCTTGCACGTGGCTGCAAACAACTCAGCGCATGTCTGAGCCTTATTACCCACGCCGTAGGACAGTGATAGTCTGTACAGCAAGAGGCAGATCTATCACCTCCACACCTCTCCAGCAGCCCACAGTGGCCCACTTCAAAGCTGTCATACAAAACCTGAGAGGTCAGCTCCCGCTCCAAGCGGAGCGGCTCCACTGGAGCCTCCAGTTCAATCCTTGCTAACACTGCTGCCGGCTCCAATTGTGTCCAGCGTGCTGTGCTTGCTGGTTCCAAGGCACTGGAGCTGTTGGCTACTGGCGATGCGCACCTTGCATGTCTAGCCTGAGCATGGCCACAGCATCTCATACCAAGGAACGCTGAAAGCGGCAAGAACTGCGCAGCTGCGTTCATGCTCCTGCAGGCTCTGCCTCGCAGCCCACAATGCATGGCCGCAGCGCTGCTGGCCGCCCCGTCCACGCTGCTGAGCGCGGCGCGCGGCGCGGCGGGCGCGCTGGCCGAGGACGCGGCCGAGGTGACTGCCGAGGCGCTGTGCGAGGGCCACGCGCTGCTGCGCGAGGTCCTCGGCCTGGAAGCTGTGCGCGGCTGGGTGCTGCTGCCGCTGCAGCGCCTGTGGCGCGCCGGCACGGTGCAGCCCCGCGCATCGCTGGCGCTGCAAGCTGCGGAGTCGTGGATATGTACTCGGGCAGTGCGCTCATGTAGGGTGGCTTGGCTGTCCAGAGGCTCACTACACAGCACGCACGGGCGCAGGAAGGCCGCCTGCTGGCCATCCAGCTCGTGCAGGAGGGTCGCACCGGCCCAGCGCGGCAGCTTGTGTGGGCGCAGTGGGGCTACCGCGCCACGGCTGTCACAGGTGTGCCGCCGGCGACCCTCAGTGGCGCCCCTGCAGGGCGCGCCAGATTGTGCGAGCACCCCAGCCTGCATGCTGCATGTCGTAGAGGTGCTCGCGGTGCAGCCCTCTGCGCGTGCGCGTGACAAGGTGCACGCTGCCGTGCCGCGCAGAGCTGCTGCAGTTACATCTGGAGCTGCGTGGCGAAAAGGCGCTTGACTACGACCTGTACGTGGGGGACTACACCGGCGCCAGCCTGCACCCGGGCGACGACGCCCGCGTTGTCAGCCTGCACGCGGCCTGCGCGGGCGGCGCCCCGCGCCGAGGCTTAGCGTCAGGGTCGCCGCGGCGCGTTGCAAACGCGCTGCGCGGGCTGTTTGCCGCCGCGGGCGTGCGGCTGCAGAGCCGCTGCGAAGCAGTCGATCTGGACGACACCATCGAGGGTGCGGCTGGAGGAAATGCGGTGATGGGACTGCTGCATGCGTGCTCGCGCATAGCTGCACGCAGTGTGGCATGGTACATTGAGGTATGCATGCACATCGGTCCCGCAGGCATGCAGTGCGGCCTTCTGCATACAAGCCAGGGCCACACCCTATGCACAACATGTTGGCCTTCTTCCCGCCGCAAAAGCTCAGCTCGACGGAGTGTGACAACGTGTGGTTGTTGCCGCGCAGATTTTGCTCTGCCCTTTGTGCAGCTGACGGCTGTGGCATGCAAGCGCTCTACAACAACCGCTTGCCTGGAGACTCTGCCAAGAGCCGGGGAGGCAAAGCATGAGGAGGTCATCGCGGCCGTGTCGCCAGTCGCCTCCCTCCCGTGCGCCCAAGACCTGCGCCTGAGAGCACATGCTGCTGGTGTGCCTGTTGCCAGTTTACATGCGACATGGTGCAAGCAGCGCTGTTTGTGCTGAAGACAGCTTGTTGCGAGTTTCACAGAGCTGTTGGCATATGCGCAGCGCGGCTGGCGCTTCCCTGCGCAGCGCGGCTGGCGATGGTTTACAGCGCAATGCCGCCGGCATGCGTGAGCAGAAGTCGGCAAGCCTGCCAAGCTGTGGCGCTTGCCCCTGCAGGCTCCGGCCAGCGGCCGTGCAGCTGGACACGCCGCCGTCGCCTGCGCGCACGCCGCCGTCGCCTGAGCGGACGGCCGGAGCGCCGGCGGGGGCGCACGGCGGCGGCCGCCCGCCGCTGTCGCCCATGCACACCCCGCCGCCGCCAGCACATGCCGCCGGGCCGCAGGCGCCGGCGCGGCGCGGCGCCCCTGGTGAGCGGCCGCCTGCCGCGAGCGTGGCCGGCGGCAAAGCGGCGACGCCGCTGCCGGTGTCCGTCCTCCCCTCGCACGCTCTCATGGACCTGCACTCGAGCCCGGGCTCGTCGCAGCCCTCCTCGCCCACCGTGGAGGGCACGCACGAGCGTGGCGCAAACGCAGGCTTTTGGCAGTGAGAGGCCTGGAGCTGCGCTCTAAGCCTGGATCTTGTGTTGCCGTCTTGAGAGTATGATAGGGGCTGGTGTGTGAGCCAGCCAGAGCAGACAACACAAACGTACTGCAACTTCTCAGCATTGTCACTTTGGTACGCGGCTTCTCCTGGCGCATACATATACTCTTTACCCCTTTTTAGGCGATGTATTATGTATCATCAAGGCTGAAGCGCTTCATATACGCCACTGACGCGTGCTTCAACCAGTGCGTGGGACTTTTCTGTCCTGATGTGCTGTGTGATTACATGTTGTGTGGTTACAGCCTCCTTGTTTTGAGTGTGTTTCCCCTGACCTTTGTTCAGCCTTGAGAGCGACCAGCGCACTTGCCAGGGCAGTAGCGCGCGGTCCGCTTGGCGCCGACTTAGCTTAGCATGCACAGCGCTTGCTTGGCTTTCGTGTGTAAGTACATATCGGGCGCCTGGTGGCGCGCGCAATCAAACCCAGCTGGCATGCAATGCTCTTTTACCACAAGCTTGCCTCAGCCTGCTGGAGCGAATCGTGCCTGCGTACAGTATCCCTGCAAGTTGGTAAACGCTCTGAAGTCGATGCTGCCAAACGTGATCATATCCAAATCCAGGAGAATAGCAGCATTAACCATCTGCCTGCGCCATGCAGCCCCGTTTGGCATGGAAAAGGAAGGTTTCCATCTGAAAAGGCATGTGTTTCTGGAGGCTGTAAACCTGGGCTCACTGCAAGCAGCTGAGGTTCAGGGGCACACCGTAAATGCTACGCCTGTTGCGGGGCCCGATGCAGCCGCTGCACTACCGGGCGGTGAGTTGGGGGAACCCACATAAATCACTTGGACTGCTGCAGCGCTGGATGGGCCCTGCAATGGTAGGCTCACAGTCGGCTCACAGTCAGCTATGCAGGGTGGGCATCACGTTGAGCTTTTAATATGCACATTAGAAGGTCACACAGGCTGCGTAGGCAAAGAGGAAGAGCGGGCGCAGCACCGCAGACGCTGCTGCCGGCTGGGCACCAGGCGCGCCGACATAGATCCTCTGGACGATTACCGGCGCAGCCTATGCAAACGGTATGCGTGTGTGAGAGATGCATTGCGGGTTTGGTATGCTGGCGGACCAGTGGCAGTACTGCATGACATGCTGTAGGAAGTCGAGCATGTATGGGTTGTATATCACAAGCTCCAGCATGCTGGGAGTGTGCGGCGCAAGGCAAGGCGTAGAGGTCACTGCACTTCGGCACGCAGGCCCTCGTACCGACGGCGCAGGCGGGGCCGGCGGGGCCTGCGATGCGGCTGGCGTCTGGTACACGTTGACGACGACGGGCGCTTGCGTCGATAGCTGCACGGTCACAGCGCGTGAGTGGCGCTCTGTGCGCATGGAAGCGTTTGCATGATTTACACAACATGTCAGCTTTCATAAATGCACGTAAGCTCGGTGTGCATGAGCCAGCAGAGCTGATTCAGAAGCGCATGCACAGGCAGTATGCGCACCGGCAGAGAGCCTGCTGCCGTGTTCACGGGCAGGGGCGCCACGGGCATGATCGCTGACGGCGGCCCTTGCGAGAGAAACGCCGTGACGGGCGTGACGCTGTAGAAGAACTGGAACAGAGGGGGCAACGGTATAGAGTATCCGGTTGGCGGGCTTGGCGCGCTGGGCGGCATAGGCGCCGCACAGCAGGTAGGTCCGGTGGGCGTCACGGGCGGTGGGTCAGGGCTTGCAGTGGCAACCGGCCGAGTGGTAGGCCGGCGTGTGCTCCGCCCTGTCAGCGCAGCCTCCTGGTGTGAGGCATGGCTTTCAGGCAGGACCGCTGTGCAGCCCATTCTACAGACAAAGCGTGTCAGCCAACAGACCACCCAGGGTTCATGCATGCGAGAACCTAATCTACACAGCCTCTGTGCACATCTTGGTATACATGCATGCGAGACAGCTTACCTTTTACACCAGCATGTGCACGAGCCAAGCAGCGCCTACATAGCATCCAACATCTCCCAGGCGAGGAATCTGGCGCTTGCTGACAGGTAAGCGCGCGCCTGATGAGATGCTGAGCCATGTCGCCAGCAGGAGGGTAATAATTGGCCATGTCTGCATGATGCGTCTAACCTTTGAACGGCATCCTGCACAAGGTGAGATGCACTGCATGTGAAGAGAGATAGGGGACCTGGTATGCAAGCTGGTCAACATGAAACCCTGCAGCGATGCTGCCAGAATCAATCACATCATTCATATGTTTAAATAACCAGAACAGACTCTGTTATGGTTAGCGCACTGAGGGATGTTTCACACTCAGTGCTCGATCCTGACCAAAGCAGGACCAGAGCAGGACAGCACGAGCAAAAGCAGAACCCGCATGCACAAGTGCAGACCCGGAATGCAGGCGCACTGCTGCAGGACTTGATACACACAAGCTCCAACACATTGGACGTTTAAGTGCTAGCTCAAAGCCAGAAGGGCATCAGAAAGCAGTTCGCCACGAATGTTCTCCCGTGGCCCCATTCCCCAGCATGCAAGCCGGGCCAGACTCCACTCCCGGACTCCAACAAGCTTGAAAACCTCAGGGTGCCAGCGCTCAGTATGAGGGCCGGGAAAGCGGACCACTCAAGCAACGCTGAAACAAAGACCTCATAGCAGTTCGCACGCATCCATTTCCGTTGCAGTCTCACACATTCCCAGCCGGCTTGCTAGCTAACGGTCACAGCAAATGAACGGCGACCTGACACAAGCCTGCATTACTGGCTACACGCGCTGCTGCTGTGCACCTACTTCTCCCACACACAGAAGTCCTTGCCGAACACAGCGACCTTCCACTCGTTCCCAGGCAGCAGGTCCCCCATTTCATAGCGCGGCCCGAGCTTCACGATGACCCTGCGCACATGCACGAGTGTCGAGCGACATAGACAGGAGCCAGGGGCTGCGGGAAAATGACATCCTGCAAGCTACTACGCGAATGACTATTCAGGGCGGCACATGCGGCATGGCCAACACACCTTACAAAGTGTGAGCAGGGCGCGAGCAGCGCTGGCGCATGGAGAGCACGAATATTCATGACGTGTGGTGATGATGGCAAATGGGTGCGAAGCAGGGAAGTTCCTTGGACACGCAAACAGGCTCAAAGAATTGCGGCACAGCTGTCTGGCATGCAAATACACGCAGACGACATGAGAACATGGCCACAACGGAACGCACCATCATAGCCGGTGCGTATCAATAGCACCTTCAGACGCACATTCAGCACATACTGCATGCCATCAGGCAGCAAGCGCGGGAAGCAAACTGCGGCGGCCGCACACTTTTTGTCTATGCGCGCCACGTACATGTCAGCCTCGGCCGCCAGGATCTCCACGTTGCTGCGCGAGGTGAGGTCCGCGCGCTTGCGCAGCGCGACCAGCTCGCGCAGCTTCTCGCCGTGCGAGAACAGGTCGTCATAGAAGATGCAGGGCGTGCCGGGGTGCGTCAGCACGTACGCGTAGCCGGTCTCCGTCTTGTCCGCGGGAAAGGGCCAGTGCTGCTGCGTGCTATGTGCGCGCCGCGCCGCACATCACCGTGTTCAGGACGTGTGCCGTTACATATTTCTGGCTTCTCTTTACTTGATAATGAGGCTTGATAGCAGCTTCTCAGCACAGACATCCAATTGAATCAAATCGTATACGAACATGCCTGACAATGCAGACTTGTGCACACCAGCCCAGAAGGTGGCCAGGCCAGAATATGACCAGGGCGCACAGGGCGCATATCTGTGTCATGGTTCTTGATGAACACGACCGCGCGCGTGGGCCACCAGCCGAGCAGCCCGGGTGGCTTGCCAGCGTTGTCGCGCAGGCGCCAGTACTGCGTGTTCTTCACGGCCTCCTGCAGCACACACACGCTCCGTTGCCAGCAGGCGATGGCACAGTATTGGACTGCTTCAAAACACCAGACATGCATGCATCCTAGATCCTCCGCGGCGCCCTAGCTGATGCTGGCGCTGACAACTGTCGCTGTATTGTCAGAAGTCTTTCAGTTTCATGGCCATGCGCGTAGAAAACCTATCGTAATCTTCAAACCTTCAGGGCGTGCGTGCACGCCTGCAGGATGCCCTTCATCGGGAAGTCAAACAGCGAGGCGGCGCCGCCGACGCCGTCTAAGTAGTCGCACAGCGCCTGCCGCGCGCCGTCCTGGTTGTGGTCCAGGTCGGAGCCGTTCCACCTGCGGCGCAGCGACCGCTGACAATGCCTTCCTGACGAGCATCACTCACGCACGCAGCGCGCATGCAGACGCGCGACGCCCCGCGATCCTAGTTCAAAACATGCCACGTGCCTGCCGCACATGGTGTGATGATGAGGCGAGCAGCCGCATCTAGCAACACACGCATGGAGCGCTCAATGACCAGAGCAGCTGCCTGCATGCGCAGTGCTCCACAACGCACCGTTCTGTGCGTAGCTATGCGCAGCAAATCCACATTTCAGCATTCTACCAGGATCTCGTCAAGCATACAACGCCAGTCAGTTACAGAATGCGGCCTCTGTTGCAGCAGGACGCGCACCGGCAGTCCACCCAGAACTCGCCAACGTTGAAGGCCGTGGCGCCCACAGTCTCCATCACGTACTCCTTGATGAACTGCGGGCCATAGCCCTTGACAAAGTCGAAGCGCCAGCCCTCGAAGCCGACATCGTCCTTGAGGTAGTTGAGCCACTCCTTGATGTTCGAGCGCAGGTCCGCGTTGGTGTGGTCCAGGTCTGCGCGCGCGCCGGGGCCGCCTTTGCGCCCACACACTTTCAGCAGGCCTACCAGGCCTGCCATGGCTCCCAGGACGCTCGGCGGTCGGCGAGTGAGCCTGCGGCAGGCTGGACGCTCCTCAGCGCGATAAAGGGGTCAGCGCAGACGCTAGGAAGGCCTCGTCCGTGCGGAATCATGCCGGGCGGGCCCCAAAGCCCAGGCCCCAAGCCAAGGCCACATGATGCTGGCACAATACCATGATTCAGCAGCAGCCTGCACTTGGCCTCCAACTGCCTGAACAGCACGCAGGCCAGCAGGGGCGCCCGCCTGGCGCAGGGCCGTAGTCGGCGCCGGTGTCGGGGTTGCCGGTGCCCCCGAACTCGGGGTCGTCGCCAGTGATAGCCCACGCGCCCCAGTCGATCTTCTTGCCTTTGTGCGTCACGTCGTCGCTGTGCCCCCGCCCGCCCGGCTGAGCGAGCTGCAGCCACGGCCAGCAGGTGCTTGCGGGCTTGAGGGGGCAGGCAGCGGGCCACGCGGAGTGCTGCCAGTGCAACGTAGCCAGTGTGACAGCAACGCCTGGCGCACACCATCAGACACCCTCACAGGCCGCCTGTCATGGCTTTCAGTGCCAAGCAGTGGCCATGGGTCCCTGCCAATCCCTGCTATCGCGCTCGGCAGCCCAACTTGAAAGCCCGCCCCCTGCGCTGATACGCGCAAACAACGCCGTCGCCAAGCCCGCCGGCGTGGGCTACCCGCACCCGAAGCGGTTCCACACGCCGTGCTCGTCCTGCTTGTCCGCGCAGCGGTGGTTGACGACGACGTCGCACACGGGCACGATACCGGCGCCCTTGAGCGCCTTGTTCAGCGCCACCAGCTGCTCCTTGGTGCCGTACTTGCTGGTCAGGTTGTACAGCTGGCCGGGCAGGTACCCCTGGCGCGGGCGCGCGAGGGCGTGCCGCTGTCAAGCGCGCCAGAGCGCCGTGCACTGCCAGCCACTGACCGCTCCTGATGACCAGCCCCTGTCAGGGGTGCAAGCCTCACTGGAAGACGCTGCAAGAAGCCGCTCTGGCAGGCAGCCAAAGGTCCCACCCCACTGCCACCCACTGTATCCTTGTAGCACCAGGGGCATGCGCTCCCGGACCGCACCTGGTGGGACACGGACTGGCTAGGCGGCGGCAGCCACAGGTGCGTGATGCCCGCCCTCTGCGCGCAGCCGGCCAAGCGTCAGGGTAAGCAGGCGCCACCTGCCAGCGCACCCCTGTGAAGCCGCTCTGGCAGCGTGCAGCAGAGCACGGCGCGCAAAAGGCTCTTCCGGACGGGCAGGCGCAAGCAGCGGCGGGGGCCGCTGCGCTCTGCGGGCGAGCACCTGCATGGCAGGTATCTGCCCCTGGAGCGTCTCGTACCAGTTGCCCTTCTCGCAGCTGTCCCACCCGAAGCCTGCATTCGCAAGCGTGCCCGCTCAGCGCCTCTGCCAGGTGTGTTGCCATCCCCGGGTGCAGCAGCGCTACATACAAACCCGTGGGCCGACCTCGGCCGTATAGGCACGGCGCACTCTTGGGCTGCCTTCTCGCTGCTGTAGCCCTGTTCAGCCACGCCAGGGGCACAGCGACCCCAAGCGTACCAGCACCGGGCAGGGAGCCTGCCCGCGC